>Ga0115567_10001672_pt1 | contig 22128 bp, 14 predicted proteins | sample COGITO_mtgs_1204_2_FD_88679 | JGI IMG/M metagenome (GOLD analysis project Ga0115567, IMG submission 88679) | Pelagic marine microbial communities from North Sea - COGITO_mtgs_120412 | ecosystem: Environmental > Aquatic > Marine > Epipelagic | place: Germany:Helgoland, sampling site Kabeltonne... | reverse complement strand
CATATCGGTGGTAAAGTAAATGTTGTGATAATGGGTGACTCTAATATTAAGACATATGGTGATGTTAAATTGAAGGGTTATGGTAAAGGTGAGATTGATGTTACAGGAACAATGGATATTAAGTCAGGTGAAAACATGACTATTCAATCTGCAAAAGTATTGTTCCTAAAAGGTCAAATCGTAACAGAAGGATAATTATAATGACATATGAAAACGCAGTTGTTACACCAGGCTTAGTTGTAGCTGAAACTGCAAATGCATTAAAGGTTGTATTACCTACTGCACTTCCATGTCCGACTGAGGACATATTCTCTATACCCTCAGTAGAAGATTTACTAAAACCCCTTTTAGAAATTGCACAACTTCCCAGCAAGTTGGATGCAAAACTAGCTTTGATGAAGAAAGAAAAGGAAGAAGAGATAGTCCTACTCGTCAAGAAATTACAGAACCCCGACTTAACTGCAGAAGAAAGAGCTGCAATACTAGAAGAGATAAGAATTGCAGAAGACTATGTTGACAATGTTATTATGGGTGAACTCTTTGAACAGTTCAGAGACATAAAAAAATCTATTGAAAAGTATTTTGATAAATTACAAAAACTTCTTAGTCCATATTGGAAAGAGACTGAAGGAAAGAAAAATCTACAACAGGAACTTACAGATGCTATTGATGAGTTGGTTGCAGATTTTCATATGTATATTCCCAACAAAATATCTGAGTTGATAGGGAAAATTGTACCACTTAGTCTAACCATTAACATCCTAGGTTTATCAATTGATATTATTAAAATGATAACTACTCCTTCTTATAGAAATGAGATAACAGACCAAATAGCTGGAAAGAATTTTGTCACTAAAATTATATCTAAAAGAAAACGACTTGCAGAAATTAACAAAGAGTTAATGAATGCAAGGAACATGACTGTAGAAGAAATTGAGGCATTAGAGAAACAGAAAGAACAACTAGAAAAGGAGATACTTGAACTTGAAGAGAAGAGAGCTGCACACGTAGATAAATTCTTTAGTCTAGTACCTAATGCAATTAAGAAGTTTGATGGTAAACTCTCAGAACTTAATGAAGATAGAAAGGCAAAACTCACATGGGACTACATCAAAACAGAGATTAAAGAGTGGGTCACGAATGCACATATAAAAGCATTAGAAAAACTTATTGATTTGTTTGATGAGATATGGGACTTACTTGGATTACCCGACTTACCAATATCATCTATACAAGAACTATTGACAATGGACATACCTGCGTTAATAGAAAAGACCAAAGCATCTCTAAAGAGAAAATTTCAAACTACTGCTAGTGAACTTAGAGAAAAAATTGCAGAGATTGATAAGAAACTGGAAACTGAAACCGACCCTGCTACGATTGATAAACTAAACGAAGAGAAGAGAGAACTAGAACAGAAACTTTTAGATGAGAAGGGAAAGTATCTGAGACAATTGGAAGAAGCAGTACTTGGATTTGAAATACCAATTATAGGAATGACCATTGAAGAGATAATAGGAAAGGATACTCGTACTAATTCAACCCTTGAAGAAAGACTACAAAGGTTTGAAGAAAGATTAGTAGACTTCAAAGAGAACTGGCAACAGAAACTTCTCTATGCATGGGTCAAGTTAATAAAGAAATTCCTACAAGCAATCGGATTAGGTAAGTTAATCGATATGTTATTGTTAACTATGTGTGACTTCCTAAACCTAATTGGAAATCCATTTGCAACTATGATTGCTATACCTAACTTAGATGGTGTAATAGATTCGACCACATATAAACCTACAGTTCGTGTTGCAAATAAGACCGACAGTAGTCTAGACTCAACATTAAAGGCCTCAGATGGAACTGCAGAGGGTAATTCATTCCCTATTGATGGTAATAGTGGAGATTTATATGTATTTGTTAATGGAGTCAGACAAGTTGAGGGTTCTGCAGACAATGAGTTCAGTGTAGTTGGTAACAATATAGTTATGAACACATTATTAGATGAAGGTTTGGTTGTTTGTGCAATTAAGGTTCCAACTGATTAACGGAGTGTTATAAATAGAAGTATGGCAGTTAATATTAAATCAGAAGGCAAGAATGTTGCAACTCCGAACAGGTATAAAGACTTAGATATTTTCTTTACACCTCATCCAGTCACGGGTGACATAACAGTAAAAACTGATACGGATGCAGTTAGACGTTCCGTAAGAAATATTATACTAACAAACAAGTATGAGAGACCATTTAAACCAAATTTTGGTGGTTCTCTTAGAGACATGTTGTTTGAATTAGACACTACACCCAAACTTAGAAGAGCGACAGATAGAATAAAAAAAGAACTAGCTACATTTGAACCTAGGATTGGCAATGTAGAAGTCATTTTTGAAGAGAATGACAATAATGAGGTTAGATGTACTATATTTTATAGTATCAACAATAGTGTCTCAAATCAACAAGTAGAATTCACATTAACAAGGGCAAGATAATGACAGTAAACAGTTCACAAATAAACGTAACAGATTTAGACTTCGATAGTATCTCTGATAATCTTAAAAATTATCTTAAAGGACAGGACAAATTTAAAGACTATGACTTTGAAGGTTCTAGTATGTCTGTTCTTATTGACCTACTCTCATATGCATCACATATTACTGCAGTAAATACAAACATTGCAGCCTCAGAATTGTTTTTAGACTCTGCACAATTAAGAAAGAATGTAGTGTCTCGTGCAAAAGATTTAGGTTTCACACCATCATCAGAAGTGTGTGCAAGTGCAATAGTAGATGTAACAATCAACGATGTTAGAAACCCTGATGGAACTTACCCGACACCCACTGAGATGACTATGCCTAGAGGAACTATTTTCTCTACAACCTTTGATGGAGTTAACTATTACTTTGTGGTCACATCTTCAGTATTACCATCACAAAATAACACAACATTCTTATATTCAAATGTAGAAATAGTCCAAGGGACATATGCAACAGACCAATATGTAGTAGATACTCAAATCAAAAACAATAAGTTTGTGTTATCAAATGGAAGAGTAGATAAAGCAAGAATGGTAGTAAGTGTAAACTCAGATGGTGTATCTGAAACTTTTGCACTTGCAACAGATGTATCTGCAATCAAATCTACTTCAGCAGTTTACTACACTCAAGAAAACGAAGACGGGTTTACAGAAATATACTTTGGTGACGGAGTACTGGGTAAAAAACTACTAGATGGCGATATCATAAGTGCAACATACATTATGGTAGATACACAACATGCTAATGGTGCAAAAAGATTTGCACAACAATCTGCAATCAATGGTTATGCAAGTTCAACTGTAATTACTACCTCTAATGCAAATGGTGGTGCAGAGAAAGAAAGTATAGAGTCAATTAAGTTTAAGGCAAACAAATTTTACACTTCACAAAACAGACTTGTGACACTTAACGATTACAAAGCAAAAGTACAAGAGTATTATCCGAATGCAGATGCAGTTGCAGTATGGGGTGGAGAAGATAATGACCCACCTGTATATGGTAAAGTGTTCGTTGCACTTAAACCTAAGAATGCAGATTACTTATCAGAAACAGAGAAGAAACAAATTAAAAGTCAACTTAACAAACTAAATATGTTAACTGTTAGACCCGAATTGATTGACCCCCAAATTGTTAAAATACTTATCTCAACAGTATTCAAGTATGATGCATCTAAAACAGATTTATCAATAGGTGAATTACAGACATTAGTGACTGGTGCAATCAACGAGTTTGATAAAAATAATCTAAAAGACTTCGATGCAATCTTCAGACATTCAAATCTATTAAAAGCAATTGATGATGCAGATAGTTCAGTTCTATCTAATACTACAAACATTAGACTTAGAAAGGCAACCGAAGCTAAGATTAATCAAGAAGTAGGTTATACAGTAGACTTTGGTAATGGATTTAACAATCCCCATTCAGGACACAATAAAGATGCTGGTGGTATTACAACTAGTACTGGTTTCATGGTATCGGGAGATTCAGTCAATACACAATATTATGACGATGATGGAAGTGGTAATCTAAGACGTTACTATCTATCAGGGTCAACAAGAGTTTATCAGGATAATGAAGCTGGAACAGTGGATTATTCTAAAGGAAAGATTTCAATCAATGCCATCATGTTTACCTCAACAGTAAACGTTGATAGTACGATTGACTTTACAGTTATCCCATCAGGTAATGATGTAGTTGCAATTAGAGGTTCTCTAATTGACATATCAACATCTGATGTTAAGGTGACTGCTGAAGTAGACACCATCGCAAGTGGTGAAAGTAGTGCTGGAGTTGGGTATACATCCACCTCTAGTAGTTCATATTAATATGAATAAAGTGGTCTGAGATGGTAGGTTCCATGCTCAGAGTAGCATTCCATTAACTTGGTTTTTATAGGAGAAAAACAAAATGGCAGATAAAAAAATAAGTGCATTAACATCAGTTTCAGATAGTGATATCGGTGCAGATGATTTATTACACATTGTAGATAACCCAGGCGGAACACCTGTAAACAAGAAGATGACTATTGGTCAACTTTTTGAAAACATTCCAACTCACCTTGCAGTTGATGACATTACAACTTTGTCTTCAACAGCATCTAACCTTGCTAGTTCTTTTGCATCTGCATTAGACCTTTCAGGTGCGTCAGCTGACGTTGCATTTACATTAGATGACGGAACAGACGTAGGTCAGTTAAAAATCATCTATAACAAAACTGAACCAGCTAGTACGTATATGGCAGACATCACAGTAACATCATGGGGATATTCTTCAGATACTACTGAACAGATTAAGTTAAATACACTAGGTGATGCAGTAATATGTTTTTGGGATGGTTCCAACTGGTTCCCTATCTCAAATCATGGTGCAACATTAACTTAATATAGGATATCCATAAATGTCACATACAGATTATGTCAGTGAACGTTTAAGTCACAGACTTCCAACTTTATTACCCGAGTACTTAAAGGAAGAAGCACCTGCGTTTGAACAATTCATCCGTGCATATTTTGAATTCTTAGAAGCAGAGATAATTACTCTAGATTCTCAGAGTGACATTGATGGTATTTTATTAGAAGACAGTCAGGGTTCCATCTTTTTGGAACCCGACACTGTTGGTGCAACACCCGACAAAGATATTTCAAAGATTGTCAATGAGTCATCTATTGGAAACACTAATTCAACTGCAGACCCATATGTTGTCGGAGAGTACATCTTCGGAAAGACAACAGGTGCAGTTGCACGTATTGAAGTCATTAATAAAAATGTCTTATACGTCAAATCAATTTCAGGAAATGGTTTTAAGAATAATGAAACCATTGAAGGTAGGAACACAAAACAAACTGCAGTAATTAAAACATACAAAGAAAATTCTATACTTGCAAATAACAAGTTACTAGACTATTCGGATATCGACCATACTTCAGAAGAGTTTCTACAATATTACCAAAACGACTTTATTCCATCATTAGATTTATCATCTACTCAGAATAAACGTCTTACAGTTAAAAATATAAACGACCTTTATCAAAAGAAAGGTACTGCAGAATCTTTACAATTCTTAATGAGAATAATGTTTGGACAGGATGCAGAGGTCAGATATCCAATTGACGAGACATCACATGTCTCCGAGTCACAATATAGTCAAAGAAGAAGGATGGTGGTTCAACTAACGAACTCACAACTACTTCCAAAGTCAACAGATAAAATACAACACCTAAGAAGTTCAGATTCGTTTGTTCTTGCAGAGTCTATTATAGAAAAGGTGTTTACCTTAGACGCTGCAGAAGGTATCTATTCATTAGAGATAATGGATAACCATGTTGGAACCTTTGAGAAAGGTGTACTCGTTACATTCCTTGACAGAGACGGAATAACAAGTTATACTGGTACAACATTAGGTGTAATGAATGGAGTAGATTTCAATGAGTCATCCATCTATATTGAACACGATGATAGTGGAGTCATATCTACCGAAGATGGTGATGGTATTCTGTTTGAAGAAACAGGTGCTGGTTCACTATACACATTAAACGATAGGATTAATTTTGTTGGTCAGAAACTAGACTCAGGTGTAGTTGAAGCAAAATCAATAGTTGATGGTATCACTTCAGGTGGTGTCGAACACATATACATTGAAGATGGTGGAACAGGTTTCCATAACACTTATAGTGCAACAACTAAAGGAACAGTTGATAGCATGAGGTCAGAGGATGGTGAAGACTATATTGTCATGGAAGACAGTGCAAACATCATTACCGAAACCTCTAAAGCATCTACACTAGTATCATTTGACAGTGCATTAGACACTGCAATAAAGGAAGGACACACTGTATTTGGAACTAATGTAGATACAGTAAAAGTAGTTTCCATTGCAGACGATAGGAAATCTATAGTTGTTTCAAAACCAATATCTTTATCTACCGACTCTATAATTCAAGTCGGTCTACCTCAAATGGTAGTGTTTGATAATACAGATACAGGTGGTTCGGGTGCAGAGGCCTTTATCGGTTCGGTTGGTGATGAAGTAATACAAGAGAATGCATCACACTATGGTCAGTTTACATATACTGCAACTGCAAACCAAACACTATTCAATGGTAAAGATGATTTAAATAGAAGAATGTTCTTCAATGATGGAACAGTTCAAGTGTTTGTTGATGGTGTAAAAAGAGACCCGTTAAATGCAACATCAGGTTATACACATAAGAACGATAGAGTGACATTTATCAATGGTTTATCAGCAGGTGCAATAGTAGACATATACAGAGAGTTCAATAACGTCTTATACGAAGACGGAACACGAATGAACTTAGAAACTACTGAATCTAATATCAGAAGTATCTTCATAAACAACCAAGGAACAGGTTATAAAATAGTTCCTAAAGTATATACAGGTGGATACATTTATTTTAAAACCTCTGCAGAAGTAGAAGAGTATGCAGTAGGAGAAGGTCTAACAGGTGGTACATCAAATGCAACTGGTAAAGTATTAAGACTTGAATCTAAAAATAAGAGAATAGTAGTATCAAGAGACTCAACAGATACAGGAACGTTTGTAGCAGGTGAATTAATTAACGGAACAACTGCAGATAACGCTGCAACTCAAGTTAATGTAACTAGTGGAACAGGTGCAAAGATATTTGCATGGTCAAGTAGTATCGGTGGTATTACCTCAGTCAACTTTGAAAGTCAAGGATATAACTTTGATTCAAATGGTGTGTTAGGTTCATCTTCACAACATAATATGTTGATTGAAACACCGACTGCAATTCCAACAAAAGACTTAGTACTAACTGGACAAGTATCAGGAACAACTGCAACTGCAGTATCTTATGATGCAGATAGACACATACTAAAATACTCATCATTAGATGGAGAGTTTGTCGATGGTGAACAAGTAAAATTCAACAGTTCCGATTATTTCCATATCCTAAAAACACAAAGATTTAATGGTCAAGGTGTTATGGGTGGTGAAGGAATTATCGAAAGACAGTTCTTAGGAGATAGAGGTCAAGCAAGTTCAAGTGTTGCAAATATACAAGATGGATATCTCTATCAATCTCACTCATATGTTATCAAAGTCGGTGAGTCTATTAACAAATACAGGTCAGCAGTTAAAGACCTACTTCATCCAGCAGGACACATCTTCTTTGGTGAAGTTGCAATTAAAAATAACATATCTGCAGTACCTGAAAATCAATTTAAATTTATACCTACTATTGTAATACATGGAGAACCTACACTAGGTGTAGCAAATGCATTTACAAATTCAAGTAGAAAGATACAGTTATACACACTAGACTCTGAAATGAATGACCCATTTGTTGTTCTTAGAGCATGTGGAATTCCTACTGCAGAAACCGACCCAAGAACTGGTGGTTCTATAACTGAACCAAGAACAGAATATGGAGACTCATCACATAGAAGTCGTCATATGAATATTCTGAAAATTGTATCTAAGGAAATGGCAATCACTCAATCTTCAGCAAGAAGTGATGGAGTAATGTCAGTATTAAATATTGCAACTGCAGATAATGGTTATCTTAGAATTGAAAGTGAGAGAAGACCATCCGACCAAGGTAAGGTATTCCAAATATGGGAACCTAACGATGAAGTATTAATCCTTGAAAGTGGTGGACTTATAGAACTTGAAGAAGAGGCTTGCATCTTAAGGTTTGAACCCGATAAGGATGCAGAAGTTAAAGGTGACTATGGTGAGAGAATCATATCTGAGGATGGAACAGAACTTCTACGTTTAGAAAGTGCAACAACAGTTGAACCAGTACACTACTTTACGTCAGAAAGAAACATTGAGTACACTGGAAAGTATATGTATTTTGAAGACCACGATAGGATTGTATCTGAAAGTGGGGAACCATTCATTCAGGACGACAGTAATGGTGGTAACTTATCATCATTTGTTCCACTTGGTAGTACAATTAGAACTATAAATACAATTGCAAGACAAAATACATATGATATATCATATTATTTGAAAGATGAAACTGATAATGACGACCTCGTATTAGAAGATGGAAGTGGTAATGTAATGATTGAAGGTGCAAAGTCCGAAGGACTAAAAATATCTGATTTAGACAACATGTATCCGAAGTTTTACGTATCGGATTATGAAAATCATCAACGAAAAAGAACAAATTTAACATTTAGTGCGTATATAAAGTCTGCATAGTGTTATAAATAGTATTAAATATCTTAGGAGATAAAATAAAATGGCAGCAATAATTACAGAAAAGTTTAGAGTACATAATGCTAGACAATTCAAAGAAGATTTTGGAGAGGCAGCTTCAAACACTTATATATTCATAGGACGTTCATATCCATGGACTGATGATACAGTTCCACCAACACCTGCCAATGCAGTTGGTGAAGAAATTGATGCATGGTCAGATATGATTGCAATGAAGGAAGTAACTTCTGCAGATGTATCCCATGGTTTAACAAGATATGATTGGGATATCAATGGTGCAACTAAGTATGATGAATATTCACATGATATTTCATCTGCAAATCCATCGTCAGCTACAAGTGCAACTAACTTGTATGATTCAAGATTCTTTGTTATAACAGATGACTACAATGTATACAAATGTATTAGAAGTGGAAGAAATTCTTCAGGTGTTGTTGTTAACTCAACAGAAAAACCTACAGGAACTAGTCCAACTTCTCTAGTAACAACAACTGATACCGACGCTGCCACAGGTAGAGGTTATATTTGGAAATATATGTATACTGTAACTGCCTCAGATACAATCAAATTTGTAACAAACGACTTCATTCCAATTAAAACATTGGGTGCTCAAACAGAAATCAAAGGTGATTTAGGTGCATTCGGTTCAGCAGGAACAGATGATGGTTCTTCACAATACGATGTTGAAAACCAAGCAGTAGATGGTGCAGTTCACCATGTACACGTAAGTGCAGCTGGTTCGGGTTATAATGGAAACAGTGGAACACATAACTACACTAATGTGACTATCGATGGAGATGGTTCAGGTGGAGTATGTACAGTTCACGTTGTATCAGAACAGATTTCACACATTACAGTAACAACGCCAGGAACAGGATATAAACGTGCATCAATTGATATTGCAAACATATCAGGTATTGGTAGTGGTAGTGGTGCAAGTGCAAAAGTTATCATCTCTCCTTTATATGGACATGGTGCAGACCCAGTTTCAGAACTAGGTGGAAACTATGTAATCGTAAACTCAAGATTAGAGTTTGCAGAAGGTTCGGGTGATTTCCCAACAGATAACGATTTCAGAAGAGTTGGTTTAATACAAGACCCATTCAATGTTGGAACAACAACAGTTGCAACAGCATCTACATTGACTGCATATAACCAGTTCTCATGTTCAAGTGTTGCATCTTTAAGTATTGATGATACTATATTGAATGCAAACTCAAATGGAGCTGCAGTTGCAGTTGCAAAGGTTGTGTCATTAAGTACTTCAGGAAACATAGTTAAATACACTACTATTGCAAATAGTGGTGGTGAGTATGTGAACTTTGCAAACTCAGACCAAGTTTATGTAGATGGTTCAAGTGTTGCAACAGCAGTATCACTAAGTGCATCACATCCCGAAGTTCAAAGATATTCAGGTGAAATCATGTATATTGAAAACAGGGGTGCAGTGACTAGAGCAGCTGACCAAATCGAAGATATTAAATTAATTATAGAAATGTAATTTACGGGGTTCTTAGAACCCCAACAAACAATTGGAAATACTATGCCTGAAAAGACAGACTTAAATATATCACCTTATTACGATGACTACTCAGAGGATAAGAACTTTCATAAAGTTCTTTATCGTGCTGGTCGTCCTATTCAAGCAAGAGAGTTAACTCAATCTCAATCAATTTTACAAAATCAAATTGAGAGATTTGGTGACCACATGTTTGAAGAGGGTTCTATTGTTCAAGGAGCTCAAACAGATGTCGACATGGAAATGTACTATGTCAAAGTCAAGAGTGCAAATCCGAATGATAGTGGAACTGCAACATCTGAGACTTATAGAACGTCTTTCCATGGTAAACTTGTCATTGGTCAAACTTCAGGAGTAGTTGCAAAGGTATTATCATCAAGTGCAGAAACTTCAACAGATAAGATGACCTTGTTTGTTAAGTATATGAGACAGGGAACAGATTCTGCAAACTCATTTAAATTTACTGCAAACGAAGAACTTCGTGAATGTCAAGTAGATTCAGGTGGAACATATTCAGAAGTATCAAACAATAACGAATTCCAAGTAGAAACTACAGAAAATGCACCTTGTGGTATCGGTTCAATGGCAAAAATATCAGAAGGTATTATATATCTTAGAGGATTCTTTGTCAAGGTTGATGCACAAGAATTAATACTAGAGAAGTATTCTTTCAAACCATCATATAGAATTGGTTTGACAATTACAGAAAGTATGATAGACTCATCTTCTGATACCTCTTTACAAGATAATTCAACAGGTACATCAAATGAAAACGCTGCTGGAGCAGATAGACTTAAAGTTGGATTAACACTTTCTAAGTTTACCATTACAGAAACTACAGATGCAAACTTTGTAGAACTTGCAAGAGTTAATCAAGGTGTCATTGAGATGAAGGTCAATAGACCTATGTATAATGCAATTGAAAACACACTTGCAAGAAGAACATTCGATGCAAATGGTGACTTTATTGTAACACAATTCACTCAATCAATGAGAGAACACTTGGATAACACTATTAACAGAGGGTTCTATCCTGCTAAGAATGGTGGAGATGAAAGTCAATTTGTTATGCAAATATCGCCAGGTAAAGCATACGTTAGAGGTTATGAGATTGATAAGATTGGAACAACAACAGTTCCATTCCCAAAAGCAAGAACAACTAAGTCACTTGCAAACACTAAGACACCTATTAGACTAGGAAATAAACTAAAAGTTAAAAATGCAAACTCATTTCCCGAGTTTGGTAATGAGCCTTCAGGACAAACACAATCACCTTTCGGTGTTGTAAAGATTTATGATGCAGTTGTAGACGAAGCAGGAGCAGAGAATGCAAGTGGACATATTGGTTTTGCAAGAGTAAGAGATATTGACCATAAGTCAGGAACTTCATCAAGTGGAGTATTTGCAGATAGTTCTATCTTTAACATGTACATGTTTGATATTAAGATGTTCACAAAACTTACTGGAACTGCAAGTGGAACAATCAATGTTGGTGATAAAGTAACAGGAAACGAAAGTAATGCAACTGGTATAGTTGCATATAAATCTAGTAATGACCTCTATCTACATGACGTAATCGGTTCATTCTTAACTTCAGGTACAGAAGATTTAACATTCGGGAACTCAACAGGTAGTTTCTCAAACATATCTGCAGTAAGAAGTTATAATATCGATAGAGCAAGGTCTCTATTCCAAGCACCAAAAGTCGGTGGTACTGCACAAAAATTTACTGCAGACATTAGTTTAGATGCAGACAAAGTGTTGAGTGGAACACTTAACATGACTGCTAATAATACAACTGTAACAGGTTTTGGAACAAGGTTCTCTGCAGAATTAAAAGAAGGAGATATTCTAGTTGATGGTGCTGGTAATGAGAGAAGTATTGTGTCATTCAATTCAGACTTTAGTGAAATCACTTTAGAAAGTGGTGGTGCAGCTGCAACATATAGTGGTAATGTAACAAGAAGACGTGCAAAACTAGATGACCAAGACCAAACTGCAAACATATTTGCATGGCCAAGGAACTGGGTTAAGACACATGATGCAGACTTTATAAAAGTAAGAAGACAACAAACAGAACCAATTTCATCTTCAGGTGCAATACAAATATCACAAACAGATGGTGCATTCGAAGCTAGAAATGCAGACAACTTTAGTATATCAGTTGTTGATGTGACTGGTGCAAGTTCACCATCATTATCGAATGGAGATATTCTAAACATAGAAGACTACACAAGTGCATCCCCTACAGAGAATGGAGATGGTCAGAACCTTTCAATCTCAGGATTTGGAGCTGCAAATGATGATGTCATTCTTAAAGTAACATACTCTATCTTAATTGCAAACCCCAATGCAAGAAGTAAAGACCATAGAAAAGGAAGAGTTCTAAAAGTAAGTGGAGATAGAAGTGGTTCTTACACTGGTGTGTATGGTTCTGCATTTGCAGATAAAGAAATTACACTAGGTGTTGCAGACGTATTTAAAATACATGCTATCTATGAAGGAACAGGGGGAACAACACCTCTTTCTCCTAACGCAACATTTGCTAATACAGTAGGAACATTTGTAAACCATGAGACAATTGTAGGACAAACATCAGATGCACGTGCAGTCATTATAGACTTTAACGCAGGTGCAACATCATATTATTATATGATATCAGGAGTATTTACAGAAGATGAGTCTATTGTAGGACAAACTTCAGGTGCAACAGGAACAGTAGATAGTGTATCACAAGGTTCACCAAATATTAAAAACAGATACTTCTTTGACAATGGTCAAAGAGATGGTTACTATGACTTAGGTAAAATATCACTTAAGCCTGGTGAACCAGCACCTTCAAACTCTATTATTATAGTGTTTGATTACTTTGAAGCAGGAGCAGGTGACTTCTTTGACGTTAATTCTTATGCCGAGGAACTTTACAAAGAGATTCCAGTTTACTCACCAAACAAAGTAGACTTGGGTGGATTAGAACCTGATGGAACATTTGAACTTTCAGATTGTGTTGACTTTAGACCTGTAGCAGGTATTGTCCACAATGATACTGATTTTGGAACTGCATCTATGAATGTTGCAAGTCCAACCGACTTATCAACTGCAATTCAGTTTGCACCATTCGGATATGAAACTGGAACAAGTTTCGATAATTCTAGAACAGGTATTTCACAAACCAATGCATCAACACCTGATACACCTATCAATGGTTCAACAGTTCAAGGTGACATTACTTTCTATGTTGGAAGAATTGATAAATTATTCTTACACCAATCAGGAATATTCCAAATAGCAACAGGTATACCAGCTTTATCTCCAACCAAACCAAAGGTTATTGATAATGCAATTGAACTATTTGAATTACAAATACCACCTTACACTGCAAAACTTGACAGTATAAGAGTAAGGTCACAAGACCATAGACGATATACCATGAAGGATATCGGTAAGATAAACAATAGGGTCACTAACCTTGAAAGAGTCACATCTCTTTCTTTATTGGAAAAAGACACACAAACAAAACAAATACTAGATGCAGATGGATTCGATAGATTCAAGTCAGGTTTCTTAGTTGATAACTTTAGAGGTCATAAGATTGGTGATGTAAATCATCCCGACTATAGAGTTGCTATTGACACTAAACTAGGTGTACTAAGACCACAATCTTATTCACAATTCTTTGACATGTCTCTGAATACTGCATCATCTCAAAACTTCAAACAAACTGGTGATTTAATCACCTTACCATATAGTGAAGTTAGTTATGTTAATCAAAATAAAGCATCAAGACATATTAATGTTAACCCATACCATGTGTTTGCATTTATTGGAACTGTAAAATTAACACCCGAATCAGATATTTGGAATGATAGTGAAAGATTACCTGAAGTTAAAGTTAACAGAGAAGGTAATTTTGATGCAGTCATGTCAGAAAATGCAAATGCAATGGGAACAGTTTGGAACTCATGGCAGACCACATGGGCAGGAGAACCTTCAGTAGTTTCATCAGAGGTATCTGCAACATCAAATGGTTCATGGAGTGGAGACCCATCACAAGGTGGTGAATGGGTAGCAGGACTTGAGATTACTAGAGAGATTACAGAGACACCTGAAATACAAACAAGAACAGGTGTGACTACAAGTGTTGTGGAAGATATTGTTGAAACAAGAAACGATAGAATTGTAAGTGTTGCACTTATACCTTTCATTCGTTCAAGAGCAATTGAGATTGATGCAACAAACTTGAAACCAAATTCAAACCATTACTTCTACTTCGATAATATTGCAGTAGACAAATATGTTAGACCACATAGTGCAACATATTCACAAGATAGTGGTTTAACAACATCATCATATTGTAAAACAGATGGTAATGGTAGACTTAGAGCATTCTTTACAATACCTAACAACGATACAGAAAGGTTCCCAACAGGACAAAGAGAACTAAGAGTAACATCTTCTTTCTATAACCTAAGTAACCCTGCGTCTAATGGTAGTGGAATGTATCAAGCACAAGGACTATTGCAATCATCACAAACAGAGATTACTGCTACAAGAAATGGTAGAGTTATTCTTGACAGAGTTAGAGGTGAGAGAACAATTAATAGAAGGGGTGAAAGACTTGCAACATCATCATTTGATGAGACTGCACCACCAATTCCAGTTGACCAAACACCACCAGTGGTAGAACCAATAGACCAGTTACCACCGCCACCACCACCACAAGCACCTGGCACACCACCTCGTGTTATTTTAGTACCACCTATTATACCACCAGTTATAGTACCACCTATAGATGTTCCAGTTCCAATAGAACTGCCAGTCATAATAGACGATAGAGGCCCTAACGTTAGAGACTTTACATTAGTACCTGATGGAAGGTTCATGTCTTCAAGATTAGAAAGAGGTTGGGGAGACCCACTTGCACAATCGTTCTTGGTTGAAGCATCAGGTGGAATGATGATGTCATCAATAGACTTATTCTTCCAATCAAAAGATGCTAACTTACCAGTATCAGTAGATATAAGAAACATGGTAAACGGGTATCCTGGCCAGACAATATTACCATTCTCAACAGTGACTAAAAATCCTGAAGATGTTAATATTTCAACAGATGGTTCGACTGCAACAACATTTACATTTGACTCACCAGTTCTTCTAGAAGAAGATTGTGAATATTGTTTCGTAGTATATTCAAACTCAAATGAATACGAGTGTTGGATATCAAGAATGGGTGAAACAGACCTTGCAACAAGTCAAACAATTAGTGGACAACCATACGCAGGTTCATTGTTTATGTCTCAGAATGCATCCACATGGACTGCAGAACAAACAGACGACCTCAAGTTTAACATGAAGATTGCTAAATTTGATACAACTAAAACACCTGTATTATACTTTGAAAATGATGACTTGTCAACTGCTAAGTTGCAAGAAAGTCCAATAGAAACATTTAGTGGACAATCATATGTTAAGGTATATAACTATATGCATGGTATGTACAACACTGCATCTAATGTAACACTTTCGGGTATAACAGGAGATAAGACAGGTTGTGTCATGACTATAGGAACACCTTCTGCATCAGGAACACCAACTAATGGAACCTTTAATGGTAAAGCATCAACAGGTGGAACAGGAACAGGATTAACATTCGATATAACTGTAGTTGACAATGTGATAACAAGTTGCACGATTGCAACTACTGGAAGTGGATATACAGCTGCAGACTCAATAACTATCTCAAATTTTGATGGTGGGACTGCTGATGCAACTGTAACAGTAAGTACTGTTGAAGACACATTGGGTGGAATACCAGTTAGTGCAATCAATAAGACATTCACTACAGTTGCAAATATGGGTATCGACTCATTCACTATAGTACCCGACTTGTCACCATATAACCTTAAAACGGGTTATACATCTGATGATTCAACATTGGGTGGTGGTACAAATGTAATGTCAACAAGAAACTATTACTTTGATGCACTTCATACAATGATACCAAATGTTCAATTAAAGAACACTAATATCTTTGTTGCAGTTAAGACAACACCTATGAATTCACCTGAAGGGTCAATCAGTGGAACAGTATATTCTAGAAGAACAAGTTCAGAGTTTATAACACTGAATGACAATGTGTTCTTTGATTCACCAAGTATTATTGCATCACCAATAAACGAAGTAAATGAAATGTCAAGTACTAAATCATTTGAATGTGCAGTACAATTACAATCATATAACCCGAATGTATCACCGATTATTGATACGGGGTCTATTGGTGCAATTGCAATTTCAAACAGACTAAACAACATAGATACTAGTGCAGATGTACCTACAGGAACCACGTATGTGAGTTCTAACGAACCCGAAGGGGATAACAATGCAATGGTGTACGTCACACGTAAGGTGAACCTTAAAACACCTGCTAGTTCAATTAGAGTAACAGCAGATGTCTTTAGACCATCTACAACAGATGTGAAGTTTATGTATAAAATTATTAAGAACGATGAAGACACACCATTAGATGATATCGGTTTCTCATACTTCAATACAGATGGTTCACCTGATGTATCAACAGAAGCGGATGCAAGAAACTTTAAAGAATATGAATTCACTGTAGATGATTTACCTGAGTTTAGTTCATTTATTATTAAAATCGTAGGACAAGGAGAAAATACATCAATAGTGCCATTGGTATCTGCATTGAGATGTATTGCACTTGCAACGTAATGGGAGTAAAGGTAGAAGGACACTCAAAACTAGAACGAGATGAGAGTTCACACGCAATAGTTAATACTGATATGGAACAGTATAGACTTGCAAAGAAACGAAAAGAAGTATTTCATAATCAAAAAAATGAAATAAATACATTAAAGGAAGAAGTATCTGAAATAAAAGGACTTCTTCAGAATATTTTAGGAAAATTAAATGGCTAAGACTGTAGACACATTCAGTACTATTGAAGATTTCAGAGTTAAGTATAATGAACTTGCAACTGATGTCGGAGATAAGTCGGGACTAAGAACTCAAAAAACGGGTACTATTATTGATGCTGTAAATTCTATAGAAGATAAATCATTCTTCTTCCAAGAGTTTATTTACAATGTAACATCATCACAAACAGTATTCAATGGAGACGATGCATTTGAGAATTCCTTACTTTTCAGAAGAGATAGAATTCAAGTATTCCATATAGATGGTGGGGTAAGTAAACACTTACTAGAGGGTAATGACTACTCTATTGCATCACCTGATGGAAATCTTCATAAAGAAATTCAATTAAACGTAGCTGCAGAAAATGGAGATAAACTAGTTGTTTACTCATTCACTGGTTCTTACTTAGGAACTGTTTCAAGTGGAACAGGTGCAGTAGGATATTTCTCAGAAACAGCTGCAAACACAATCTACAACAATAATGATAGTGGAATAATTTTAAACGGAACTTCAGTAGGAAGAACTACAACACTTCAATAAGGTTATGAAATACAATTAGCAGGTGAAACATACGTAGAAGATAACGTAACACTTGCAACAAGTAAGACACTTACTGCACCTACTTTGACTACAGGTAGTGCATCTCTTCAAGGAACAACTGGAACAGGATTTACAAACATAACATCTACATTGTTTAGTGGTAATGTTAATGGTACAACTGCAACCTTATCGGGTACAGTCACTGGTGGAACTTTAACAGATGGTACTTTAAGTTCTACAGGTGGTACTATTACTGGTGCAGATTCTATTACATCTACAAAATTCGTAGGTGATATCTATAAGGATGATGGAACTACAAAGATTTTAGAGAACTCAACGGGTGCATTAACTGGTACAGTATCTAGTTTATCAAACCATGATACTGATGACCTTTCAGAAGGTACTGCAAAATTCTTTACTAATGCAAGAGCGAGAAGTGCAATTAGTGTGGGTGGAGACCTAACATATGACTCCAGCACTGGTGAAATTTCCTTTACTCAAACAGAAGGTGATATCACTGCAATTACTACAAGCAGTGGTAGTGGTTTGACAGGTGGGGTGACTGTAGGTGCAGCTGACTTAAATGTAAATACATCAAATGGTGTAAAAATAGCAAGTAATAATGTTCAATTAGATTATGAGACTGTAAGTTCTGCACCAAGTAGTGTTGGTTCAACTTCAACTGGTCACTTATGGTTTGTGATATGATATGTCAGACGAAATATATTTAAATACTGGTACAACGATACAACAGCCTTATCAAGCACAGGGGCCTGCTAACGCACAACAACCCGTTATTGCACAACAAATTAGAAATTATACTGCTAACGCAAGACAGCCTGGCACGTATCAGACTCGTACACCATTTACATATAGGAACCCTTCTAGTGGACAACAACCCAATATAAGGAATACACAAAGTCCCTTTACTTATGCAAGACAAGGACAGTCACCATTTACGTATAACTTTAGGTCACCTTCTACATATGCAAGACAGGGACAAACACCATTTACGTATCAACATAGACAACCAGTCACATATGCAAGACAGGGTCAAACTCCAATTATCTATCAACATAGACAACCATCTACATATAGAAACCCTGTAAACCAACAAGAACCTAATATAAGGAATAAACAATCTCCTTTTACATATGGTCATCCAGCAGCTGCTCAGAGTCCATTTACTTACCAGTATAGAAGTCCGTTTACATATCAAGCGACTGGACGAAGTCCGTTTACATATCAAGCGACTGGAACAACACCAGTTATATACAGTTATCAACAACCATTTCCGTATATTGCTAATGCACAAGAACCTAATATAAGGAATGCACAACAACCTTATCCATTTACTAGTACACAAACATCTTCTACTCCATCTATAGCAAGTGGAAGACAACCTTACATATATGCAGCGTACACCTATCACAATACTGGTTCTACAGGGACTACAAATCCAGTTAATTCAATAGATGTTTCTTCGGGAGACCAAAATGATGCTAATGCTTATATTTGGGTTAAAACTGTAGGAAGTAATTTAGAAGTATATGTATCTGCAGCCTTCGATAGTTACGCTGACTTTTCATCATCGAGTGGTAGCAGTGGTAGTATAAGTACTCAAACTAACTATAAAGTTGCAACATTGGTAGATGGAGCTGGGTATAAAGTAAGATATACAGCAGGTAGTTACTATAATATAACACAAGAAGGTGGTGAACCTACAGTAATACCATTAGTATTAGCAAGTAATGTTCCAAACTCAACCAGTACAACTGCTAGTGTTACTATAGGAACAAATTCACTTTGGGGGTCAGGGAGTGTTCATTATGTACGTTCTAGAGTTCGTGCTTTAGGTGACCCCAATTTTGTTGGAATTGGAAGTGCTGGTGCGTCTGTAAATATAAATTTATTCTTTGATAAAACAGGAGCTACAACTCTTTCATATCCAATTGGAATGCATTGTGAAACAGAATTCCCTGAAGACGATGAAGAGGAAGAGGGAGTTTAAGATATGCCTACAGGACAACAACCATACATATACCAACACCAAACTCAACAGGTAACTACTTCTCAGCATCAAGGACAATCTCCTTTTACCTATCAACATAGAAGTCCGTTTACATATCAAAGAACAGGAAGAAATCCTATTGCTAATGTATCTGCACAACAACCATTTCCGTATATTGCAAATGGACAACAACCTTATCCATATATTGCAAATGGACAAGAACCTAATATAAGGAATGCACAACAACAGTTTTTTTATCAAGACCAAGTAAATGCAAGACAACCTATTATCTATCAACATAGGTCACCACTTACATACCAAAATCCTGTTAATGCACAAACACCTATAAGTAATGTATCTGCACAACAACCTTACCCTTATATTGCAAATGGTCAAAGTCCATATATTGCTAATGCACAACAACCTTATCCATATATTGCAAATGCACAGACTCCAAGTATCGAATCTGCACAACAACCTTATCCGTATATTGCAAATGCAAGAGACCCTAGTACATATCAACATAGGTCTCCATTTACATATAGGAATCCTGTATCGGGTCAACAACCAAATATTGTAAATAAACAATCACCATTTTTCTATACAGGTACTTACCAAGTAGCGTATGCATATAGAAATCCATTTATTGCACAAGTGCAACAACCCTCAACTAGACCTATAGGCCCAGTTGCAAAAGTAAAAGGAATATACCGAAATAATAACGGAACTGTAGAGAAAGTAACCCAAGTATATGTAAATGATGGTGGTTCTTTAGAGAAAATTCATCAATCTGTACCTACTGCTCAGTTTCAGAAATAATTCTGTATAAATAGTTATATGGCTATACTTGCAAACTTATTCATCGACCAAGGCACCGACTTTTCTATTACTGTAGATGTAACAGATAGTAATGGTGAAATTTTAAATATGTCAGGATATTCTTCTGCTGGTCAGATTAGAAAGACTTATGCGTCTTCAACAGTAAGTGCAACATTCACTACTTCTATAAATGCATCGGGTGGGCAAGTTACTCTATCTTTAAATGATACAGTAACATCAGCATTAGGTGCTGGAAGATATGTTTATGACCTAAACGTCACATCAGGTGGTGGAGTTACAACAAGAGTAGTCGAAGGACAAGCAATTGTAACGCCAGGTGTAACGAGGTAAATCATGGCAATAAAAGGAACATTAAGTAGAGTAGCAACCATAGGTGGTAGAGTCGCAGGTACAACCAATGTCCGTGCAAAACAAGTTGCAATCGGAACTGGTGCTGGTGCAGACCTTTCTGCAAAATCAATCAACGACCTTGCAGACGTAACTGCATCTGAAACAGATGACGGACTCTTATCATATGATGCAACATCAGATAAGTGGACTACGACTACAGTTTTAGATGGTGGAACATTCTAAAACACTAAATAACTATACAAATCAAGGATGCCGACCAGTGAAGGTATCGACCCACATTGTGAGTGGATAGAATTTTATATATTATGTAATCACGACCTCGACAGTGACAGGTCAAACAATAACAATTTAATTTTTATAGGAAAATAAAAATGGCAACAGTAATTCAAATTAAAAGAAGTACAGCGTTATCAGCACCAGCAATCTCCGATTTAGCGGAAGGTGAATTAGCGTACGTACAGGATAGAGCGAATTCAGGTGCTGGAGCAAAATTATACATCGAATCTGTAGATTCTGATAACAGTACTCCATTAATACAAGCCATCGGTGGTAAGTATTATACGGATATGTTAGCAGGTTCTTCTGCAACTCCTGCCAACTTTAAAGTTGGTAATGGTTCAACAGCAGGTGCAAGTGTACAGTTAATGGAAGACTCAGACAACGGAACAAACTTTGTTGCGTTGAAAGCTGCAGATACATTAGGTGCTTCAACAACTTTCGTTCTACCAACAGCAGATGGTAGTGCAAACCAAGTCATCGGTACAGATGGTAGTGGTAACTTATCATTCTTATCAACAACATCAACACTAGCAGGTGCAACGGATTCAGATATTTCTTCTCCAACAGGTGGACAACTACTTGTTCATGACGGAAGTAATTCTTTTGACAACGTATCATTAAGTGGTGACGTAACATTAGCATCTAGTGGTGCAGTAACAATCGGAAACGATAAAGTTACAACTGCTAAGATTCTAGACAGTAATGTAACAGTAGGAAAAATCGACTTCTTAGTAGACGAAGACAATATGGCTTCTGACTCTGCAGTCAAAGTTCCTTCTCAGCAATCTGTAAAAGCATATGTAGATTCACAAGTAACAGCACAGGACTTAGACCTTGCTGGTGATAGTGGAACTGGTGCAGTCGACTTAGACTCTCAGTCAATCACATTTACTGGTGGAACTGGTGTAACAACTTCTGT
>Ga0115567_10001671_pt1 | contig 22130 bp, 26 predicted proteins | sample COGITO_mtgs_1204_2_FD_88679 | JGI IMG/M metagenome (GOLD analysis project Ga0115567, IMG submission 88679) | Pelagic marine microbial communities from North Sea - COGITO_mtgs_120412 | ecosystem: Environmental > Aquatic > Marine > Epipelagic | place: Germany:Helgoland, sampling site Kabeltonne... | reverse complement strand
CGGGAGTGCGTTTGTGAACTAGCTATTGGAGCTGCACCGTGCTAAGGGATGGGAGGGTGACCCACCCTCCGTCCTGCTGCTCACGATCAAGTCGGCGGTCGGCTTCTACACGCGGCTGGGGTTCGCGGAGTATCCAATAGGCATGGCGCCAGTGCCCATGCAGATGGAGGCCGGCGCGGGCTCTGTTCTCGCCAAGATGGCAACCGGCGAGTCGCTGGTCTGCATGCGCTTCAAGTACCCCTCCATCGAGCTCTCATGCGACGGGTGCGTGACACATCCTGCGCCGTGCCAGCGCCTCGCTCCCCTCTCACCGCTCACTGATGGTGGCCTTTCCTCACCAACTGCGTGCCGCAGAACGGGAACGATGCTGAAAAGTTTCAAAAAGGGGACGTGAAGGCGCGCGTGTCGGTGCCGCGGCAGTGCAGGCCTCTGCGGCGGCGGAGGGTGCAGGCAAGAAAATTCGGCGGTTGCAGCAAAACGGGAGAGGAACTAAGCTGTGTGCAGCCGAGTAAAGTTGAGTTGAGGTTTAGCATGGTCGACATCGGATCGAAGTCTTCGTGTACGCACTCCTAGCCAGAAAACGAACAAGCCACAGGCGTGGCGACTAGCGCAACGCAGCCTGCCCTGCAGCGCGCGATGCGAGAGATGCATCAGGACTCGAGGCCACGTAACGTAGGCCTCGGCTCGCCAGCGACTGCGCGCGCATTTCCTGTGCGTCAATCCCGACCCTGGTGTGACGCGTCCACTGCGGCTGGAGTGTGCGTGTCGGGAAAGAGTTTTCCCGGGTTGAGGATACCGCGCGGGTCGAACACCTGCTTGATCTGCGACTCGAGCAACAGGGAATGAGGTCACGCCAGGGCTCTTGAGGACAGGCGCCGGCAACTGCGGCGCACACCTGGCGCATCAGCATGATGGTATCTGCACTCTTGGAGAGATGTAGATACTGGCGCTTCATCTGTATTGGGGGAGGGAGCTTTCAAGATTAGGTCGGCTGCCGGCCGTGAGGGGCGCACACCCGCAGACGGGCACGGGACTCATTTTTCGATCTTGGACCAAGAATGTCGGGGCCGATTCCTGGCCGATTCCATGCTCAGCGCTGACCGAACCACGCCGAGCAGCGGTCCACTCGTAAACAAACGGCTCTATTGCCGCCAGTACTGCCGCCTCTTCATCTCGCGACGACGTCACACTTCACCCGCAGAGAGGCACCCTCAGCCGTTGAAGGGCGAAGGGAATTAGGGGACTGAGTAAGGTACAAGGCGGGGCTTGCAAAGGGGTTCGCGGGGCGGGCGGACTTGAGGTGGAGATTGCCGTCGCCAAGGTGACCATAGCCGAAAACGCGGGCGGATGGAGCGGTGATCGAGAGGCGGACCCGGGTAGCTTCGACCAAGGCATACATATCGCGATGCGGCAAGGACACGTCGTATTTGAAGACTGCAGGTGCGGCTGCAATCGCTAGAGGCACCTTCTCACGTAGGCCCCAGAGCTCTGCTGCTTGTGTGGCGGTGGAAGCGAGGACGCCGTCACGAATTTGGCCGCCTTCGACAGCCTTCTCCAAGAACAGGGCAAGCTTCTCCTGGTCGTGCACGGCGTGCGACCCAGACGTCTCAAAGAGCAGGTAGAAGGGGTGATGCTGCTCAAGTGGTGCCCGCAACTTGTCCGGGAAGGTATCAAGAACAAGTTCCATCGACGCGCTATCCAGCATCTCGACGGCCGACAGAATCTCCCCAAGACCCCTGCGAGCGGCTGCCACCGCGCGCAGCACAGCAGAAAAGTCCTCACACGCAACGATGCAGACCTCCACCGCTGCCGGCTTGCGCGGAATGGCCAAAGCGACCTTGGTGATTACTCCCAGAGTGCCTGTACCGCAGCGCTTCTCAGCAATTTCAGCCCGGTTGCAGGCGCTGAAAGATGTGTCTACGGGCTTCTCCAAAATGATAGCGCTTCTGGGTTGCCTTATGGCGGGGCACACGCTCGGAAATATGCTGCTAAATATCACACCTTCAGACCCGATGAAGAGCTGCTTAATGTCCAGGCCCGTGTTATCCTTGCGAGAGGTGCTGCCACATTCGAGATGTAAGCGCGCCGAACGTGGTGTCATGGGGGCAAGAACGCGGGACTGGGCGGCTCCAGACCCGAGGACGTCGAGGATGCGTCCGTCCGGTAGCACGGCCTACCCGCAGGCGCGCCCATCCTCGTGTCACGACCAGAGCACGAGTCGGCGGGGCTGCGCACTGGGTCTGAGTGCGGGGTAGGCGACCTCGATGCCGAGCACGGATCCATGCAGCGAGCCCCAGCGGACAAGGCGTAGGCCTCCGGCATTTGTGGCGACGTTACCGCCGATCTGGCACGACCCCTTGGCTCCGAGGTCGAGCGGCACTGTGAAGCCTTGAGCGTTCGCCGAGGCCTCCAGCTTGTCGAGAATGACCCCCGCTTCGCAGACCACGACTCCGCTGCCGGCGTGGAAGCCGTGTCCCTCAGCAACACGCCTCGCCAGCGAGAGGGCACGGGCATCTTGCCGCACGGGGAACGTGTGCCTTGCGGCTCGGGGCGGAACCTCTCTTGGTCGAGGGCGAGTACGCGATCCATCCGCGACGTGGAAAGCACCACCTCGTCCCACACAGGCACGCTGCCTCCCACCAATCCGGTGTTGCCTCCTTGTGGAACAACCTATCGGGTATGCCTGGTTAGGAAAATCGTCCGCTGGAGCAGGCCTCGAGCTCCGCGGCAGGTGAGGAGGGGTTGCCTGCTCTCACCGCGAGATTACGGGCGTTGCAGTGTGCCAGCACGACAGCCACCTCTTCTGGTGTCTTCGGTCGGAGCGCAATGCGCGAGTTACCTTCGAACTTGCGCATCCAGTCCGTGTTGTAAGCCTTCAGGGCGTCCGCGTCGGTCACGACGCCCTGTGCCCCAAGCGTCTTCCGGAAAAACTCAATGTCGCTCTGATCAAGGGTGGCAAATCCCGGTCGCGCACCGGCCGCAGCGCTCATGGCCCGTGCTCCGAAGCGAAATGGTTGCGTGCAAAGTCCAAGCGGCATGCTGTTCGCTACTCGCGCTGCAGCTCTTGAGGGCTGGTCCGTGTTTGGTGGTGTACAGGAACTGACAGCAAATACGCCCCACCTTCCTGGATGGCCAAGTGCGACGCGAACACCATTTCGACTAGATTGCATACGCAGCGGTGCAAAGACGGTTGCCGTGCTGGGCCCTCGCTCTAGGAGCAATGCTCCTAGTAGTGGCCGCATTGCGGCCGCAACACTCGACGTAAAATATTTGACTGGTCAAAGACACGCAAAGATGGGGGAGCGGTCTCGGCAACTCCGAATCCTGCAGGGATGGGCTTGAAATAGCCCGATCGCTGCGGGAATCGCAGTGAGTTTGATTAGAATCACACCAGGCACTCTGAACTGCATGAATGGCACTAGGGTGCACAGTGCGGAAACGTTTATGGCTTGCTTTGAAGCGGGCTGTTCGACTTTTGCCGGTCATGCTGGCGACCATGCTTGTTTTGATGGAGCACCACACAGCCGCGGCAAGTCAATCCTCCCTTTCAGCACGCTGGACTTGAGTCTAGCGACGCTTCAGGCAGAGGCGCCTGAAGGAGCGCTGTCATACCGTGTGCCATGGGCTGCTAGCATCTGGCGACGATTGCTGACATTGTGCGAGGCGCAGGGACGGGTAGAAAAAGATCGCCGTACAGAGAAGAAGGCAGAGAAGCGACGAAAGGCGGGCATTGCCGAGATCAGTCGTGGCGGCGACGTGCGCGCAGCACTGGAACACCTTCGGGTGGCCGGGGACCCGCTTTCAGCTATCCAACGGGCCCAGGTCAATCAGCGAGGAGAAACACTGGCGCGGGCGCAACTTCGACCCCGCTGGAACGCCGCTCGCGTAATGACCCTGACCTCTGGCGGCGGCGTTGGCAGGTGCTCGAAGCGGTGGGACAGAAGCGGGAGGCGGCGGCTCAGCTTGTGGAGGCAGCGAGGCTTTACGAGGGGCGACGTGCTGGAATGGGACGTGCGTGGCGGCGGATGCAGCGTAAGCAAGGCTCAGCTGGGAAGGGCAAGGAGAGCATTCGAGGATGGAAGGAGGAGGAGGAGGTGTGGCGTGCCGTGCGCGTGCTAGCAGGGGCACTTCTTGACGAGGGCGGCGACCCGCAGGGCGCTGCAGAGGTGCGGAAGGATCTTGGGCGCGCGGGTGCAACAGGCGGCCGCACGGATGGCCTTATGGCGGTATGCGATGCGAGGAGAGTGCTGAGCGGTGGCAACGACTTTTTCTGGACGCATCTGATGGTGGGGCGCTGCGAGGACGCGCGGGGCCGCACCGATGAAGCGGTGGCGGCGGCGGCGGCAGCGACGCGTCTGAAGCCCGACTACGCGCTGGCGTACAATGAGATGGGGATGCGGTTTGGCTACTGGCGGGCACGAGGCGAGGGCGCGCGCTCAGTGGAGCTGCTGCAGCAGGCGGCGCGGCTGGAACCGACCTCGGGGATCTTCCGGGTCAACCTCGCGATCGCGCACCAGCATGAGGGGCGGACCGCCGACGCAGTGCGGGAGTCGCGGGCGGCCGCCAGGCTGCTGCCTCGCGAACCAGAGGTGCAGCAGCAGCTCGGTCGCGCACTAGAAGAGGCTGGTGACCTTGCGGGGGCCCTCGCCGCGTACTCGGAGGCGGTTGCGGTCTCGCGAGCGGGCGGCGGGACGGGCGGCGGGACGGGCGGCGAGGCGTGGATGGATGGGGTGCACGAGGACGCGTTTTGCGCCGCGGTGAATCTGCGCGTGCTGCTCTGCCGCTGGGCAGGGGTGGACGCGGCGTGGGGCAACCAGCTAGACGCTGACATGGCTGCGCTGAGCACCTTGCTGCGCACGCGGGTTCTTGCGCGCGACACATGGGGCGGGACGTGCGACCAGCCGTTCCGACTATTCTCCTACCCGCTACCCGCGACGCTCCTTACGCAACTCTCTCGGCACGTGGCTAGTAAGGAACGCCGCCTCGCTTTTCCTGCCCCTCCGCACCGCGCTTCCGCGCCCCCGCTACCTGCGCTCCTCCCTCCGGGCCCCGGTCGGGCGGTCGACCCCAGGCACTCGCGCCTGCGGGTGGCGTACCTCTCGTCCGACCTGGGGGGGCACACCGTGGGGTCTCTCGTGCGCGGGCTCTTCAGGGCGCATGACGCGCGCCGCGTCGAGGTGCTGGCCTGCGAGCTCCGCACGGAGGCGGCCGTACGGCGCGGCGCCTGGCGGACCGAGATGCAGCGCAACTCGGCCGCGTGGCTCTCGCTCGAGCGGCTTCCCGACACGGTGCCTCCCCCGCCGCGTGCTGGATGGGACGACACCTTGAGACCTCCCGCGTGCCGCGCACCCGCGCCTCGCCTCGCGTTGCCCCTCGCCCTGCCCCGCGCCCTCGCTCACGGTGCGCCTGATTCAGGAGGCGGCCGCGGCGATCGCCGCGCGCCAGCCGCACGTGCTGGTCGACCTCAACGGACTGTCCAAGGGCAATCGCCCCGGCATTCTCCTCCGGCGGCCAGCGCCCGTGGTGCTCACCTGGCTTGGATACCCCGCCACGTCTGGAGGCACTGCAGAGCTGCTGGCCTCGGACCCGGTCGCATCGCCTCCGGAGATGCGTTCTCTCTTCACCGAAACGCTGCTCTTCCTCCCCACAAGCTATTTCCTGGCCGACCATGCCCACCTCTACCCGCTACCTGCATCCTCGCGCCATATCGCTCCACGTCTCGCGGACCGCAGAAACGCATTGCAGTGTCACCAGACCGAGGTGCAAGAGGATGGCACGGGGGATGGCGCTTGTCTCGATGGGGATGGGGCGGTACTCGCCAACTTTGGACAAATGTACAAGATCCAGCCGGGCGTCTTGGATATTTGGTGCAGGTGATCCGCAAGACTCGAATTAGTCTCACCAGAGATCTGTATCTGTGCTCTGGATTCTTGCTACTATGCTCTTGTGCCGGTACTCGCGCCAGGTTTGCTGCGGCAGTGGGAGTCCAGGCCCATGCGCCCCGTGAAAAGCACCGATGCAGCGACTCAACCAGCGTGGTGACTCGCAGGGCACTCTCCAAATCACCCAGCGCACGTCTTTGGCTGTTCCGCTTCCCAGAGAGTGGTATGCATCCTTGCCCGCGCTGCTTGGTTCCGCAGATTGTGCCGCTCACGTTTTGCTCACAATTTTGAGTTCAGCGGTGACGGGCGTGCAATCGGAGTTTTCGCGACGCTGCGGAGCGCTCGCAGTCAACTCGTCCCGCCTCGTTCTCTCGCGTCTCCTCCCACTTGAGGTGCCAGCATGCCCAGATCGTTGTTTCATCGCACCCCCTACCGCACGTGACTGCCGCCTCGTCACGTGACCTTCTTCCTATCGCGTGCAGACTCACGTTTCGGCCAAGAGTCTTGCGGATGTCGCGCTCGACACACTCCCCTTCAACGGCCACACCACGGCAGCAGATACCCTTTGGGCGGGCGTGCCTCTCATCACCCTTCCTGGCGACCGCATGTGCTCGCGCGCAGGGGCGTCACTTGCACGTGCCATTGGCCCTTCTGCCCTGGCCTTTGTCGCTCGGGACACCCATGACTATGCTGCGCTGGCCGCACAAGCAGCGCGCGGCAAGCGCGGGGGGTCACGGGTTCTGCGCTCCGCCCGCGCCCGGTTGGAGGAGGCCGTGTGGGGGGCTGCAGGAGAAACGACCATGGCGGGCGGAGGTCCGTTCGATGTTGGCGAGTGGGTGCGTGGGTGGGAGCGGGCTCTGGCTCTCGTCTGGGACGCTCGAGTAGCCTCTGGTCCTGTAGTCCTTGATGCGCCGCTGCCGCATCTGGTCACTGCGCGCCTGAGCACATAAGACGACGCCTCACTGCTCGAACCGCAGAGCTGTCTCGGGCTGAGAACTGAGATGAGTGACGCCGTCGGTAGGGTGCGTGCGCCGCAGTGCCACCTTTAAAGACGTAGGCTTGAGCGCGGGCGCGGGCGCGAGCAGCGCAGCCATTGCGACGTACAATTCTGTGTTCGTACATTTCTCGCATTTCCACTGTGGTAATTGCTATAGCCGGTAAGACGTCACATCATGCGCACCCGTTGCTGCTCCTCGAATGTATCGCGAATGCGAGAGACCTGCGTAGAGAAACGGCTTGTTAAGACTGCAGCAAGGGCATGGCTGGTCGGCGGGGGGCAGCTCGGGGCGGTGGACCATGGCTTCGAGCTCCTCTTTCATCGACGACACCGCGCGGCGCAGCGCATTCTCTTGCATGGGCGAGCGCGCCGCGCGCTGGATGAACTGCAGGTTCTCCATTGTCTTGCGCGCCGCGGCCTCTGCGGCCTCGACGTCGCAGTACTGCGCCTGGCCCGTCCAACACTTGTTAGCTCTGTCGGAAGCAGCAGGGGCAAGAGCGTGGCACGAGCTGCCCGGGCTGTTGCTTACTGTCGAGCCGCCTGCCTTGTTCGTACGGTTGTGCTTTTTCGCGGCATGCTTCTTGCCCCCCTCTGCGCCGCGGGTTTTGAAATGGCTCCCCGGGGGGAGGATTGCAGCCTCAAGTGCCATCAGCCTGGGCAAAAACGTCCACAGGAGTACGCATCACTCAGCCCGGTCTGTCCACAAGGATACACGTGATAGACGTTTTCCGCGTGGCACAGGAAAGGAGCTAGACCTGTCGATCTCGGTCGCAGCGCGAAGATACGCGCTTTCGTTCAGATGGCGGTGCCGATTGACCTCGAGGAGGAACTCGAGCGCGCGCAGGTGCCGACTGCGCTTCTGAGCCCACAGTGAGCGACTGGCTGCATTCCGCGAGAGTAGAGTCATAGTTCTTGCAACGGCTGATGCCACAAAGCGCCGGTCTTCGTGCCACGATTCCCATGGAATGAAGAGAACTTCGCACGACGAGCCTTCTGCCTCTACCTGGAACAGGTGCTCTCGCGCACCTCCTCCGCCGCCGCGGTGCTCGAGCGCTGCTTCCTCGCCAAAAACAGCGCCAGCCTCACACGCCCCGAGTAGGGAGCTGCGCACCAGAAAGCGTCTCTGCAGCTCGAGGTCCTCCTCCATCACAAGGTCTTCCCGTCCAGGGAAACGAAGCTGCACCTCCTCAGCCTCTCGCACGTTCAGCAGCTTCACGCACCCGCGCCGCAATGCGTACAGCCCTGTGACTCGCTCCCCCTGTCGAAAAACTATCTCCCCCCTCCTGAAACGTCGCACTTGCACCAACTGCGCGAGCGCAGCCACCTGCAGCGGAGGGAACAAGCAGCATGGCTCAGGGGGGCGCCAGGCGCGGGCGCCACTGAGATGGACAGGTTTGTTCTTCACTGGCGCCGGGTCAAGCCGGCAAAAACTTTGTGCATTCTGAAAATGAACACGCACGGTCACTCGGAGGCACTGTTGCACGGGAGCTAGTGTTTCAAACCTCCTTCCAGCCCCATCCACGCAGAATCTCAAGCTGTTGCAGGAAGGTTGCAAGCTGCGTACGCCCCGGCACGATATGAGCTCACGTGCCACACGCAGCGCAAAGGTCATTCCAACGCTGAGGGGTAATGTGCCCGGGGTTCATCAGGACCTGAACAATCCGATTTCGCTCGAGGCGGTCGTGCAGCCGAGCGAGCGATGTCGAGAAGCGCTCTGCTAGCTGTGCTTCGTTTTCGGGTGTCAAGAGCTCCTCGCCTTGGCACTTGCGAAGAGCCATCAAACTCCCGAGCATCCCGTGCCCTGCTGCCATGGGATCAACGGTCGCGGGTGTAGAACCCGCGGGCTCGCCGTGCGGAGCTTGGTGGCGGTCTCCATCGAGGGTACCCTCCGCCTCTGCGGGGCTAAGCCCGCTTCGCCGCGCCCTCCCCGTCGCTACTGCCACCGCTGTCTGCGGCTCTGCCTCTTCTACCGTCGAAACCTTGGCTTTCGATTCAGTATGTGTGCCCGCTTGCCGTCCAGTATCATCTTGCGAATCTGCGGAATACCCGGTGATGGTGCTTTCAGGTTGAGCCAAACTTGGGTGGGAGAGATTCACAGAATCCTCTGCCGCGCCTGACCGAGAGTCTCCAAGGCCATCGCCGACGACAATGTTGCCCAAAGGCACATTGCTTCCTCGCTGAAGTTCGCTCTGGTGTCCTGGGATACGTGGTGGTGTTCTGCTTTCTCCTGCAGCTACTGGTACGGCACTGCTTTTTGAGTCAGTAGCGGGCTCTTCGAAAGCGTTGGCCCCGTTTTGTGCAGGTGAAGCATCTGTGCAGCCCGAGTTGGAGCCGACGGCACTCAAATTTGCTCCCTCGTGAGTGACAGACTTGCTGACCTCACCTCCTGCCAGGCGTTGGGGACTCGTTCCTGGTTGCGACGTGGTTATTGATTGAAGGCGGTTCGTGCTTACGTCAGGCGAGCCGGCTGCGGCAGCGACACTGGCCGTGGCGGCCGCCGCAGCCTGCACGGCGGCCTCGAGGCGGTAGTAGGAAATGGCCTCGATGCAGCGGTCGCGCTCGGCCTCTGAGGCGGCGGAGAAGATGAGGGAACAAGCGCTGCCCTCATCGCCAGCCACCTCACTCGGAAAAACTCCCGGTTCTGCCACGAGATGCTCCTCCGGTCGTGGCAAGCGGGCTGGCTTCGCTGGGTGGCTGGGCGTCGAGTCAGGTGGCAAGATGCGGAGGCACCAGAGTCCCTGCCCTTCTTCCTCGAAGGTTCCCCCGCCCTGCAGCTCAGCGGAAAGGTCCAGCACTGCCTGGGCCGCTGCATGTTCTCCTGGCGGTGCGGCACGTGCGGCGGTGCGACCTACTGAGAGTTGCAGTGTCAGCAGCAACTCTTCGCTGCGCGGGTCTGTCAGCGTCAGAACTGCCGCCTCCATGAGCAGCAGCACCCGCCGCCAGGACTTCGCCTTCCAGCGATCGCCAGACGCGCAAGGCCGCTGCAGCCACAAGCTGAAACGTAGATCTTGTTGCCACGAATCCACGTGGGCCTGGAAGGCCTGAACTGACACGAGGAGAAGTTCGCACGGCTGCAGTGCTGTGTAGGATAGATTTCCGGCGTCAAACTTTGGCGTCAGAGCAATACTGTCCCGCACTGTCTCCGCAAGCTGCGTGAGCGCGTCTGACGGGCTCGCAGCCAGCCCTTCCTGCTGCTCCACGTCTGCTGTAGGGGAGCGCCGATCCTCTCCTGTCGTCCCACCTGGTCCTTTGAAGCTGCTAGAAAATCTGGTGCCACCTGCCCGGCGGAATGATCCCTTGGTGGAGCCCATGGCACCCTTGAACGATCCTTGCTGCATCAACGGCCGGGGCGCGGCACGGAATGATCCCTTGACGGAGGCCTGTGCAGCCAGCTTTGTATCCTGCTGTCCGTGCTCCGACGATGCTCCTTGGTCTGCAACTGCAGCTGGTTCCGTCAAGTCAGGTCCCGGGACCTCGCCTCCAATGGGAGCCTCCCCACCCTCACCTTCCGGCAACGCTGCACCAATCTTGGGCGCGGCCATTTGGCCGCCAGAAAAGCTTGATTCCTGTGCAGGCACCCCTCTACGTGCGATGCCAATGGTTTTCAGGACATTCCGTGTGGCAATGCGAAGGTGCGGCAATGCCGACGCGTGCGGCGCCGTGCGGACGAGGAGATTGCCATCCCGCACAACCCTGAATGGGCAAAATCGAGAGGGTTACGCTCGGGAATTTCAGTTTCAAGGAGACGAGGCTTGAGCAGGTAGAACTGGAGCAAGGGTTCGAGGGCGCCGCGCATGTGGAAGGGCGGTGCAGGACAAACCGAGGTTCTGGCTTGTCTCGCTCCCCTCCAATGCTTTTCATGCCTCCAGCAGCATCGGCTACTGGTAGCGCGGGGATGAGCAGGCCATGCACCACGACCACAAGCTGGTCCTCGCTGCCGCGCACCTGAAGCGACTCGCCTGCCGCGAGCCGCGTCACTGTCGCGCACCGCACCAGCGCGTGCAGCTGTGTCTGGCTCCAGCGCTCTGCCATCGCGGGGCAGGTCCGGGCGATGCGCGCTAGCGTCTCGCAGTCCTCGAAGCTCCGGTCGTCGGGCGGCTTGGCGCACAGCTGCCAGGCACCGCTAGCGCTCAAAATGGCTCCAAGGACCCGCATGTACCCGCATGCTTTGCTGGGCTTTGATGTCGTGTGGAAGCAGGAGGTGCGCAGGGTGACGGCAGCACGAGGCGCGAGTCAGGGGCCCGACCTGGACCATGCGAGACGAGTCCGATTCACCGATCAGACGGCGGCAGAGGTTTTCTTGCTCCTCGCGTGAGTAGCTTCGGCGCGGGCGGGCAAAGAGCGCCCGGCGGTACTCCTGCACCTCCCGCCGGTGCTCTGCTCGATGCTTCTCAAGCAGTGCCAGCTCCGCCTCCCCCTCCCCCTCCCCCACTGCCTTTCCGTCTGAACTGCGAGCGCCTGCTCCCGCTCCTCCGCCCTGCGCCGCCCTGGCCTCTTTGACAGGCCCATGAGGCCGCTCCAGCGCTGTAGGCGCGCGGAGCTGCCTTCGGATGCTCTCGATCCCGGACTGCGCGCGCTGCAGCGCCGTGCGTGACCGAGCGAGCTGCCGCTCCATCACTCCAACAGACCGCCGCCGTTCCTCTAACCCCTGTTGCCCCCTCTCATTCTGTGGCCCAAACATTCGGCCCCCAGAGGGTGGTCGGCCTCGACCATCCCGCAGGACCGCCTGCGGCGCCCGCGGCTGCGCCAGGCCCGGCTGGTACGCGGCACCCTCCCTAGGCGTCGCCGCGCGCTCCGGCCGAGATGGCGTCCGCAAGGAGACGACCTCCCAAGGCTGCACAAGAATTGCATAAGCGCCCACATCAATAGCAGCCGACAGATGAGCTAGCACCAGGCGCTACCGGTAGCAACCAACAGTATCTGCTAGTCTGTGCGGAGGAGCGCGTGGGCGCAGCTCGCAAGGCCCGAAATCGCGGGATTTGGAAGGGGTGCACTAGCCTGTGGAGTTCGCTGCAGCGGGGTGCGGGGCGTGCGCTGACGTACAGGTCCCCACGACTGGCTGGGAGCGGCCACCCAACCGACAGCATGCGGGCGCGTTGCAGCCATTGCAGGATCGCGCTCGGGACCTCCCCACGAGCGCGCAGAGCCCGGCGGGAGATCGTATTGCCCCTCAGGATCTTGGTCGACCTGCATCATCTCCTCCTTCGTCCACGAGGGGACAATGAGGGGTGCAGCGCGTGGAGTAAGCGCCGAGACTGGCCGAAGGTTTTTGATGCGCTTGGACAGGGGGGCCTGCGGGAGACCCCCCGCAGGCCAGTGAAACCGCTGCTGCTCGCGCACCTCCACCGATACGTCCATTCCAATTGGTGGCACAAACGTCTGAATTCGCGGGGTATAAACCCCCGAACTGAAGCTGTCCCCCATCTCTTCTGCAGTGCCCGACAACTGTGAAAGCCCCTCTCCCGACCGGCCCACTCTTCCAACGTTCTCTGGTTTGACCATAACCTTTTGTGCCATAACCTGTCGACGCTTTTTCAGAAGCCCGGACAGATTGCGAAATCTGTCCGCGTAAAAAGATGCCGGAAGGTGCGCCCCCGACATCCCGTGGGCCTGCGCTTGCCCTGTAAGGAAGTTGCACACAAGGAAACATCCTTGTTCTTGCGGCTCTGCCCCTACCCACCTGCGGCATCTTCTCTCGTCATGGATCGTGCCGCCCGTCTGGCCATGTGGGTCCGGACGCGGCTGCCAAAGGCCCTGGCAATCACCCTGTGCCCTGCTGCAACAAACAGCGCAGCAAAGAATACCACGGGCGGATTTATCACCATCATCGCCTGCATTAGCTTGCTTGTGCTGCTCCTGTCGTGGTGCTTACACGGTTCTGTCGGAGAAAGGGCAGTGCCTCGACAGATTCGTTGCTTGGATCCGACTCAGCGCAACACGCGCCTGGCGGCTCACCTTGTCTCGTCACTTTGCTGCACCTGCCTTCTGAAGTGAATATGTACTGAAAGAGGCTGTGTAATGCTGCGCAGTAGGGCGGGGGAAGGTACTGCAAGGTGGAGGGGGGGGTGGCCCTGCGTCCTGCTTGGAGCAGCTGCAGCAACGCAACCGCGAGCAGCACCTGCCATTCAAGGTTCGTTTTCGACAGAACTTGTGCACTGCGCGCCCTTCTATTGTGAGACACGGCGCTCATCAGCCTGTGTGGGTTGGCTGATCGCAGGAGCTGATTTTGTCGCGAACGGCGCTGCTGCAGCAGAACTGTGCGCTTAAGGTAACGCCCCGCATGCGGCTGCATGACAAACGGCGCCCCACAAACCCTTGACACCGGCGGCTGAAAGGCCATGAGCTGAGAGTTGTGGTGCGGTTGACAGGAGGACGTCCAGCGGGGGCGGCGGGAGCTGAACATCCAGACAGCGGAGCTGATGGAGCTCCGAGAGGCCATCGGGACGGGCGGCAGCCTGGCGGGACGCTGCGACAAGTGTGCGGCGATGCAGGACGAACTCACCGTGAATCTGCGTGAAAAAGCAGCGGATAAGCAGCAGCTGCTGGCCCTCGGGCAACAAGTGAAGGATTTGCAGGCAGGGGCGGAGAGGGCGCAGGTCGAGCTTGCGGCGGCTCATCGCTCGATCAAGGAGCAAGGGGTGGAGTTGCGACAGGCTCAAGAAAAGATGCGAGACATGGAGAAAACTCTTGAGGTTTCGGTGAGTGAGTGCGCGGCGCGGGCGTTCGAAATCGACAGGATGCGACCGGAGCTTGCGAAGCTGCAGTTGGAGAATCAGGAGCTGGTGCGGCGGCTGGTGGCGCACAAGGAGCAGGAGGCAGACAAGTACAACGAAATTCACTCGTTGCAAGAACAGGCGGATCGACACAAGCGATCAGCGGAGCTCTTGGCGCGCGCAACTGCCGAGCAGCAGCAAAAGGGCGTCGCAGACAGCAGGGAGGACAGCGCGGCTGTGACCCAACTCGACGGCGCGCTGACGTTCGGGTCCAAGGTACCCGCAGGCCCACGGCTGTCCGTCGTGGCGCATGCGCGGAGCGAGGTCCATGCTCTGGGCCACAACACTTCTGGACAGATGATGATAACCGGCAGCGACGACCGCATGGTGAAGCTTTGGGACTCGCGTAATGGGAGGTGCCTTGCGTCGCTTGAGGGCGCAGTCAAAGCAGTGATGGCAGTTGACTTCTCGCGGGACGGGACCCTCGTTCTCGGTGCGTCCGGCGACTTTGCCATCCGCATTTGGACTCTACAGACCAACCGAATCTGCCATACACTTACCGGACACTCTGCCAAGTTGTACACTGCAGGCTTCACGCCGGACTCTCGTCTCGTGTACTCCGGTGGGTACGATCGAATGATCAAACTCTGGGACGTTACCAAAGGCCTCGCGACGCAGACCTTTCACTGCAAGTCTTCCTGCAACGATACATGCGTCACGCCTGAAGCAGGATTGGTCGGTGGTACCCTGGTCTCGGTTCACCTCGACGCGGGAGTTCGCTTGTGGGACCTCCGGTCCGGGGAGTTCGCGCACGAAGTTAGCGGCCTGCACTCGCAGCCAGTCACATCAGTGATGATGCACCCCACCAACGACCGCCTCGTGCTTGTCAACTCACGAGATGACACTCTCTCACTCATCGACATCCGCAAGTCCGCCTCCCGCTGAGGCCCCGCCTTGCCCCGCCTGGTGTAGCGTTGCCCCTGCCTGGCACGCTCACTTGGATATACGGGGACGGCAGGTACCAGCGGCTTGTGCACTTTTCACATACGGGATACAAGAATGGCGTGAACTGGAATCGAGCAGCCATGAGCCCAGATGGTGGTATGGTCGTTGCAGGGGGCGTCACTGGTGCCCTGACAGTGTGGAATGCAGAGGACGGGGAGCACATCGCCACCCTCAAGAGCGGGCACTCTTCGGCCGTCGTCGCCTGCTCTTGGGGTGCCAATGATCAGCTCTGCTCTGTCGAAAAGGTGTGTTGCGCGCCCGCCAGCGCGCATCTCTTTGCCCGGCGCGACGTGCGGTTCAGACCGGCGCCTAGAGCGGCTTGCAAATAGAAATCGGCCCGTCTCACTCTTACTTTCCTTCACGGCAGGAGCACCGTCTTGTCCTGTGGGACTAAGCTGTGCCCGTTGCCCGACGATTCGGTGCCATGGAATGGCGTCGTGAGCTGTGAGTGCTACCGCTCCGCCAGCAGACTACCCAGCCGTTCCACTCCAGCAGACTTAGTTCTTAGCCCCGACCCCGAGCGGCTCTCTGGCGGCGCTCTTTGCTCAAGGAGCGTGCTAGGGGGCGAGTGCCGAGAGGGCTGGGGGTTCATAGGTGGGCTAAGTTTGGGTGCCACATGGGTAGAGAGCACTGAAGATATCATGTTGCACAAGTACACACCAGAGCTGTAGAAAAACCCGTGGACAGCGGGTAGCTTTGGGTTGGCGCGTCAATCCTGGCCTGACTAAGCGTAGCTGACAAAATCTTGCTCTGATGGCTGAGGCGCTTAGATGCAGCAGCTCAGCTGTAGGTGCGTCCGAATGAGTCCCAGGTGCCCATGGCCGACTTGCGCGACATGATCTCCTCCTTTCGCTGCCACGACACGACCGCTTCGTATGCGAGGGCTCCACCGAAGATGTCGAGCGCTGATCCAATCGTCAGGTCCACGTTGCCCTTGCCAATCGCCTTCACCTTATCCAGGTCTCCCATGGTCATGGCGCCTCCCGCGTACGTGCAGGGGATTGGGGACTCTTCGCCAAGCAGCTCCACCAGCGAGTCCTCGATCCCAGCCATTTTGCCCTCCACGTCCACACCGTGCACGAGAAACTCGTCGCAGTACGCAGCCAGCGTCTTAAGAGTTTCCCCATTAACTTCCAGATCAGTAAACTTCTGCCAGCGGTCTGTGCACACGAAATACTTGCCGTCCTTAGCGCGACAGCTCAGGTCCAGAACCAGCTTCTCCTTCCCAACAGTGGCAACCATCTCCTTTAGCCTGCTCAAAATCCCACTGCTTAAGTCAAAATGCTTCCCATGGCGTGTATGCAGACCAAAGTCACAAGTTCCAGGCAGGCAGAGGACAGGAGATGAGAGCAAGGGCGGGCGGAAGGGCGGGCGCGAGACTTGTCCCAGTCAAGTTTGCCGTCCTTGAAGACGTAGGAAGTGACGATAACATGAGAGGCGCCCGCGTCAAGCCACTTCTGTGCATTATCAGGGTTCACGCCGCCACCATACTGCATTCCCCCGGGGTAGTTTTTGAGTGCCGACATGGCTGCTTCTTCGTTGCCCGCGCCGATCGAAATAATGTGTCCGCCCGTGAGAGCGTCGTTTGAGTACATGTCCTGCAGTTCCGCGCCCCACTCAGCGCGTCCCACACGCGCATTTTCGCGATCTACTCAGAAGAGTGCCCTTACTCTCGCAATTGACCCAGCCGTACACGTTCCTTCATTTCCCGCTGCACCATGATCGGTCTGTATCACGTGACACGCATAAATTCTAGACTGGACCATCGAGGTTCTGTTCGTATGGTGCACACGAGCTAGCCGCCATAGACAGCACTGAGAGGGGCCCCCACCGCGTACTCGCCGGCAGTCTTCTCAGCAGCAAAGTTTTCGACGGGCGCCTCGCCATCCTTGACAGTTCCACCAACGAGCTGCCATTGCGCACCAAACTTGTCAGCACGACCTGGGGCAGCCGGGTAGAAGAGCTCCCCTTACACTGCGTCCTGTAAGCTGACCTACTCTATAAGATTAGTGCAAAGACAAACCCCCTCACTGAACGTCACATCATCATATTCAGGGTCTCCAGTCCATCAGTAATGCGGTAGCGAATCATGTGACCACATGTTATCGACACAGGGTCGCAGCGGGTTTTTACGGTTGTGCAACCATCGAATCAAGCCGTGTCCCACGCACTCGTGTGAAACTGATACAAATCAATGCAGGAAGGATGCGCAGCTCTGGCGGAGTACAACCAGCTGCTGTCGGCACACTTGCACCTGGTGCCAATCCGAAACCCAGGAAGGATTGGAACCTGCTTGACAACGCCGTTGTGGAGGTCGATGCACGGCCTGAACCTCATGGTTGCCCTGTAGAGCTTGGTGCGATGGTGCTGATCTTAGCGAGTCGTCAGCTTTCTCCGTGAGCTGCGCTGCGGAGGGTCGCAAGGAAAGGTGGCCTTGCGCCGTTCCGCCTCGTTCTCAGAAAAACGTCCTTCTGGTCAGAGGCTGCCTTGATGACCAGTTGTGAGGCGCACCACAAATCAAATTAGTTTGATCTATGCGCATAGATCAAATTTTAATAAAAATTGGCTCTGGGAGTGGCTCGAAGGCGGGGATGCTCGCTGTTAGCATCAATCACGTGTCGAGGACAGCAGCCCACATCATGACTGGGCGCCCGTTCCGGCCTTAAAATGCCCGAGAACGGTCTGCCAAATCAATCTCGTAGGGCGTGGGGCTCATGCAGCGGAGCCTCGGCCTTATTCGTGGGACTCGTAGTTCTTGTCTCTCTCGGTCAAGACAGCATTGTCCTGAACAGAGGCGAAGGGGAGGGCAGACAAGACGAGGGCTTTGCTGACGTTCATGATGTATGGAACGCGCTCAATAAGGGTGTGCTACGCTGTGCGGTTGTCTCCTCTCCCGATTTCTACTCCCCCTGCACAGCACCGCGCCCGGCTGGCCCATTTAACACCTCTCTTTCGTTCCACGGCCATCAGGGTGCCTCGCCAGCGGCTAACTCGCATGAGCTGGTTGAATTGGGGGTGCGCCACCAGACGCGAGGTGAACTTGATGCTGCCGAGCGCTGCTATCTGGACGCTGTAAAGGCTCGGGCGACGCTTCCGGTGGCACACTTCAACCTCGGGACGTTGCAGATGGCCAAGGGTGAGCTGCGTTTGGCGATCGAGACGTTTTCGCGGGTGACGACGCTTCAGCCCAGATATGCCACGGCATGGTACAATGCGGGGAATGCGTACTTTCAGCTTGGTGAGCACGCAGCGGCAGCAGAGGCTTTTTCCACAGCGCTGCGGGTGGACAACAACTACGCACATGCACATGCAAACCTCGCCACGGTGCTGCAGTTGCAGGGCGATCTTGAGGGCGCGACGCGACACTACAAAGAGGCCATCCGAATCGACCCGACCTTCGCGGATGGCTGGATGAACTACGGGAATGCGCTGAAGGCCGAGGGGCGCCTGGACGAGGCTATCAAGGTGCGACTTCCGACCCCGGCGCCGCCCCGGCGCTGCAGCTGCCCGCTCGCCAGGTTGCGGCAAGTTGAAGGATACGGGGTGGGTGCAGGCGTACCAGGCGGCAACAGCTCTTGCGCCGCAGCACGCCACCGCGTACTTCAATCTTGGCGTCACTCATGCTGCCCGAGGTTGCGTCACTCCCTCTCCCAGTGCATGTTTGTCGCCGAACTTGCTTTCCTCCGTGTGGCTGTTTTGGCTCCCCTTTGCAGCATAAAGAGTATCGCTGCCGCTTACTCCAGCCTGAGCACGCAGGACAGCACCCGAGCGCGCTGAAGGCGTACTCGATCGCTGCGGCGCTGTCGCCTGCGATGGGCCCGGCGTGGTTCAATCTCGGGCTGGCTCACCACTTGCTCGGAGACCCAGGCGAGGCGGCAGCGGCCCTGCAGCAGGTAGTGCAGCTGCAGCCTGGGCGCGCCGAGGCCTACCACTCCCTCGGCGTGGCGGAGGAGCAGCTCGGACACCTCCCAGAGGCGCTCCAGGCGTTCGGCGCGGCGCACCGCATCGTCGCCGGGAGCGGCGGCGCCACAGAGCGCGCGGTGCTCGCGTCGCTGTTTTTGACCACACAATCTGCATGCGACTGGCGCGTCCGCGCCTCCCATCTCGCACGCCTGCGTGCAATGCTTCAGGAGGCGCTGCTTGAGCCCAGCGAAGACCTTGCGCCGCTGCTCCCTGCCGCGTCGAGCTACCTCGACGCGTCGAGCTACCTTCAGGCCGGCCTGCATCGCGCTCGCCTGCTCGCCCCGCCCGCACCCGCTGCTGCTCCCCGCTGGGACGCCGCGAGGGCTGGTGCGGCGCTCAGAGTAGGGTTTCTACTCGACGAGGCCTCGCTTCCTCAGAGGCTGGACGCGAGGGAGCAGGGCAAGGACGGGGGGAGCAGGGGGCGGCAAGAGGACTGGGGGCGGCGCCTCGCAGAAATTCTGACGGAATTTCAGGCTACGCGAAGGGGACAACCGGCACTCTGCGTGCTGGCATATATTGTGCGTGGCGGCGGAAGCGGCGGCGCCATGGAGCGTGCCGGAGGCGCGCGGGGAGTGGCGATTAGCAGCTTCGCGGACGCGTGGGAGCGGGCAACTGGCGAGACCGAGGCCGCCGCCGGGGGCGGTGGCAGCGGCATGTGCGGAGGTGGGGTGCGAGACCTGTCGGAGATGCTTGGGGTGGCAGGGGGTAGGGGCGGAGAGGAGGCGGCGAGCCAGGTGCTGGCATCGGACGCGGTGCAGGTGCTGGTGGCGGTGCCCCGCGACGCGCACCGCTTCCCGTGGGGGCTCCTAGCTCGCAGGGCAGCGCCGCTGCAGATGGTGCTCGGCCTGCGCGGCTCCGCGGCGCAGCGGGCGGTGGACGTGGCGGTGAGCGACCGCGTGGTGGCCCCGCCGGACCTCGCGGCGCACTACGCCGAGCGCCTCGCGCTGCTTCCGCCCGGGGCCCTCCTCGCCCTGAGCGGCGCCTCTCCTGCTGACCTGCTGCCCCACCGCGGCCGCCCGGCGCTGGCCGACGCCGCCGAGCGGCGCGCGGCGATGGGGCTGCCGCGCTCCGGGTCGCTGCTGTGCGCGTTCGCGGAGGCGTGGCAGCTCTCGCCGGAGCTGCTGGACGCGTGGGCGTGGATCCTCGCGCGTGTGCCGGGCGCGATCCTCTGGCTGCCGCGGCTGCACGCGCTGGCAGAGGAGAACCTCCGCGGCGAGGCGGCGGCGCGGGGGATCGCGGCCTCGCGCTTCCTCTTCTCGCCTGCGCAGCTCCGCTGCCGCCCCGGCGGGCGCTGCACCCGCACGTCCAGCGCGAGCCACGTGTCCACCCTGTCCGGTGGGCTCCAGGTCGCCTCCGCCCACCCCGCGCGCTGCCGCCCCGGAGCGCGCGCGTGCAGCGCCGCAGCTCACGCGCGGGCGCGCGCGGGCCTCGCGTCGCAGTTGGAGGAGGCGGAGTGGGCCGCCGCCGCCGAGGCCGGGTCGCTGGTGCTGGACTCGTTCCCTCTGTCCGCGCCGCTGCCCGTGCAGCTGCTGGGCGCCGCAGGGCTCCCGTGCATCTCTCTCGCCACCGAGCGCGCCGCAGGGCGTGCAGGCGCCGCTCTCCTGCGCGCTGGAGCCTGCGCTGGTCGCCACTTCCGGCTCCCCTTGCTCCCTGCCTGGTGACGCATCGATAGTGGCGGTGAAGCCGGATGCGCTGGTGGGCGGCGGGCGCGGTCTGATGCGATGGTGGGCGGCAGGCGCGATCGCCGCGACGGCTTCGGAGTACCAGGCTCTCGCAGTGGCGCTGCTCCGCAACGGCACCCGCGCCTCGCCTGCTGGAACCGCTACGGCGCGCGCCTCCCAGGGCCGGCGGCTGCTGGCAGAAAGGGGGGCGCTGGTCACGCTGCTGCGACTCTCCTGGGAAGTAACGGCTGCAGGGCTGCCGCCGCGACACTTGGTGCTCGCACGCGGGGCTGAGTAAGGGGGCGATGATGTTGAATAACAGATTCAATGAGCACAATCAGAAAAACCATGCAGTGAAACTGAGGAAGACAGAGCCTCTGTCACAGAGGGCAGGGAACCAGGCGCCGCGAGACGCCCTCCGAGAAAGTTGCCAAACAAGGCAGACTGAGCGTGTGCGACCCCGCCGCTGTCGATCACCGGCTGGCGCGGGGTTCAACGCTGAGGCGGATGGACGTCTAGCCACCTGGCGGTTCGGGCAATGCGCCTTGAAAACTGTAGTTGGACAGGACGGCCGACGAGAAGCTGGTCAGTCGGATTGTGAATCAGGCACTGGGGCTACGGCAGGATGCCGGGATGCTGGGGTGGTTGATATCTGATGATCTGTGGATGCCACGGCGCCGCGGCGCAGCAACAACAAATGGTGGTGCGAAAGCGCCAGCACACCACCCGAGTCGCTGGGACTCGCAGCCACATGTTCTCTCCTCAGCACTTGTATGTTGCATAAAACAAGCACTGTCACTGCCATCCACCTCTGCCTGCCCTGCGCTCGCTCGGTCCAAGAAATCCGACCTTTGCTGCCTCTGGAGCGGAGGAGCCCTCTCTCCTCACGTCAAGATCCTCGTAAACGACACTTGCCGAGACTCGACCGACCTCCCACCGCTCACTCTCTCGAGTTCACCTATTTTGGCCTGAAGTATCTCTCGTCTCCCTCCTTCTCTCCTCCCAGCTTCTCCGTCCTCGCGTTTTCCTCTTCTTCACCTCCGCTGCATCCTCCCCTCCTCTCTTCTCATCTCGTCCTTCTGCCCCCCTCTCTCCTCCTCTTCTCCCCTCCTCCTCACTTCTGTGATATTTCTTTCCCTGTTCTTTTCTGCACTTCTCTTGTTGCTCCGCAACGACGCGCACTACCTCGCAAAGTCGAGTCCTTGCGAGGCGCGACGCGCCGCAGAGCCCATCTTCACGCGCTGGGATATCTGCACCCGGGTTGAACTGCACCCTAGGGTGTAGAGTGTCGCGGGCACCTGCCAGTGCTGCTTTTCTTCTTTCACGCAGTTTCATGGAACTCCGCGAGGCGCACCGTAATGGAACGGCCCTCGACGACCGTTCCGTGCATCGCTAGCGAACATTCCGCACCCTCAGGCGTTTCGAAGATCACCGTGCCCTTGCCGGCGGGCGAAACGTCCGCGCGGACCGGTTTGAACTGCTTGAACATGTCCTTGAGGCGGTGCCAGTTGGTGCCAGGCGGAAGGCCCTCAACGATCACCAAGCGCCCGTCCCGCGGCGCGCCGCCATGCTGCACGCCGCCCGCCCCGCCCCACATGCCCGCCTGGCCCTGGTGGATCGCGTCCTGCGGCGCTCCTCCTCCCGCGAGGAGCCCGATGCCCCCCGCGCCGCCGCCGCCGCCGCCGCCGCGGCCCCAGTCGCCGCCGCCTGCAACACCGGTGCCGTTGCCCCAGATGCCCATGCCCGGCTGGTGATGCTGCGTGCTGTAATTCGCGACGTTGCCGGGCAGGTCACCACCACCCGAGGCCATGAGCATCTGCATCATGTTCCGCGCCGTGGTTTCATCCATTCCGCCGCCCATGCCCATGCCCATGCCCATGCCCATGCCCATGCCCATGCCCATGCCCAT
>Ga0115567_10001669_pt1 | contig 22132 bp, 17 predicted proteins | sample COGITO_mtgs_1204_2_FD_88679 | JGI IMG/M metagenome (GOLD analysis project Ga0115567, IMG submission 88679) | Pelagic marine microbial communities from North Sea - COGITO_mtgs_120412 | ecosystem: Environmental > Aquatic > Marine > Epipelagic | place: Germany:Helgoland, sampling site Kabeltonne... | reverse complement strand
TAGCTTTACCGCATTTAGATCTGGAAGGCTTTCTACTTTGGGAAGATTAAAAAGTTTTTCGCGAATCCCCAAAGCGCGGAATCCGTTGTATGCACCAACGAGTCCTGCATACCTACCGAAACCGATCAATCGACCACCACTCTTATTTGTGATAGTCTCGTGATCGTAAAGTTCTATTTTTTTATCTAAAACAGTCTTTAAAAGATCACGGTTATACGGTTGTTTTTTGATGGTATGGCTAAAAAAGAAATACTTTTTATTCGGAATAAGATTTTCTACTGGAACTTCCTTTACACCTAGCATCACATTCGCTTCGGAAATATCTTCCATTACCTCAAAACCAGCTTGGCGATATGCATCATCTGAAAATATTCGTATATCTGAAGACTCAACGATTATTTTTGCATCTGGGAATTCTTTTATGACTTCTTGGCATTTTTGGGGTGAAAAAACGACACGTCTATCTGGCGGATTTTTACGTTCCTTTATAATCGCAAAGGTTATTGGCATTTTGGAATATTTTTTGTTCTCAATTGTCTGCGGTAAAGATATGGTTATTTATGTATCTTTGCGCTCCTTGAATTCAAGATTCAAGATTCAAAATTCAAGATTCAAGATTCAAGATTCAAGATTCAAGATTTAATGTTTTATAATTTTGAATATTAAATTTTAAACTTTGAATTGTTTTTGCGTTAGGGATTGAGCTCGCTACCGTGTAGCGGCGAAAGCCCGACCTGATTGCGAGGAACGAAGCAATCTGGGAACGCCATTATTGAAATAATGAAAATTGTAAAAAATTTCGTGGCTTAGGTTTAGTCATGAGATTCCCGCCTTCGCGGGAACTTTTTGGGGCCGACTGGTTTTGACAGCGGGTCTAATTGTAGTGTAAGCATGCCGAGCGCTGGGAAACAGCTCGTAAATCTCATTTTTCACACTTTTTAAACGGCGAGAATAACTACGCCCTAGCTGCATAATCCGAATTATAGTAGGATTACGCCTCGGCCCGTTAGACGGGCAAGCAGGAAGCCACTCGAGAGCCTTGGTTTACGGCAATCGATTTAGTGGCTTCGTAAAAGTAAACCTAGCCTTCACAGGACTTTGATGTGGTGGCGAAACTCAAGCGAAGTTAAGGGGTGCGTTGGTAGTTTTCGACCGGCAAGCTCACGAAAATCCAAATGAAAACTAAGCATGTAGAAAGCGTTATAATTGCGCGTTTGGACGAGGGTTCGAATCCCTCCGGCTCCACTTTTAAAAACCGTATTAAATTAATATTCAGTTTAATACGGTTTTCTTTTTTTATATTTTGTACGATTATTGTACGGTAAGAATCATTTCCTGAAACCAATTGTAGCGACCTTTGTTGGCATTATAAGCTTTTCAGAAGCGCAAAATTCCACCAATTTGGTTTCTATATTTATTTTTGGATCAAGGATTTTCGCCATTCTATACTTTCTTGCAATATTTTCTATCTCGCCACCGCTGAAATTATAGTTGTCCGTTAGCCCATTGATCAAGCTTCCTGAAATTCCTTTTATTTTGGTTTTCCAAATCTTTGATTGTGTCGATCGATCTGGCCTTTTAAAACAAAGCTTAAATAAAAATCTTCTTTCAAAAGCGCTATCAAGACTTTTTTCAAGATTTGTAGTAGCGAACAAAATACCTTCAAATTCTTCGAGACAGTCCAAAAATATATTCTGTATCGCGTTTTCTGTCTTATCTGTATTAGCATTATTACCATTGCTACGCTTCCCTAAGACGGCATCAGCTTCATTTAGCAATAAAATAGGAGTTCGTTTTTCATCTTCGCACAATTTCTTGTAATCAGTAAATAAGCCTTTAACCAGTTTTTGACTTTGCCCATACCACATACTTTTAAGCTCGCTCATATCCACTTTCCAAACAGATCTGCCCGTTGATTTGGCAATTTGATAAACAGATTCCGTTTTACCTGTTCCTGGCGCACCGTAGTATAATGTACAAATTCCGGTTCGCATACCATCATTTTTTAATGCTTTTTGTATTTGTTTATGCTTCCTTAATTTTAGCGATTCTTCAAGATCTATCAACGCTTTGTTTTCTTCAGAATTAAAAAAAAGTGGATTTTTAATAATTTCATCAGGTTTTATCAAACCGATCTTTGAAACTTTGTTGTCCAACCTTAAATCTATTTCCAGAGGTTTAAAAAAATTCACGTTTTTTTCAGTCACTACCATTTCAGAACTAGAAAGAAAAGCTTCTTCCTTATTCTCTAACCAATTTTGCTTTATAAGTTCGTTTTCTTTGGACTCTATGTCCATCTCGAATTTACGACGATCACTCTTTTTCTGTATTAGTGCATTGGAAACTTCTTGTACTGTGGGCGCTGATCTATTGTCGATATTTCTCGCCATACAGTAGATTAGCGCCATCTTATTTTTGGATTCGAGATTTAATTCAAGTAATATTTTACAAAGAGGATTTTCGTCCTGTCTATTTAAGTAGCTTTTCATAAAAACCCAAAGTTTTTGTTCGCTTTCATTTTCGTTTTCACGTTCTTCTATCATCTCAGAAAGATGGGTGATGATTTCCATAGGACTCTTATCATCATTTTCAATAATTATTTGAAAAGGTCTATTATCGATAATTGCATCCATAACATCTTGATTGACTTCGTAATTCAGATTTCCATTCTTTCTAAAAACTACATACTTTCGACGCGGTACTATTAGCTGCCTATCAACCAAAATTTTAAATTGTTTATGGTGCATCATCAATTCAATCGGGCTGCACCCCAAATGGTCGGAAAGCTCTTCCATATTCGGATATGATTCTTTACTATTTTGCTCGAAGATCAATACAAGAAATATTATTTGGATTCGCGTACATTCAAAATACGTTTCCAATCGCTGCAATGGGATATCAATGTCACACAATATCTTATCTTTCAGCTTGCACTTTTTTAACGTCTTCGCGACTATTAGAATATTTTCAATTACCGTTGTTTCCATATATTTAAGTCTTTGATGCAAAATTTAAAAAAGGCTTCGCCAAAACATGTCGGAGTTAATCAAAAAAATATTATTTTTAGAGTCCGACGCCGTTTGGCGAACTCCCCTATTATTTTTACAAAACCAAAATTATTATGGCTAGCTATTCAATTTTAAAACGGCTCAACAACCTTATGCATCTATTAAAATCCTATCCAGATATTTCAAAAGCCGATCTTTTAGATAGATTGCGTGAAGATTACGATCTTGATATTAGTGAACGCACGTTGGAACGCGACTTTGGTATTCTGAAAAAAGATTTTAATCTAGACATAATCTACGACCATACTACAAAAGGCTATACTACGGAAGAAACAGACCAATTGACAACTTTCTTTAAGTTTGCTGAACTGTCCTCATTAGCCGAACTATACGAAGAAGGTTTGAAGGATTACGAAACCTTCCAAAAATGGGTAATTCCAGACGACAGCGAGCGTTTTAAAGGTCTAGAGCACCTGAAGCCAATACTTACAGGAATTACTAGCGGACTTAAACTAGAATTCGACAAGGTTAATTATTATCGGGAAGCCGAGAATCATTACATCGTGACACCTATTAGGATAAAAGAATACCTCAACCGTTGGTATCTTATTGGGGTACCGGACGGAATTGATGAAATACGCAATTTTGGAATAGACCGTATCAAAAACCTAAAAATTACAGACGAACTAGCAAGAAAAGCATCATTGTTTGAAGATCAGCTTAAAAATTATGATGATATCGTAGGTGTTAATTTTAACGACTCTGAAAATAAAAAGCCCGAAAAAATAAAGATGCGCGTTACCAACGAACAGCTGAATTATTTTAAGAGCTTGCCGATGCACCATTCTCAAGTTTGTGTTGCAAGCGATGATAATTCAGGTTGGGGATTTGTACACTTCCACCTAAAACCAAACTATGAATTTATGACGCAATTGCTGCGCATAGGTGATAAAGTTGAAGTTTTGGAGCCAAAATGGTTGAGAAAGAAAATAAAATTGCAGATCGATGCTATGCACAGCCTTTATAATTGATAGTATGGAAAAACCAAGATTTAATCCAAATTCAAGAAATCAGGCAGCAATCAAGCACACTAAATTAATCGAAAGTGTTGAAGAACAATTAACGTTAATAAACGAAATAAAAATTATAGTTGTTTCAATTCAGAATTATGAGCAAGCGGCTTATTACAGATCAATGGAAAAGGATTTTGAAGATTTATTGGAGCATTTAAAAAACAATATAACTATAAGATTATGGAATACTTGATTACATATTTACCCGATTTTGAAGAAACAATGAGAGAAATGGGTTACGAAGACCACGAAGACTATGACAGTGATTCTGTTCTCTTTCAACAAGGTTATAATATGGAGCATCTTTATGTTGTAGCCGGAGAATCTTTCAAAATAAAGAGAAAACATAAAGGCGCTACTTTTCAATGTGACGGAAAGAACGTTCGGCTATTTTCAGATCATCCAGCTTTTGATGAAATTAAAAGTAACCAACACATTGGCTTAGCATTAGGGAAATACAGATTAAGCGATGATGGAAAGATCATCGAGCGATTAGACTTCGACGATGAAGACTATTATTAAAAACACATATCCTTGAAGTTTATTATGTATATAAAATCCTTTGAAATACTATTTTGTGAATACCTACTGAAAGAAAACAGAAATGACTAAACCACGCTACCTAACCAAATCACGTTTTAAACTCGCACTCGATTGTCCAACAAAACTGTTCTATACTCGTAAATCAGATTATGAAGATGCTAGCGAGACAGATAGCTTTCTACAAGGACTTGCACTAGGCGGTTTTCAGGTGGAAGAATTGGCGCGGATGTACTTTCCGGAAGGTATTGCTATTTTGGGCGATGATTATAACTACGATAAACTTGTGGCGAGAACAAACGAGCTGCTCGAAAAAGAAAATGTAATCATTTTTGAACCTGCCTTTTTGGTCAACGGACTTTTTATTAGGGTGGATATTTTAGAGAAAAAAGGAAATACCATTCGCCTTATTGAAGTCAAGGCGAAATCCATTGATGGCGAAAATCACGAATCTTTTATTTCAGCAAGAAATAAATTGAGCGGCGGAATGCAAACGTATCTCTACGACATCGCTTTTCAGCAATATGTTATTCAGCAATTTCATCCAGATTGGAATATTGCCGCATATCTAAACTTGGTCGATAAATCGAAACAGACGACTGTAAGCGGCTTGAACAGCCATTTTAAGATCGCTCCGAACTCTGAATTGAGAACTAATGTTGAAGTTACGCCAAATTTGACAAAAGAAGAAATTGGTGATTCTATATTGGCATTGATTCCAGTACAGGATGAAATCGAACTTATTTTCAGAGAAAATCCGCTTGATCCTGAAAGATCCTTTGAACAAACGGTTGCATATTATAAAAAACACTATGCTCAAAATATAAAGATCCATACACCAATCGGGATGCATTGCAAAGGTTGTGAGTTTAGGGATGACGCACCTGCGGAAGGAAAAAAAAGTGGATTTCACGAATGCTGGATGGAACAATTACCAAATGTGAGGCCAGACTTACTGCCAATATCAAAAGAAAAATTAAATGCCCCGAAGGCATATAATGTTTGGTATAATCCCGCAAAAAAAGCGATTAGCGAACATCGTTATTTTATGGACGAATTGGTGCGGGACGATATCAAGAACGATCCTGGAGTCTATGGAATGAGCAGGTCGGACAGGCAATGGCTTCAAATCGAGAAAACTGTAAATAAAGACAGTTCGATTGCCGTGGATGTGGAAAATCTGCGATTGGAAATGTCGAAATGGATCTATCCGCTTAATTTTATAGATTTTGAAACCTGCGCTGTCGCCATTCCGTTTACTTCAGGAATGCGACCTTATGAGCAATTGGCATTTCAGTTTAGCCACCATACAGTATTTGAGGATGGCACTGTGAAACATACTTCGGACTATATAAATCTTGAGATTGGTGTTTTTCCAAATTTTGATTTTATAAGAGCTTTAAAAAAGTCACTAGAAAAAAACAACGGTTCCATTTTTAGATACCATAATCACGAGAATACGATTGTAAATGTAATTTACAATCAACTATTACTATCTAATGAACCCGACAAGAAAGATTTGTTATCGTTTATAGAAACTATAAGCCATAGTACCAACTCAAGCACTGGAAATTGGTGCGGCGAACGCGATATGATCGACCTCCAAAAAACGGTAGTCCAAAATTATTTTCATCCACAAACGGGAGGTTCAAATTCAATCAAAGCTATCTTGCCGGCCGTATTGGATTCTAGTGACTTCCTCAAAATTAAATACGCACAACCTATCAAAAACATCAATCTTACCTCATTAAACTTCGATGAGGATTATTGTTTTCTCACTTCCGAAGAAGGCATTATTATCAATCCCTACAAATCCTTGCAGCCACTTTTTGATGGAATATCTAATGAAGATCTTGAAGAAGTGATTAATTCTGCTAAAAGCGAAGTACATCAAATTGCTGATGGCGGTGCCGCCTTATTTGCTTATGCTAAAATGCAAGATACTTCTATCAATGAACTGGAAAGGACGGAAACTAGAGCAGCATTGCTACGTTATTGCGAATTAGACACCTTGGCGATGGTGATGATCTGCGAACATTTCAAGGAGCTTATCGATGCTTGAAAATAAAATTTATTGGAGAACGCTACCCGAAGCTTGGCATCTTTCCTCAGAAGCCCAAAATCGCTTATCGCACGCTGACATCGATATTATAGAAAATGCTTACGAATATATAACGGATGAATTTGAGTTTGACCGACTTTTGGAAAGATTGGTCTTGACCCAAAATACGGGAATGGTTAAGCGTATCATAAAATGGATAGATATGTTCGTGAACTGCCGAGGGTACGAAAATCCTGCATATAGCACATTACTTATCGCTACGCTGCTTCTTTTTGACACCCAAAAATTAATACATCTACAGACCCAACATCAATTTGAAGTAAGTCGTTCCTTTGTAAAGATAGTACTCTTGGAAAAAGTAAATTTGGGTCATAATGAAGCAATTTCAATATTGATAATTATATTGATACTTTCGGTACGACCAGATTTCTGCGTGCGCTCTTTCAAAAAAGGATTGACAGGTTTTGATGGCGCTTATTACAGTAACACCTTGGAATTAAGTCCGTTTAAATTTTTTAAGCACGTCTTTATTGATAAAGAAAAACCAATATTTTTAGGAAGGCATATTGATGAATGTAGCGCAGAAGAGCTCAACATACTTATACATATCCTTGGTGGCGATAGCTTACGGAAATTCGCTCCAAAGCGCCTGAAAATTTCAAAGTCTGAAAACACATTGCTACAACAAAACTTAATAACCATAGATATGGTTCAATCTAATTATTTGGAGCGGTATGTTCTGGCAGCACGAATTTTGAAAGAAGCGCCTACCGAGACTCATATTTTATCCCGAATTTTAAATAGCAGCAAAGTTTTTAGGGATGAATTGACCAGCTTTGGCAACGATATCCGCTTTTGGCAATCGGTGTTTAGACTGTTGGTAAGAGCCAAAGAAACGATTCTTCAGTTTAGGGATATCGCACACTCCGTTGATTTTTTTGAATACCATCGTTATTATGTAGACGAACCTTTAAAATATTCGTTAAAAGGAAGAACCATAGAATCTGTAAATAACGCAATTATGGATTGGAACAATGGTGGTTTTAAGTTTCAAACAAAATATCTTACCACAAAATGGGAAGGATTATCTATCCCAAAATGGCAGATAATCATTGATAATAAAATGTATGCCATTGAAGAAATAAATTTTGGCAAACGCCTAAAAATAGAAAGCGAAGTTTTAAGACATTGCATTTTTAGCTATCTGAACAGTTGCGTAAATGGATCTACGCATGTCTTTAGCTTGGGAGAAATTATTAAAAAGAAGCACAAACCGCATATTACAATAGAAGTGAATAACGGAAAAGTAACTGAAACGGCGGGCAAGTTTAATAGAGAACCTAATGAAGCAGAGCTTAAAATAATTAATATGTGGGCGAAGGAAAATGGTTTGATTTTCCAAATTGATTATTCCCACTAATCTGAAATTAAAGAGCTTTAGAGCGACCTGAATATAGCTCAAACTTACATATGATAACAAACCTCAATAAAAAAAAATGAACATATTATACCTTCACGGCCTTGACAGTAGCTTGAGCAAAGAAAAAAGATCTGTTTTAGAAAAATTTGGGAGCGTTTTTGCACCTCATCTTGATTATAGAGAAGACCCGAATAGTATCGAATCTATTATGAGGCTTATTGCAGATAAAGAATATAATGTTGTTATTGGAAGTAGTATGGGTGGATTCGCAGCATATTATATCGCCGATGCAATACAACGACCATCGCTCCTATTCAATCCCGCACTTGCCGAACGTTCGGTTTTTCAAGAAATACCTAATTTTAATAACCCGCTTTCAAATTTAAAACACTTTGTCTTGGGAGCAAAGGATGAAACGATAGATCCAAAATCAACACTTAATTTCTTGGCAGATTCATTGGACAAAAACGACTACAATATCAAGATACGGCAAGACTTGCAGCATCGTATTCCAATAGAAATTTTTAAGGAAGAAGTTAAGGCGTTTTTTAAGAAATTGTGTTTGTAATCTGCTTTAATATAAATACTTAAAAGGCCATATAACCAATAAAATAAAGATATTTTATTTTTCTGAAATATCTTTGACTCCCCAATCATAAATACCACCTCTATCAAAAAACTTCTTAAAATCATAATTCACAGTTTTCAAAGCTTCTTTTATTCCCACTTCTAAAATAGGTTTGCTATAATTGTGAGTGCCTTCTGCATTATCAAAAAAACGTCCAGCAGGGTCAACCATCACATAGCTCCCTTTGATTTGTTTATTAGACTCTGGAACAATTGAGGACACCTTTTTATGTGTCATTAAAAATTGTTGAAACTGTTCTTCTGAAATTTCAAAATCCTCAATATTTGTATCATTTTGACCTACAATGGGTAAAACTTGCAATACCTTCCAGCGTTTTGGTTTTGCAATCCTTATAAATTCTACAAGATTATCTTTGTAGTTCACACTATTTACAACGGTGTTTATTTTTAATCCATAACCATATTGATGTATTTTACCTATCAAAGTTTTGTAAAACTCTTTGCCTAAGGCCTTTTTACCTGTAATTGCTCGCCCAATTTTTATATTCTTTTCATCTTCTAGGCTGTCTACACTAACAGCAATCCAATCTAAATATGGTTTGTTAATTTGTAAAAAGGCATCAGTTAATTTACTGCCATTAGTAACAATCATAGTGGTCATACCCAACTGTTTTGCTGTTTTAACTAAGTTAGGTAGCCATTTACAAAGTAATGGTTCGCCACCTGCGAAAGTTATTTTTTCAAATCCAGCAGATGCAATCTGTTTAACTACTTCTAGTGCTTCATTTTCTGGTAAATGTCCTTTTGGCAAGATAGTTTGTTTTACATCCTGAAATGTCGCAAAGCAAAATTTACAACGCATGTTGCACGGTTCCCATAAGTGGAAATTGACGCTAGGAATTTTATGAGTGTTGGTCATGAATTATTTTTTTAAGGTCTCGCCTTTAAAGACGAGACCGTGGTTATTATTAATCTTCTCTAGAATGATGATATTCTTCGTGGTCTGGATTTAATTGATTTCCATGATTAACATCATCTGGATTGTTTTCTGATTCTTGATTGTTATTTTCTGTAGAATTCATAAGCTTTGATTTTAAAATTATTTGTTTGAATTTTTAGCCGCTGCACTTTGAGCTCTTGCGGCAAAACTGCCCTTAGTAACATTTCCTGTTGTTGAAGTTTTTGCAGTAGCGCTTACAATTCTTACAGCAGCTACGGTTGTCATAGATTTTGATTTTCTCATAATAAAAGTGATTTAAAAAAAATTAATAATTGATTCAATTAAGCTGTTATAACTAGCATTGGTAACAAATGTAGAATATAGGTTTATTAAATTTTTAGTTTTGTGACAAAGCGGCTATATTTGAGAAATCGAGTGGAGAATTTGTGAAATCGCAAAACCTTAATTTCAAATTCAGCTATAAAATGTACAAAGAATATTTAATCAAAGAACTTCAAGAGCAAGTTGAATTGCTTCAAGCAGTAGTTTCGATTTTAGTTGTATTGCTCAGCATTTTTTTCGTTAGAAACCTTTATAATCTAATTAGAAAACGGAGCTATAGAAAAAAACATACAGATTTAGTACAAGACAAAATGATTACTGACACAAGATTGGATGAGCAACAAGGCATGATTCAGTTTCTTGAAAAAAATTATCAAGCTGAAAAGAATAAACTCGAATTGATGAAGTCTGAATTTGCCGAACAGTTAGTTAACTTAAAAAAAGCTAAAACAGCAATTGAAATAAGATTAAAAGAGCAAAGTGAATTAGGTGACTATCAGCGTAAGGCACTAGAAAAATTTGCCGATTATAAATCTATAGATGCGAACAATACAAGATTAGGGGCGCATTTTATTAAAAATGTAATTTCTCACGTATATCAAAACCTTGAAATGGCTCAAGAAGGCTCAACCACTATTTTTGGTTTTTCTCGACCAACAAATGGAAATCAAGGTGTAAGCCTTTCTATTGAAGCTTTGAAAAACATGTTTATCTTACTTGACTATAATGTTTCAGCAGTACATAAAGAGAATGTAACTGTTGGAGAAGAAATAGTGCATCTAGAAAAGTTTATTGAGCTTTTAAAATTTTTAAAGCCAAAAGCTAAAATTTCTTTAAATATGGAATTAGGTGATCAAATCATTAAAAATCTAAAAATAAAACCAACCTTATTTTTCCCCTTTTTAGAAAATGCTTTAAAACACGGTAATTTAAATGATGTGAATAGTTTTATTAACCTAAAAATTTCTTGTTTTAATAGTAATCAACTTTCTTATCAAGTCGAAAATAGTTGTGAAACCGTTGCTGAAAATGAGGTCCCAAATAATACTAAAACTCCATTTGGCTTAACTGCTCTTAAAAAGCTAATACAAACCTATTACCCCAATAATACACTTACACATCAAATTGATGGTGTTGACCGTTATGTAGCATATTTAAAACTAACAATTTAATATGATTAACTATATCCTTGTAGATGATGATGAAAGTTTTTTACACTATGTAAAATCTAAAATCGATGCCATTTCGGAAGATTATGGTTTTAAACACTTAGCGAGTTTTAACAGCTCTAAAAAAGCTAATGACGAAGCTAGTTCATTCGATTTTGATTTACTTATAGTTGATTATGAAATGCCTGTTTTTAATGGTGTGGAACTTGCTAAGCGAATTGCCAAATCTAAAAAAGTAATCTTCCTTACATCGACAAAAGATAACGAACAAAAAATTATCAATAGTGTTGATATTGTAGGGTTTCTAAGCAAGCCTTTTGAAATTGAGGCTTTTTTGAATATTATTAAGAATAAGATGCTTGATGTACCAAAATCTAAGGAAAAAAACTCTAGTGATAGTTGTTTTTTGCCTATAGGCACAGGAGGTGGAGTGCATTTAAAATTAAATGACACATACTTCATAAGTACTATGAGAACTAATGATGGGCATCAACCAAAGCCTAATCACGTGAATATTTATGGGAAAAATCAAGAACTACTATTTAAGAATGTTAGAGGGACTATTACGCAGTTGGCTGAAATTTTAATTTTGAAAAATTTTGAAAAAATAAATCAAAGCACTCTAATTAATAAAATTCATATAAAGCAAGTGGATGATGTGCATATGAAATTATATAATACAAAAGAGAGTTTTAAAATCTCTAAAAAAGAAAAACATTCTTTTTTGCAACGATTAAAAGATGCGTTTTCATAAAACTTAATGCTTTATTTTAACTGGAAGTTTAGGTTATATTAGCTGATTTTTAACTTACATACTTTGCTAGAAGTGTCTATAAAAAAAATACGTTGAGCTCTACCCAACCCTACTATAAACACTATTTCCAGCTCCATAATAATTAGTAAAAATATGTTGATAAACGTTAGCGGTTTTTACCCCAACTTCTTCATCGGAATACGATTCCTCTGGTAAGTAAAGCAAGCTATCATAGATCATACTTTTCACTTGCGCTTTAACTTGCCTACTTTCTCGCCAATTATCAATTTTAAGTTTTTCGGCTTTAAGGATTTCTAGTGTTTTGGCAGCCACTTTTTTGACCTCCTTAATTTCTTTGGGAGTCAAGTCTTTTCCTTCTTTTAATAAATCGAAGATGGCAAGGGTTTCTTGGTCGCCTAGGTTTTCCCTAACCACACGTTGTTCTTCAAAAGAAAGACTTTTTATAAATTCGGTTAGGGTGCCAAAAGTTTTTACAGTGTCTTCTAAACTTTTGCCTTTGTTGTATTCATCTATGATTTCCTTGTATCGCTCATAAAAATCAATACGCAACGGATTCTCTTTCATCATTTGTTCAAGGCGTTGTTCAATGGCTTCTTGTAGATTAAAGACCAAGGTGTTTTTCCGTGGTGTTTTTGCGAAGGCTGCTTGTAGTTTACCGAAATCTAAGCTTGATAAATCTACATACACATCTTCGTCTTTTTCTTTAACTTCATCCCGAATAGCAACGCTATCGCTTACAATTGCCTGTAAATCCATTATGATTTGGGTTACATCAGCAGCTTTTACATTTTGATTTAGTGCGCTGTAAATTGCCTCGATAGCGTTAAAATTACCAACATGAGGTTTTAATACTTCCGAAGGAAATAATGCTTTATATTTTCTGAATACATTACGAGCCATCATCTCGAATGTGGTTCTCGTGGTTTCGTTTAAGCAAACACAATCTGTGGCATCTTTGATCTTTGCAATCTTGGCCATAGGCTTCGCTTCTTTCAAATCTTGAAGCGAAAAATCCAATTCTTTCAAATATTTTTTTACATCTTTAATAGCCTGTTTCAATTCAACCTCCAAATCTTCCAAAGGTTCTAGGGGTTTACCAGGTTTTCCTTTACCACCTGTTTTACCTCCTTCCCCGTAAATAGAATAAGCTTTTTCCAGTTGTTTATAAACGTTGCCGTAATCTACAATTAGCCCATTTTCCTTTTCGTCATCATATACGCGATTGGCTCTGGCAATAGTCTGCATAAGCGTATGCCCTTTTATAGGCTTATCTAAATAAACTGTAGAAACACAAGGCGCATCAAAACCAGTTATCCACATAGCGCAAACAATGGCCAAACGGAACGGATTATCTTCGTCCTTAAATTCTTTTTCAAGGTTTCGCTCCACTATTTTTCTGCGATGCACTTCTATATCGAGCCCCATCTTGCGGAATTTATCCACTTCGTTCTGCTCGCTACTTACAACCACACAGATTTCGGTTTCCTTTATCCTGTTGTATTTGCGTTGTAACTCCTGTGTTTCCTGTTGATCTGATGATTTGTTAATTTGAAGTTCAAGACTGGCCAAATATTCTGGCCAATAGCCTTTTATTAGCTCGTACATTCTTACGGCAGTAGGTTTATCCAAAGCCACATACATCGCTTTTCCTTGATAGCCACGCTCATTAAAATGCCAAACTAAATCCTTGGTAATGGCATCCAGACGAGGCTGGGCTGTAAGAATAGGATAATCTCTACTAAAAAGATATTCCAGTTTCTTCTTTTGATCATCGTCTAAATCTTCGTTTTCAAACACCTCAGCCATTTTTTCATCCAGTTCTGGATTGGTGATGTCAAGCTTTTCCCCTCTATTTAAGTATCGCAATGGTAAGGTGGCTTCATCTTCTATAGCACGTTTAAAATCGTAGATAGATACATATTCCCCAAAAATATTTTTGGTTAGCTCTTCTTCTTCCTTTATGATTGGTGTTCCTGTAAAACCTAAATAGGACGCATTTGGTAAACCGTGAAAACGCATATTTCTTGCATAAGTTCCCGATTGGGTTCTGTGGGCTTCATCGCTGATTACAATTACGCTTTTACGCTCGGTGATTAAAGGATATTCACTTTCTAGTTTAGGGTCAATGGAGAATTTATGGATTAGTGTAAACACATAGCGATGGTTTTCGGAAAGCAGTTCCCGCAAATGCTCTCTGCCCGTCATTCCTTTCTTTTTTCCAGCTATTATATTTTTGTCATTTACTACGCCAACGCCTGAAAAGGTATCATATAGTTGGTTTTCCAATTCGGTTCTATCAACGGCAATTAAAAAAGTATAGGAGCCTCCTAACTTGCGGTGGATTTTTTCACATAAAAAGACCATTGAATACGACTTACCAGAACCTTGGGTATGCCAAAACACTCCTAGTTTTCCTTCGAGATCTTCAATATTATGAACATTTCCTATTACTTTATTTACGCCTATATATTGGTGGTTTTTTGCCATCAGCTTTACCACATTCCCGCCAGAATCGTCAAAGAGTAAGAAGTTTTCAAAAATATCCATTAGGCGGTGCTTGTCGCAAGTGCCACGAAGCATGGTGTCTAAACTTACCTCTCCTTCTTCGTCTTCCTCAATACGTTTCCACTCTAAGAAATATTTGTATTTACTGGTTACTGTGCCCACTCTGGCATCGGTGCCATTGCTTAAAATAAGAAAGGCATTGGTGTGAAAAACCTGCGTAATGGTGTCTTTATAATCGGTAAGATTATCTGCAAAGGCGTGGTGCAAATCTTGGTGATGGGCTTTTAGCTCTATAAAAACGAGAGGAATACCATTTACAAAACCAATAATATCTGGTCTTCTTTGGTAAAGCTCGCCTACAATCTCCAGTTGGCGTACTGCCAGAAAATGATTGGTGCTATAATCATTAAAATCAAAAACCTTTAGCTTGGTTTTTATCAGCTCTCCTTTTTCGTTAGTGTAACTAACGGGCACTCCATTTTTAAGAAGGAGGCTTTTTTCTTTGTTTATAAAGCCTAATGTTTGGTCGGCTATGTTTTGAGCTAATAATTCTATTGCTTGTTCGTAGGCTGTTTCGGGATGTTCTGGGTTAAGGGTTTTGAGCGCTTGCAGTAAATAACGGGTAAGGATAACCTCATTTTTAGTTTCCCTGCCCAAGAGTCCGTTTTCTCCAAAAGTCTCATTGCGCAAAGCAATGACAACAGTCCAGCCCAACTCTTCCAAAACATCTTGGGTGGCTTGCTCTATGAGGGCGTCTTCGGAGTATTCGTATGACATACTTGATTAATTAAATTCCTTTATAAAATTTACTGCAATTTCAACTCTATCCTCAAGTTCAGATTCCCTTAATAAAAAAATATCTTCTCTTTTCTCTAATTTATATTTATTTATGGTAATTAAATCAATTTCATCACCATTGACAGTGATTTCCCAGCCTTCCAATATTGGCTTCATACTAAATCCATTCTTTGTAATTAATGGGGAATACCCAGAATATTGTTGTCTACAATCTCTAAAATCAACAATATTTATGTCGTTAATAATTTCTGCAACCGAAAGAACATATGGATTAATGTGAAATGAGACTAATGGATTGGAACTTGTACCTCCCAATGATCTAATTTCAAATTCATTTTTAGACCAAACAAAATAATTATTTTGAGATAAAAAACTTGGGTATTTGATAAAATAATACCTCCAATCCCTAACCTCTTTCTCTAGTAAAAAAAGCTTTATTTCATTTTTACTTTTTTCGAACATATCTTCATTTGAAGAAATAGAAAAATTCGAAAGTAGTGCTACAAAGGCAGTCGATATTTTGGCATCATTAGATGTCAATATAATATCCCAATTATGATTTTGACCAAAATAATACATCTCACCCATTTTGCTGTTCTTTATTAACAGGCCATCAAAACCATGCATAAGCAACGATCTAACTTTAATAGATTCTTCCACGTTATCATTCCAAAAGTTAATTAGGACTCTATGATAATCTTTAAGTTTTTCCTTATTTTCTATAGGTTTTAGTTGATGAATAAGCCCTCCAAAAATTGGCAATTCTTCGAGTGCTGTTATTACTTTTAGCATCTCTTGATCTTCACAAATAATCTCGGCTTTAATTCTTTCATTTAACAGACTCCTTTCAGTTATTTGTAATCCTTTTACTTCAACACTTGGGTCTCTCAATGTGTCGTAAGGTTTTTCTGTTGCCAGTTGTTCAAATAATTTCCAATACGAACCGAAACGGTTCATTCGAACATCTGAATTATATTTTACATCGTTTCGTTGTCTTACTGCTTGGAGTAAATTTCTTATTAGTCTACAATAAGATTGCAAACCATCATTGACTTGATTAAGTTCAAACTTAATTAGGTAATGCAAAATGGAATAGAAAAGCATTTGATTTCTTACATCTTCTTTAACGCCTTGCTTAATTATTGACCTAAATAAATTAACTCCTTTCTTTGACTCTCCAAACAAGTTTAATTTGCCAGGATATTTAGTTTCATTACCCCTATATGTGAAAATAGTTTGAAATAAGTTACTGATGGCTCTTTGCTCAATACAATGAATTTCATAAATTTTATCAATCGAATTGAAAAGGAACAAAAGGTTTTCTTCTATTCCATATATCTTCTCGAAGGTTAAAAATCCTGAAATGAAATCCTCAGTTTTTGCATCTAGATTATGCTTAAAGAACAGTAATTGTGAAATGCAGTCGAAAAAATTACCAAAATAGTTATCAATTGTTTGTGCCTCACCTCTATTAGCCCAAAATAAATCAGTCCATTCCTTTTCTATTCTAAAAGCAAAATAATCCGCGTAAGATATTTTACCCCTGACTTCATGAACTATCAACTGATTTGGAAATTTTAAATTAATAAATTGAATAAAGGTTGCTTTGAAATTTTCAAATGAATTTAATTGCTTCCCTCTAGCATTCATTTTGATATATAACTCATCAGTCAATTCAAAACCTTCTGCGCCCAAGTCTAAAAGTTGAAATGAAACTATCCTATTATTACAAAGCCTCTCCCAAAGATTATTTTGAGTTTGATAAAATTTATCGTGAATACATTGGATCATGTTCAACATACCGCAGATGGTGGAATCGAATTCCCAATTTGCTCTATACCAATGTGAATCTTTAATATTCTTTTTAAAAGAATCATCACCGATGGTATCTGGAATCTCAATGCTCTGATTGATAATAGAATGGCAAAATTCTCTAGAACTAATACGAGTATCATAAGTGAAATGTATCAATTTTTCTCTCTCAGAGTGAGCGACGCCCTCCTTTAAAGAAATATACCAATGAAGAAGATATAAAGTAGTTAACCTTTGTTGTCCATCAATGGGATAAAAAATATTATCTTTTATTCTGCCATAAACAAAATCTAAATTGAGAGGTTTATTAAGTATATCAAGATGGGATTCTATTTTACTTAAAAATTTATCTCTCTTGTCAAATTCATTATCTCTCCCTTGAGCATAATCTCTTTGGATTATAGGTATTGATATTTTCTTTTCAGATAATTGCCAAAATGTTGAAGTGCTATTATTTTCCATTAAGTGATTCTAAATTTGTAAACGAATAATAAATTTTTTCAATTTGGTTAAAATATTCTATTCTATCATTTTCACTCCAAAAAATCATCTCCTTAGGACTTTTGGAATAGTATTTTGAAAAAGCTCTCTGTGTACAAATTGGTATATATTTTTTAATTTTATCATCTTTTAAAATTTCTCTTTTTACATCAAAAAAGGAATTATTCAAAGAACTGTTTGTGTCCTTATCTACAATTGCTAAATTATATAGCGTGTGTATCTCGTTTTCTTTAAATCCTACAATATTGGTATAAAGTTCAATAACTTCAGAATACAATGTTTTAAACTGGTCCTTATCGAAAGTGATTAATTGCTCATCTATCCTTACAATTAATTTATTAATGCTTTCTGCAGTAGGAATATCTTCAATCTCCAAGTACTCAAGTGTACTTTTGTGGGCCACCAACCAAATATTACATCTTGTGCTATCTATATCTATATCATCAGGGTTTTGTGGGTGAATATGCTCTAAACTTGAAATCTTTTCTTTTTTATACAAATGAAATGGAAATCTGGCATTTTCCTTTTTAAACTCCACTAAGGTTTCAATATTGAAAAGCAACAAAATTTTAATCAGGCTAGTATTGTCTTCCCCATACCTAATCTCATTTAGCTTTTTAGTATCGCTGGAGTTTGGATGCATAGATTTTATCTCAACATGATTTTTAATTAATATTTTTATATGTTCTAAAAAAATTGATTTAGGTAATTTAAGTTCTATCAGTTCTTTTAGCAATGCCACCTTATTTACATTTGGCATAGCAAATAAATATCCAATATAATGATATAGTTTATGGTCGTTGTACCACTCATTAATTTTACTAATTAAAGTTTTAATTTCTTTCCAAATATCATTAACAGGTCTGATGGTAAATTGTTGGTCAGATTTAGAATCTTTTTGTTTCGCACGGCACATTGTTAAATATCTATCAAATACTAGATATTCAAAATTTTTAGGTTTGTCGTGCTCATCTTTATACTCTACTAATCTTGAATCTCTAAAAATTTTAATATTTTCAAATTCATCTCCGTATTCTGTTAATACTGGATTTTTAAAATTATTCCAGTCATCAGCCAAAATCTTAAAAATAAATTCTATTCTCGTGGAAGGTTCATAATTACTTTCGTTAAGAAAAAACCAGAATTTATCATCTTGCAATGTTGCTTCAATATCATCCCATTCAGAAGCTATTTCGAACAGTCTTTGCTTTATTAATTCTTTTTTATGCGTTGGATACAAGTCTGACTGTAATATCAGTGCCTTAATAAGTTCAGCATCTGTTAAAGGTATCTTACCATCGTTTAAGCGCGTAAACAGTTCAATAGAAGCTTCCTCTTCATTTTCGAGTTGCATATCAGGTGAAGTTTCATACCAAATCACAGAAGTGTTTTTTGTATTTTGTAATATAGTTTTCAATATTTCTAATCGCTCTACTAATTTATCCTTAAACCATTCTTCTATGATTTTAAAAGCTTTTGAAATATGAAAAAAATCTACATTAGAAGTATCTATAGCTTTCATAAACTTCTTTTCATTAAAGAACTCAGCGCACCCATCGCGAGTTTCAAAATCTAATGAATAAATTTGTTTTGAATTGTCATAATATTGGCGCACATCTTCTAAATAAGACAATATGATATATAATGTAGTTAATCTTTGCTGTCCATCGATTAACTCCCATCCTTCTATGTCGTGGCCCTCACTGTTCTTCCATTGTTTTTTCTTGACAACGATAGGTTGAAGACAATAAAATTTGCCTGCGCGCATATTGCTATCTTCAGAATTAGCTTTTTGAGTGTATTGTCGTAAATCGTTTAATAAGTCTGTAACTTCTTGGTAACCCCATCTGTAGCCTCTCTGATACCTTGGAATAAAAAAGTGTTCCTGTAAAAGACCTCCAATGGGTCTTGGTCTTGGATTTTTCATTTTTACCTAATTATTAAATTTATTATCTTTCTCTGCAACCATCCCCAACCCCTCATAAACCCCCAAACCATCCACAACCTGCCCTGAGCTTGTCGAAGGGTCTATCATTCCCATCATCATCCGTGGCAACAAAATATCGCGCGCTTCTTTTAAGAGTTGGTTTTGGTTTAGAAGATTATATATTAATTCCAAATTCTTTTCCATTGGTACAGAAAACTTTTTTTGAATGTCTACAGGTGGTAAATTGATTTGAATGCTTTTAAAAGCTCCATGGTTTAAATCTGGTTGAGCAGAACCTGTAGCTAAAGATTTAGCTGTTTCGACTATCGACGGTGATATTAAAAAATAGTACAATAATAATCTCTCAATTTTATTATTTGCGCTTACTCTGAAACAATTATTATAGATAACTCCTTTTCTACCCATAAAGGCATGGCCTACTTGTCCTGTTCTACTATAAATGATTTCATTTCTATTTACCAAAAACTGCTTTGGAATAGTCTCTTTTACAAACAATGTTTCTGTGCCATTAAATAAGTCACCTATTTTCAATAATGGAAAACCTGTCTTTTTTTTAGAAATATGATGGTTACTCTTTTTGTTTAAAGCGAAACCTTGTTGTAATGAGACTAATTCATCTAAAGTTGTTTTCTTCCACCCAAATGGCAACCCACTAACCTCATCAATCTCCACATCCTCATACTCTGGAAACTTAAACCGCACAAACCACTCCTCATAAGTCTGTTGCGCTTGTTCTTCTAATAATTTAATGCGCTTTAGGTTGTTTTCTATTAAGTCATCATACGCAGAAAGGATGGAGGCTATTTTGCGTTGGGTTTCTTGAGATTCTGGAATTCTTACCGAAACTTCCTTTAGTATTTTAGTTGTTAAACTTGGTATTGCAGCACCTACATCTAATAAAGACAAATCGTATGTTTTTAAAAGATAATAAAGGAATTTAGGGAATACTTTTTCTTTATCAATTTTACTCCAAAACATTGTATCTACAGTAGAGAAAGGGGTGTTTAAATAGAACAAATTTGAAAGAGTTCCTTTTCGAGGAATCAATATCGATTCATCGTTATATAAATATTCGTCAACATACCTCATTATTCCACCGGAACCATATAAAGGATATTTACCATCTTTTAACTTTTTATGGTCTTTTCCATATTTGATTTCAAGTAAATCTTTCAATTTATAACTTTCCCAACCTTCCCTCATAACACCACACTTTGTATTTGTGCCATCAAACTATTGGCTTTGGCATTCAATTGCGCTAATTCGGTATGGATTTCAGTCATACGGGTTTTGTAATCAAAATCCATATCAATGTCTATGTTTACACCCACATAACGTCCTGGTGTTAGGCTATAATCCTGTTCCTTAATTTCTTCTAAAGTGGCAATCTTGCATAGGCCTTCTACGTCTTGGTAAGTGCCTTTTGGGAAGTTTTCGGCTAACCAAGCGTTCTCGCTTCTCGACTGCGCTCGAAGTGACAAGCTCGAACTGACATTCGTAAGTTTTTCGTTATTACGGAAGGCATTCATAATTGCAGTTAGGCCTTCTAGTTGGTCTTCGTCAAAATCGTTAATGGTGGTGCTTACTTTTCTAAATGTGTTTCGGGCATCTATCATTAAGATTTTATCTTTGTTCTCCTTGCTTTTCCCTTTGTTAAAAAACCAAACGTGGCATGGTAGTGAGCGAGTGTAGAAAAATTTGTTGCTTATAGCTACCACACATTCCACATCGCCTGTTTCAATTAATTTTTGGCGTATCAGTTTTTCGGCATTGCCAGCATCTGTAGCCGAGCTTGCCATTACAAAACCTGCTCTACCCGTTTCATTTAAATAACTGTAGAAATACTGCATCCACAAATAGTTGCCGTTGCTTACAGTTCCCTTTCCTGTTAATGGCGCACCAAAAGGCAAGCGGTCATCATCTGCCAGAAATTTGTTTTTAGCATCTATCTTATCAACATTAAACGGCGGATTGGCCATTACAAAATCGCATTTGCCCGTTAGGTTGTGCGGGTTGCTATAAAAACTGTTGCTTTCAATTATCTTTCCTTCAATACCGTGAATGGCGAGGTTCATCTTTGCCAAACGGGTGTTGTTGCTTTTAAGCTCGGTACCATAAACCGTAATTGCTTCGTTTACACTTTTGTTTTCGTGGTTCTTTATAAAATGGACCGTCTGTACAAACATACCTCCAGAACCACAAGCAGGATCGTGCACAATACCGTGGTTGGGCTGTATAAAGTTTACAATAAGATTTACCAATGATGGTGGTGTAAAGAACTCACCACCTTCTTGTGCCCCTGCGCCCTGCATAGAGAATTTCATTAGGAAGAATTCATAAATGCGTCCGAACACATCTCCCTTAGCTTGCTTTACGGCATCTTTATTAAATACCCGCACCAAATCACGCAATAATTTATCATCAAATTCCTGATAACTTTTGGGCAGAATCCCCTCTAAGTCTGGATATTCAGTTTCAATAAGCTTCATGGCATTGTTGATGGCTTCAGCTATATTTTCACCTTCGGGTAGATTTGCTAGATAATCGTATTTCGCTTTTTCGGGCAGCATAATTGCGCCAGCAGCGGTATAATCTTCTTTATTAGCTTCGCGCCTTTCGCCTGTTCTGGGATTTATGGAAAGGTTATCTTT
>Ga0115567_10001667_pt1 | contig 22135 bp, 17 predicted proteins | sample COGITO_mtgs_1204_2_FD_88679 | JGI IMG/M metagenome (GOLD analysis project Ga0115567, IMG submission 88679) | Pelagic marine microbial communities from North Sea - COGITO_mtgs_120412 | ecosystem: Environmental > Aquatic > Marine > Epipelagic | place: Germany:Helgoland, sampling site Kabeltonne... | reverse complement strand
TCGTTAGCAAGCTTCTGATATTTGCGTAAATTTCCACCCGTGCCTGCTGGAATAAGTCTTCCAACAATCACATTCTCTTTGAGACCCTCAAGCATATCTTCTTTGCCTTGGACAGATGCCTCAGTCAGAACACGAGTAGTCTCTTGGAAAGACGCAGCTGAAATAAATGAACGTGTCTGTAGAGATGCTTTAGTAATACCTAGTAAAACAGGGGTACTTTTGGCAATTTCAGCTTTTTTATCTCTTTCGAGCAATGCTACATTTACTTTGTTAAATTCAATCTTATCCATTTGCTCATTACGAAGCAAAGTAGTATCTCCAGGATCAGTAACTTCAACTTTTTGAAGCATTTGACGGACTATTACTTCGATATGTTTATCATTAATTGGAACCCCTTGTAGTCGATATACACCCTGAACTTCATCCACAAGATATTCAGCTAAAGCCTCGACACCCATGATTGAGAGAATGTCATGTGGTGCAGGGTTTCCATCAATAATGTAGTCACCCTTTTTAACACTGTCGCCATCCTGAACTAACATATGCTTGCCTTTTGCAATTAAGTATGATGATGGCTCTATATTTTCATCCTCAGGTAATATCTGAATTTTCCGTTTGTTTTTATAATCACGTGTAAATTCAATTTTTCCGTCAATATCAGCTATTACAGCATCGTCTTTTGGACGGCGGGCTTCAAAAAGTTCGGCCACACGTGGTAGGCCACCAGTAATATCGCGCTGAGTTGCACCACCTTTAGCAATTCTAGCTAGAACATCACCAGGTTTGACAACATCACCGTCATTAACAGAAAGTATTGCTCCAACAGCTAACATGTATCGGGCTATGTTTCCATTATCAAATTTTACTGGTTCGCCATTTTCATCTTCTATAACAGCAACGGGCTGGATATCACCAGACTTAGAAGAAGCACGCCAATCAACAATAACTTTTGAAGAGATACCTGTTTCTTCATCAGTTTCGTCTTTAGCAGAAACTCCATCCACTAAATCTAGTAGACGAACCTTGCCACCCGTTTCCGTCAGAATTGGAGTTGCATATGGATCCCACTCTGCTAGGCGGTCGCCGCGCTTCACCTTAACACCTGACTTTACTAAAATACGTGAACCATAATCGACTTTATGAGTCTCAAGCTCCTTGCCGTCTTTATCTACAACTGAAAATTCAATCTTACGAGACCTGACCATAAAGCTAGAACCAGTATCAATAACTTCTTTTGAGTCGTACTTGATAAAACCTTGGTTAGAGCTTTCAGTTACAGATTTATCTGAGACTGAAGCTGTTCCCCCAATATGGAAAGTTCGCATAGTAAGCTGTGTACCTGGCTCACCAATCGACTGAGCAGCGATCACTCCAACTGCTTCGCCCATATTAACTTTTATTCCTCGAGCTAAATCTCTACCATAGCAAGTTGCACAAATCCCCGTAACAGTATCACAAGTCAATGGACTTCTAGCTCGAAGATTTTGCAATCCCGACAAATCAATTTCAGCTGCTATATCTTCATCAACATAGGTATTAGCCGGATACAAAAGTTCACCATTGCGGGGATCTTGGATATCTTCAGCAAGAACTCTTCCGAGAACTCGTTCACCAAGCGAAACAACAACCTCGCCCGAGTCCACTACTGGCTTCAATTCAATACCATTTTGAGTACCACAATCCTGTTCGGTAACTATACAGTCTTGTGCAACGTCAACTAGGCGACGCGTTAGATATCCCGAATTAGCTGTTTTGAGTGCTGTATCAGCAAGACCCTTACGCGCTCCATGGGTTGAGTTAAAGTAATCCATAACAGTTAACCCCTCTTTGAAGTTAGCCGTAATAGGAGTCTCAATGATTTCTCCTGAGGGTTTAGCCATCAAGCCTCTCATACCTGCAAGTTGTTTCATCTGGTTTTTTGAACCACGCGCACCTGAATCAGCCATCATAAATATAGAGTTTATACGCTTTCGTGGACGGGCAGCCTCATCCATCATAGCATCAGCAACTTTATCTGTACATTTAGACCAAGCATCTACAACTTTGTTGTATTTTTCGCCCTTTGTTATTAAACCATCGGCATATTGCTGCTCAAAATCAGAGACTAATCCCTGAGTTTCATTAACTAAGGTATATTTAGTTTCAGGTATAACCATATCGTCCTTACCAAATGAAATACCCGCATTACAGGCCTCTCTAAAACCCAAGGACATCATTTTATCCGCAAAAATTACAGTAGCTTTCTGCCCTGCGTGACGATAGACAGTATCGATAAGTTTCCCTATTTCTTTTTTAGTTAGAATCTTATTAATAATCTCATATTTAACCATAGGGTGAGATGGAAGATACTCAGCAAGCTTAAGCCTACCAGGCGAAGTTTCAGCAACTTCATAAGTAATCGTACCATCTTCAGCAGTTACTGGAAAACGACCCTTTACCTTTGAGTGAACTGTAACGTAACCATTGTCTAAGGCAGCTTCAACCTCATCAATATTAGCAAACATCATACCTTCACCTTTTTCTCCATCTCGCATTAGCGACATATAATAAAGTCCCAGCACTATATCTTGGGATGGTACTATAATCGGTTTGCCATTAGCAGGAGATAATATGTTGTTAGTTGACATCATTAAGACACGTGCTTCAAGCTGAGCTTCGATAGACAAAGGCACATGAACAGCCATCTGGTCACCATCAAAATCAGCATTAAATGCAGCACAAACAAGTGGATGAAGACGGATTGCTTTTCCTTCTGTCAATTTTGGTTCGAATGCTTGAATTCCCAGTCTATGTAAAGTAGGTGCTCGGTTTAATAAAACTGGATGTTCTCGAATAACCTCATCAAGAATATCCCAAACCTCTGGTCGTTCTTTTTCTACAAGTTTTTTTGATTGCTTAACTGTTCCAGACAAACCTTTAGCATCCAAACGCGCGTATATGAATGGCTTAAATAACTCTAAAGCCATTTTCTTTGGAAGACCGCATTCATGCAGTTTTAATTCAGGACCAACAACTATGACTGACCGACCTGAGTAATCTACCCGCTTACCTAGTAAGTTCTGACGAAAACGTCCCTGCTTTCCCTTAAGCATATCAGACATCGACTTAAGTGGGCGTTTATTAGCTCCAGTTATAACTCTTCCGCGTCGCCCGTTATCAAATAACGCATCAACAGACTCTTGGAGCATCCTCTTTTCATTTCGAATAATAATATCAGGGGCACGAAGTTCAATTAATCTCTTTAATCTATTATTTCTGTTAATTACACGACGATAAAGATCGTTAAGGTCAGAAGTTGCAAACCTACCACCATCAAGTGGTACAAGAGGCCGTAGCTCTGGCGGAATTACCGGTACTATGGTAAGCACCATCCATTCAGGCCTATTCCCAGATGTAATAAATGCTTCCAGTAACTTTAATCTTTTTGATAGTTTTTTAAGCTTCAATTCAGAACCGGTTTCTGTCATATCAAAACGAGTTCGTTCGACTTCAGCCTCTAAATCCAAATTCATCAACATATCACGTACAGCTTCAGCTCCAATCCCTGCAGTGAAACTATCTTCACCAAATTCTGCTTGAGCATCTAGGTATTCATCTTCTGATAAAATTTGACGCTCAGAGAGAGAAGTTAAACCAGGCTCAGTGACAATATAACTCTCAAAATATAGTACTCTCTCAACCTCTTTTAAGGTCATGTTTAACATAGATGAAATACGGGAAGGTAATGATTTTAAAAACCAAATATGCGCACATGGAGCTGCTAGTTCGATATGCCCCATTCTCTCTCTACGCACTCGAGTAACAGTTACTTCGACTCCACACTTCTCACATACAACGCCTTTATATTTCATTCGCTTATATTTTCCGCAGAGGCATTCGTAGTCTTTAACGGGTCCAAATATACGGGCACAGAAAAGACCATCCTTCTCAGGCTTAAATGTGCGGTAATTAATGGTTTCTGGTTTTCTGATTTCTCCAAAAGACCAACTTTGTATTTTTTCTGGAGATGCCAGGGATATACGAATGCGGTCAAAGGTAGGACCTTCTTGCGCTGGATTGAAAATGTTCATCACCTCTTGGTTCATAACTTTTTCCTCTAATTTGGCACCGGTATTAAACCTAAGCCGTTAATATTTATCTACTCGCCCAACCTATAAAGTGGTTGGAATTATTAGCCATTAGTCAATTCTATATTTAAACCAAGTGAACGTATTTCTTTAATCAGCACATTAAAGCTTTCAGGAATACCTGCTTCAAATGCATCATCACCACGAACTATAGATTCATAGACTTTTGTTCTACCCGCAACATCATCAGATTTTACTGTTAACATCTCTTGGAGCGTATAAGCAGCACCGTAAGCCTCTAATGCCCATACTTCCATTTCGCCGAAACGCTGACCACCAAATTGTGCTTTACCACCTAATGGCTGTTGAGTTACTAATGAGTAAGGCCCAATAGAGCGAGCATGAATTTTGTCATCAACCAAATGATGAAGCTTGAGCAAGTATTTGTAACCGACTGTTACCGGACGGGTAAACCTTTCTCCAGTACGCCCGTCATTCAGCACCATTTGACCGGAGCTATGCAAGCCTGCTTTTTCTAACATCTTGACAATATCAGGCTCCCTTGCACCATCAAAAACTGGGGTGGCTATAGGTACGCCTCCAGTAACATTGGATGCAAGCTCTAAAATATCATCATTTTTGTCGGGTAATGAAATCTCATCTCCATAAACATTTGTTAAAGCACTCTTGAGTGCAGAAATATCATTATCAGAACGATAATTTTCAAGCGCATCGTCTATAAGCTTACCAACTCCAGCACAAGCCCAACCAAGGTGGGTTTCTAATATTTGCCCAACATTCATTCTAGAAGGAACGCCCAATGGATTAAGCACTATATCTACTGGCTGACCAGTTTCGAGGTAAGGCATATCTTCAACAGGGTTAATTTTAGATATAACACCTTTATTACCGTGACGACCAGCCATTTTATCACCCGGCTGTAGTTTTCTCTTAACGGCTACAAATACTTTAACCATCTTCATCACACCAGGTGGTAACTCATCACCCCTTTGTAACTTATCAACTTTGTCCTCAAATCTATCATCTAGGCGCTTCTTGGAGGTATCATATTGTTCCTTTAAAGCTTCGAGTTCGCTGATAGCTTTTTCATCATCGATTCCAATTCTCCACCAATCTGATCGAGGTATATCACTTAAAGTTTCATCACTTACTGGTCCTTTTTTAAAGCCACGAGGTCCTGATACAGCAACTTTTCCGATTAAAGTCTTCTTAACTGAGTCATAAATTGATCTTTCTAAAATAGTAAGCTCATCATCCCTATCTTTACCTAAGAATTCGATTTCCTCTCTTTCAATCTGTAAAGCCCTTTCATCTTTATCAACACCATGACGATTAAAAACACGAACCTCAACAACCGTACCTGAGGCACCAGGAGGAAGCTTGAGAGAAGTATCACGCACATCAGAAGCTTTTTCACCAAAAATAGCACGCAAGAGCTTTTCTTCAGGCGTCATAGGACTCTCACCTTTTGGGGTAACCTTACCAACAAGAATATCTCCAGCGTGAATTTCGGCTCCTACAGCAACAATGCCAGCTTCATCTAAATTCCTTAGGGATTCTTCACCAACATTTGGGATATCTCTAGTAATTTCTTCAGGGCCCAGCTTAGTATCTCGAGCCATAACAGAAAACTCTTCAATATGTAACGAGGTGTAAACATCGTCACGAACAATTCGCTCTGAAATTAATATTGAGTCCTCAAAGTTATAGCCATTCCAGGGCATAAAGGCCACTAATACATTTTTGCCCAGAGCTAACTCGCCTAAGTCAGTAGAAGGTCCATCTGCTATTATGTCACCTATATGAACTATATCGCCAACCTTTACCAATGGACGTTGATTAATACAAGTTGATTGATTTGAACGTTGAAATTTTAAAAGATTATATATGTCTACGCCTGATTTTGCTAAATTAGTTTCGCTAGTTGCACGAACTACAATTCTTTTAGCATCAACCTGCTCAACTATACCTTCTCTTTTAGCAGCAACAGTAGCACCTGAATCAAGCGCAACTACTGACTCCATACCAGTTCCAACAAGAGGTGCCTCCGCCTTCAACAAAGGCACTGCCTGTCTCATCATGTTAGAACCCATTAAAGCTCTATTTGCGTCATCATTTTCTAAAAACGGAATTAAAGCTGCAGCAACAGAAACTAATTGTTTAGGACTTACATCAATAAAATCGACATCCTCGCGTGCAACTAATGTAACATCACCATTCACACGGCAAGTAATGAATTCATTAGCTAACTCTCCATTAGAGTTTATTTCAGCATTAGCCTGCGCAATAGAAAAACGAGCTTCCTCCATAGCCGATATATAAACAACATCACCCTGAAGTTTGCCATCAGTAATCTTGCGGTAAGGACTTTCAATAAAGCCATACTTATTTACCCGCGCGTGTGTAGCTAGGGAGTTTATTAATCCAATATTTGGACCTTCTGGCGTTTCAATTGGACAAATACGTCCATAATGTGTGGGATGTACATCTCTTACCTCAAAACCAGCCCTCTCTCTAGTTAGGCCGCCTGGGCCTAAGGCTGAAAGACGACGCTTATGAGTAATTTCTGATAAAGGATTGGTCTGATCCATAAACTGGGATAATTGCGAAGAACCAAAGAACTCTCTCACGACCGCAGCAGCAGGCTTAGCATTTATTAAGTCATGCGGCATTACTGTTTCTATATCAACTGACTGCATTCGCTCTTTGATTGCACGTTCCATTCGCAACAAACCAATTCTATACTGGTTCTGCATCAACTCTCCTACAGAACGAACTCGACGATTTCCAAGGTTATCTATATCGTCAACCTGCCCAATTCCATCCTTAAGCTTAACTAAAGTATCAACTACCGCTAGCATATCTTCGCTTCGTAAAACTCGAACCTCATCAGAGCAATCAAGATCCATTCTTAAATTCATTTTGACTCTACCAACTGCAGAAAGATCATATCTTTCACTGTCAAAGAACAAAGAATTAAATAAGTCCTCTGCAGCTTCTGTGGTTGGAGGTTCACCCGGTCGCATGACTCTATAAATATCTACAAGAGCACCATCACGACTTTCATTTTTATCGGCAGCAAGTGTATTACGAATATAAGGACCAACGTTTACAAAATCTATGTTCAAGACAGATAACTCACTAATTCCCGCTTCATTTATAAGTTCGATTGTCTCTATAGATAATTCATCACCAGCTTCAGCATAAATTTGACCGGTGGTCATGTTTACAATATCTTCAGCTGCAAATCTTTCAGCCATTTCTTCATTAGAAATCAATAGATTTTTTAATCCATCATCTGACAACTTTGTAGCACCACGCTTGGTAAGTTTTCTACCCGCAGGCGCAACAACTTCGCCAGTTTTAGAATCTACCATATCCCTTGGAAGCTTAGCTCCCCTGTAATCATCAGGATTAAATGGCCTTGTCCAACCATCTTTGTTTTTGTTACGTTTAAAAGTTATTTTTTTATAGTAATGCTCAAGTATATCCTCTTTGGACATACCCAACGCATACAAGACTGAAGTTGCTGGCAATTTGCGGCGCCTATCTATTCTTGCATAAAGTATATCTTTAGCATCAAATTCAAAATCCAACCATGAACCACGGTATGGTATTATTCTTGCAGAGAATAAAAACTTACCCGAGCTATGGCCTTTACCTTTATCATGATCAAAAAAGACCCCAGGTGAACGATGCATTTGAGAAACAATTACACGCTCTGTACCATTGATAATAAATGTTCCCTTTTCTGTCATTAACGGGATATCACCCATGTAGACGTCTTGCTCTTTAATATCTTTGACAGATTTGGCTCCAGTATCATCATCAACATCAAATACTACAAGCCTCATCTTCACCTTTAAAGGTGCAGCGTAAGTAATATCCCTTTGCTGACATTCTTCCTCATCAAACTTTGGTGGCTCAAATACAAAAGATACATATTCTAAGACAGCACGCTCGGAGAAATCACGAACAGGAAAGACAGAATGAAAAACTCCATGCATTCCTTCATCTATTTCCCTTTCTTCATGTGGAATAGATTTTTGTAAGAATTGATTGTATGAGCTCTTTTGAACTTCAATGAGATTGGGCATTCTAATTACCTCTGGAATTCTTCCAAAGCTCTTACGAATCCGTTTTTTACCAGTAAACGTCAGCGACATCTGTGACACCTTTTTGTTTGAAAGTTGGTCTGCAATTCCAACTATTCTTTTAATCCTTTGGGCTATTTTATACCGTACCCACCGGTTTCACCTTTAACCTCTGGCGAAATGAGGATGCTGGGTGAAACATAAGTCTCACCCAGCAATAACCAAAAAGATTATTTTAACTCTACAGAGGCACCAGCCGCTTCAAGTTTCTCTTTAATCTCATTTGCTTCTGCTTCAGGCACGCCTTCTTTGACAGCTTTAGGTGCAGACTCAACTAGTTCTTTTGCCTCTTTAAGACCAAGACCAGTTATGGCACGAACCTCTTTAATAACAGAAATTTTATTTCCGCCAAATGAAGTCATCACAACATCAAAGTCAGTTTTTGCCTCAGCTCCACCTGCATCATCACCAGCCGCAGGGCCAGCAACAGCAACAGCAGCTGCAGCTTTAATGCCATTCTCTTCAAGAATGTCATTTAGTTCTTTTGCTTCGAGGATGGTTAAAGCCATCAGCTCATCAGCGAGTTTTTTTACATCAGCCATTTTAGCTTCCTTAAGTTAGTTTCAGTTCGATTTTGCGAGAATGATAGTTATAATTATGCCGCCGCTTTCTCTTCAATCACTTTAATAGCGCCGGAAAGAGCCGAGCCTTGTGACATAAGACGTTGAGCAACTTGAGAAGCCTGCCCTAGCAATCGCTGTGCAACCATTCCAATTAACTCTTCGCGAGATGGCAGCTTGGATAAACCAACAATACCTAAGGTATCGAATACTTCATCACCCATGAACCCACCTTTGATAGCAAATGCTTTACTATCTTTGGCGAACTCGACTGTCACCTTTGGCGCACTGATCATATCCTCAGCCCAAGCAATTGCTACGGGCCCAGTGAACATGTCACCAGCAGCTTCAAAAGGCTTACCCTTTAAAGCAATTTTCGCCAGACGATTTTTTACAACACGAATAGACGCACCCTGCTCACGCAGTTTAGCACGAAGATCCGTCATTTCCGCAACAGTCATGCCCGAGTATTCAGCCATCACTACGGATCCGGAACTATCAAAGATCTCTGAGATCTCTTTAACCTGTTCCTCTTTTTGAGAACGATCCATTTGCGGTCTCCCTGTTAATGACCCTCACACCATGCGAAGATCTTCTATTTACCAATAGCTATATATAGCAATTGGCTTTCTTCTGCCCCCCAAAGGGATTAACAGAGGATCGAACTGACGTGCTCACATAAAGTGAGGAAAATCAGTCTTAACTCTGCCTATATCGGCTATTAAGCTACTGCAATCAGTAGCACCGATAGTCTTGGACAGACCAATCAGCCAAAAGCTGACTGGTAAATATACAGGTAAACCTGTATAAATTCTTTAAAAGCCACCCTTAGGACGTAACCTCAGCAGCATCAATTTTTATTCCCGGGCCCATTGTTGAGGTGAGCGTAATACTCTTCATAAATGTACCCTTTGCACCCGATGGGCGCGCCTTAGCTATAGCTGTAAGAAATGCGTTAACATTTTCCGCTAATTTATCTTCAGCAAAACTAGCCTTGCCAACTCCAGCGTGAATTATTCCAGCTTTTTCAGCCCGAAACTCTACCGCACCGCCTTTTGCATCAGTAATCGCCTTGGTTACATCCATAGTTACAGTACCCACCTTTGGATTAGGCATCATACCTTTTGGCCCTAGAACTTTACCCAAACGCCCTACCAATGGCATCATGTCGGGAGTAGCAATAACACGTTCAAATGGCATATCACCGCTCTGAATTTGCTCCATTAAATCTTCAGCACCTACAACATCGGCACCAGCTTTTTTTGCTTCTTCAGCTTTTGCATCTTTGGCAAATACAGCTACTCGGACGCTTCGCCCTGTACCATTAGGGAGATTACACACACCTCTGACCATTTGATCAGCGTGGCGCGGGTCAACTCCAAGGTTAATTGCAAGTTCTACGGTTTCATCGAACTTAACATTTGAATTACTTTTAATAATACTGACAGCATCAAGAACTGTGTGATCCTTACTTTTGTCAAATGCAGCGTAAGCAGATTTTATTCTTTTTCCAGCCATAACTACTCTCCTGTTACTTCGTAGCCCATTGAACGGGCTGATCCAGCAATAATAAGCGCTCCTTGATCTACATCATTCGCCGACAAGTCTGCCAATTTAATTTCAGCGATTTCTCTGCATTGAGCCATAGTTACTGTTCCAGCAATTTCACGTCCCGGATGATTAGAGCCCATTTTCTTTCCTGCCATTTTCTTGAGGTAATAAGATGCAGGAGCGCTCTTTGTAACAAACGTAAATGATTTATCACCATAAACAGTAATTACGGTTGGTGTAGGCACACCTTTTTCAAGCGCTTCAGTTTTTGCATTAAACGCCTTTGCAAATTCCATTATATTAACGCCTCTTTGACCTAGTGCAGGCCCTAAAGGTGGTGAAGGATTTGCAGATCCAGCAGGAATCATAAGCTTAATATAGCCAGAAATCTTCTTTGCCATTTTCCACTCCATTTGAGGCTTTTGCCTCGGTTAATTTGGCCATCACCCTCACGGTAATGACATCTGTGGGTCTGTGGTACGGTTATAATGCTGGACTTAGCACAACCTCCCACAGATATAGTACGAACTAAGTCTGTTTTTCGACTTGTAAGTAATTCAATTCAACAGGCGTCCCTTGCCCGAAGATATTTATTAGAACCTTCAAACGCGCCGCTTCTTCATCAACACTCTCGACTGTTCCATTAAAACTTTGGAAAGGCCCATCAATGACCTTAACGGTTTCGCCTATATCAAATACAATTGTTGGACGACCAGTTTCAACACCTTCTTGAATCTGACCTACAATTCTAGCCACTTCTGCATCCGAAACGGGCATCGGCTTATTGGCTGATCCCAAAAAACCAGTAACTTTTGGCGTATTTTTAACAAGGTGATAAGCGGCATCAGTTAAATCAACCTTAGCTAGAACATAACCAGGGAAAAACTTTCTTTCACTTTCTACTTTTCGTCCTTTTCTAACTTCTACTATATTCTCAGTAGGTACTAAAATTTCCTCAAAAAGATGAGACAGACCCTTTTCCTCAGACTCACGCTCTAGGGTTTCCTTCACTCTCTTTTCAAAGTTTGAATAGGCCTGTATGATATACCACTTAGCTGCCATTATGCAGAACCTCCAAGACCCAAGAATAATTTAATGATTGTTGCCAACGCCCAGTCGACAATAAAAAAGAATATACCCATTAGTATTACCATGACCATAACCAATATTGTGGTAGTGATAGTCTCACGCGAGGTTGGCCAAACGACCTTACGGGCTTCTTGACGAACTTGTCCAACATACTTTACCGGACTTACTTTATTTTTTGCGGGCTTTATATCAGCCATTTTGATTAAACTCCAACACACTAGATTGTTAAAACTAGTACTATTTGCGAACCACTTAGCAGTTTATTCTAGAACTACAACCTTTAATGGCAGAGGCGGAGGGACTCGAACCCCCGACCCTCGGTTTTGGAGACCGATGCTCTACCAACTGAGCTACACCTCTACAATTAACTGATATGCAATAACTTAAACTCTTTCACCCTTAATTACTCAATAATTTTACCAACAACGCCAGCACCTACAGTACGACCACCTTCACGGATAGCAAAGCGAAGCTTCTCTTCCATTGCGATTGGCACAATAAGCTCAACATTAATATTTACATTATCACCTGGCATAACCATCTCTGTACCAGCATCCAATGTCACAACGCCCGTAACATCTGTTGTACGGAAGTAAAACTGTGGACGGTAGTTATTAAAGAATGGAGTATGACGACCACCCTCATCCTTAGTCAGGATGTAAGCTTCACCAACAAACTTCTTATGCGGTGTAACTGAACCAGGCTTACAAAGAACTTGACCGCGCTCAACCTTTTCACGATCGATACCACGTATAAGAGCACCGATGTTGTCACCTGCTTCACCACGATCAAGTAATTTGCGGAACATCTCAACACCCGTACATGTTGTCTTTTGAGTATCTTTAATACCAACAATCTCGATTTCATCACCAACATTAACCGCGCCACGTTCAACACGACCGGTCACAACAGTACCACGACCAGATATAGAGAATACATCTTCAATAGGAAGAAGGAACGGCTCATCAATTGCACGCGGTGGCTGTGGAATATACTCATCCACTGCAGCCATAAGCTTTCTGATAGATTCTTCACCAATTTCTGGATTTTTACCTTCCATAGCAGCAAGAGCTGAACCAGCAATCACAGGAATATCATCACCAGGGAAATCATATGAACTAAGAAGTTCACGTATTTCCATCTCAACGAGCTCTAAAAGCTCATCATCGTCAACCTGGTCAACCTTATTCATGTAAACAACTAGAGCCGGAACACCAACTTGGCGCGCAAGCAAAATGTGCTCACGTGTTTGAGGCATTGGGCCATCAGCTGCATTAACAACCAAGATACCGCCGTCCATTTGAGCAGCACCCGTGATCATATTCTTAACATAGTCAGCGTGCCCTGGACAATCAACGTGAGCATAGTGACGGTTTTCCGTCTCATACTCAACGTGTGCTGTTGAGATTGTTATACCACGGGCCTTCTCTTCAGGAGCGCCATCAATCTCATCATATGCCTGAAAATCACCAAAGTATTTAGTGATAGCTGCAGTCAGCGTTGTCTTACCATGATCAACGTGACCAATCGTACCTATATTCGCATGCGGCTTGTTGCGTTCAAACTTTTCTTTTGCCATTTTAATTCTCACATGTTGTGGTCATTATCGATCGACCGGGTTAAAATTTTTCTCATTTCTGAGAAATTTGGAGCGGATAGCGGGAATCGAACCCGCACCTTAAGCTTGGAAGGCTCTTATGATACCATTTCACCATATCCGCCGAAAACTTTTACGTCTTCTATTTATTTAATGGTGGAGAGGGTTGGATTCGAACCAACGTACACATAGTGATCAGATTTACAGTCTGACGCCTTTAACCACTCGGCCACCTCTCCCATCTAATATGTTTTAACTGCGACCTTAGCTAAAACTTTTAAAGTGTTGCCTCCAACAAAAAAGACCCTGTATGTCATCAAGCTAACGTGGTAACTGTGTAACGAACAGAGGCTGTTAATTAAAATTCTAGCGGGTATATAGAGATGTCAAAGAATTCACGCAATAGCAGATTTCATCGAAAATCAGATAAAAATGATATTAAATTGGATGAAATGCGGCCAAAGGGGCAAAATAGCTTAAAAAAAGCCTATGGCATAAAAACACACAGCTCCACGACTCGACCCAGACCTCCAAATTTACTCGACCATGGTAGAGCGCAAAAAAATGGCAAAGGGCATGAAGGCGGGACTGGATGGATTTGGGGAGCACATGCCTGTAAAGCTGTTTTGGCTAACCCAAGACGTACTGTTCACGAAATATTGCTAACAGAACAATCAGTCAGTCGCTATGACATACCTGAAGGAGCATGCAGACCTAAGATTGTTTTAACTCAAGCTCTTATTAAAAACATACCAAGGGATGCTGTACACCAAGGAATAGCTTTAAAAGCTGCACCACTTGAGTGGCAAGATTTAGACACCATAGCAAAAAAAGATGGAGAAGGTATTATTTTAGTACTAGATCAAATTACCGATCCACAAAACGTCGGCGCCATGCTTCGGCTATGCTCAGCATTTGATGTGAGAGCACTTGTAATGCAAACAAGAAATGCCCCTCCATTATCAGGGGCTACAGCTAAAGTAGCAGTAGGTTGCCTTGAAACGATACCTGTATGCTTAGAGGTTAACATATCAAACACTCTTGAAAGGCTTAAGAAATTTGACTGGATGATAACGGGATTAGATGGAAAAACTAATTCGGATTTAAAAACTAGTATTAAAGGTAATAAAAGAAATGTATTGGTAATGGGCACAGAAGGTAAAGGTTTAAGAGAAAGAGTAAAAAAAACATGTGATCAGTTATCAAAGATACCCATGATAAGTAACTCCATGCCAGGACATGCCGAGAGCTTAAACGTGGCAACTGCCGCTGCAATTGCATTATATGAAATTCGACGATGATATGAAGTCTGGAATTCTATATTAAATAGTTATAAACTTTTTTAGAATTGCAACGTAATTAATTTGTTAAATAAATTTAGAGTAAGAATATGCAAAACAGCTTCTTTATGAATTCTTTACATGCGGCGGGTTTAGTTTTTGGCGCGCTCATTATATTATGGGCCATCAGTTTAAGAGTTAAAGATGCGAGTTTAATAGATATATTCTGGGGCTTTGGTTTTTTATTAGTAGCAACAGCTTGCCTTTTGCTATCACAAGATAAAAACTTATATGTAAAAATTATAACTGCACTTCCAATAATTTGGGGAGCAAGACTAACTATATACCTTGCAAAACGGAATATCGGTCATGGGGAAGATAAAAGATACGTAGCGATGAGAAAGAGAGCTGAGAAGAAAGGACTATCAGAAAATAATTGGAGGCTTAGAACACTTTTTACAATCTTTTTTGGTCAAGGCTTGTTAATAATGATTGTAAGCACTCCAGTTTTGCTTGCAACGGCTCAGACTAATTACTCATCTGAACTCACGATAGGTCCATTTGTTTATATTGGAATTCTAGTCTGGATTACAGGGTTTTTATTTGAAGCTGTTGGCGATGCACAACTATCCGCCTTCATGAAAGAAAATAAAAATTTTAAAGGAAATATGGCTGACAAGCCCGTTTTAAGTAAAGGCCTTTGGAAATATACTCGTCACCCTAATTATTTTGGGAACGCATGCATTTGGTGGGGCATTTGGTTGGTTGCATGCAACAGCAATTTTGGTTGGATAACTATTTTATCACCCTTACTTATGACACTTCTTCTAACGCGGATATCCGGTCGAGACTTACTTGAGCGACAAATGAAGAAAAGAACAGCTTATGTAACATACATAAAGAAAACAAACAGCTTTATCCCAGGGTTTCCTAAAAGATAATTTAATCTCTCTTCATAATCTTCAAAGCTATTGTTTATACAAAAAAATATCGTAGGTTGTGAGTTATGATTTCAAAAGTTAAAATATGTGGTTTAACCTGTAAAAAAGATGTTGAAGCCGCTGTAAAGTATGGAGCTTCCTATCTCGGTTTCATAGTGGAAGCGGAATCCTCCAGAAAACTGTCTGTGGCGGAAGTTTCAAAAATAGCATTTACGGGGAACGGATCATGCCAAACAGTTGCAGTAGTGGTAGACCCCACTAATGATTTACTAGAAAATATAATTAAAAAGATGCGCCCAAGCTACATACAACTGCATGGAAATGAAAGTATAGAACGTACTTCATTCATCAAAAACAATTTTAAAACTAAAATTATTAAAGCAGTTTCAATAAATAGTAAGAAAGACTTCATAACATCCGAACAATATACTGGTCTTGTTGACATCATGCTTTATGATTCAAGGCCACCTGCAGACTCGCCACAAAGGGGTGGCCACGGCCAACCTTTTGATTGGAGCATGATATCACATGTGCCTTTACCAAAAACATGGGCATTAGCTGGAGGCTTAAATGTTTCTAATGTTGAAAATGCAGTTAATTTAACTAAAGCACCAATATTAGATGTTAGCTCTGGCCTTGAACTAACAGCAGGGCTAAAGGATCATAATAAAATCAAAGCATTTATGGATAAAATAAAAAATGGTTAATTCTGAAAATATTATAACACCAGATGAAAATGGCAGGTTTGGAGATTTTGGTGGCAGGTATGTTGCAGAAACTTTAATGCCCCCTATACTTGAGCTTGAAGCTGCTTATACAGATGCTAAAAATGATCCCGATTTCTTAACAGAGCTTGACAGTTTTTTTAATCACTATGTTGGTCGTCCTTCACCGCTTTACTATGCTGAACGTCTCACCGAATTTACAAAAGGTGCTAAAATTTATTTTAAAAGGGATGAACTAAATCACACAGGTGCTCATAAAATAAATAATTGTATGGGACAAATATTACTCGCTAAAAGAATGGGCAAAACAAGAATAATAGCAGAAACAGGTGCGGGACAACATGGTGTTGCTACCGCAACCGTAGCTGCCCGCTTTGGTCTTAAATGCATAATATATATGGGGGCGACAGACATTGTCAGACAAAAGCCAAATGTATTTAGAATGCGCTTATTAGGTGCAGAAGTTCGCTCAGTAAAAAGTGGTACAGCTACTCTTAAAGATGCAATGAATGAGGCACTACGAGATTGGGTTACCAATGTGGGTGATACTTTCTACTGTATAGGTACTGTAGCTGGACCTCATCCTTACCCCGCTATGGTAAGAGACTTTCAGGCAATAATCGGACGAGAAGCAAAAAAACAGATCCTTGAACGCGAGGGTCGGCTACCTGATGCATTGATAGCGTGTATAGGTGGAGGTTCAAACGCAATGGGGCTATTTCATGAATTTATAAATGAAAAATCGGTTCGGCTAATTGGAGTAGAGGCAGCAGGTAAAGGTGTAGAAAGCGGGCTTCATGCCGCATCATTAACTGGAGGTTCTCCAGGAATACTTCATGGTAATAGAACTTACCTTCTACAAAATAAAGATGGTCAAATTACAGATGCTCATAGTATTTCAGCTGGATTAGATTACCCCGGTATTGGCCCAGAACACGCTTATTTGCATGATATTGGAAGAGCCGAATATTTATCAGCAACTGATGATGAAGCACTTCATTGGTTTCAAGAGTGTGCACGATTAGAGGGAATCTTGCCTGCACTAGAGCCAAGTCATGCAATTCCACGAACCGTAGAAATAGCTAAGGAAATTGGCCAGGGTGGTATCATTATAATGAATATGTGTGGGCGTGGAGATAAAGACGTATTTACAATAGCCGATGCATTAGGCGAGCATATAAGTGAAGGCACTGAAGGATAAGTTCAGAAAGACTATAGATCCTAAAATTTTAGAAATAACTGTTAAAATAGAATGAACAAGGCTCACCATGACCACCAGAATAAATGAAACGTTTAAAAACCTTAAACAAAAAAATTCTAAAGCCTTTGTAGCATATATTATGGGCGGTGACCCTAATAGAAAAGTATCACAAAGGATGTTAAATGCATTGCCTGGTAATGGCGTTGATATAATTGAGTTAGGCATGCCTTTTACTGATCCAGCTGCTGATGGACCAATTATTGAAGAGGCAGGACTTCGATCACTCAAGGCAGGTACTAAATTATCAACCATTTTTGAAATGGCTAGCGAATTTCGTAAAATAAATACAACCACCCCGATTATTATTATGGGCTATTGCAATCCAGTTCACCATATGGGGTATAATTTATTTGCTGAAAAAACTAAAGCATCCGGAATTGATGGAGCAATAATAGTTGACCTGCCGCCTGAGGAAGACAAAGAATTACGCGAAGCATTCAATCTAAATGACCTTGCATTAATTCGTCTAGCAACGCCTAATACAGATGAAAACCGCCTTTCTCGGGTAGTATCTGGTACTAAAGGGTTTGTTTATTATGTTTCTATGACAGGAATTACAGGAGCATCATCCGACAGAATTAATTCTGTTCCTGAGCAAGTAAAAAAAATCAGACAAGCTAGTAAGCTGCCAGTTGTAGTTGGATTTGGAGTTAAAACTCCAGATAATGCCAACAAAATTGCACAGGATGCTGATGGTGTTGTAGTAGGGTCAGCAATTGTAAAAGAGTTATATGAAAAAGGCATAGAACCTGCTTTAGAGTTAGTTAAAGCTCTAGCAAAGGCAGTGCATAAATAATTTCTTTAAATACAATTTAATACTCTGTTGCAAAATTAATTATTTCAATTATCTTTAACCCAATTTAAAACCCAAGCATACATTCAGAAATACTGAGATGTTATGAGGAAAAAGCAAATGATAACACTGCTATCGCCTGCAAAAAAATTAAATCTCAGCTCTCCCAAGCCTGGATTAAGCACTACACAGCCAATTTTTAATTTAGAGACAATTGAGCTCACCAAAGTAGTAAAAAAGCAATCAGTCGAAGACCTCAAAAAACTTATGCATTTAAGTGATAACTTAGCACAACTAAACGCAGATCGCTTTAAAGCCTTTAATCTAGACGGTTTTAGTAATAGTTCAAAGCCGGCAGGCCTAACATTTGATGGAAATGTATATTGGGGACTGCAAGCTAACAGCTTAAATGAAAATGATTTAAATTATGCCCAAATTCACCTTAGGATATTATCTGGATTATACGGTATTTTAAAACCACTAGACCTTATACAGCCTTACCGTTTAGAAATGGGAACAAAGTTGAAAACAAAACGCGGAAATTCTCTATATGAATTTTGGGGCAATAAAATAGCAAATTCACTCAATGCTGACCTTTGCAATCACACCGAAAAAACGATAGTCAATTTAGCCTCAAATGAATACTTTAAAGCTATAGATAAAGATACATTAGAGACTAAAGTCGTATCTGCTAAGTTTCTGAATATTAAAGACGGTCAAGCTAAAAACATAATGTATTATGCTAAATTTGGACGAGGATTAATGGCTCGGTGGATAATACAAAATAAGGTTAATTCCGTTGAAGACCTTAAACAATTTAATCTTGATGACTATAAATACGATTTAAACCTTTCGAATGAGCTTGAATTCGTGTTCACTCGTCAACAACCAGTGAAATAATTTGCCTCTTAATTGTGCTTTTTTTAAAAATTGTATAAAAAAATGCACATAAAAACATATTTATGAAATTTTTATGAATTGACAGCCAAGCTTGTTGACATTTTTTAATTCAGATTTGAATGTTAAAATGTAGATATAATTCTACAAAATTTTTCATAGGGGAGAAACATGAAAAAATTTACAATTTTAAGTTCTTTAATTTTTACAATAGGCCTATCAACTGCTGCAACTGCTGCTGATCACAAAGGTCCTAATATAGGAGCGCTTGAGGGTTATTTCTGTAATTTAAAAGATGATAAAAGTATGAGCGATGTGATGGCAGTATCAAAAGAGTGGAGTGAATGGGTAGGTCCAAATACAACAGCAAAATATAATGCCTGGGTACTTGAGCCGCATACTAGTAACAAAGAAGATTTTCCTTTTGATTACTTTTGGCTTGGTGTCACTGACTCCCATGAAGAAATGGGAACAGCTCAAGATGAATGGATGAGTAAAGGATCTGATTTATCAAAAAAATGGGATGAAATTGAGACCTGTGGATCCCACCAGCTGATGTCAGGTATTATTGCACGTCCATTTAATGCAGAAACAACCAAGGCGATTGTACAAATCAATGGATGCAAGTTCAATGACGATAAAGGGCTAAGCGATTTAATGATGGCCGATGCAGCATGGAACAAAAAAATGGATGAGGCAGATATGCCAGGCGGTATTTTCCGTTGGATCCCAGAAGCGGGTGGTGCAAGAGATGGCGATATGGATGTTTATAACATTTATATAACTAATAACTTAGCAGAACGCGGTAAAGCTCATGATATGGTATTACATGATGGCGGTGCAAGTCTTAATGCTACTTACGGCTCAGTTATGACCTGTGATATGCCTCGTATATACACGTCTACTTATGTAGGTGGTAAAAACCCTAAGTAAGCCCTGACGATAATAAATAATTAACCGTACATTTTACTATGTGCGGTTTTTTTATGCAGGATTAACTTAAATATTAAGTTTTGCTGACTAAACTAGAGAAATAGTAAGCTAATTACAGCATTAACTCGGAGACAGAGTTGTCAAAAGAATTCATTAACTGCACTGGTATTGTTTGTTTCAAAGATGACGAAGTACTCCTTATAAAAAGAGGCAATCCACCCCGCAAAGGTGAATGGTCCATCCCAGGTGGAAAAATAGAATTTGGCGAGTCAGAAATAGATGCCGCGTTAAGAGAACTTAGTGAAGAAACTGGAATTAAAGCGTCTATAGAGAAAAAAATAAATCAAGTAGAAGTGAATTTTGAAGGCTTTAACTACATTCTCCATAACTACAAAGCTGTATGGGTTTCAGGAAAACCAATCCCCGGAAGTGATGCATTGGATGCAAAATTTATAAAACTTAATAAACTTAAAAAATATAAACTCTGGAAAAAAACTCAGGAAACTATTAATGCAGGACACAATGACAAACAGTTGCCACAATCAAATTAGAAAGCTAAGTTTATATTGATGACAGATAAAATTATTATAAGGCGTCCCGATGATTGGCACGTACATTTGAGGGATGGCCCAATGTTATCTCAGATCGTAAATTTTACAGCAAAGCAATTCAAACGAGCTATAATAATGCCGAATCTAACTCCTCCAGTAATAACTGCTGAAAAAGGAATTAAATATAGAGAAAGTATACTTAAGTCCGTTGATCCAAGTTTGGGTTTCACTCCATTGATGGTATGCTATTTAACAGATGATATTGATAAAGATGAAGTAAGAATTGGCTATAATGAGGGTATTTTTACAGCTGCGAAACTGTATCCAGCGAACGCAACAACAAATTCCTCTTTGGGCGTAACGGATGTTAGAAATATATACCCTACTCTGGAGTTGATGCAAAAAATTGGAATGCCATTATTATTGCACGGCGAAGTAACCCAAAAGCATGTTGATATATTTGACCGTGAGGCTATTTTCATTGATGAAGTTCTTAAATCTCTTATAAAAGACTTTCCGTCACTAAAAATAGTTTTTGAACACATATCTACCTCTGAGGCGGCAGATTTTGTTTTTGAATCAAACAATAATATAGCGGCTACAATTACTCCTCACCACCTTGAACTAAACCGTAATGCAATTTTCGAAGGCGGTATACGCCCTCACAATTATTGCTTACCAATAGTTAAACGTGAAAAGCATCGTGTTGCACTCAGAAAAGCAGCTGTTTCTGGGTCTTCTAAGTTTTTTCTTGGTACTGACTCAGCACCCCACTCAAAAGATGCAAAGGAAAGTGCTTGTGGTTGTGCTGGTCTATTTAACGCTCCTTTTGCAATGGAGGCTTATGCTAAAATATTTGACGAAGAAAACTCCTTAGACAAACTTGAAGCTTTTAGTTCAGAATTTGGCCCGCAATTTTATGGTTTGCCTCTAAATGAAGAAAAAGTAATGCTGGAACGCACGAATACAGCTGTACCTGCGGAAATTGATATAATGAATAAAACGATAGTACCTTTTCACAGTGGCAACAATATACCTTGGAAATTTAGTAGGCTTTAAATCTACTTTGGAAGATACCTAACTGGTAAAGATCCTATTCTACCATTCCTGTCTATCATTATTTCTAAATTTCCAGGTTTTTTATTAGAATTTAACAAAGATAAAACTTGTTGAGTAGATGTGACAGTTTCTTTACCTAGGCTAACAATAAAATCTCCAGTACGAAATCTGTTATAAGCCGCCACCGAACCTCTTTCAACGCTCAGCACCATAACTCCTCTTATAAATGGATCAAAACCAAGTTCTTCACCCAAAGCTGGTGACATATTAACTATTATTGCTCCATCAAGAGCATGATAACCCTTGAGATTTTTCTGATCTCTCTTAGGTAGCTCTTTTGGTGTATCAACTAAAACATTGAGTGATTTTTCAGTACCATCACGCCATAATTTTACGTTAACCTTTTGACCGGGTTTTAATGTAGCAAGCTTAAACCGAAGACCACTATCATCATTAATTTTAGTATCAGCGATCGATAATATTACATCTCCTCGCTCCAAACCAGCATAATCTGCAGGTCCGGATGGGTATATATCATTTATCACAGTACCTCTGGACCTATCTAACCCCAAAGCTGAAGCCATAATGGAGTCTACAGCATTAGTTCTTGCACCTATCCAAGGGCGAACAATTCTACCCTCTGATATAGCACTATC
>Ga0115567_10001664_pt1 | contig 22160 bp, 18 predicted proteins | sample COGITO_mtgs_1204_2_FD_88679 | JGI IMG/M metagenome (GOLD analysis project Ga0115567, IMG submission 88679) | Pelagic marine microbial communities from North Sea - COGITO_mtgs_120412 | ecosystem: Environmental > Aquatic > Marine > Epipelagic | place: Germany:Helgoland, sampling site Kabeltonne... | reverse complement strand
TAAAAAATGCTACTGTTTGTGGTCTTACTAGAGCCGTTAAGAAGGATATAGAAGTAGCCGCGGCAGCCTTAAAATACGCTGTTAGGCCTAGAATACATACAGGTATTGGAACATCAGATTCGCATATAAAATTTAAATTTAACTCTACACGTGAAGCTATTATAGAACGTGCTGTAGCTGCTGTAAAATATGCAAAAACCTTTGTAGAAGATGTAGAATTTTATGCAGAAGATGCTGGTAGAACAGACAACGCTTTTTTAGCAAAAGTTTGCGAAGCTGCTATAAAAGCTGGTGCAACGGTGCTTAATATACCAGATACCACTGGTTACTGCCTTCCTGAGGAGTACGGAGCAAAAATAAAATATTTAAAAGAGCATGTTAAGGGAATAGAAAAAGCTATTCTTTCTTGCCATTGCCATAATGATTTAGGACTTGCCACGGCAAACTCTATTGCTGGCGTTGTAAATGGTGCTAGACAAATAGAATGCACTATTAATGGTATAGGGGAACGCGCAGGAAATACTTCGTTAGAAGAAGTAGTAATGATTTTAAGACAGCATCCTAATCTTAATTTAGATACTACAGTAAATAGTAAACTTCTGTACAGCACTAGTAAAATGGTTTCTAATAAAATGGGAATGATGGTGCAACCCAATAAAGCTATTGTTGGCGCTAATGCCTTTGCGCATAGCTCTGGTATTCACCAAGATGGTGTTATAAAGAATAGAGAAACCTATGAGATTATAGATCCAGCGGATGTAGGTGTTACAGAATCTTCTATTGTGCTCACTGCAAGAAGTGGTAGAGCAGCTTTAGCCTATAGAGCTAAAATAGTAGGATACGAACTAACCAAGATACAATTAGACGCCGTATATGAGGCCTTTTTAGAATTTGCAGATACAAAAAAGGAGGTTCTAGATGAAGATATTCATCTAATTGTAAAAGCTAGTAACATTACTATTTAAGAGCGTATGCATTTAGATATTGCGGTTTTAGGAGGAGATGGTATTGGCCCTGAAGTAGTAGCCCAGTCTATAAAATGTTTAAAATCTATAGAAGACACCTTTGGGCATACTTTTGCTTTTAGAAAAGCACTGATAGGAGCAAGTGCTATGAAAAAAGATGGCAACTCCCTACCAGAAAGCACGCTAGATATTTGTAGAAAATCTGATGCTATCCTATTTGGAGCTATTGGTACGCCTGAGTATGACGGAAACCCCAATGCAAAAAAATGGCCAGAGCAAGGCTTGTTTAATCTAAGACGAGAGTTAGATTTGTTTGCTAACATACGCCCTATTAAAGTTTTCCCAGCACTCGTAAAGCGCTCGCCCTTAGCAAAAAAAGTTATAAAAGATACAGACCTCATTATCTATAGAGAACTTTCTGGGGGTATTTATTGCGGAGAGCAGTATTTTGATGAGGCTACGAGTACTGCTACAGACACCTGTGTGTATTCTGAAGATGAAATAAGTAGAATTACTCATTTAGCCTTTAAGGCTGCTAAATCTCGTAGAAAAAAATTAACTCTTGTAGATAAAGCCAACGTATTAGAAACCTCTAGATTATGGCGTAGGATAGTGAGGACCATAAGTAAAAGCTACCCAGAAGTAATGGTTAATTTTTTATTTATGGACAACGCTGCTGTACAAATGATCTTAGATCCTAAACAGTTTGATGTAATTCTTACAGATAATATGTTTGGCGATATCCTCTCTAATCAAGGGAGCGTTATTGCCGGCTCAATTGGGCTTCTTCCTTCTGCATCTGTTGGGAATGATTATGCTATGTTTGAACCTGTTCATGGCTCTTACCCAGATGCAAAAGATAAAAATATTGCAAACCCAGTAGCATCTATACTTAGCACAGCAATGCTTTTACATCATTTTAAACTATTTGAAGAATCTAGCGCTGTGGTCTCTGCTGTACTAAAATCGTTTTCAAAGAAAATTGTTACTCCAGATATTATGGGAAGTAGCAAATACGGGACCAATTATGTAGGCGATTTTATTGCTGATAATATTGTTGAGTTAGATGATGATTTTAATATGAATGATGAAAATATAGATTTAGGACGGTCTACAATTATTTAATACTCCACCGTTTATTTTTACATCAACTACCTCTATATCAATATCTTATATTTTTTTTCAATTCCATCTCTTATTGTAGGAACGCTGTAAGAGTTGCTATTATCATATGGCTAGTATAATTTATATAGAGTACTACGCTCCTCTATTTTTTCAATAGCTATAATGGCGAGTCTCACTTTTGTGTTGCAAACATCTAAAGCTAAAATCATTTTCATTAAAGATAAAATTTAGAAAAGTTCACTTTATTCTAGTTATGAGCATTGCATCATACTCTTATTCTTCACTAAGTATAAATCGTTTATCAAAAATTATAAAATCTTATACCGAATAAACTCTGTTTGAAAAACTCTCATAGTTATTCGGTACTTATTATATTATTAATTAGGCCTAAATCCAAGCCGTTCTTTATTGAATCTCAAAGCGCATTACGCTATCTTTACGATCCTTAAAAAACCAACGCATGAAAATTTCTTACAACTGGTTAAAGCAATTTGTAAATACCGATTGGGATTCCCAAAGGACTTCTGAATTACTAACAGATCTAGGTTTGGAAGTTGAAGGAATTCAAACTTTTGAAACTATTAAGGGAGGACTAAAAGGGGTTGTTGTAGGTCATGTGCTTAGTTGTGAAAAACATGAAAATGCCGATAAGCTACAAGTTACTTTAGTAGATATAGGAGCGAAAGAACCGATTCAAATTGTGTGTGGTGCCGCTAATATTGCCAAGGGCTTAAAAGTACCTGTGGCAACCGTAGGGACCACCTTGTATGATAAGGAAGAAGCACCTTGGGCAATTAAGAAAGGAAAAATTAGAGGTGTTGAGAGTTTAGGAATGATTTGTGGCGAAGACGAATTAGGCTTAGGAACAGACCAAACGGGCATTATGGTTCTAGATGAAGCATTAATTCCAGGAACAAATTGTGCTACTATTTTTGAAGTAACCAGTGATGAGATTTTTGAAATAGGACTCACCCCAAACAGAGCAGATGCTATGAGTCATTTTGGCGTAGCAAGAGATCTAAAAGCTGGTTTGAAGCAACAAAACATTAATAAAGAATTAATTACGCCGTCTACTAGCACTTTTAATATTGATAATAGGTCTTTAAAAATAGATGTCGATGTTTTAAATAATGAACTAGCCCCAAGATATTGCGGAATTACCTTAAGCGGTATTACCGTAAAGCTTTCGCCGCTTTGGTTACAGAACAGATTACAATCTATAGGTGTTACGCCTAAGAATAATATAGTAGACGCTACTAATTATGTGCTTCATGAGCTGGGGCAACCATTACATGCTTTCGATGCTGATAAAATTGAAGGCGGAAAAATTATAGTACAGACTGCTACAAAAGGCACAAAATTTACCACCTTAGATGGTGTAGAAAGAATTCTTCATGAAGAGGACTTAATGATCTGCGATGCAGAAAAACCAATGTGTATTGCTGGTGTTTTTGGTGGTTCACTCTCTGGTGTTTCAGAAAAGACCACAGCTATCTTTTTAGAAAGTGCGTATTTTGATCCAATCGCTATTCGTAAAGCGGCCAAAAGACATGGTTTGAATACCGATGCTTCCTTTAGATTTGAAAGAGGTATTGATATTAATAATGTAGAATATTGCTTAAAAAGGGCAGCCGTCTTAATCAAAGAAATTGCGGGTGGTGAAATAACCTCCCCTATTGTAGATTTATACCCTAATAAAAAAGAAGATTTTGAGGTGTTCTTAGCCTTCAAGAAAATTCACGAATTAATAGGAGAAGAAATTCCGCAAGACACGATAAAATCTATTCTAACCTCATTAGATATAAAAGTTAAAAACGTTACCGAGGCAGGCATGGGGCTCTCCGTACCATCTTATCGGGTAGATGTGTACAGGCAAGTAGATGTTATTGAAGAAATTTTACGGGTTTATGGCTACAATAATATTGCGTTTAGCGGTAAGCTAAATGCCTCTATTTCTAAAACAAGCCAATTTGAAGATCATAAAATTCAAAATGTTATAGGAGACTTACTAGTCGCCAGCGGTTATTTTGAAATCTTAACGAATAGCCTTACTGCACCAGATTATAATGACTTGTTAGCGGGCGATTTAAAAGACAGGAAGGCTATCAAAATTATAAATCCTTTAAGTGGTGACTTATCTATACTAAGAACAGCGTCTATATTCTCATCTTTAGAAATAGCGGCCTATAACATCAATAGAAAAAAATCTAGCTTAAAACTTTTCGAATTCGGTAAAACATATCATTCCACTAAAAAGACTAACGTTGAAGATAAGTATCTAAGCCTATTACTTAGCGGAACGCTAACAGAAGCTAGCTGGGTGTCCCAAACAATGAACGCTGGCTTTTTTCATCTAAAATCTTTAGTAGAAACGCTTTTAACCCGTTTAGGAATAGAAAATTGTGCTAGCAAACCAGATGAAACGGGACTCTTTACAGAAGGTCTTACTTTAGCAAAAGGACCTATGGAGTTGGTTTCTTTTGGGAGTGTAAAAGGCAGTATTTTAAAGGCTTTTGATATTAAACAAGAGGTGTTTTTTGCTCATTTTAATTGGGATGTGGTTTTACGAATCTTAAACAAAAAGAAAATCAGTTTTCAAGAAATTTCAAAATTCCCAGAAGTTAAAAGAGATTTTGCACTGCTTCTAGATAAAGAAATCACCTTTAAACAGGTATTCGACACCGCTTCTAAAACAGAGCGAAAGCTATTAACAGATATTACGTTGTTTGATGTCTACGAAGGCGAAAAACTACCCGAAAACAAAAAATCTTATGCCGTTGGGTTTACACTACAAGATCCTAACGCAACGCTGAAAGAAAAACAGATAGAAAAAATCATGAAAAAACTACAAGCTAGTTTTGAAAGAGATCTGAGTGCTGTACTAAGGTAAATTACGAGTGCTATTTTACAGCATAAGTGGGTTTTAGGATAGCCAGATGTTTTAGTATTGACCTCTTGGCAAGCATAAGGTAGTCTCTTAGATGGTTTACACGGTTTACCAAATTTGATAACAAACTGGGTCTAATATATAATTGTAATTGCTAGACAACAACTAAGTGTTTCTTGCACCCACAAAGCGTAATTTGTTAGGAACGACTTATGCTTTAAAGGAGTGTTCTAATTTTTTTCAGTATAAATTAAAAATCTAGAAAATATAGTATACTCCTATCTAGTGAACCTAAAGTAAAATACTGCACAACACTTTCACATACAGCTACACCATAAAAAAATCATATACTAACAATTTATATTAGCTATGATCTCTTTTAAATAAATGTAATTATCCAAAAATTTCCTTATTGTTACAGCTTCAAATTAAAACCCCAATAATTTACACTTATACCAATGATTCAAAAAGATAAAGACGCATGGTTTTGGGTGCCGCTTTTATATTTCACTCAGGGACTGCCTTACGTATTGGTTGTGAGTGTTTCTGTAATCATGTATAAGAAGCTAGGAGTAAGTAATGCAGATATTGGCTTCTATACCAGCTGGCTCTATCTGCCATGGGTTTTAAAACCATTATGGAGTCCGTTTGTAGATCTAAAAAGCACAAAGAAAAAGTGGTTCTTAGGAATGCAGTTACTCATAGCTGTAGCATTTTTAGGAGTAGGAATTTTTATACCTACAAATGCATTCCTTATTAGTACCCTTGCATGTTTCTGGATGGCTGCCTTTGCTTCTGCTACTAATGATATTGCTACAGACGGCTATTACATGATTGGCTTAACAGCAGAAAAACAATCTTTTTTTGTAGGCATGCGTAGTGTTTTTTATAGACTAGCCATGGTTACTGGCGAAGGTCTTCTTGTAATTTTAGCAGGGTATTTAGAATATAGCTATGGCGATAGCGCAAAGGCTTGGAGTATTACCATGATTGTAGCTGCCGCTTTGATGCTCTGCATGACCCTAGGTAACTTCTTAGCAACACCCACCTTCGAGAAATTACAAGTAAACAAAAAAGCAACTAATTTTATAGCCATATTTTCTTCCTTCTTCAAGAAACCAGGCATTGGCATTGCTATAGCTTTTATACTTTGCTTTAGGTTGGGAGAATCTCAGTTAGTAAAAATGGCAGCGCCATTTATGTTAGATAGCGCAGAGAAAGGCGGTTTAGGATACACAACTACACAAGTAGGTACCTTATTTGGCACGGCTGGTATTATTATGCTTTCTTTGGGTGGGGTAGTTGGCGGTATTCTTATTTCTAAGGATGGATTAAAAAAATGGCTTCTTCCTATGGTACTATCCTTAAACGCACCCAATATTCTATACGCCTTCTTAGCTATTACAAAAACTAGCAGTATAATAGCCGTAATGACAACGGTACTTTTAGAAAAATTCGGTTATGGTTTTGGCTTTACTGGCTTTCTAATGTATTTAATTTATATAGCAGACGGCAAATCAAAAACATCTCATTATGCCATTGCTACTGGCTTTATGGCCTTAGGAATGATGTTGCCCGGCATGCTAAGTGGTTTTATACAGGAGTGGCTAGGATACAGTGGCTTTTTTATTTGGGTGGCACTTGCTTCCTTGCCTGTTTTTGTACTTTTAAAATATATTCATTACCCTAAAGATTTTGGTAAAAAACTCCCTTGAATGATTTTGAAAGTACAAGCCTTTAAAAATGCAACGCAACAACTAAGTACCAAAATGAAAATTGGGCAGCTTTTTATGCATGCTGTTTTTATTAATGATACCGAACAAGAAATACAAAAAACGGAAAAGCTTATAAGAGATTACTTTATTGGTAGCTTGTGTTTCTTTCATTCTAAAGCAAGTACCGCTACAAATTTTGAAAGTCCTAAAAAGGTTGCCTATAACGCCCAAAGTTTTAAAAAGCTCCAGCAGCTTATTATACGTTACCAAACTATAGCACCCCTACCCTTACTTATAGCTATAGATGCTGAATGGGGTCTAGCAATGCGCGTAGAAAACACACCAAAATACCCCTATGCTATAACATTAGGAGGTATTGATAATAATGCTGCACTTTTATTAGAAGTAGGCAGACATATGGCTTTAGATTGCAAAGCCGCAGGCATTCATTGGAATTTAGCACCCGTAGTAGATATTAATAGTAACGCTAAAAATCCTGTAATTGGGTACCGATCCTTTGGTGAGAGTAAAACACGGGTGACTACCAAAGCGGGTTTGGTCTTGCAAGGCATGCAGGCAGAAGGCGTTATTGGGTGTTTAAAACATTTTCCAGGACATGGGGATACAGATGTAGACTCGCACCTAGCACTTCCTGTGATAAAGAAAGCAAAAGAGGTACTACTAGCTAATGAACTATACCCCTTTAAAAAGCTGATAGTAGCCGGCGTTGAAAGTATTATGACCGCACACCTTGCTGTACCTAGCCTCACCAATAGTACAACTACCCCCTGTAGTTTAAGTGAAGAATGTATAAAAGGCTTGTTAAGAGATACATTGAATTTTAGAGGCGTTGTAGTTTCAGATGCGCTAAATATGCGCGCCGTTGCCCAACTATATAAAGAGAAAGGATTATTAGAATGGACCGCCTTCGAGGCTGGTAACGATGTTCTTTGTTTTTCAGAAAACTTGGCAGATGGCGTTGCTACTATCTACAAGAACGCCTCTATAAAAATGATTGAAGAAAGCTTTGGCCGTGTGTGGAAATTAAAAGAGAAAATATTTACAGGAGCTATTGCAGAAAATAAAAGTGTGCTAAATTTTAAAAGTAGCAATATTCTAAATAAAAAAATTGCCAAAGCTGCTATTACACTGTTAGAAGGTACGAAAGAGGATATAGCAAGTTTTAGAAATACAGAATACGCTACAATCAACTTAGATTATGAAGGTAGATTGAATACCGATAAAGAAATTTTAAAATCCTTGACTTTAATGAAAGTAAAGACCAAAGACCAAACGCATATTTTATTAAATCTGACACCGCCTGCGATAAAACCAAAAAATGATTTTAGCTTTTTAGCCGAGGAGATAGCATTTATTAGTGAACTTATTAATACGAAAAAGGTAGTTCTCTATCTTTTTGGCAACCCCTACGTTTTAAAATTATTCCCCGTAAGAAAATCTGTAGCTACCATTATAGCTTATCAGAATAGCAAAGAATTTAAAGAGGTTGCTACAAATCATTTTCATGGAAAATATACAGCAAATGGTACATTACCCATCTCTCTTAATTTACAAAATTAGAATAGTAGCATGACTCAGAAAACACATAAAATTTTAGGACTAATGTCTGGTACGTCTTTAGACGGGCTAGATTTGGCTTATTGTCATTTTACAAAAGAAAACGGAGCATGGCAGTATAAGATCATTAAAACTGCTACTGTTGCATATTCTAGCGAACTTCAAAAAGCGCTGAAAAATGCTATTCATCTGAGCGCACTGGAACTCATAGCACTCCACAATTCCTACGGTACTTGGCTGGGTGAACAAGCAGTAGCATTTATTACTGAAAATAATATAGCGGTAGATTATATTGCAAGTCATGGTCATACCACCCACCACCAACCAGCTTTGGGCGTTACGCTACAAATTGGGTCTGGGCATCATCTTGCAAATGCATCTACCTATAAAACAATAACAGATTTTAGAAGTAATGATGTAGCGCTGGGCGGCCAAGGTGCACCCTTAGTTCCTATTGGAGATCTACTTTTATTTAAGGAGTATGATTTTTGTTTAAATCTAGGAGGTATTAGCAATATATCATTACAGGTAGCTAAAAAACGTATTGCGTATGATATTGGATTGGCTAATATGATATTAAATTATATTACACGAAAAATTGACTTAGAATATGATGCTAACGGAGATCTAGCTAGAGCGGGAGCGCTAAATAAAACCATGTTATACAGGCTAAATAGTTTGGCATATTACAAACTTCCGTATCCAAAATCTATTGGGTATGAGTGGTTTTTAAACGAAGTTGTGCCTATTGTAGATGCTACAGAAGATAGCATAGAAAATCTACTACATACAGCAGTACATCATATATGTGATCAAATTACCATACAGATACAAGAACATAAGCATCAAAAAAACCAACAGTTACTTATTACGGGCGGTGGTGCGCTAAACACCTTTATAATGGATACTTTAAAAGAAAAGTTACAGAATACGATTACCTGCGTAATACCAGAAAAAGAGCTTATTGACTTTAAGGAAGCAATGGTTTTTGCTTTCATGGGTGTACTTAAAGTTGAAAACGAACTAAATGTACTAAAGAGTGTTACTGGCGCTAAAAGAGATTCTTGTAGTGGTATAATCTACCAACCCAACTAAAAATTAAACGCTACCCACATCCGTTTGTCCACGCGTTCTAAAAACCGAAAATAGAATAAAAGCCAATCCGCTACAAATTCCAAAACCTATAAATAAGGGTAGAATAGTAGTGGTCACAAAACTGCCTATAAAGAGTGATATAGGTATTGATAAAACGGTAGAAATACACCCTGTAATAGCAGCTCCTATACCTGCAATATGTCCTAAGGGCTGCATGGCTATGGAGCGCATATTGCCCCAAATAAAGCCTAAACATAAAAATAGAAGGGCTAAGAAAAGTAATACTATAAATAGCTCTGGATTATCAGTTCTCCAGTATATTATGGCATAGCTGCTACTTACCACCGCAAATATGGCGAGTGCCGTTTGCGCTAAATTGCGCATACCATAACGTATAACCAAGGTGCCATTAAAAAATGTAGCAATACCAATGGCACTCGCCAAACCAGCAAAAACATAAGTAAAACTATCTTTTAACGCATATTGAATTTCAAAAACATGTTGTGCCGTGCTTAAATACACCAAAAAAGAACCTGTTATCAGTCCAGAAATTATAGTACACACAATGGTTTCTGGGTGTCTTGAAACTTCTATAATTCCTGATTTAAATGTGCTTAACGTAAACGGAATTTTATAATTTGGTTTAAGCGTTTCTGTTTGCCTTTTCCAGAACCAAATACCTACTACCAGTGTAAAAAATAATTGAAGGTAAAAAATTGCCTGCCACCCCATAGTGTCTAAAATAAGCTTACCAATAGCCGGCGCAATAACGGGTACAAGAATAAAAAAGGCAGTAACGAAAGACATAACGCGTGCCATGTAATTACCGCTGTAGGTATCTCTAATTATAGAAATACTTACCGTTCTAGGTGCAGACAGTCCAATTCCTTGACAAATTCTCCCAATTACCATCCATTCTAATGAGGTTGCAAACACGCACACTAAACTTGCCAAAGCAAATAATAAAAATCCGATGTATACTACAGGTTTTCTACCAAGGGTATCTGATAAGGGTCCAAAAAACAATTGTCCGCTACCTAGCCCTAAGAAAATCATGACAATGAGTAATTGATGCTTTGTGGGATCTGTATTTTGTATAGCAATTCCTATTTGAGACAAAGCAGGAATAAGTGCGTCTATTGCCAAAGCTGCAATAGACATAAGCGATGCCATAAGAGCTATAAATTCAAAATTTGGCTTGCTTCCTTGTTGCTGCATCTTGTAAAAATAGGGGAACAAATGTAACGAGAATCAATTATGCTGTTTTCATTTTTAGTTTTAAGGTTGGTTGTATCTCAAATATGTACTTTTGAATAAAATTGAAGTAAATGCTTATAATTGGTATAGCTGGCGGCACTGGTTGCGGTAAAACTACCGTGGTAAACCAGATCATAGAGAAACTCCCAAACCAAGAGGTAGGAGTACTTTCTCAAGATTCCTACTATAATGATCTTTCGCATTTATCCTTAGAAAATAGACGAAAAACAAATTTTGATCATCCTAGCTCCATAGATTTTTCTCTATTAGTAACGCACTTAAAATTACTGAAATCTGGCCGTAGTATAGAACAACCCGAGTACTCCTTTTTAGAATGCAACCGTACCAATAATACGTTTACAAAACATCCTACAAAAGTATTAATAGTAGAAGGTATCTTAATAATGAGTAACCCAGAACTAAGACCTTTGTTTGATATTAAAATATTTGTACACGCAGATACAGATGAACGACTTATAAGACGATTAAAAAGAGATATAAATGAGCGTGGTTGGAATTTAGATGAAACCTTAGAAAAATACCAAACTGTTATTAAACCCATGCACAATCAGTTCATAGAGCCTGCTAAAGAATTTGCAGATATTATCATTCCAAACAATACGTATAATACCGTGGCAGTAGAAATTGTTAAAAGCATTATTAATGAGAAACTAGCAGAATCGTCATGAAGCTAAAAGAGATTAAAACAAAACGGTGGTTTCGGTTTTTAACAAATATGTATGTATTGGCACTCACTATTTTTGCTATTTGGATGTCTTTTTTTGATACCAATTCGTTGTTGATACATTTAGAATTACAAAGAGAAATTGATACGCTAGAAAAATCTGTGACCTTCCTTAAAAAGGAAATTAAAAGAGATCAGAAAATAATAGAAAGATTATCGAACAAACAAGCCTTAGAAAAATTTGCACGTGAAGAATATTATTTAAAAAAGAAAAATGAGCAGATTTATTTAATTGAATATCAGGATAGTATCCAAAGTCCCGATAGGAAAGATTAATACGCATTGCGTAGCCTATTGTTAGCAGGTAGCTTTAACCTATTCTATCAATTCTAGATAGTAACACTTAATTAGTGGCTGTTAACAAAATCCTTTTACTAGCCACATATTTAATTGTATTTTTACAGCTAAACACATCTCCTACTTATGGGCAAAATTATTGCTATTGCAAATCAAAAAGGAGGGGTTGGTAAGACCACAACCTCTGTTAATTTAGCCGCTGCACTGGGTGTTCTGGAGAAAAAAGTATTGCTTATAGATGCAGACCCGCAGGCAAATGCGACCTCTGGATTAGGTATTAATGTAGACGAGGTAGCTTATGGTAGTTATCAATTATTAGAGCATACCAAAACTGCGCAAGAAACAATAATTACTACCACCTCCCCCAACGTAGATTTGATTCCCGCTCATATAGATCTTGTAGCTATAGAAATAGAGCTTGTAGATAAAGAGGATAGGGAGTATATGCTAAAAAAAGCAATCACAGCTTTAAAGGAAACGTATGATTATATTTTAATAGACTGCGCACCTTCTTTAGGGCTCATCACATTAAACGCTCTTACCGCCGCAGATTCGGTTATTATTCCAATACAATGTGAATATTTTGCTTTAGAAGGATTGGGCAAGTTGCTAAATACTATTAAAAGTGTTCAGAAAATTCACAATGCTAATCTAGATATAGAAGGCATGTTACTTACCATGTATGACTCTCGTTTACGCCTTTCTAACCAAGTGGTAGAAGAGGTTAAAAAGCATTTTGGCGATATGGTTTTTGATACAATTATTCAGCGAAATGTACGGTTGAGCGAGGCTCCTAGTTATGGCGAAAGCATCATAAAATATGACGCTTCTAGTAGAGGTGCAACCAATTACCTAAATATGGCAAACGAGGTGATTAAAAAAAATAAGCAGACCGTATAACATGGCTAAAGCAGTAAAAAAACAGGCATTGGGCAGAGGGCTTTCCGCACTTCTAAAAGACCCTGATAATGATGTACTTTCTGCACAAGATAAAAATGCAGATACGATAGTTGGTAATATCATTAACTTAGATTTAAACCTAATAGATGTAAATCCTTTCCAACCTAGGTCTAATTTTAACGATGAATCTTTACAAGATTTAGCAACCTCTATAAGGGAGTTAGGAGTTATACAACCTATTACCGTTAGAAAAATCGGATTTAACAAGTACCAACTCGTTTCTGGTGAACGTAGATTTCGTGCATCAAAATTATTAAATTTTGAAACAGTACCTGCGTACGTGCGTATTGCTAATGACCAAGAGTCGTTGGAAATGGCACTTGTTGAAAATATTCAACGGCAGGATTTAGACCCAATAGAGATTGCACTTTCCTACCAGCGTTTAATTGATGAGATAGATCTTACCCAAGAGAAGTTGAGCGATAGGGTGGGCAAAAAAAGATCTACCATTGCTAACTACTTAAGACTTTTAAAATTAGACCCTATCATACAAACGGGTATGAGAGATGGTTTCTTATCTATGGGTCACGGTAGGGCATTAGTAAATATTGAAAAAAAGGTTGACCAACTTTTTCTTTATGAGAAAATACTAAGTCAAAATCTATCTGTAAGAGATACGGAAAATGCCGTAAAGAAATTTAAGGAAGGGCTAGAAGGTACTGCTCCACTAGAAAAACCTGTAAAGCAAACACCACAGTATATTAGTTTAGGTACAGAACAATTAGCAAATAAATTATCTGTAAAAGTGGCTATAAATACAACTGGTAAGGAAAAAGGTAAAATTTCTATTCCTTTTAGTTCTGTAGAAGAATTTGAACGGATTAAAAAATTAATAACAGGTGCTTAAAACACTGCAACATTTCCTTTCATTCTTGTGTTTTGTGGCTATAGGCACCGCGCAACCTACCTCTTCAGGTACAGCCATTACCCAAGATAGCTTGAAAATAAAAGAAGTGAATACTACGGGTACGGCTAATGTAATTGTAAAAGATACGCTACGTAGCGTAAAGGCAGTAATCAATCCACTAGCGCCAAGCAAAGCAGCTTTTTACTCAGCCCTTCTACCTGGTCTTGGTCAAATTTATAATCGTAAAAATTGGTATTGGAAAGTACCTATTGTGTATGCTGCTATTGGCGGTAGCGCATATATGTATAGTTGGAATAATACCAATTACAAACGATTTAGAACCGCATTTAAAAGAAGACAGGCTGGCTTTTTAGATGATGAGTTTTATGATATTAATAATGATAATATTACAGGTGCGGCGCCAGATTTAGACAGTGCAGATTTACAGAGACAACAAGAACGTTTTCAAGAAGATAGAGACCTCTGGCTGGTGCTAACCATTGCTATGTACGCGCTTAATATTATAGACGCCAACGTAGAGGCTCATTTACAGCAATTTAATATAGATACAGATTTAAGTTTAGACTTTAAACCCTACATGGGTTTAGATACCATTACAAATAATCCTGCCTACGGCATGGCATTTACTATAAAATTTTAAGAATGAAGATAGCACTTTTTGGTTACGGAAAAATGGGTCAGATGATAGCGCAAACAGCACTAGACAGAGGTCATGAAATTGTTGCTAAGATTGATATTGATACCAAGGAAATAGACTTTTCGAATATAGATGTAGCTATAGATTTTAGTGCACCTACCGCAGCTTACAAAAATATTGTCTCTTGCTTTGAAAATAACGTCCCTGTAATATGTGGCACTACGGGGTGGCTAGATAAGTTTGACGATGCAAAACGTATCTGTTTAGAGAAAAATGGAGCTTTCATATACGCTTCTAACTTTAGCTTAGGAGTTAATGTGTTTTTTGAATTGAATGCTACTTTAGCTAAAATGATGAAACACCTGCAACACTATAAAATTTCAGTGGAAGAAATTCACCATACCCAAAAATTAGATGCTCCTAGTGGTACAGCTATCACTATTGCAGAAGGTATTATTGAAAACACCCAATATAGAAGTTGGGCTTTAGATAATGTAACAGACAATCAAATACCTATTACGGCAAAAAGAATAACAACTACACCAGGCACACATACGGTTGCCTATGATGGTGCAATAGATAGTATTGAAATAAAGCATACTGCACATAATAGAGAAGGCTTTGCCGAGGGTGCTGTTATTGCTGCAGAATGGCTTATTGGAAAGACGGGCGTATTTACTATGAAGGATGTTTTAAATCTTAAATAAAACATCTTTCACTCTACCTTCCTTACTGGTTATTTAGACTTTTAAAAATTCAATTTTATACCTTATTATGAACGCAACACAATGGATTTTATTTATACTCATCATCCAAGTGATCCACTTTTTAGGTACTTGGAAACTATATATAAAAGCAGGTAGAAAAGGGTGGGAAGCTGCCATTCCTATCTATAATGCCATTGTCTTAATGAAGATTATAAATAGACCTACGTGGTGGACAATTCTTTTATTTATACCCATTATAAACCTTCTCATGTTTCCTGTAATTTGGGTAGAAACTATACGGAGTTATGGTAGAAACAGTTTAGTAGAAACATGGTTGGTCTTGCTTACATTTGGGTTCTATATCTACTACGTAAATTATGCGCTTGATGTTACCTATATTGAAGATAGGAGTTTAGAACCTACTACCAGTACTGGAGAATGGGTAAGTTCTTTGGTTTTTGCTATTGTGGCAGCCACGCTAGTACACACCTATTTTATTCAGCCCTACGTCATACCCACAGGGTCTTTAGAACGCACCTTACGTGTAGGCGATTTTCTATTTGTTAGTAAATTTCATTACGGTGCGAGAACACCAATGACCACTGTAGCTGCTCCTATGGTGCATGATACACTCCCCATTATAAACAAAAAATCATACTTAAATAAACCACAGCTCCCTTATTTTAGGCTTCCTGGTTTCACCAAAGTAAACCGTAATGATATCGTGGTTTTTAGCTGGCCGGCAGACACGGTTAGAATATTCTTTAGAAAGGAAAAGGGAGTAAAGAAACCCATTGATAAAAAATCCAATTACGTTAAACGTTGTGTAGGCTTACCAGGTGATTCGCTTGAGGTTAAAAATGGTGTGGTTTACATTAATGATAAACAATTAGTACTTCCAAAAAGTGCTAAACCACAATTTGATTATACCATTTATAGTCAGAAAGGAGTTTCTTCTAAACTACTTCAAAGTATTGGCGTTGTAGACTTCACTAGAAAATACACCTCTATTTCTCTGAGCCAAGAACAGGCAAATGGGATTAGTCCGTACGTTCTAGGCTACAACCAAACAAAGGAAGGTACTTTAGAATTATATACAAGAGGCACTGGAATACCCCCTAAAATTGTGCAGAAGTATCAACTTCCTTTAAAAGAGGTAACGGACAGGCAACGGACAGCACCTTTAACGGCACAGATGGTTGCACAGCTGAAAAAGGAAGTAACTATAGATTCTGTAGTGCAATTAGTTACTCCAAGGAGTAAAGGCAATACTACCCTATTCCCACAAAGTCCTGACTATGCATGGAATTATTCTAACATGGGTGCTATCTACATTCCAGAAAAGGACGCTACAGTTGCACTAAACTTAAAAACCCTGCCTTTCTACAAAAAAATAATCCGAGATTATGAGAAGAATACGATAAAAGTCTCTGGAAATGAAATACGGATTAATGATGTGCCCGCAGATTCCTATACTTTTAAACAAGATTATTATTGGATGATGGGTGATAATAGAGACCACTCAGAAGATAGCCGTGCATGGGGCTACGTACCAGAAGATCATATTGTAGGTACACCTATATTTTTATGGATGAGTTTTGATAATTTTATTGGAGCAAATGGCGCACCCAATGGTCCATTGGACTGGAAACCTAGGTGGGATCGTATTTTTACCGTTGTAAATGTAGATGGTGAGCCGCAGTCCTATTTTAAATACTTTCTTATAGCGCTAGTTGCCTATTTTATAGGTACTTGGTATTGGGGGCGTAGAAAAAGATCTAAAGAATAGTTTTCTACTTTGCTTTTCTTAGTTATAAAATTTCTTAGAGTTCTTGACTAAGTGGATTTAGACTCTAAAACGTTGCAAGGAAAAGCTGGAAACGATAAAGAGTATTTATTATAATTTGAATTGTGTATTATGAAATTGCTATATCCTACCTATTTTCCAGATGCTGTCACTTTCTCGTTGCTTGCGAAGGCATCACCTATTATTTGGGAAGTACAGGGGAATTATCAAAAGCAGACTTATAGGAACAGGGCTTTTATTTGTAATGATAGAGGAAAGCACATGCTAAGTATTCCTATAGCACATTTGGGCAAACACAACAGCAAACAACGCTACAAAGATGTCCAGATAGACAATTCTTACCCATGGCAAAGACAGCATTGGAGAACACTAGAAACTGCCTATAGAACATCGCCTTATTTTGAGTTTTATGAAGATGATCTAAATATGCTTTATACTACTACATTTACAAACCTTTTAGACTTCAATCTAAAAACTATTGAAATTATTTGCGCCTGCCTGCAGTTAGATATGCCCTTAAATAAAACTACCCTTTTTCAACTAAACTCCATAGAACATGAAGATTATAGATCTTTAGTAAGTTCAAAGAAAAATAGCACTGTAGAAGAAGAAGGCTACATACAGGTGTTTAATGACCGTCATAAGTTTATTTCTAATTTAAGTATTCTAGATCTACTCTTTAATCTAGGCCCTGAGACTATAACGTATTTAAAGAAGCTACACTTCACGCAAAACAATGCTTAGATTTTTCTGCCATTACGGGATTCACTTTATTGTACCCTTTATTGTTGCGTTTATTTTTTATAGACCGCAATTTTGGAAAGTAAGTATGCTCTTGCTATCGGCTATAGCCATAGATCTAGATCATTTCCTAGCCACTCCATTGTTTGATGCCACTAGATGTAGTATCAACTTTCACCCGCTACATTCCTTTTATGCCATAGGCATTTATAGTACCTTTTTAATTTTCAGAAGAACTAGAATTATTGGCATTGGCCTATTATTACATATGTTAGCCGATGCTGTAGATTGTTTATTCTTGAGCGGTAATCTTTACCAAAGCTGAAACAGGCTCATGATCAGAAAGTCCAATTGTATAATTTTGATGAGCTATAACCTTTATTGAAGGATCTGTTAATATAAAATCTATTCTAAAAGGGACACCTAGAAATGCTATCGTTGATCCATATCCATGCCCTTTTTCTAAAAAACTATCATTTAATTCACCACGAACGATACGGTATACATTGGAAAACTGACTGTTATTAAAGTCGCCACAAACAATGTTCCTATAGGGGCTAGTATTCATATGACTCCTAACAATCTGTGCCTGCTTTTGTTGTTTTCTAAAAGAATTCCGCACCCTGTAAAACAATTTATCAGAGGCTTCATCCTCAATACTGCTAGGTCTGATTCTTAGCGATTCTAGATGTAGGTTATAAACACGAACAGTATCATTTTTAATAACTAAGTCTGCAAATACGGTACTATTTCTAGAATCTGGAAATTCTAAAAAGCCCTTTTCTATTATTTTATATTTTGAATAAATGGCCAACACTACACGCCCATAGTGTTGGCTTGGCTCATAGTCTATATACTTGTAAGGGTAGGCAGTAAGATGAATATCCGTAACTCTTTTTCTACTAAATTCCTGAAATGTAACTATGTCTGGTGCTTCATTCTCCACAAAGGCTATGATACTATCACTAACTTTATTCCCTGCAAGATCTTCTTTCCCCCTAAAACCTAACCCATTAAAGGTTAGTAGCTTTAAGGTTTCGCTCTTATTACTATATTCATTTTTAGGTGTGTAGTTTATAAAGGGTCCAGAAATATAAAAACTGAAAGCCACTACCAATAGTGACACTAGTATGGTAGATTTCCGTTTAAATAACCAGTAAAATATAAACAGAATATTTATTCCTACTAGCAAAGGAACGGTTAAACTTAAGAGCGATAAACTACCAGATGCGGTATATCTTACAATGCACGCTACTAACAAAGCAATGGAAAAAATCCAGTTAAAAAAAGCCAAGCATTTATACCAAAAATTCCCCATGGTAGTAAAAGCTAAGATTCTTTACCTGCTTTAAACAAAAAATCCTTTTCTCCTTTGCTTAAGCTCTCATACCCAGATTTACTTATCTTGTCCAGAATTGCATCTACCTTCTTCTGATGTGTTTGCTGGCTGTAACTGTTGTTAGTACTAGCAGTCGATTTTACTTTTGTAGCTCTATGTACTGTTTTCAAAGATGTTTTTGTCTTGGAAGTATCAAAATAATTTATGACACTATCTACAAACCGTGCAAATCCTGCTCCTATGTCAATACCTTTTGCTAGTTGTTTTGCATAGAGGTACCCTAATAATGCACCGCCAAGATGGGAAAGATGCCCTCCTGCATTACCCGTAGGTATCTGTACTAAATCCATTATTACCGTAAAAACACCAATGTGCCACAGCTTTACATTAAAGAAGATAATTTTTACTTCTTGGTTTGGCAAATAGGTACATACAAATAATAGTACTGCACTTGCCGCTGCAGAAGCTCCTATCAAAGAGGCATTTACATTGTAAAATGCAGGGAAAATGTTATAACCCAATACAAAAATAGCTCCGCCAAGCATCGCTCCTAAAAAGTATACTGTTAGAAAACGCCTAGCATCAAATAAATTTAAAAATATACGGCCTACATAATAGATCAATAGCATATTCCAGAACAAATGCCCAAAGCCGCCATGAAAAAATGCATAAGTAACTATAGACCATGGTTGCATTAAAAAGGCAAAAAAGTCTTTAGGCAATTCAAACCACTGCGTTATTGTGTCGGAAGACATTCCTAACAGAAATGGCACCAATCTATTCACTATAAAAACAACAACATTTACCGCTATAAGTTTCTCTGCGATATTTAATTTTTCAAACTGGTATTTTAAATTTCCCTGTGTCATCTTTTAATTCCATCTATTTTGTTCAAATTGATTCTTTCTCCAATACCACATCATTAAAAAGCCAAACAAAGCGCCTCCAATATGGGCAAAATGTGCTATTCCTTGACCGAATAAACTATACCCTGTAACTCCTGAGAACAAATCTAACCCTATTATTACCGGTATAAAATATTTGGCTTTAATTGGCACGGGAATAAACATTAAAAAAAGTTCTGTATTAGGATAAGACATTCCAAAGGCTACCAAAACACCATAAATGGCTCCGGAAGCTCCTACAGCTGGTGTACTATAGGAACTTATAAAATCACGCATCCCCGAACCGCTAAATGTATTTTGCCATGCTTGGTCATACATTCCCTTACTAAGAGTTTCCGTTATACCATCCTCTGTGAATCCAACTGACATTAACGAAGTCAGCCCCTCATTAAAGTGATAGTAATTTACCGCAGTATGGATAAGTGCCGCACCAAGACCTGCTGAAAAATAGAAGAAGAAAAACTTATTTCTACCCCAAAGCTGCTCTAGTGGTGTGCCAAAAGCCCAAAGCGCATACATATTAAATAAAATATGCATAAACCCACCGTGCATGAACATATGCGTTACAATCTGCCAAATACCAAAATGCTCATTTTCTGGAAACCACAATGAAAACCAAGCATACATCTGGTCGCCATATAAATAGGTAGCAACAAAAAAGAGTACATTTATAATTAATAGATGCTTTATAGCTTCTGTTATTCTTCCCATTTAAATAAATTTTCTATCGATCTCGTTTTCTGTAATTGTACTATAAATGCGTTTGTTAAACGGACTTAGCATTGTTTCTTTACAAGCAAACAAATCGTTAATTAAAACCTGTTGCGACTGGCTGTCTAAAGCCTCCCCTGTTTTAACAGCTAGTGTTTTACTTAAAGTTTTTGCCAACATATCACCTTGGGAAAAACTATCTGTTTCTATTTCCGTCTGAAAATCTAACATTAATTGCTCTAACACCATTTGTACTTCACTTTCTACCACCACTACCGGCACACCCTTTACCTCCACAACTTCCTCATCAATATTACCAAATACAAAACCTACCGCACACAAATTTTCTTTTATTTCTTTAAGAACTTCTATTTCTACAGATGAAAATGAGAGTAGTAATGGAAATAGTAGTTGCTGACTTACGGCCTCTTTAATAGTAATATTTTTTAAAAAACGCTCATACAAAACACGTTGGTGCGCTCTGCTTTGATTGATAATTACCAAACCAGATTTTATAGTAGTTGTAATGTATTTTTTCCGTAGCTGAAAACTAGTAGTGTAGGTATCTTTGGGCTCTATATTTCCCTCAAAAATATCAGTCGTGCTAACTTCAGATTCAAAAGTAATAGGTACTTTATTCTGATTAAGATCACTTGTAACAGCACCATTAAACATGGCTTCCCAACCTTTAGTACTTTGTTTTTTAATTCCTGTATTAGTGCTATGCCTACCACTACTGGCTACCTCATTAAACGGGTTAAAACTAGTATCTACTTTAATATGAGGCGTAGCACTTTGGGTATTTTTAAAAGAATAAGGCGTTTCTAAATTTTGATCCTGTTCAAAATCTATGGCAGGCACTACATTAAACTGACCCAAACTATGTTTTACAGCAGATTTTAAATAAGCATATAGGGTATGCTCATCATCAAATTTAACTTCTGTTTTAGTTGGCTGAATGTTAATATCTATAGTTGCAGGGTCTACCTCTAGAGAAAGGAAATAACCAGGATGTGTGCCAGGTTTTATAAGTCCCTCAAATGCTCCTAAAATTGCATGATGCAGATAAGGACTTTTTATAAATCTATTATTTGCAAAAAAGAACTGAGAACCCCTACTCTTCTTAGCAAACTCTGGTTTTTGAATGTAGCCAGAAATTTTTACTACCTGCGTATCTTCTTTTACAGGTACTAATTTCTCATTAGATTTTCTGCCAAAAATATGTACAATCCTTTTTCTAAAGTCGTTTGCTGGCAAATTGAGAACCTCACCTCCATTATTATAAAAGTGAAAAGCAATAGCAGGATGTGCTAGTGCTACTCTATGAAACTCGTCTGTAATATGTCGGAATTCTACTTGATCTGACTTTAGAAAGTTACGCCTTGCTGGAATATTAAAGAACAGATTTTTAACCAACATAGCTGTGCCTTTTGGCACTACTGTAACTTCTTGTTTTGTAATAGTGCTGCCCTCAATTTTTATACGGGTACCTACTTCATCCGTTTCGGTTTTTGTCATCATCTCTACATGCGCTATGGCAGCAATAGATGCTAAAGCCTCCCCTCTAAATCCTTTAGTGTTAAGATTAAATAAATCTTCGGCTTTTTCAATTTTTGAGGTAGCATGGCGCTCAAAGCTAAGTCTGGCATCTGTTACGCTCATCCCCATACCATTATCAACCACTTGTACCAGCGTTTTACCGCCATCCTTAATAATAAGTTTTATTTCTGTTGCTCCTGCATCAATCGCATTTTCTAGCAACTCTTTAACTACAGATGCTGGCCTTTGTACTACTTCGCCTGCGGCTATTTGGTTTGCGAG
>Ga0115567_10001659_pt1 | contig 22192 bp, 22 predicted proteins | sample COGITO_mtgs_1204_2_FD_88679 | JGI IMG/M metagenome (GOLD analysis project Ga0115567, IMG submission 88679) | Pelagic marine microbial communities from North Sea - COGITO_mtgs_120412 | ecosystem: Environmental > Aquatic > Marine > Epipelagic | place: Germany:Helgoland, sampling site Kabeltonne... | reverse complement strand
CAAAAGAGTCTCTATTGAGCCCACCAGAGCCATCACAAAACCAACCGTATAAACCTTAGGGTTTGTCCATGCGTTTGAAAAATCTGGAAATCTTAAATTTGTAATCAAATCGCCAAAGCCGCCATTTTTGAGAGGGATGTTCACCAGTTGCTCAGAGCTCAATGCTAGTTCACTGAAATTTTTAAAGACCGCAGCCATTATGATTCCGAATGTCACTGCAACTAAAGGACCTTGTATCAATTGAAAGATCTTTATTTTTTTAACAAATTTCATTTCCCACAAAATTAAAATCACCAATGAGGTAAAGGCTATCAGAGTAGGGCCCGTGCTTGTAAAATCGAGCATATAATACAGCTCAGACAAAGTGTTCTGCCCATCAGCTTGGAAAAAATCTAGATCGCCCTCGTAATCGGCGTCATAGCCTACTGAGTGTGGAATTTGTTTTAAGAAAATGATGATTCCAATTCCAGCAAGCATCCCATTTATCACTGCAGATGGAAAATAATAAGCCACAACACCGGCTCTCAAAAACCCCATGATCATTTGAAAAACACCACAAAGAACAACAGCCACTAAAAAAATTTCGAACGAGCCTAAACTGCTGATAGCACTTAAAACTATTACTGCAAGACCAGCAGCAGGTCCACTGACTCCAAGAGCCGAGCCACTTAAAGAGCCCACGACTATTCCACCTATAATTCCTGCTATCAATCCAGAAAAAAGAGGGGCTCCAGATGCCATTGCAATTCCCAAGCATAGTGGCATTGCTACTAGAAAAACAATTAAACTAGCCGGAGCATCACTTTTAATATTTTTAAACATTGAAATCCTTGTTGAGATTATAATTTTTTAGAGATGTGTCCACTCTGATCAAGTCTGCAAACCTCAAAGACAGAGCCTTTAGTAAAATCATACACAAGGCCTTGAACTAAAAGCTCATTTTTAATTAGGCGTTCTTTGATGAAAGGGTAAGTGGCAATTGATAACAGCTGTGTCTCAACATTCCATGAAATGAGATCATCAAGATCATCAATAGTTTCTAATTCTTCTTTGTGTAGCGCTTTGAAGTTCTCAAGACCTTTTTTAACTAGAGGTAAAGAGTCAAGTTTACTTGTGTCCATCAGCCCATTTATTGCACCACAAGATTTATGACCACATAAAATGACTTCTTTAATTCCCAAAGCACAAACGCCATATTCTAAAGTGAGCCCTTCGTTCGATGGTGATTCGGAATTGTAGGAGGGCATAAGATTTCCAGCATTTCTAATCACAAAAAGTTCATTGCCCGAAGATTCAGAAAACTCACTCGGACAGAGTCTGGAGTCAGAACAAATGATAAGAAGAGTGTGAGGGGCCTGTCCACTCGCCAAGTTTTTATACAAATCTGAATGTTTATCAAAAGTACCATTTGAATATTTTTTGATTTTATCTAAAAGCTTTGGCATTGAGGTTTCCTAAAAGTTTAATAAGTTAAAATCTTAACTCAGCACAAAATCCTTTTAAAGCAAATAAGCCAATAAACCCACTTTAGCCTTCAATCTGCCGTTTAAATACCTATAGAGCTTGAGCTTTGCTAAAAGATGGTATGGCGTTTGTAAAAGAAAAATTTTTTGACTGCCCATATTGCTGGCAAAATATCTCGATGATCATTGAGCCTGCAGAGGGAGGTCAAAGGTATATCGAAGACTGTGAAGTCTGTTGTCAGCCTATTGAGATCTCCTATTCTGTCGATGAGGATCAAGAACTCACAGCTTTTTCAGCAGTGAGCATTGAGCAGTGATTGGATTTTAACAGCTTGAAGTTCGACCTGGCACCTTTTCAGAAAGAGTTCTGATGTTGTCTTCTAGGATCATCTCTCTAAAGGGAGTTAGATCGATTTTAACCTCAAGCTTTTTTAAGAGTAAAAAGATTCCGCCAAGTTTTCTATGTAGAAAGATGATATTTTTAGGAGGGGCTGAGAACTTTAGTTTTTTGCTTAGATCTAAAGCCATTCCCCTTACCTCATTGCTGTAGTCTGTTTTAGAAAACTCAAAGGGCTGTTGGCCTTCTTCAAAAGGCAGAGCTGAAATTTTCATAAACTCAACAAAGTCTTTTTTGGTGCTGTCAGATTCTTTGTCAGAAACAAAGCCAAGTTCGATTAACTTTTCCAAAATTGCGGGGTCGTTTTTCTGAAAAACGGTTTTAAGAAGTGAACGGTAGTCATTTTCAAATTTTTTAGTGTATTTGAGGGTAGCACCAAAATCTAAAAGCACCAGCTGACCACTTTTGTTAATTAAAAAATTAGCTGGGTTAGGATCTGTTTGCACAAATTGATTTTCAAAAAACTCTTTAATGTAGAGGTTTAAAAGGCTGTAACCCAGACTGTTTTTTATTGATTTAGCAGGCTCAGTTTCAAACCATGAAGTGAACTCAAGACCTTCTTCTTTAGACATCACAAGTACTCTGTGAGTTGTGAATTCATCATAGAGTCTAGGGGTTTTGTATTTTTCTGAACCTTTAAAATTCTCAGCATACTGGATTAGATTTTTTGCTTCGTTTTTGTAGTCTGTCTCAAGTTTAAGAATTCTAGTCACCTCTTCGAACAAGTCATCAATGTCTATTTTTTTACTTGATACAAAAAGCAGAGTCTTAATAATTTTTTTTAAGATCGCTAAATCAGAGTCCACGGACTCTGCGATTCCAGGGTACTGAATCTTTACAACAACATCTTCGCCATTCACTTTTGCTTGGTAAACTTGGCCAATGCTCGCTGATGCAATTGGCTTTTCAGAAAGCTCTTTGAGTTTCTCAAAACGTTCTTTACCAAGTTCCTTTTTTAAGAGTGCTTTCATTGTTTCGTCTTCGATGGGTGGTGCTTGAGACTGTAGTTTTTCTAAAACCTTGATCACCTCAGGAGGAAGAAAATCCTGAGACTCAATGGTGATCATCTGCACGGCTTTCATAGCGGCGCCTTTGAGTTGACCTACATGTTGAACAACGGTTTCAGCCTGGCTGAGCATAGTGCTTAGGCGCTTCTCTGCTTTTGATTGAACAAAATTTTTACTTTCTTTAAAAGCCAGTTTTGCGGCCATTGAAAGCAGGGACGAAGTGCGCCTTTTGGGTATCTCAGTTTTCTTTTTAGACATGATACAATTTAACTCTCAGAAACTAAAGGAACAAGCAAAGGCTTTTGCCGGTTCCTTTGGCAACAGCCACGCAAAACTTTGTGAAAAAAATATCAAATCTTAGAGGCTTTTTATGACTCTCATTATCAAAGAAGTAATGATGAACAGCCATCCAACGCTTCACTAAAAAAAGAATGGGCCTATCGATTAAGTCGGTTATTCTAAGAGTGTAGATTACAGGAAAAACTATAAAGCCATAGCCCTTAAAAATTAGATCATCATAGTGAACAGCCACTTGGTCTGTTTCAAAAGCGTACTCTTGCGCTGTAAGTTTTTTCTTTTCAAATAATATTTTGCAAATAGTATCAGCTTCTTTAACAGTCTCTTTTCTTAGTGCGCGGGATTTGAAAGGAAGAAAAGTTCCCATTAATGCCATTGCAATAGATAGACTTAGCCATAGCGAATAAAAACTGAAGAATACAAAAGGCCCTAAAAAACCAAAGATCATCTTTTGAAAAATTTATTAACGGCAAAGCCCGAAAGTTTAGGAAAGTGATGTCCCATTTTAACTGTGATTTTGTCTAAACCTCTTGGCCAGCAATGACTTTTGTCCTTTGTGATGTGTTCAAAAACGCGCTCAGCCCAGTCTTCAGCTTTGATAGGTTTGATTGTTGATATGTCTAGATTTTTTGCGTATGTGTTTTTAACTTCGTCATATAGGTCAGTTTGTACCGCTGGAGTGATCAGGAGTAGGGTAGACACCGAACTTCCTTTGAGCTCTTGAGCTAGTGATTCAGTGAAGCCAACAACACCTGCTTTGCTAGCCGAGTAGGTACTCCCACAGGGTATAAAAGCTTTGCCCATAACACTTGAGTTGTTTACAATTTTTGCTTCGCTGAGTTTAAGCATTCCAGGCAAAAGACCGTGTGTGAGTCTGATCAAACCCACTAAGTTGACCATCAGCATGTTTCTGATCTCATCAATCTTTTGATTTTCTAAAAGTCCTCCCGTTAGAAGACCTGCGTTGTTGATCAGGATGTCTACAGAAACACCGCTTTGATCAACTTCAGAGATAAAACTATCTATGCTTTTGGAATCACTCAAGTCTGTTTTCCAAATTATGCAGGACGCAGCACCCAGATCCAAAAGTTCGGTTTTCAAATTAGCATTAGAACTGCGGCAAACAGCGTGCACATTAAGGCCTAGCTTAGCAGCTTGTTTGGCTAGAGCGTATCCGATTCCTCGGTTCGCTCCAGTGATGAAAATATTTTGAGATTTCAACTTCATTTAGTCCCCAATGGTTTATAAGTGAGAACTGGTTTAGAAGTAGTCTACTTGTTAAATCTTTTTCTGTACTCTTTAAAAGAAATCAGTCTGTTGGTTTTGGTGTCATATAAGTTTAGAAAAAGACATCTGAAGGATTCTTTTAGTCCAAGTTGCGTGCAATTTTGGAAGATTTGATTTTCTTTGTAAGCTTTTTCTAAATTGTAATTAGGTATAGAGCTGCAAAGATGGTGAATGTTGTGAAAACCAATGTTACCTGTTGCCCATTGAAGAACTTTAGGAAGTTTAAGATAAGAACTTCCTTTCATGGAAGCTTCAAAATGGTTCCACTCCTGCTTTGTTCTCCAGTACACGTCCTCATATTGATGTTGAACGTAGAATAAGAAAATGCCCGCAGAAGCTGCAAGCCCTATAACAGAGAGTTGAAACAAAACATAAAAGCCGAAACCTGTGAAGTAACTCATCGTGATTCCAAAAAGCAAAATTCCTAAGTTAGTGCCATGCACACTCATTCTTTCCTTAAAGCCGTCATTTTTTTTAGTAAACCTGTGCTCTAAAACAAAAGTGTAGATCCCGCCCAGTATTATAAAAACAAAAGGAGACCTAAGGGCCTTGTATTTGAGTTTCTCAAATTTTGTAAGTTTTGAGTACTCCTCGACAGTGTAAGTGTCAATGTCGCCAACACCACGGTAATCTAAATTGCCTGAGTGTTTATGGTGAGTGTGGTGGGCTGAAGTCCATTGATGGTAGGGTGAAAAAGTAATGATCCCACAAATAAAACCCCAAAAGCTGTTGAACTTTTTAGATTTAAAAAAGCTCGAATGCCCACAGTCATGCATAACGATAAAAATACGAAGAAGAAAAACTTGAGCCACAAGTGCAACGGCCAGACAAAGAAAAATAGAATACTGATAAGCAAAATAAGCGACAATCCAGCAAAGCGCGTAGGGAACTATCGAATTTGCAATTTGCCAGTAGCTTTTGAGGTTACTTGGCTTCATGTATTTTCTAACGACTCGTCTCCAGTTGACCTGGGCATTTTGGACAGCGTTCATGGATAAGTTCCCCTTATTCTAATTGCTTTTCTATTTTAAAGCCCATGCGCTATGAGGTTCAAGTTAAAGAGGTAAAAGTCTCAAAATAAATCTAAACGAGAAACGCAGGACTAAAATAGAGCAATCTGACAGCTAAACAATGGAAATCCTTCTTATTTTTCGTTAAAAACATGCACATCTCTTTGTGGAAAAGGAATGGTCACGCCTGCTGCATCTAAAGTAGGCTTTAAAATTTTGTTCAGTTCGTAAAAAACTTCCCAATAATCAGCCTGTTTGACCCAGGAGCGCACGGTTAAATTTATAGAACTGTCCCCATAATCGGTAACCCCTGCAAAGGGCACGGGGTCTATTAAGACTTTAGGGTGGGCTGCGCACATCTCAGTAAGAAGTGACAGAGTTTCCCCAATTTTGTCATTATAACTGATACCAATGGCAAGATCGACTCGTCTCACATCTTCAGCCGTAACGTTCACAATGGTTCCGCCGGCAAGTGGACCATTGGGAAGTATGATGCGCCTGTTGTCTAGCTTAGTAAGAATGGTAGCAAAAATATCAATTTTTTTAACTGTACCTTGTTCTCCGTTTGCAATTATAAAATCACCTGTTTTAAAAGGCTTAAAAATCATAATCAAAACGCCGCCAGCAAAATTTGCAAGGCTTCCTTGAAGTGCCAAGCCAATAGCAAGACCTGCGGCACCCAGAACAGCAACAAAAGAGGTGGTCACAATACCAATCATTGAGGCGACAGAAACTATAAGCATTGCTCTAAGAGACCATGTCAGCATTCCACCTAAAAAAGAACCAAGGGAGGGGTCGAGATCCTTTTTTTTAACCACTCGGTCGATGAGTTTTCCGATTCTAGAAATCACAACAAGCCCAAAAATAAGCACAAAAAGTGCAAGTAAAAATTTGGGAGCATAAGCTGTGGCTATTTTAATCAAATGCTCCAGGGCTGTGTCTAAGTTGATGTTAGTTAAATCCATCTGAACTCCATTTGTATAGTGATAACAGGAGCTTAGAGCGTTTTGAGGCCTGGTTCAATAAGTATAGTCAGGTTAATTGAAACTTTTAAGCGGCTTGGTTGTTTTATGTGTGAAAACAAGACCAAGGAGATTAATCATGAAACAAGCATTTTTGATTTTGTCAGCGTTGTTAATAAGTTTTTATGCGCAAGCACAAGATGACTACAATGGTCAGCAGTACGAAGGCACTTACCAGCAGCAAAACAGCAATCCGCCCCCCCGATACAAACACCAACAACAATCACGACAAGGATGGCAGCGTAGCCGTTACAACTACTTTAAAGCTTCAATGGGTTTTGCGAGTATAGATGACTATTCTGATCAAGCTGGCGACATTAATTTTGACAGCTCATCAGTTCTTCCTATCAACCTTGCATACGGTATGGCCGCAGGAAACATTTCTTTTGAAGCTGAGTTAGGTTTTTCTTTTTACAATTACCAATACAACCCAGCGATGAGTTCTCCTGATCCATTTTTTGATGGAGACCTTGGAGCTAGCAAGTTGATGTTCAGCGGAGTTTTTAAAACCAGTCAGACCGGTTCAAATTTTTATGTAGGAGGTGGCTTAGGCTTGGTGAGTGTTTCAATTGATGGTTTAGAAGATGAGCTTTCGGGAAGTTCTTTAGCAACTCAATTTATTTTGGGTGGAGAGATCAGAACAAATGAGCGCTCAGGAATTTTTATTGAATACAAACAACTGCAATCTGTTGGACTTGATCTAGAAAATGATTTTACGAGACTCGATTTTGATTTTTCAGAAAGCAGTTTTAACTTAGGTGTTAAGTTCTACTTTTAATAAGTCACAGCCACCAAATATTTTTTTGATTCACTTCAAGGCGCTCCACAAGTTGGTCTGCGTCTTTTTTGTATAAGCGGATAGAGTTTGTTGGAGTTTCTTCAAGCAAAAGAGAGGAAACTTTGATGTGTTTTAAGTGGCCTAAGAGCAGCTCTGCTTTTTTGAAAAAAAGTGCTGCTAAAATTTCAGTAGTAGGGTCTCCGGGTGTAAGTTTGACATTTAGTTCAGGCTCAGTTTCTCTCAAGTAGTTAGCGAGATTGTCTTTAGAGTTTAAAAAGAAATGGTGATCAACCTCGTCATCTATAAACTTTTTCCAGCCAGACTTAAGTTCTTTAAAATCTGTAGCAAAGTTGTTTTTCAAATCTATATCAGAAGTCGAGTGCTCAAGTGTTAGAGTCACCCACCAAGTGTGTCCATGTGGAGTTGAGCATTTGCTACTAGCATCTGTAAATCTATGGGCTGCTTCAAAACGGTATTTGAAATTTACATCCATTAGATTTGAACCTTATAAAGGCACGACTGGCCTCTAGTTTCTGAAACCTCAACTGTAAACGAAGAGATAGGATATTTAGAAAAATCACTTTTTAAAGAGTCGCCGATGTAACCTGAGAGCGCTTCAATCGTGATGTTCTCAACTGGAAAAACAAAGCAGTCTTCTTTGGGGAAGCTGTAAGACTTTCCGTTAAAAGCGACTTGAATTTGAGAGTCTTGTTCTTCAACTTTGGTGTAGGGATCGTTTTTGGCTAAAAGCACCTTCTCATCAATTGAATTTAAAAGTTCTTTGATCAATTTTTTTGGCTCAGCCAAATCTACTATCATGCCATGATTTAGCTTTTTACAATCCTCTAAGGTCACGGCCACATAGTAGTTGTGACCATGGAGCAACTCCGCCTCTTTGTTGGAAAAAGTGGTGAAGTGAGCTCCTGAGAACTTGAAAGCGTCTTTAGCTAGTTTTAATGACCACATATTATCTGATTAGCACTTTTGACAGAGGTCTCCAAACAAAAATGCAGATAAAAGCCCTTTGAGCCTTTGTTTAATTGGAGTAGGGTCAGCTCCATATGGAAAACATGCAAAAACCCTCTCTAGATGACCAGCTTGAATTAGAAATTTTACGTGTCTCCTCCGGCGGCGGACGTGGTGTGGCGAAACATTCTGGTCTTGTGGTTTTCGTTCCTCTCACGGCTCCTGGTGACGTGGTCAGAGCCAAAGTCACTAAAGTTAAGAAGTCATTTTTAGAAGCGGAACTGGTAGAGGTGCTCACGCCTGCTCCAACAAGAGTTGAGCCACCTTGTCCTGTTTTTGAGTCCTGTGGTGGCTGCAGCCTTCAAATGATCTCCTATGAAGAGCAGCTCAATCAAAAAGAAGGCTTTTTAGATTTCGCTCTTTCAAGGATTTTTGAAGGCAAAAACTTTAAAAGAGATGAAATTGAAGCTTCACCGAAAAAGTTCAGGTACCGCAACCGCATTCAACTTCATCAAAGAGGTGATGAGATTGGTTTTTTCAAAAAGAAAACAAATTCTTTAGTAAGCTTTGATGACTGCCTTATCACTGATGAGCGCATCACAAATGAATTTGATAAAATTAAAGAAAAAAAGAAAGACCGCAGGGTAGAGTTGGCATTAAACACCAGTGGTGACGTTGTGGTCAGAGAGCAAAAACTAGATCCAGCAACGGCTTTATTTGCTCAAGTGAACACCGAGATGAACAAAATTTTAGTAGACTACGTAATGGAGAATGTTTCAGAGCTCAATACACTTCAAAACAGTTTGGATACAATTTTTGATCTTTACGCAGGCGCGGGTAATTTTTCTTTTCCACTTGCAAAACAAAACCCTGAAGCCCAGGTGACCGCGGTTGAACTGAGCACTGCTTCAGTTAAAAGAGCTGAAGCTAACAATGAACTCTCAAACTTAAGATTTAAGGCGCAAGATGTTGCAAAGTTTTTGAAACATCATGATGTTTCTGCAGATTTAGTTTTGTTAGATCCACCTAGAAAAGGCCTCTCTACTGAGGTGGTGCAAAGTCTACTTGCGGCCAGACCAAAGCATATTTTTTATGTCTCATGTAACTTGTCGTCTGTTGCAAGGGACCTTGAGATTTTAAGTGAGATCTACAATTTGAAAAAAGTGAAAGCTTTCGATATGTTTCCACAGACTGATCATATGGAAACGTTTTTTCACTTAGAGAAAAAGTGACAGGCCCTAAACCGGCATGCAGTGCATATAAAAGTCAAAAGAATGAGGAGTTAAGGTTATGAAAATTTTAATCACAGGTGCTTCAGGATATGTGGGCAGTGCTATTGGCCAAGCTTTGGAAAAAGAAAACCACGAGCTAGTTTCCCTCTCGAGAGACAAAAACACTAAAATGAATTTTAAAACTGAAGTGATCACTCCAAAAGAACTGACCTCACTAAAAAGCGTAAACGCTGTGGTCCATTTAGCGGGAGCCTCGATTGCGGGTCAGCGCTGGACAGATGAGTATAAAAAAACACTTTATTCTTCCCGAGTTGATTTTACTAAAAACATCATTGCAAACTTAGACGCGTCCAGTTTAAAATCATGGGTTCAAGCCTCAGCAACGGGCTATTACAAAACAGGTCAAGAGGCACTTGATGAGGACAGCGCTAAAGGAAATAGTTTTTTAGCTGATCTTGTTAGAGATTGGGAAGAGGCTTCTAGTCACTTAAAGTGCAGAAAAGTCTACCAGCGTATGGCGATGGTTTTAGGAAAAGGGTCTCCTGCCGTTGAAAAGATGAAGCCACTTTTTGAAAATAGAGTGGGTGCGGTTCTTGGCTCCGGTGAGCAGTTTATGAGCTGGGTTCATATAGATGATGTGGTTACTGCTTTTACAAACGCCATTAATGACTCTTCCTATGAAGGTGTTTATAATTTGGTGGCTCCAAACCCTGTTAAGAACAAAGAATTTACTGCTGCGTTTGCAAAGGCTGTTGATAAAAAAGTGATCTTGCCACCAGCTCCAAAATTTGCGCTTAAGCTTTTGTACGGCGAGATGTCACAGGTCTTGTTGGACTCCCATCGAGCGGTGCCAATGCGGCTTGAAGAAAAAGGTTTTTCATTTCAGCACGTTTCAGTAGGTAAAGCCCTCGGACTGTCTTTGAAAGGGTGATCAACTTTGTCTGCGGTTTCTTAGGGCGCAGATGTTAATAATAACCGCTGCTCAGTGGTGTTTTGTATTCTACAGATTTTTTATTTTGTTCGAGCTTTGTGAACATGTCGTAGTTACTCTCATAATCGTTTGGGTAAGGTGGCTTTCTTACGACAACCCATCTTTTAACATAAGATCCAGGAGCCACCTTAAACGGAACAAACACGTGATTTTTAGGAACTTGAACAGTTTGATTTAAGCCTTTGTTTCCAGAACCAGCGCGAGTTCTTTCTTGCTGAACACCAATAACACTAGCGGCAACTCCTGCACCTAGTGCAGCGCCTAAGCCTGCTACTTGAACATTGCTATCAGATGACAAACCACCGGCTATTCCCCCTACCGCAGCAATTGATCCTAAAAGAACAGCCGTGTTGTAGTTGTTTTTTTTAAGTTTGAGCTCAGCACCTTCGATCCAGGCACTAAGTTTATCATTAACTAATATTTCGGTATTAGCTTTGTGAAATCCTAAACTCGAAACCTTAATATCAAACCATTCAGGAGAGGTGTTTTCAAAAGTGTATTCAAGAAACATATAGTATTTGTCAGAAAGATTTTCTTGGTCTTGCACACTGACCTTAAGATTGCTGCTCTTGAGACTGCTTTTTGACATCACTCCAGGGTGGGTGCTCACACATCCAGTGGAAGCCATGGCCAGAATAAATAAAGCTAGAAATTTGATCATTTAATCTCCAATAAGTGATTTGTTTAGGAAGTTTTAATATATAGATTGTGGAGATAAAAGTGTCATTGAAAGATTTATCAAAAAAACAACTTAAATATGGAGCACATGATACAGCTTGTTTTGATAAACAACTGATAATGCGGTAGATTTCGGCTGTTTGAACAATAAAATATCAGGCCCTGACACCCAAAATGTAAATGAGGGCCCGGCACCCCAAGGAGACAAAATGAGCGAATTCTCAGGCGCAAAAAAAACGCTAGAAGTAAACGGAAAATCATGGACGTATTACGACCTTTCTGAAGCAGCAAAATTTGGAGACATCTCTAAACTACCAAGATCTTTAAAGGTTTTGTTAGAGAACCAACTTAGACATATGGATCATCCAAGCGTGAGTGATCAGAATATCAAAGACGTTGTAGCTTGGACTGAAAAAAAATCTTCAGACAAAGAAGTTCCTTACTTCCCATCAAGAGTTTTGATGCAGGATTTTACAGGAGTTCCGGGGATCGTTGATTTAGCGGCAATGAGAGATGGCGTTAAAAAATTGGGAGCTCCGGCTTCTGTGATCAACCCTCAAATCCCTGTGGATCTTGTTATTGACCACTCGGTTTCTGTTGATGACTCTGGACATGAAGACTCCTTAAAGAAGAACGTTGATATCGAATTTTACAGAAACAAAGAACGCTATGAATTTTTAAAATGGGGCCAAGGTGCTTTTAAAAACTTTAGAGTGGTTCCTCCAGGAATGGGAATCTGCCACCAAATCAACATTGAGTATTTGGCTTCAGTTGTTGGCGCTAGAAAAATCAATGGAGAAGACACACTTTTTCCTGACACACTTGTTGGAACAGATTCACACACAACAATGGTCAACGGACTTTCTGTTCTTGGCTGGGGTGTTGGTGGAATCGAAGCTGAATCAGCTATGCTTGGTCAACCGATTGCTATTATGATTCCAGAAGTTATAGGTTTTAAATTAGAGGGAAAACTTCCAGCAGGGGCTACGGCAACTGATCTTGTTTTGACTGTTGTTGAAATGCTAAGAGCAAAAGGTGTGGTTGGTAAGTTTGTTGAGTTCTTTGGATCGGGCTTAGACCATCTCACCCTTGCTGATAGAGCTACAATTGCAAACATGGCTCCTGAGTACGGTGCAACTTGTGGCTATTTCCCAATAGATGACGAGACTATTAACTACCTTAAGCTTACGGCTCGTGATGAAGATCTAATCGCAAGAGTCGAGAAGTACGCGAAGACTCAGGGACTTTGGAGAGATGAGACTGAGCTTTCATTCACAGACACTCTTGAGCTGAACATGAATGATGTTGTCCCTTCAATCGCTGGCCCTAAAAGACCTCAAGACAGAGTTGTTTTGAGCGAAGCAAAAAAAGCGTTCACCCATGAACTTAAAGAAACCTTTAAAGTTTCTCCAACAGTTTCTTTAAAAGCTGAAGGCAGAGACTTTTCAGTGACTACGGGAGATGTTGTGATTGCAGCAATCACTTCGTGCACAAACACTTCTAACCCATATGTGATGATGGGGGCTGGTTTACTTGCTAAAAAAGCTGTTGAGAAGGGTATGACAATTAAGCCATGGGTTAAAACTTCATTGGCTCCAGGCTCACAGGTTGTGTCTGAATATCTTAAACAGTCTGGGCTTCAGGATTCTTTAGACGTTCTTGGGTTTAACGTAGTTGGTTACGGTTGCACAACTTGTATTGGTAACTCTGGGCCACTTGTCGACGGGGTTACAGAAGCTGTTGAAAAAGAAAATATGGTTGTGACATCAGTATTATCTGGTAACAGAAACTTCGAAGGCCGTATCAGCCCACACGTTAAGGCAAGTTATTTAGCTTCTCCTCCTTTGGTCGTGGCCTACGCACTTGCAGGAACAATGCTTAAAGACCTGAATACGGAGCCTCTTGGACAAGACAAAGATGGAAACGATGTTTTCATGGCTGATATTTGGCCAACAGAAGAAGAGATCAAAGAAGTTGTTGCTCGTGTGATCACTCCAGCAATGTTTAAAGAAAAATACGCGACAGTTTTTGACGGAACAGCTGATTGGAAGAACATTGAAACTTCTAAAGGGGAGACTTATGATTGGAACCCTTCGAGCACCTACATTGCTAATCCTCCATTCTTTGAAGGTATGACGATGGAAGTTCCTAAAGGTGAAGATGTTAAAGACGCTTCTGTTCTAGCACTTTTAGGTGATTCTGTAACAACAGATCACATCTCTCCAGCAGGAGCGATTAAACCCGATTCTCCAGCGGGTTCTTTTTTAAAAAACCATTCTGTCGAACGCAAAGATTTTAACTCATATGGTTCGCGCCGTGGTAACCACAACATCATGATGCGAGGAACTTTTGCAAACATCAGAATCAAAAATGAAATGGTTCCTGGTGTAGAGGGTGGATACACTAAATACATTCCATCAGGTGAGACTATGCCAATCTTTGATGCTGCTATGAAGTATGTTGAAGAAGACAAAGACTTAGTTGTTATAGCCGGTAAAGAGTACGGAACAGGTTCATCGCGTGACTGGGCTGCAAAGGGCACAGACTTATTGGGAGTTAAAGCTGTTGTGGCAGAAAGTTTTGAAAGAATTCATAGATCTAACTTAGCTGGCATGGGCGTGTTGCCTTTGCAGTTTAAAGAAGGGGACACTAGGGTTTCTTTAAAACTTAAAGGTGACGAGAAGATTTCAATTTTAAACCTTGGCAGTTTAAAGCCAAGACAAGATGTTGAGGTTAAAATCACATATTCAAATGGCGACACTAAAATGATTAAAGCGACTACTAGGCTAGACACTGCGGATGATGTTACAAACTATCAAAACGGCGGGATTCTACAGTCTACTTTAAGAAAGTTGGCGCGCGAAGCGCAGTAGACGAGAACCGAACCCCAGGGCATTTAGTGTCACGAAAAGCTCTTCTGTTACCAGAAGGGCTTTTTTTTATTTTGCATGTAGGGTTGCATGCCAAGACGAAAACTTATTTACACAGATTACTATCCCTTTCACATAACCGCTCGCTCATTAGGAAAAAATTGGTATGGGATCTCCCAAAACGAAGTTTGGGAGATCTTTAAAAAACGCCTGTCCTATCTGGCTAAAGCTTATAAATTTAAAATTCATGCCTTCGTCTTGATGAACAACCACTACCATCTTTTGGCAAGTGCAGACCCGAGATTTGATTTGGAGCACTTGGTGCAAAGGCTACAGGGTGGGGTGAGTTTAGAAATTAATGGCTTGTTAGGGCAGGTTTTTTATATATTTGAAGAGCCCTCAAAATCTTCGTTGATCACAACTCCAACCTACTACAAGCGAGTTTTGAAATATGTTTATCGTAATCCGGTGGAGGCAGGAGTTTGCGAGCGGGTAGAGGATTACAAGTTCTCAAGCCTAAACCGCTCAGATATCAAAACGGTTTTTCCTTACAATATTGATTACCGAGTGAACTACAAAAAACTAAAAATGCTCCCTTGGTTGAACGATGAAAACTGCCCAGACTGGTCACGTTTTGAGGTTTACAGAGACCTTGGAAGCCTCGACTGCAGACCCTTGTTCACAAGAACTTATTGAGTACATCCTAATAATTTCAGTAACTTAGATAAGTTTAATAAAGATTATATCTAGATTTGATCTAGATATAAAATAGATGTATAATTGAGGAGCAGGTGTGCGTTTTGATTGGGATGAAGAGAAGAATAGGCTCAACCGTAAAAAACATGGTGTGTGGTTTGAAGAGGCGGGAGAGGTTTTTTACGATCGGCAGTTTAAGACACTGTATGATCATAGGCACTCAAGCTTAGATGAAGATAGATTCTTGGCGGTCGGCTTTTCTAAATTTGAACGCACATTAATGGTTTCACATTCTTATCTCGAAAATGATTTGATTAGATTGATTTCTGCAAGAGTAGCAACAAAGAAAGAAAAGGAGTTTTATAATGGACGACGAATACGACTTGTCTAAAATGAAAGAAGTGAAAAGAAAAATAGATCCGGGAAAAATCCCAGTGGGCATCAATTTGCATCATGAAGCGATTGATTACTTCAAACAAATGAGCATTGAAACGGGCATTGGCTACCAGCAGCTCATTAACTTTTATTTGTTAGACTGTGCCAGAAAAAAACGAAAAATTGAGTTTGAAGACTAAAGAAACGAGCGTTAAAAAATCTTCCCTGGATTCAAAATCCCTTTGGGATCAAAGGCACGCTTTAAATTTTTCATAATAGCAATCTCAGCGGCTGATCTAGAGTATTCGAGGTAAGGTTTTTTCAAAAGCCCCACTCCATGCTCAGCAGATATACTGCCGCCAATTTTTTTTATTTCATCGAACAAAACTTTGTTCACCTCTTCACATCGCAAAACAAAATCGTTCATAGGCATTGCTTCAGGTTTAAGGGCGTTGATGTGCAGGTTGCCGTCCCCAATATGACCAAACAAAACAACTTCAATGTCTTTATGTTTTTCGAAAACCGTGTTCATGATCACATCAATAAATTTAGGTATCTTAGATATTTTAACGGACACATCGTTTTTGTAGGGTGTGAGTGGGGCAATAGATTCGGAAATAAGTTCGCGGTACTTCCACAAATTTTCATATTGAGCAGAGTTAGAGCTTAGGGTTCCGTCAACAGCCCAATCTTGTTCAAAGTAATGTTCTAAGCTCTCGGTGAGTTTATCTTCATCAAAGCCAGAGCCCAATTCAACCTCAATCAAAACATAAAAAGGGCAGTCTGAATCTAAAGGTTTAGCCATGCTGTGCACTTTCATCACTTTAGAAAGAGCAAGGTCTGTGAACATTTCAAAAGCTAAAAGGGGCAGTTTGTTTCTAGAGTAGACGAAGCAGTCTAAAAGTTTGTCTAAAGTTTCAACGCCGAGTAAGATCACCTGTTTTTGTTTTGGAGGTTTGGTGAGGCCAATCTCCAATTGGGTGATGAAACCAAGTGTTCCCTCAGAGCCAACAAAAAGATGTCTTAGATCGTAGCCTGTGTTGTTTTTTAAAAGTCCATTGTTTAATTTTAAAATCTCGCCGGTGCCAGTTACAACAGTGAGCCCTTTGACCCAGTCTCTGGTGTTGCCGTATTTAACCACGTGCACTCCTCCGGCATTTGTAGCAACGTTGCCACCTATAAAGCTCGAGCCTGTAGCTCCAAATTCCACTGGAAAATACATGTCATTTTTCAAGGCTTCCTCTTTAAGAATTTTTGTCACCACTCCGGCTTGAACCGTTATGCTTGAGTCAACTTTTGAGACCTCAATGATTTTGTTCATTTTTTCTAAAGACACGACCCATTCTTTTTTGCTTGCAACAGCACCGCCACTTAAGCCTGTTCTGCCGCCACTAGGCACAAGACTGAGATCATTTTCAAAAGCTGCTTTAACAATTTTAGAAACTTCTTCTGTGCTTTTTGGAAAAAGAACACCGGAGGAATCTACTTTGAACTGCTTGGTCCAATCTTTGGAATAGTGTTCGACCGACTTGAGATCATCGGTGAGTATTTGATCTGGTGATAAGAAAGTAAATGGATGAGACATGCTCTAAATTTAACACCGAGGAAGGTGTAGGAGCAAGAAGTGTAGCGTTGCATGTCGTTGAGGGAGTCTAAAAAAGATTTTAAATGTCGATGTTCATTTTGTAGAAGGACTTTTGGAGTCTAAAGTTCATAAGCTTAAAAATGCTGGCCTTTTCGTTTGTGTGACACTGGTTAAGGCTTACACAAGCATGTTCGCCCACTCCGTTCTTTATGTTGTTTCCCTTCCAGTAAGACTCCATTGCAGCCTGCCTAGATTTAAAACCTTTTCCTTCTTTTAAGGCTAGAAAGTCTCTAACAAATTTTCCATTTTTAAACATGAGGGGAACCTTTAAACCAAACGTTTTTCTGGCCGCATTAAGTTTGGCTTTCATGTTATTATAACCATATTTTTTCATATCGCTTGGTCTGATAGAAAGTGATCCACCACCGTCACTAGGTTTAACATTTTTGTAACCAGAAATGAGGCTGCGACCAGCAACAGAATTTCGCCCTGTTCCACCACGACGGCGGTCATTGTTATTTTGGCCGTCGGTAGAGGCAAGCATTGCAGATTGAGGGTTGGTGTTTGCACCACCGACTCCAGCATTGCCACTTCCAGGACGACCTTGTTGAGCGTTAGGATCAAAGCCAGTTTGAATTGGAGCTGTGTCTCTTGGGTCATCGCTAAGGCCACGCATGTCATCACCACTGGAGCCGTTTCCAGCAAGGTTCAAACCATTTGAACTTGTTTTGTAAGCGCCGTTTCCAGAGTTGCCACTGTAGCCACTTTCAATGCCTGCTGTGTTGCTGCCTCCATAACTTTGTGATTCAGGAAAGGAGTTGTCAAAGCCGCCGCTATCGCCTGAGCCCGCAAGTCCGCTTGCAAGACCACCTAGAGAGGTGAGTGCGTTGCCCATGCCAGAGCCTCCGCCAGCCATTTCAGACTCTGTGTTGTTTTTGGTGGTTGTAGTGTTGTTACCGTATTCGAAATTTGATGCTGCCGCGGCTGGTGGAGGGCTTCCGCCAGCAGCTGGTGATCCTGCAGCTTGTGCGGTGGGGTCGGCATCAGGTTTGCCAGCAATTTGGTCACACATTTTTTGAGATTGGGCTTGATTTGCAGCAAGCGCTTGGATCTGGCGTTGCATAGCTTGAATATGGGGTGAGGCACTCCGGCCACATAGGCCTGCATTCGCCGAACCAGAAACATTAGTGTCCCAAAGTACGGTTTGGGTTTGATTGCAACTGTCTTCGCAGTAACGTTGCTGCTGCTGACAGCTTGATTGTTTTTCATTTACAGTGCCTTGGCTGGCCGGTGCTGCTTGGGCAAGTGCGCATGCATTTCCACCTGCACTAGAGGCACCGCCCCCTATAGCTTGTGCCTCTTGAGAGTAAGTGGAGCAGCTAGAGCCAACTCTTACAGAAGACTGACGACATGCTTCAGCTAATGCGAGTCTAGTTTCACTTATTGTACCAACGTCTTCGGCGTGTTGGTTTATAAGTTTTTGATTGCGTCTGCAGCTTGGATCTCTATACCCATTTGCTCTGCAGTCAGCTATTGTCATTAAGTTTTCTGGCTCGGGACATGGATTAAAATCATCACATATTTCTCCGTCATCACGTTCTTGCATCAGAGTGCGACAAGCACCTCGACTGTCTGCTACTTCATGATATTCCTCATTAAGACCACATACATTTGTACAAATATAACTTGAGCCGCAAGAGCCAGTAGAAGGTGTAGATGTAGCTGTTTGACCTCGTGGACAAGGAGGGGGAGGTTCTTTGCAGCACCCGCCGGGATCTGTCGTTAAATCCAGAATCCAGGTTCCATTACCAGCCTCACAACCCTGCTTATTATTTACTACTTGGCCCAACCAACTATAACCAGCTGAAACATTTTCAGTTACAGATGAAATGGACGAGCGAACTTTACCAATTGATGAGACCACTCCATTGCCTGAGGTATTACTTGCGTTAACTGATGGATTTTCTTGAGGAGGTCTTGCGTTAGTGTATCCACTGAATAAAAAAATCAACAAAAAGATTAGGCACGAAGCTTTGTTCATAGTTTATTATCGAATTAAGCCAGCTACAACTTTAGTATAGGTTTGTGCTAGCGTTTATAAATCTCAATTTGAAACACATCGATTTAAACTGTTGTGAAAGTGTAGTGATCTACATCTAAACTATATAGAAATTAGAACGGGTTTAGAATCAGTGTTTTCTTTTGGAAAAATCTTGTTTAATGATCTGACTATATTTTCAGATGGCACAAAAAAGTTTCTATTACCGTCTGAGCCATAATGTATTCCGAGTGACTTTAATTGGCCCATAGAATCTACATAGCTTAATGAACTACCTGATGAGCCAAATCCAGTGTCACAGGTATGTTGTCTTAATTGATTATTGTTAGCAATATTCAGAATTTTGCAACCACTTTCGATTGAAACCTGCTTTCTGTCATAAAAATTTCTTCTACTGCTAATCAAGGATAGATTTTGATTATTAGATAAATTGTTAAGTCGCGCAGTAGGGACATCCTCCATCCTCATGGACGCGCGTAGACCTCCCAACTGTCTTTTAAGAAGGTTCTCATCTTCAATTTCAAGTATAACAAAATCTTTTAAATTTTCGGTCGAGCTTATTCCGATAGGAGAACCCTTGTAAGCAGTTTCGTGGTTTAAAGGTGGTAATTTGAATTTATAACCGCGATTAAAGGTTATTCCTGAGTTACGATTAGGAGAGTAGTGGTCATCAGGAAAAAATGTTCCAAACCCTTCATCACAGAGTAGGTTCTCATTATCATAAAAAGAATGAGCGGCTCCTATAAGGACCTTTCGACCATTATACTCGATTAAATTAAGTGTGCCGCTATTTTTTCTGCAAGAAAATGATTGCCCGGTAGCTTCAGCATTTCTAGCCTCTTCGGTATTAGGGTCACTTGAAACTTCACGGCCAGATTCTTCACCTACCAAAGCTACCTTGTGGACCAAGCCCTGAAGATCATTCATCTGCCCACCCAGCGAATTTGAGCGGTTGCCGCAGTCAACTTTTGTCTTTTGGGCGTTAACAGAGGGTTTCATTATTGCGTGAGACGCAAATGGTGAGACTAGAGTGATAAGTAGTGCAATTTTAAGTTTCATACCCGATATGTAGCAAATGTAATGCCAAATGGGAAATTAAGGCTTTCAGAGGTTCATTCTCAAAGGAAGACGTGTAATTTTTTTACAGGTTTGAGCAGTTTTTTACGCAGTATAATGAGACATAAATTTAGAACCACCATATGTTACCTGGCACCTTGAAACAGCGCTTCAAAGTCTTTAACGCAGTTTTTATAGTCTTCATCTGAAAGCTCTTGGTTTTTGGCTTTCATTTCATACTTAGCACCATACTCGCTAAATTGGGGCAAACCATAAGATGCGCCGCTGCCTTTGAGTTTGTGAAAAAAGCTCTCTAAGCCTTCGTGATCTTTTTGCTCAACCATAGTTTTTAGCTCGGCAAGTTGTGGCTTTAAGCTTGCCAGATACTTTTCACGCATCTGCTTCATTACCTCATCAAAATTCATCTAGCTTTCCTTTTTGCTGTTTGAGTTTCAAATTTTACTTTTGGACATGTAAATGAGGGCCTGGCACCCGAAGGTCAGGGCCTGTCACCTTTAAGAAGCTTTCTTTCCAAAATCGAGTGTCACTTGGTCTTGCTTCCAATCGGGGAGGGTAAAGTAAAAAGAACTTCCTTTGCCCACTTGAGAGCGCACACCGATCACACCTTTGTGTTCTTCAATCACGGCGCGAGCAATGGCAAGACCTAAACCTGTCCCTTTAACAATAGGGCTTGAAGGACCAGAAGCTTGTCTAAATTTTTCAAAAATAAGTTTTTGATCGCTAGGAGAAATTCCAGTTCCTTCATCTTTAATTTCAATTTTTAAATGGTTGCTAGAATCAATGCTCACAGCAACGGTGACAGTTCCGTTTTGTGGAGAGTACTTAATTGCATTAGAAACCAAATTGGTGATCACCTGTTGAACCTTATCTTGATCTATTTCAACTAGCTTGTGCTGTCCAGAAGTGTAGGCCAGCGACACGGATGCTGTTTTGGAAATTCCTTCTAAGCTGTAAAGAGTTGTTTCGATAACATCATCAATAGACACCCAATCTTTTTCTAAGGGGAGCTTTCCAGCTTCAATTTTTGCTAAATCAAGGAGGTCGTTGATCAGTCTGATCAGACGGTCGGTTTCTTTCTCGGCAATGCTAAAAAGTTGCGCGCTTTTTTCTTTAGGAAGTTTGTCCATTCCCGTTCTTAGCAAACTTAGCGAACCTTTGATTGAGGTCAGTGGGGTTCTAAGTTCGTGGCTGGCAATGTTTAGAAAATCACTTTTAGCTGAATCAAGCGCTTTGAGCTCTTCCATATTGTTCAATACTCGTTGAGCTAGAGAGTGAAAGTTGAGTTCTAACTCTCCAACTTCATTTTTTTTAGGAACTCTAAACTGGTAAGTGTACCTGTCATTTAAAAAATCAAGCATTCGATTGCTCAGTGCTTTTAAGGGTCTAAATGTGGAGTTTAAAATCATGCTGTAGATAAAAAACAATGAGAGTCCAAAACTTGTGATAAGTGCCAGTGCAAGAGACTGCAGTCTGCTTTCATAAACCAAAAGGTTGGCCTCTAGATAGGCTGTAAACTTTTTTTCTTGTTTTCTAAAATTGGAAATTGAATTGTTGAGCTTTCTTCGATTTCTCTCGCCGTAAGCCATCACGATTTTTTTAAAGGCTCTGTTTCTATAGTTTGGTTTGAGTTTGTTCACATAACGTTTTAGCTTTTTGTCAAAAGAGGAGTAGAAGGGGGAGTTTGCTATAGCCTGCACCAGACCTTTGATTTTTGATGCCTGTCTTAAATCTTTGTTAATGCCTTGTAAATTTACATAGGAGTCATAGCCCAAATAACCAACTCCGCCAGTTGAACCTAAGCAGAATATGAGGACTAAAAAAAGTTTGAATTTGATAGACACTTAGGCCGCCTCAGCTAAAATATTTTCAATTTCTTGGCAAAGTGTGCTGGGGTCAAATGGTTTTGGAATAAAGCCAGAGCCTAAAGATTCAAACAAGCTGATGTCTGTAGACTGTGATTTAGCACTTAAAAAAATAATGGGAGTTCTAAAACCCTCTTGAAGAAGAGTTTTGCAAACTTTAAGCCCATTCATTATAGGCATCATTTCATCAAGCAAAACCAAATCAAATTCTTGAGCCTTAGCGAGTTCATATGCTTTTTGACCATCATCAGCGTGGACAACTTGATGTCCACCAAAAGTTTCTAATGCCATGACGGCAATAGTAGCAATGTTGTGATCGTCTTCTGCGAGCAGTATTTTCAAAGCAAAACCCCAATGTTCTATAAAGCTTATCGAAAGAATAGACTGTTAAGATTAGCTAAAGCGCCAAGACGTAGACCCAGTTTCTGGACCCGGAACATGCACATACGTGAGTGGACATTCCGACAAATGTCTATAAACTAAATCTATGGAAAAATTAAACACAGACTTCACCAAAATGATGGGATGCAGGTACCCCAT
>Ga0115567_10001655_pt1 | contig 22209 bp, 16 predicted proteins | sample COGITO_mtgs_1204_2_FD_88679 | JGI IMG/M metagenome (GOLD analysis project Ga0115567, IMG submission 88679) | Pelagic marine microbial communities from North Sea - COGITO_mtgs_120412 | ecosystem: Environmental > Aquatic > Marine > Epipelagic | place: Germany:Helgoland, sampling site Kabeltonne... | reverse complement strand
CGATAAATCTGAGATGCTTTTAACACCAATTCTGTCTGTTGAGACAGCAGCTTCTCTTGGTAACAAGTTTGAATTAGAAGATAGGACAATTTCGTCATTGTTATTAACAAATACAAATTCGTGTCCATATTCAGATTTGAATTGCTCAAAGGAGGCGATAAAGTCGTTAAGGGATTTACCAACGCCAACAAAGCCGATAAATTTGCCCTCCTCGTCGTATTGACGCACGTCTATATACAAGTGAACATCTTCTCTCTTACCTAGCACTGCTTGCACTGGATAATCATTAATATCCTTAAGTGCAAAGTACCAAATGACTTCACCTTCAATTAGCTTAAACACACGGCCGTCTGAATTAAATTGTTTCCTAGATTTTTCATGAGCAACGTAAAACTCTAAGTCAAAGCGTTCGCTGTAATCTTTTAGCTGGGCAACCAATTCCTCTTCGTTGGGGTTTTGTTGCATGAAGTATTCACTGTACACGCCAATTTTGTCTAAGGTGGTGGCAATATGCAGGGGCTCGACTAATTCAGTTTCAATTAAGTCGAATATTGGTGAAACTGACTGCTGCTGTTGCTGACTCTGAGAACCAACTAGGTCGCTGATGGCCATGTAACCGGCTACACAAGAAATGCCAAATATCAGTGCACCCAAAAGAGAACTCATCCGTTTATTCACTTAGTCATTGTTCCTTAGTTTTCTTTCAACGCGATTTCTACGACTTATATGCTGATACGAACCGTTAGGTTCTATTTATTTATAAATGTACCTGATTTTACCTTTATTTAAAATGCATTGTTAGGGACATCTATCAGTAATAGCAACAATTTAATATGAAAAGGAGCCTTTATCGTTCTTACGATCGATAAAGGCTCCTTTTTTCCTATTGAGCAGGGTTTATTAAATACTTCTCACCGGTTTTCTTCGCATTGTAGCGCGATATAATTTCTGGCTGCATAGCCTCAGACAGCGAAATCACATTGCTGAACTCTAATGCGAAGGTCGTATTAATTTCGTCAGCAACACGTTTGTGCAGTGCTAGCACATCTTTCACATCTAATTTCGCTAAGAAGCGCATCAACAGCCAGCCGCCAATATTCCAAGTCATCCCGTAGGCACGATTAAGCACAGTTGGCGCAAAGTCTAAACCACCGTAAATATACACTTGCTTATTTTCTGGAGAACCATAAGTATTAAAGCCAGTCGCGTCTTTGCTACCCACCATTTCCATTGCCGTTAAGATATCGCTGACTAAGTCGCCGCCACCAATCGCGTCAAAAGCAAGTGTTGCGCCGGTTTCTTTTATTGCCTGGTACAAATCTTTTTTAAAGCTATTGCTACTCGAATCAAGTACGTGCTTTGCGCCCAAGGACTTTAGTTTGTCAACCTGCGCTTGCTTGCGCACAATATTGACCAATTGAATATTTTGCGCGATGCAAACTTTGTTCAACATTATTCCAAGGCTAGATGCTGCCGCCGTATGAATAAGCGCACTATGACCTTCAAGTCGCATCGTTTCGACCATGCTTAGCGCTGTTAAAGGGTTTACAAAAGAAGAAGCAGCTTGTTTTGCTGTTGTACCTTCATTATGAACAATGCAAGCCTGAGCCGGCACGCAACAGTATTCAGTGTAAGTTGCCCCCGACAGAACACCTACCGTTTTACCCATAAGCGCTTGTGCTTGTTCGCTGTCACCTGCGGCAACTACCGTACCGGCTCCTTCGTTACCCACTGGTAATTTTTGGTCTATGCGAGGCCTTATTCTTGATAAAGTACCGTCGATTATTGGCGCAGTAAGGGATTTTTTGTCTTCATTTAATGTGGCTTCAGCTAAATTTGCTGGGCCAAACATTGGCCACATATCAGAAGGGTTGATAGGTGCGGCTTCTATTTTAACAACAACTTCGTGTGCTTTAGGGACAGGCACCTCTACATCATCTAGAGAGAGAGTAAGTATACCTTTCGACGAAATATGGGTAAATAGTTGCTTACAGCTTGTCATGTTGTTGCCTCGCGTTTTTTAAGATTGAAGGAGAGCCTTAATAGACCTTTAGTAAGAAAATACCACGGGCCAATCTGCTTAGCGAGTAATGCCTGTTGTTAAATAACTATCATCTAAATCGATACAGACGTGTTCAGCGGCAACTTGTCATTACTTTATGCGCATTTAAGTGCTTAAACGATTGAGCCCCTTAGCAAGACTATAATTAAACAGTGTGCAATACTAAATTAAAATGTTTAACGAGTATTTCCTATGATCCGCATTTCCGCTACTTTGCTTCTTTGTGTTTTATTGTTAAGTGCATGTTCACAAAAACATGAGACCTACCTAAACGATGACAAAAATGTGGGCACTGAAAAATACGAGGTATTGTTTGGCGGTATCGACGTGGGGGATTTAGTCGTTAATCGAACCGGCACCGCCTTCAACGTTGACTTTGCGTATAGTAATAATGGTCGAGGGGCGAGCAGCGTTGAAACACTTGTATTGTCAAACGAAGGCGTGCCAATTGAGTGGACTATTAAGGGTAAAACCGTTTTTGGTAGTGCTGTTGACGAGACTTTTGTCGCACAAAATGGCATTGCCAAATGGCGAGCAAGCGCAGGGAAGGGCGAAGCCCAGTTTGATCCAAATTTGATGTACGTGGCACAAGGTGCCAGTCCCTATGCATTGTTTGTTTATGCTAGAGCAATGCTTAGCAATGAAAGTAACCGTATTTCGGCATTGCCTGGTGGCCAACTTAGCATCACTGAAGTTGATCAATTGACGTTAACCAGTAATGAAAATAGCGTAGGTGTAGCCGCAAAGGTATACGCAATTAGTGGCATTGAACTTGACCCTGCTTACATCGCGCTTGATAGTAACAAGCAAATGCTTGCATTTTTGTCACCTCGATTCGCGGTGATTAAAGAAGGTTTTACACAGCACGACTCTCAACTTAGAGATCTTGCCGCTTCACTTAACGCGAATCGATTTAAAGCCATAGCGAAGAAAGTCACCCATAGCTTTGACAAAATAGTCCGAATTAACAACGTGCGCATTTTCGACCCCATTGCCAAACAGCTTACAGAGAAACAATCAGTGGTGATTAATAAAAATCAAATCGTCGCTATTCAAGATGTGATTGAGACTCCTTTGCCAGAAGAAGTGTTGATTGATGGTCATGGCGGCACACTTATACCGGGTTTATTTGAAATGCACGGACATATGAGCGACAACGATGCACTTCTAAATGTTATGGCAGGGGTAACATCAGTGCGCGATATGGGCAATGAAATTGAGGTGCTTGACGCGCTTATAGAGAAGATTGAAAACAACACCCTAATTGGCCCTCGAATCACTAAAAGCGGGTTTATTGAAGGCAAAAGTGAATTCTCAAATGCCACCGGCGAGATGGCGACAACCGAGCAAGAAGCGATAGATTTGGTAAAAATGTATGGTGAACGCGGTGATTATTTCCAAATAAAAATTTATAGCTCAGTTAATCCAGAGTGGGTGCCAATGATGGCATTTGTAGCAAAAAAATACGGCATGCGTGTTACCGGGCATATTCCTGCCTTTTCAAACGTAGATGAAATGATCGCGGCGGGCTATGACGAAATTACGCATATTAATCAAGTTATGCTTAGCTGGGTATTGGAACGTGATGAAGACACCCGCACTTTATTTCGCATTACTGGCATGAAACGCTTTACCGACTTAGATTTACAGGATGAGAGAATACAGCGCACGCTTAACACTATGGTTGAGAAAAATATTGTCGTAGACCCCACTATTGTTATTCATGAGTTTGGCTTAACTGCCAGAAACGGTGAAAGTAGACTGGGTGTGCGTGACTACATAGAAAACATGCCTATTGGCGTGCAGCGAAAAGCCAAACAGGCCCTGCTAAATGTGGCCGACGAGAATGAAGACACGGCGTATAAGTTTGCGTTTGAGAAAATTATGGATACGCTGTCGCTTATGCACAAAATGGGTATTTTATTGGTGCCCGGCACCGACCTTGGCGGCGCGTTTGAGCTACATCGCGAACTTGAGTTATTCCAACAAATTGGCATGAGCAATGCTGAAGTACTGCGCAGAGCGTCTTACGATATGGCTAATTACTTAGATCAAGGAGACGAGCTTGGCAGTATTGAAGTGGGTAAGCTTGCAGATTTTTTTTTAGTGCCGGGTAATCCACTTGAGGATTTACGTGCCATTAAAACAATATCGATGGTGGTTAAAGACGGCAATGTATATTACCCCTCGCAAGTGTATCCTGAGTTTGGGATAAAGCCATTTACAACCTTAGGTGAATGACCGCTCTTCTACAGGTTATTTTTTAAATAAAGACCCCAGTACGCCACGCACTAACTGGCGCCCTATTTGACTGCCTAATGCGCGGCTAATACTTTTCATAAATGATTCGCCAACGCTTTGTCTCGAACTTGTTCGCTTCGATGAACTATTTTTTGTTTTTTCGGACACCTCGTTTTCAGCATCTTTATCAGCTTTTTGCTGAGCTTTAAGTGCGCGCTCAGCCAAAATCTCATGAGCCGATTCTCGGTTAATTTCTTTGGCATATTTAGCACGATTGGGCGAGCGAGACATTTGGGCTTCTCGCTCGGCGTAATTAGCGGCGCCAATACGCGAAAGTGGCGGGCACATAAGCGTGCGCTCTACAGGCGTTGGCGAGCCGCTTTCATTTAACGTCGAGACCAACGCTTCACCCATGGAAAGTTCGGTGATTACCGACTTAGTATCAAAAGCCTCATTCGCTCTAAAGCTATCGCTTACCGCGCTTAAGGTCTTTTTATCTTTTGGTGTAAAAGCTCGTAAAGCGTGTTGAATTTTCATGCCCAATTGACCACCTATATCTTCGGGTATATCTAAAGGACTTTGGCTTATAAAATAAATGCCCACCGACTTTGAGCGAATTAAGCGTATTACTTGCTCTATTTTTTTCACAAGCTCCTTCGACGCGCCGTCGAATAACAAGTGTGCTTCATCGAAGAACATTACAAATTTAGGTTTGTCCAAGTCGCCCGCTTCAGGCAAGGTTTCGAATACTTCTGAGAGTAACCAAAGTAGCACCGTGGCATACAGTTTTGGCGATTTATGAATTAACTGACTTACATCAAATATATTTATAAACCCCTTGCCCGACATATCGCTTTGCATTAAATCGGCTATATCTAAAGCGGGCTCTCCTAAAAACTGCCCAAAGCCTTGTTCGTTTAGCACCATTAGCCGACGTTGTATAGCACCGATGCTTGAGGACGCAATCTTGCCATATTGCGCTTTTAATTCGCTCGTATTCTCAGCTACATGAGAGAGCATAGACACCAAATCATCTAAGTCGAGCAGTAGCATGCCGTTGTCGTCGGCCACCTTAAAGACTGCGTATAACACGCCCGATTGGGTTTCATTTAAATCCAATAAGTTTGACAGAAGTAAAGGGCCTATTTCACTTACTGTTGTGCGGATAGGCTGGCCTGATTGACCAAATACATCCCAGAAAACCACTGGGTTTGTGTCAAACTCATGGGATTTTTTGCCAATGTAATATAAACGCTCGGTAATTTTGTCGTTCGCACTACCTTTACAACACAAGCCTGAGAGGTCGCCTTTCGCGTCGACTAAGAAAACCGGTACGCCTTTTTTAGAGAATTGCTCAGCTAAGGTTTGCAGGCTTACGGTTTTACCGGTGCCGGTGGCACCCGCAATTAAGCCATGACGGTTTGCCATTTTTAGATTAAATTCTACGAGAGAGTGTCCGTTACCGCCTAAAAGAATCGATTCCATAATGTGCCTGTGTGATTAATGCAGAGGTTTGTTGCGCTCAGCAATCCGCAAAATACCGCAATCTAATAATTAGGGTAGTTTTAGCATAGTTTTGAACAGTATGGTAATTGTTCGATAAAGTGAAGTAAGCCCCATACGAGAAACGTTTAAAACGCTTGCGTCAAATTATGTCTTGATAAACAAGTTTCATCAAATAAATGCGATTAATCTCATTCGCATTTATGGTAACGTTATCATTATGGTTGAAGCACTTTTCAGCCAAATCAATCAGGACGCTACCATGGCAATTCACGAAATAAAACATCCACTTATTCAACATAAAATTGGTCTAATGCGAGCCCATGGCGTGAGCAGTAAAGACTTTCGCGAGCTAGCTAGTGAAGTCGCGAATCTACTCACTTATGAAGCGACCCGCGATCTTACTGTAGAGAAAATAACAATAAAAGGGTGGACCGGCGAGCCCATTACTATCGATCAAATTAAAGGTAAGAAAATTACCGTGGTGCCTATTCTGCGCGCCGGCCTTGGCATGCTCGACGGTGTTTTACGTTTAGTGCCAAATGCGAAAATTAGTGTCGTGGGTTTGTATAGAGACGAAGAAACCCTTCAGCCGGTGGCCTATTTTGATAAAGTAGTGAGCGATATAGAGGAGAGAATAGGCCTAATTGTTGACCCTATGCTTGCGACCGGAGGCACATTAAACGCCACTATTGAATTACTGAAAAGCAAAGGCTGTAAACAAATTCTGGGCTTATTCTTAGTGGCCGCGCCAGAGGGAATAAAAGCGGTAGTCGAGCAGCACCCTGATATAGATATATACGTAGCGTCTATTGATGAAAGACTGAATGATCAGGGCTACATATTGCCAGGTTTAGGTGATGCTGGTGATAAGATATTTGGTACAAGGTAGAGTGAGTCTGCTTGTAACACGTCGGAAACGGAAAGAATGTCTGTTGAAATATCATCTAAGAGGCTTTCGATAAAATGATGGTTGCATTGTAACAAGCTATTCAATCCAACTACGACAAGGAGTCTATCCGTTTAATGATGCGAATTTCAATTATCTACGACCTAGGCCCTTCATTTATTTTACGCCGAGCGCTGTTTCTCCTCTTATAAATCAGGGAACGTTTAATTTACTAACGCTATAACGGCGTTCCACGTTTCTGCATTAGTTGGAATACCGTGTTTCAAATTTTTGTTTCTAGTTTGTAAGCTGCGCTCACCAGGATAATAGGTCTTTGCTTCTGAATTAGCCGGTTCAACTCGATGGGTAAAATCAACAATTTCATTTAACAGCTTTTCTTGCAAATTAGCGTCACTAAACGCTTTTTGATGAATGCAGATGAACACTTGAGAAACGCCAGTTTCGTGCTCATTAAGGCCAAGTTTGTAGGTCGAGTTACCTGCTGATAACATGGTGGCTAGCATATCTAATATCATTGAAAGTGCAGACCCTTTCCAATAGCCTATAGGTAAACTAAGCTCGCTCTCTAAAATGCTTTCTGGGGATTTAGTTAAATTACCTTGAGTGTCCCACCCACCTTCAAAAGGTAGCTCTTCACCTGCTAGTTTATAGTCATTTATTTTCCCAAATGAAAATTGTGAAAGCGCCATATCTAATACAACATGGCCCTCTTTTCTGGGTATTGAAATAACCAGCGGATTATTCCCCAGCTTTAATTCTTTCGTTCCCCACGCGGGCATATTCGGCTTTGTGTTAGTGAATAGAATTGAAATGCAATCGGAACTTGCAGATTGCCAGCCGTAATAACCACCTCGCATCCAATGGTTGGTGTTACGCAGAGCAACCATCCCCATGCCATGAGTTTTAGCCAACTCTATGGCTCGGTTTGTGCATTTTATGGCATTAATAATACCCGGACCGTTCTTGCCATCCCATCTTTCAATACTCCCTAAGATCTCTACTTGCTCTGCTTCACAATCTTTATTAATTAATTTTTTTTCTATAAACTCAATGAATAAAGGGACTCGATTTATACCGTGGGAAGCCACACCTGATAGTGAATTTTCAGTAAACACTTCTGATAGCAATTTCGCCTTTTCATAAGTGAAACTATACTTTGTGAAAAGCGTAAAGAGTGTCTCTTGCATTATTTCTTTTGATATATGTAGTGATGTCATGTTAATTGCCTATTATTCTTTCATTCTATGCTTTGCGCGCCACTCTCCGGCGGTCAGACCAACGTAGCGTTTAAAAGCTTTTTGAAAGGCCGATTCGGAACTATAGCCAATATGTTCAGCAACGCCCGCAATGCTCATTCCATCAGATAATAATTTTGAAGCTAATTGCATTCTCCAGCGGTTGATATATTGCATTGGAGGTTGTCCAACATAGTGGTTAAATCGCTCTGCAAGTGAAGAGCGCGACATGCCGCACTCTTTGGCCAACGTTGCCAAGTTCCATTTTTTGAAAGGCTCCTTATGAATAAATATTAAGGCTTTCCCTATTTGCTCATCTCGAATAGCTGAAAGCCAACCTTGACTCTGCGTGTCTACAATATTTTCCAAATGCTGCCGTAACGCTTGCGTAAAAATTAATTCACTTAACTTAGTGACAATATTCTTCGCGCCTTCGCTCGACTTAAGCATTTCACTCAGAGTAGAGAGAAGCAATTGCTTCATCAAACCCTTTTCGGTCATATGCTCCTTAACCACTAGCATCTCAGGTAAAGTATTTAGCATAGGGTTGAGAGGTTTTGCATCAAAACCAATATAACCACAGACGAATTTCGAGCGATCTCCTTGTTCGCCAATTTTCACGACGGTAAATGGCTCTTTTTTGGCTGCAGTTTGTTCATAAAAGCTGACATCGGCAGCATTTCCGTGCCAAATATTAGTATTAGATGTCAACATGTGACTCGAACCCATAGGAAACATAACCACATCACCCGATTCAAGTTTTACTGGCGGCACCAGCTTATTTTCAGACTGAGCCCAGCCAGCCCCATCTAACATAATGTGAAAGGGAATAACATGCTCGACCTCTGGCAACATAAATGAGCCAATTAAATTCATGGGTGGATTGACTAGCACCCATGGCTGTCCGGCTTCAACCTCAAAATACAAAGCGCCTTTTATATGTATGCTTTCAAGTATATCCGACAGTATATCCATCTACTTATCCTTATGTAACAAGCTAGACTTACAAAATTTGGGTATTTTATCAATATTTATACAGGTTTACACGATTGAGAATATTGAACAATTTCTTAAATTGTAGACTAAAAAATGGACGATTGGACATTTATTAAAGAAGAACGGCTATTAACTTTTATACGCGCATCATCCATTATGAATAATGATTTTTGAAGTAAACCCAATTAGTGTTAGTCAGTGAGTTACATAGTCTTGCGCACCTTTGCGCACCTTTGCACACCTTTGGACGCTAACATTTAATAGATGAGGTAGAGGTAGAGCCTGATGGCATGCAACGCCAAGTGGCTTAGAGCGATAGTTCAAGTAAACGAGAACTTAACGACCTTTAGACATAAAAGTATAAACATTAAGCAGCAACTAATGGAGTAACAAACAAATGAATACATTACGCTTTCAAAAGATGGATGGTACTACTGTAGCGTTAGAAAGAAGCGAAATTCAAAATGCTCTGTCGGGCGAAATTATTGAGCCCAGCTCAGACAAATATGATGAAGCGCGCGCGTTATGGAACGCCATGATCAATAAATCTCCTAGTCTGATATTACGCGTTAAAGATGAACAAGCCGTTATAAAAGCGGTTAATTTCGCCCGTATGCATGGCATTTTACTAGCCATAAAATCGGGCGGTCACAATATAGCCGGCAAGGCATTAGCTGATGGCGGACTTGTAATCGACTTTCACGCAATGAACACGGTGACGGTAAACGCTAAAGAGAAGATTGTTAAAGTTGGTCCCGGCGCTACCTTAGCAGATGTAGACAAAGCAACTGGACAACATTCGATGTTAGTTCCGACAGGTATTAACTCGACCACCGGCATAGCGGGTTTAACGCTAGGTGGTGGATTTGGTTGGACAACTCGGAAATTTGGCTTAACTATTGATAGCCTTCGTAGCGCGAAACTAGTTACTGCGGCAGGCGACTTATTAACGGTGAATGCACAGCAACATTCAGATCTTTTCTGGGCAATACGAGGCGGTGGCAGTAATTTTGGTATTGTCACCGAATTTGAGTTTAACTTGCATCAAGGTGGTCCTGAAGTATTAGCCGGAATGGTGGTGCATCCTTTTGCAGACGTGAAAAACGTACTTCAAGAGTACCAGACCGCTATAAACGACGCACCAGACGAGCTTAGTTGTTGGGTGGTGATGCGAAAAGCTCCTCCTTTACCGTTTTTACCTGATGAATGGCACTGTAAAGAAGTTGTTATTTTGGCCATGTGTTACCTTGGAAACATTGCTCAAGGGCAACAAGCAACACAAACACTACGGAAAATAGGCAAGCCAATCGCCGACGTAGTAGGGCCAATGCTCTTCGTTGATTGGCAGGCCGCATTTGATCCACTATTAACAGAAGGCGCCAGAAACTATTGGAAAAGCCTTGATTTGGCCGAAGTTAATACTGAAACTGTCACTGAAATTCAAAAAGCCGTATTAACACTGCCAAGCAATGAGTGTGAAATCTTTCTAGCTCATTTAGGTGGCGCGATGACAAAAATAGCCACTGGCGACACGCCTTGGCTAAACCGTGAAGCTCACTATACTATGAATGTGCACACTCGCTGGCAAGACTCACAAGACGATGAAAAATGCACACATTGGGCGCAGGAGTTGCATACCAATTTGACTCAGTATTCAATGGGCAGTGTTTATGTGAATTTTATCCCAGATGGTGACGACAAAAGTATTAGCCAAGCCTATGGTTCAAACTTTGCTCGCCTTAAAAGTATAAAGCAACGGGTCGACCCATCCAATCTCTTTAGAGTAAATCAAAATATCGAACCTTAAAATGATACATTAAATAAGCTTTATTCGGGATAAAAAACAGTGCAAGTTTATGTTATTTCAGTGATTTACGAAGTGCCTATTTATGATTAATTATCTGTCCCACAATTTTAGTGGAATAAACATAAAATTCGGGATAACGTCCTTGCATCCATAAGACGACGCTTTTGTCCTTTGTCCATTTAGGCACTATAGGCCGAAGATTATCAGTACTTGAGTTTTCAGTAAGCGGTGACCATAGCCATGTCTTTCCAAAGTTAGCCGTTTTACCCATGTAAATTTCATTTTGTCGCACGCCAGTAGACGCACTAATAAGCGGTTCGCCGCTAACTGGGTTTGAACTTGTGGAGATAAATACCACATTCGGATTAGCAGCATCTACCGACGCTAAGCCCGTATAATCACCCTCGTTAATTGGGCCAAAGTTATCGCCCGCATAGGCCATAAAGTTCACATGCCATTTGCTACCGTCGTGTCGAACATAGAAGTATCGATGATCGTCTGTTGAGTCGTTTGCGCGAAATTGGATAACGCCAAATGGATGGCCCTGCGGCGTAACTTTGATATCGTTTATCCAAGCTCTGCGCATAGCGCTCCCATTGTTTATTGCGCCGTCTTCTAATAAAAGCGTCATTTCAGTTGGGGGAACGGCCTCTTCGTTGTAAAGGTTGTCGTCTATGAGCGTGCCATCTGATTTGTATAGTTTACCGTTTTCAATATAGGCGTGATAGATGGAGTTGAGCTGTTCTCCTGGTCTAGATCTATCCTCATTAAAGTTGACTCTTGGATGGTCGTCTGTTGAGAAAAGATGTATTTTGCTTTTCCCGTCGCCAGCGTATTTTACATAAGCTCTGCCACCATCTGGGTGTTGTGGCCATGGGTCGCTTGCGTTAACAATTTGACCGCCGTATTGCCAGCTTTCTCCTAAATCTTGAGACATTAAAAAGTTTGAATCAAAGCCTTTAGAACGTATTCCATTAAACACCAATCCCTTTCCGTTATTTGCCTCACTTAAATAAAGCGGATTAGTGTAAGTAATACCGCCGCGCGGCGCATCTGACTTAACGATATCGGTCCACTCGCTAGCGTCACCAGGTCGCAAAGAAATACGCGTTCTTATGAATCGATCGTTGCCATGTTTAGACCAGTTTATTAAGTAGCGTCCATCGGGTCGAATCATAAAGGAGGGACTGGCGTGGTCGTCCATTTGCAGTTGATCATCTAAGGTAAAGCGGGTTCGATTGATTATTGGGCTCTTTGTGTCTGTTGAGAGTTGTGCCCAATATAAGTCTATATCACCTCGTTTATCACTTGTAAGTGGTGCATAAGTTACTACACCGGTTAGCAATAGAGGATTTTGTGAGTCAATATCATCCAAGATTACTCGCTGGTCTTGAAACCAACACCATGATCCCGGCCTGTCTGCATCTGACAATTGAAAAACAGCCGAGTAACTCTTCGTCATATTTGAAAGAGTAGTTATTTCACTTTTATTATTAGGTGAATTATTAGCACATGCCGATAAACCGACCATAGCGGCGGCGTATATCACAGCTCGGGTAATTGAAAGATTAGTGTGTAATATTGACATAATTTGTGCTCGCCTTAATGAGTGTGAAGCGCAATTTTTCTCAATTGAGCTTCCATTTTTAGTAAATCGTTTTTGTAATATGCTGTTTTTATATCATTGTGCAAACCTATGGATACTTTAGACAATATTTCTCGAATAATCCGCTCTCGCAACCAAAATGCTTTTATCTGCTTTTCTTGCACCGACGACGCTTTGCTCATCGCAATAATTTGTGGACTTGAATAGCCGTAACGAAACGCGAGCGAAAATAAGCGCTGAGCATTTTGCCAATTTTGCATGGCACTTTTGCTATTCTTTAAACGTAAGTCGTCCCAGCTGTTTTCGGTCACATCTAAAATAACGCCGCTGTCGCTCACATTAAGTTCACTAAAAGCGTCTGTTCGGTCTATTACTTTGTCACCGTTATAGTCGAAAGCGATGTAGTCGAAAAATCCGTTATTATCGACATCTTTATAAGTAATTACCTCCTCTACTTTGCTTGGCATCTTAACCGAACTAACTTCATTTGGATGTAATCCAGCCCAGTACTCTCTATTAATATCAACCGTCCAAACTCCGCTTTCAGCGCCAAGTAAATGCACTTTTCCGTCCCATGGGGCTCGGTAAAGTTTGGCTTTGCCGCTGTAATCCTTGTCCCATTCACCCCTGTCGCCTAGGGCATCGGACTGCGGATGATAAATAGGCGAATTCTTATTTTTCCTTTCCAATATATAAGGATCGCCGGGATAATAAATTTCAACCCGCTCCCAGCGATGGCTGTCGTCATCTTCATCTACCGTCAGAAAGGCCCTTTCCCACTGACTCGAAAACAATGCATCGACTGCGTCATTCCTCGCCAGATATACAAATTCTGTCTGCTCTCGCCAAGCACTATTCCTGTAATAAGGCAGTACCCAGTTAGGTGCTTTTACTTGTGGATACACATGTTTCGCATGACGGTAGTCTAAGCCTGGCTTTCCAGACACAAATAGGGTTAAATCATAATCCACTTCATTGTCACGCCCACTGTCGTTGTCTATGTCGTAACTTAACCACGCCTCATCTACAATGCCGTCGAAACGTAAAACATTACGGTCCTTTTTATCAAATTGACGATTGTCGGCCACGCGAATCGACATTTCTGAAAGGCCATCGTTATCCCAATCGTAAAATAAAAATGGGTTTTCCCATGAAAACGCGGGATTTTCTACTGACCATATTGGCGCATGCTCTTTTAAAAAAGTTGTGTTCCCGTGATAATTGGTGCGCCAATTTGGACCCTTATCGTAACGCGTCCACGATACGCTTAGGTCATTCCAGTCGATATCGCTTAGCACACCCGTGTTGTCTGGGTCGATCATCACAAAATAAATGGCCCCACTTTCACCAAACACCCAATCAAAACCCTTAGCTGGATTGCGACTAAACAGTTGAATGTCTGCTATACCATCGTGGTCGCGGTCTGACCACTTCACGTTATAATCAGAAGGTCCATCGTAAAAACCGTCGCCGTCGACGTCTACTTGCAAAGAGTCGTTTTGGAGATCGCCCCATTGGTCTAACAATGTCGCGTCGTCGTCTTCATCTAGCCAGCGCAAGCGTTTACCATTTCGCCACAACTCCAGAATATCTGGGTCGCCGTCGTTGTCTATGTCGGTATAAATTATGGTGGGACTCTCGACATGGTTGAGCTTTGAAAATCGCGATGATGTAATGTCTGTTTCACTTGGATAAGATGCTTTTAGCGCTGCTGTATTTTGCTGAGCAATCGCTGTGCCGTGAAACAAGGCAAGACCTAAGAATGCCATTTGATACTTAAATTGTTTCTGATTGTGCTTTTTCACGATTTTGCCTTGTAGCTCAAATTTGGATGTGCTCAGATTGGAAGCAAGTTCTTCAACGAATTATCCACTTAATCGTTGTAGCTACTTTTATCGAAACAACGATGTTAATACCCTATTAAATCAAGTCAAGTTAAATCATATATAATCACGACTGACTTATGAAATCAATGTGTCAAGAAACTTGAGATCTCTGTTATTCATGATTGAAAGCACAAACCCAACTTCTTTTGGACATGCTGAACATTTACCCACCATGTTAGATTTTGCGTTAACTATGAGCTCTAATGGTGTTTGTCAGCTTTTTTTACAGATATAGAGAAAACAGGAAATAAAGAGGCGAAAACCCCACTAAAAGCATGATAGTAATAGCTTTATTTTTTCGGGTGCAATTATTGCATGCACTGCTTATTGACAGAATTAGGAATTTCTGTACTAATTTTTTAAATTTCTTAAAACAGGATACATATATATGTCTTTCGAGATAACAAAAAAAAATTCACATACAAAATTAGCACTTCAGTTGGGAGCAATAGTACTAGCTGCCACATTAAGCAGCAATGCTGCGGCCAATCACATCGATTTCATACAAGATGACTCAAACTCAGGCAACGGCGTTACTAACGCTATTTTCAGTCTGTCGGCTGGCACTGGTGACGGTGTACTTACAGACACACAAATGGGCGAGTCCGCAGATATACTAGGTGGTTCGCGCACTGTTTCAATTAGTAATACTGGCTTCGGTCAAACCTCTACTGTAGAGAAAGCACTTGGCACCGACTTCATCTCGGTAACCAACGGTTTCGTAGCTGCAGGCGACGTGGTTCTCAGTTACTTAGAAATTGGCAGTAGCGATTTCTCTACCATTTGGGATTCTATCGGTGTCGATATTCCTGTGCTAGATAACAATGTTGGCGATGGCGAAATTAACCTCAGCGTAACAGTGACCGACGGATTTGGTGGCATGGACACCGTATTTGCTGAGAGCGATAGTGCAGTGTTGGGTCGTATTGAAGATCCTGGCTTTTTCTACTTTGATTTTGCCGACTACATGGGCGTAGACTTTTCTAACGTTGCTGCCGTATCTGTAAGATTTGAAACTGCCATTATAGGTTCAGATTTTCTAATTGGTGGCATCACGCGTGAAGTGCGCAATCCAGTCCCCCCCGTCTCGTCTGTATCTACATCAGGTACTTTGGGAATGTTCAGCTTAGGCTTGCTTAGCTTGATGTATACCAAACGTAAGCTAGTAACCAAGAACAGCTAGATAACTAGTACGATTGAGCTTACATAGTAGGTTGTATTGGAAAGGGTGCCCAAAAGGGCATCCTTTTTTTATAGTTTTTAAGGCGCGGCAAAGTCTCTATAATCAAGATGCACAAAAATTATTTAAGACTTAGTACCGTGATAGTTATATCACCAGCCCTAACATCACATAAGTCACTAGCCCAAGCATGCTCGAAATTACAAAACTAAGTACAGCCCCTTCTTTAACCATGTCTTTAATTTCAACCTCGCCTGTGCCGTAGGCAATGGCGTTAGGTGCTGTCGCTACGGGTAACATGAATGCGCAGCTTGCGGCCATTGCGGCGGGGATCATTAACACCGCGGGGTCGACACCGTAGTTTATACCCACAATGTATAGTATTGGCATTAACAAAGTGGCGGTCGCCGTATTGCTGGTAATTTCGGTAAGGTAGGTCACGCTTAAGCACAATAATAGAATAGTCACTACTAAAGGATACTCGGTAAATGAGCTCAATCCTTCCCCAATAAGCACACTTAGTCCCGAAGCAGAAAAACCTTTTGCCAAGGCAATACCACCGGCGAATAAAAGCAACATCCCCCAAGGAATATTAACGGCACTTTGCCAGTTTAATAAACGCTCGCCTTTACCGTTTGGTACTATAAACATTAGTACAACTGCCGCTAGAGCGACGGTACTGTCACCAGCAAAAGGGATGTTAAGCCAATCGCGCCAACCACCAAGAGGTTCATTGCGAGTAATCCATGCAAGTACAGCTAGTGCAAATACAATCAAGGTTCGAATTTCTTCGGTTTGCCACTTTCCCAGTGTCGGCAGTTCAACATTTAAGGGGCCTTTTAGTTTCCGCGTCAACCAAATAGCCATTATCGGAATAGCTATGATTACGCATGGAATGCCCACCATCATCCATGTTAAAAAGCTAAACTCTTGGCCTGATTGTTGTTCGTACAAGCCAGCAAAAATAACGTTAGGAGGTGTACCAATAAGCGTGCCAATACCACCCACACTGGCTGAATAAGCAATACCCAAAATTAACGCAATCTTAAGCGATCTCTCCTTTACTTGAGAAAGCACTGCCAGAGCGATTGGTAACATTATTAGTACTGTGGCGGTATTTGAAATCCACATACTAATTGCCGCCGTAGCCATCATGAAGCCGAACACGAGGCGCCGCTTGCTATGCGCCCCAATAGCCTTAACCATCATAATAGCCAATCTTTCATGTACACCCGATCGTTCTAAGCTTTTCGACAGCATAAACGCACCCATGAGTAACAAAATTACATGACTACCAAACGCGCTGCTTGCCTCGGTGTAAGTCAAAATACCGAACAATGGAAATAGCGCAAAGGGAAGCAATGAAGTAACCGGAATTGGAATAGCTTCACTCACCCACCAAACAACGGTAAGTGTTGTAATCCCGGCGGTAATAGCGGCGTTTTGTTGAAAGCCCAGTAAGTATATGCAAAGGTAAAAAGTGACCAGTCCAAAGAAGGGGCCAATAAATAGAAAACGATTAGTACTACTCATGTTTTACCGCCGTGAAGGTATTATTAAGTCAAGCAATGTAAATCGTATATATGGTGCAGCTGAATTTTGCGATTGGGCACTTGCTTAATTTCTGTTTAAGCAGATTATCACACATCATGATTTATTCGAAAAAGACACTTGCCGTCCATTAATCATCAATCATGAAATGCATAAATACTTAAAAGTAGCGTATTTATCTCGTTTTTACTTATATTTGATAAATAACGGAGAGAGCCTACAGCATCGACGATGTAAACTTTACAATTATATTCCAAAATTTATGCTCTTTCGACCTCAATAATCATTATTACTTAGCGTCAATATTGAATCTAATAACAATTAAAACAACATATTACGTAAATTTTTGCTTGTCCAATAGTCGGTGGCCCAGACTTTGCTATGTATAAGTCAGACATGCGTAACAGCAGGTCATCAGTAAATAACTAGGAGAAAATTATGAGTAACGATCGTGCTGAAGGTAACTGGAAAGAATTAAAAGGCAAAGCCCAGAAGAAATGGGGAAAACTTACGGATGATGATCTTGACCAAGTTGAAGGGCGTCGCAAAGAACTAGTTGGCAAATTGCAAAAAGCTTACGGTAAATCTAAAGAAGATGCCCAACGCGAAGTAGATGAGTTTTTTAGCTAAAACCTTAGCTGAACCCATAAAAAAAGGTCTGATTTATCAGACCTTTTTTATGTCTACCATTTTTTTAGTATCACGAACAGGCTATTTGCTAATTACGCCACAAGCAAATCTTGAACCGCCGCCGCCATTAGCTTCTGGTTTGTCAGAATAATTGTCCCCGCCGGCATGAATCATAATAGAATGGTTCAGTACATCTGCCATAGTCAGCAAAGGTGCATATAAGGGATGAACAGCACTTCCACTACTTGCAACAAATAAAGCTGGTAAGTCACCACTATGACCGTCTACAGACCATGGTGCACCATGCTCTTCTACATCGTCGGTATCTAAATGGCTACCAGCAGCTCCGGCTGCTACTTTTTTCTCACCTTCCATGCTGGCTTCACAACTTGGGTTCTGATGTATATGAAAACCATGTAATCCGGGAGTTAAACCGTCAAGATTAGGTGTAAAAACTAATCCTTCAAAATCGCCCGATGAAATTGAGACTTGCCCAAGTGACGCTCCAGTTTCGACATGTTTCATCTCAACGCTTACTGTTTGAGTATGATTATGTGCGTTTACACCGAATGAAAACATACTTGCAAAAACGGTATAAAAAAATAATCGCTTTATCATAAATAACTCCTAGTCGATAAGTTAATTTTGTTACTTGAAAGTTTACTCAAGTATTGTATTGTTGGTAGTGAAAAGCCAGAAAGAATTCTGGCTTTTGCCCACATAAAAACTATTTATTGGCCAGTTTTTTACTGCGACTTTTTAACCTTAATCATGAGCTTGTTATTCACTGACTTCACATCATTTGTGTTTTCAGCAATTGCTAATGCTAACTCGCGTTCAGCGTCTGAAGCCACTTCGCCATTAAGAGTTACAATGCCGTTTTCTACGTCTACGTTAATGTCGGTCCCAGATACCTCAGAATCGAACAGCAATCTGCTCTTCACTACTGTACTGATTTTGGTATCAGTAAAAGCACTCGTTGTTTCGTTATCAACATCATCATCGTCTACATTCAAAACGGTTAACTGATTATTGACGTCTTTAACACCGTCTATGCCCATTACTAATTCTCCAGCAAGCTCTTTTTCAATCTTGTTGTCCACTTTGCCGGTAAGAGTAACTGTACCCATTTTAACGTCGGTATTAATATCAAACGAATCTAAGTTGCCGTTAAACAGTAACGTAGCTTCTGCTTTACCATCAATCCAAGCGTCCATCGCCTCTTTTTCCCACTTATTGTCCATTGCCATTGCTGACGTGGAAAGACCTGCTATTAATGCTAACGATGCTACTAATGCTAACGATGCTACTGATATAAATGAGCGTTTCATAATTAATCTCCTTTTGTGTGATTGAATTATAGACTGCGATTAACGTGCCAACTCATAAAGCATTGAATTAAATAACAATTTTATGCTGATTTTTACAAGTCACGGTAAGTAATACAAACTTGGAAGTAATATTTACGACAAAAGAATTCGCCGTTTGTGCGACCGAGAACACCTTGCCAGTTTGGATACTGCAGTCGACCCATCATCTTGACAAACGTCAGCAATGTTATAATGTTGAAGAGATTGAATTTCAGAGTATTCAATATGGACCATACTTTGTTTTCCACATCTAACCGAATCTATTGGAAAAACTTCGAGTTCAAGATACATACAGTGGCAGACCAAAGGTACGCGAACACAAAGTGTTTCAAATTCTATAGAGCGGGTCCATGCTCGTCTACCGATACTAGCTAATATGCGCAGAGGAATGTCATCATGCTGCTAGAGAGAGAGGGCGCTGTACAAGATTTTATCGGCATTGCCCAACAGGCAGCGGTGTCGGGCAAAGTATTATTGATAAGTTCTGAAGCAGGTATTGGGAAAACCTCGCTTTTAGAATATATAAAAATGTCGAATGAAATAGAGTCTAAAATAGTGTGGAGCGGCTGCGACCCCTTATTCACTCCGCAACCTTATGCCCCATTTACGGAAATTGCACGTTCAGTCTCCACGTCACTTTTAACACTTTTAGAGTCCAATGACAGCGCCACTAAAATAGCAAATAAAATTGCCTCTGCCCTATACTCAAGTCTTGAAGAATTAACTCACCCCATTGTTCTCGTCATTGAGGACTTGCATTGGGCCGATCATGCTACGCTAGACCTGCTGAAGTTTTTGGTACGCAGGATCTCTTTTGTAAAGTGCATGTTGTGCTTAACGTACAGAGAAGATGAGGTTACCCTTGAACATCCGTTTCGCTCTGTATTGAGTTTGTGTCCGTCGGCTCATACTAGTCGTATTCAACTGCTGCCGTTAAGCTTACGTGCAGTAGAGACTTTAGTTAAAGATACACAACATAACGCAGTTGATTTACACAAAATCACTGCTGGTAATCCGTTTTTCATAAACGAAGTATTGGCAAGTAAGACCAATGAAAACGAAAAAATTCCGTCGTCTATACGCGATGCTATAGGTGCACGCTTAGCTAATTTAACTGAAGCACAACGCGGTCTCTTACTCACACTCAGCCTAATACCTTATGGGATTCCCGTGACGCTTGTAGAACATCTATTCGGTGACCATGGGGAGCGCTATGCCATCGACTGTGTGGCCCGTAAGTTACTACAATTTGATGCCCAAGGTGAACTTCGTTTTCGTCATGAATTGGCTCGTTTAGCAGTGCTTTCGTGCTTGTCTTTAAATCAACAAAAGCGCAAGCATTTGGAAATTCTACGTGGTTTAGAAGAATTAAAGCTGACGGCAAACTTGGCGTGGTTAGCACATCATTCAGAAGGTGGTTTAGATGCTGCAAACGTACTGAAGTATTCACCGCTTGCCGCCACTCGAGCGGCTAACTTAGGCGCCCACAAAGAGGCTGCATCTTACTACGAAAAGGCCTTAAAATTTGTTGAGTATGCCGACGCTGAACTTGCTGCTACTTTACATGAAAGCTGGGCTTACGAGGTTAGCATTACCACGCATATTAATGCTTCTGTTATAGAAGCGCGGCGCTTAGCCATTACCCTTTGGCGCGCCTTAGGCCGGTTTGATAAAATTGGCGAAAACTTGCGTAGTTTATCACGACTGTATTGGTATCAAGGACAAGCAGACCGAGCGGAACAATACGCAAATGAAGCGATTAGAACCTTTGAGCAAATCCCCGCATCGTCGGAACTCGCCATGGCATATTCTATGCGATCTCAACTTGACATGCTAAACGATCGAACACAGGATGCCGTTAAGTGGGGACACAAAGCGCTAGCACTAGAACAAACCTTCAATAATCCGCTGGTAAAAGTACATGCCTTAACCAATATAGGCTCGGCGCTATTGATGAGTGGCAATGCCAGTGGTGAAGCAATGCTCAATGAAAGTTTGATATTGGCAGAAGAGCAAGGATTGCATGAAGAGGCCGCGAGGGTATACACAAATTATTCAGACTATTGTGTGCGCTTTAAAAAATTGGCTTTAGCAGACCAGCTCACTCATAAAGGTATCCAATATGACATTTCACACGACCTTGATTCATGGACATATTATTTAGTAGGTATACAAGCACAGTTAAGACTTGAACAAGGTAGACTAATTGACGCTGAAACTATTGCTGCAGGCGTGCAAAAGCTTGAAAACCAAACGGTATTAATGAAACTTCCTGCACTTAATGTACTTGCAAGAGTTCGCGCGAGAATGTCTATGCCAGACGCCGATGGTTTGTTACAAAAAGCACTTAACCAAGCACTCGTCATCGATGAGTTTCAATATATTATTCCTGCCCGACTCGCAATCATTGAATACTCATGGATAATTAGAGACTTTCAACAGGCTAAAAAACAAGCCGAACTTTTAACGGAATTAGCCGAATCCGTTCTCAACGAGTGGCAGTTAGGTGAACTTATGCTGTGGTGCTTACGAATGGATTTATCGTTTTCTCAGTTAAATACCAATGCTATTTTAAACAGAACAATTCCAACACCTTATTCGTTCGAATTAGCGGGCAATACTCACGAGGCTTTTGCAAGTTGGCAAGCATTAGCAATGCCTTTTAATGCAGCACTATCTTTATTGCAATCTACGGGAATAGAGCGCAGTGGTGCATTTTTGCGAGCCTTTACTATGTTTGAGTCGATGCATGCCAAAGCTTTTTTGTATTACGTTAAAGAAACAGCGAAGCAAGAGGGTTTTGGTGAACTATTACCAAAATTACGCCGAGGTCCATACGCTAAAACGCGACAGCACCCTGTGGGCCTAACGGCAAAAGAACAGCACGTTTTGAAGCAACTCATTACAGGCGCATCGAATCACGACATCGCAAACGCTCTTTCACGCTCCCAGCGAACCGTTGAAAATCATGTTTCGTCAATATTATCGAAGCTTAACGTAGATAACCGAATTGAAGCTGTACTTAGGGTGGCGAACGAGCCTTGGCTAATAGTGTGAATCTATTCTGCTAGTAGGACATAAACGCGTCTTTAATCAGTGCAACTTTAGTGTTTACCATAGTACTGATACGTATTTATTAGGCAAAGCAATGGATCAATACTTGGGACAGGATACTTACAACTGGTTAGTTGATTATTTGTACAAACCTCTTGGCCTTAGTCCGTCTGCCTAT
>Ga0115567_10001653_pt1 | contig 22238 bp, 19 predicted proteins | sample COGITO_mtgs_1204_2_FD_88679 | JGI IMG/M metagenome (GOLD analysis project Ga0115567, IMG submission 88679) | Pelagic marine microbial communities from North Sea - COGITO_mtgs_120412 | ecosystem: Environmental > Aquatic > Marine > Epipelagic | place: Germany:Helgoland, sampling site Kabeltonne... | reverse complement strand
TATGCCAACAGAACTCGCAGAAAATAAATGGGCACAAAGTATTGTTGGTCTTACTAAAAAACTAGATAAATCTTTAGACGCCTTGAATCTAAAGCGAATCGACACATCTAAGGGTGTGGCATTCAACCCAGAGCTCCATGAAGCAGTGCAATTCGATGAAGAGGCTGAGGGTGAACACGAGGTTGTAGCCGAAGGACTCCAGGCTGGCTATACACTAAACGGTACGCCGATACGCCATGCGATGGTGAAAGTGACGAAACAATAAACGCAACGTAGTCAGGAACGTGAAGATGACGAGTAAAACCGATGACGTGATTGTTATCAAGAACTTGAAGAAGAGCTATGGTGACAACCATGTTCTAAAGGGCATTAATTTACACGTTAAACGTGGCACCATGCTAGCGCTTCTGGGCCCCAACGGCGCCGGTAAGACGACAACTGTGCGCATCATGAGTACACTTCTGAAATTTGACGGTGGTTCGGTGAAGATTAACGGCCTTGATGTTGCAAAAAAGCCCGACGAGGTGCGTGGAATTATTGGGCTGACTGGTCAATCTGCAGCCGTCGATGAGATGCTGACCGGACGCGAAAATTTAATTATGATGGGCCGACTTTATAGGCTAACGAAAAAGAGTGCACATGCCCGAGCGGAAGAACTGCTCGCAGAATTTGATCTAGTCGATGCCGCCAATCGACCGTTGAAGGCATACTCTGGCGGCATGCGCCGAAGACTCGATCTTGCGGTTAGTCTCATCGCTACTCCTCCTATTATCTTCCTTGACGAACCAACCACAGGACTCGATCCCCGTTCGAGAATCGCGATGTGGGATATCATCAATAAATTGAAGGCAGGTGGCACGACAATTTTACTGACAACACAATATCTTGAAGAAGCCGATCAGCTTGCCGATAGAATTGTGGTAATAGACGGAGGAAAAGTTATTGCTGAAGGTACGGCAAAGGAACTCAAGGCAAAAATTGGTAACGACATTCTAGAGCTGACGTTTGCAAATAAAAAGCTACTTTCTGCTGCAGGAAAAGAACTGAATAAAACAATTGTGGCTACGAATGAAAAAGATTTGACGCACAGCGTTTTAATACGAGATACGAATAAAGATGTACAGAAGACACTCGCTGCGCTAAGCAACGCAACTATTAAGATAGAATCAATGGCAGTACATAAGCCAACGCTTGACGACGTGTTCCTATCGCTGACTGATAAAAAATCGAAAGGTGCGTCGTAATGGCAACGAAACTAGAATTTTCAAAGCAACCAAAATTTGTATCTCTATTCACCGATTCGCTCATCATGATTAAGCGAAGTTCGACACATATCTTGCGAAACACCGATCAATTGATTGGTACATTTTTTCAGCCAATCATGTTCTTGGTGCTATTCACTGCCGTCTTTAACGGAATTGGCGCGTCACTGCCGCCGGGCGTATCGTATATAAACTTTCTCATGGCGGGAATCATCATCCAAACAGTTGCTTTTGGTTCTACCACGACATCACTTGCTGTAGCAAACGATTTGCAAAAAGGTATTATCGATCGATTTCGTAGTTTGCCTATGAGTAATATTGCGGTCTTGAATGGTCATGTCGTATCAGATGTATTTCGTAACACGATATCGACAGTCGTCATGGTTCTGGCTGGTTTGGCCTTTGGCTTTCGGCCGAGCGCATCGTTTCTCGATTGGGTGTTAATCGCTGGTATTATTGTGCTTTTCACGCTCGCATTTTCGTGGCTTTCGGCGATTATGGGTGTGCTCGCTAAAAGTATAGAAGGTGTGCAGTGGATGTCATTTGTCATCGTATTCCCGTTAACATTCGCATCGACTGCATTTGCACCAGCCAACACACTGGCGCCGTGGCTTCGTCCATTTGCCGAGCACCAGCCGATTTCGCAAGTAGTCGAAGCAATTCGAGCCTTGATGCTTGGTACACCTATAGAGAATTACGGCTGGCTTGCGATTTTCTGGTGCATACTCATTTTAGCTGTTTCAATTCCTGTTGCATCTTGGTTGTTTAAACGTAAAACCCTGAATTAGACGTAAATGCATGTGCTAGAATAAGCGTATGCGCAATAAAGGATTTACAATCGTCGAACTACTCATCGTGATTGTAGTTATTGGCATTTTGTCGTCAATTTCGGTCGTTTCTTATAACGGCGTCCAAGCGAATGCACGAGATACGGCGCGAAAATCCGACGTAACAGCTATCGCAAAAGCACTCCAGCTATACGGTGGTAGGTACGGCCCTATGACTGTCGGAAGTGGTTGTGGCAGTGGGGGCAACGGTAACGGATGGTTTAATTATGAGTATTCACCGTCATCGATGATGCGATGCCTGAAAGACAAAGGTACGGTAACCTCGGATATCATCGATCCTTCCGGAACGAAGAACTGCGGCTCTGGAGACCTAAAGTGTTACACTTATATGAAATATTCATGTACATTATCTGGCCAGCCTACGACCTACGTGTACGCAAACCTTGAGACAGTCGGGCATACAACTACAGATACTGATGGCACCTGCGCTTCGACGATAGACACGCTCTATGGCATGAATTTTTTTGTCAAATTTGAAGAATAGATATGTTGTATTGGCACTCTTGACATGAGAGTGCCAACTTGTGTATTATAGATATAGATTTGGCACACTCCTGCGAGGAGTGCCAAAGGTAAACGCCAATTTTTATACATAATTCATATAAAAGGAGACAATCTTTATGGGTAAAATTATCGGAATCGACCTCGGTACAACGAATAGTGCCTTTGCGCACATGGTAGCGGGAAAGCCAGAAGTTATTGCTAATGCGGAAGGTAACCGTACGACACCAAGTGTCGTCGCTATTAATAAGAAGGGTGACCGTCTGGTTGGGCAAGTTGCACAACGTCAACGTGTCACTAACGCTACCAATACTATTTACGGAGTAAAACGACTGATTGGCCGTAAATTTACAGACGACGAAGTCAAAAAAGACATTGATATTATGCCGTTTAGCATTGTTAAAAAAAGTGATGGTGTTGCCGTCACGATGGGCGACAAAGACTACACCCCAGAAGAAGTTTCAGCAATGATTCTCTCAAAGATTAAATCCGATGCTGAAGCGTTCCTCGGTGAAAAAGTTACCGAAGCGGTTATTACCGTACCTGCGTACTTCGACGACTCTCAACGCCAAGCTACAAAAGACGCCGGTAAAATCGCCGGGCTTGAAGTTAAGCGAATTATTAACGAACCAACCGCTGCGGCACTGGCGTACGGTCTTGATAGCAAAAAAGACGAAAAAATCGCGGTATTCGACCTCGGTGGCGGTACATTCGATGTGTCGGTACTTGAGCTTGGTGACGGCGTATTTGAAGTTCGATCGACTCATGGCGATACTCACCTCGGTGGTGAAGACTTCGACAACCGTATCGTCAACCACTTTCTCGAAGTATTTAAAAACGATGAGGGTATTGACCTCAAAAGCGATAAAGCTGCTATGCAACGTCTTAAAGATGAAGCTGAAAAAGCCAAAAAAGAACTGTCGTCTACAAACGAATATGAGATCAATCTTCCGTTTATTACAGCAGATGCCGATGGTCCAAAGCACTTTGAGTACAAGCTGACAAAGAGCAAACTCGAAGACCTCGTAAAAGACCTCATTGACCGACTATCGATTCCTGTTGAAAAAGCACTCAAAGACGCAGGCGTGAAAGCTGGTGACATCGACGAAGTTGTGCTGGTCGGTGGTATGACACGTATGCCAGCAGTTGTCGAGAAAGTAAAAGGTATTTTCGGCAAAGATCCACTCAAGGGTGTGAACCCAGACGAAGTTGTCGCGATTGGTGCGGCTATCCAGGGTGGAGTACTGCAAGGTGACGTGAAAGACGTGCTACTCCTTGATGTAACACCACTATCACTCGGTATCGAGACAATGGGTAATGTCGTGAACAAAATTATCGAACGAAACACAACAGTACCAACGAGCAAGAGCGAGACGTACTCGACTGCTTCTGACAATCAGCCGCAAGTTGAGATTCACGTGCTACAGGGTGAACGCGAATTTGCGCAGGATAATAAGAGCCTAGGTAAATTCGTACTCGATGGTATTGCCCCAGCGCCGCGTGGTGTTCCACAAATCGAAGTGACCTTTAGTCTCGACGCGAACGGTATATTGAATGTAACCGCGAAAGACAAGGGAACTGGTAAAGAAAACTCTGTCACCATTCAAGATTCTGGAAATATGTCTAAAGAAGACATCGAAAAAGCGCAAAAAGATGCTGAAACGCACGCTGATGAAGATAAGAAAAAGCGTGAATCTGTCGATGCACGAAACACGCTTGAAAATGCGATTTATCAGGCAGAGAAAATGCCAGACGAATTCAAAGATAAGATTTCTGAAGATGATGTAACCGCTATCAAGGAAGCAGCTGAAGCGGCAAAGAAAGTTCAGTCTGACGACGATGCAGATAAAGAAGCACTCGGAGCTGCCGCTAAAGAACTGAACGACAAGATCATGCCAATCGGCGCTAAAATGTACGAAGCTGCAGCCAAAGAATCTGAAGATGCACCTGCTTCAGAGGACGGCGATGATAAGAAGTCTGACAAAGATGAGCCAGTAGAAGGCGAAGTTGTCGACGAAGAAAAAGACGACAAAAAGAAAAAGTAATCCAGCTTATCCTGTACGTAAAAATACCGGCAACCATGTTGCCGGTATTTTATTTTGAGGAAACGTTCAATGTCGATGGAATTTTCGCTAGGATTATTTGATAGCAACAAGCTCAATATCAAACACCAAATCGCTATTGGGTGGAATGTTACTAGCGGCGCGTGCTGAGCCATAGGCCATTGCACTTGGAATGATGAGTCGTCGCATACCGCCGACTTTCATGCCCGGTACGCCTTCGGTCCAACCTTCCACCACTTGGTTTAAGCCAAAGGTTATCGCATCGCCAAAATCGTGGCTGCTTTGAAAGATTATGCCGTTTTTACATAGCGCTCCAGTGTAATGTGCTGTGATAGTTGCCCCAACGGGAACTTCAACGCCGGTGCCAATTTCTATGTCAATACTTTCTAGTTTCTCTACTGAATCAATCGGAGTAAAGTTTGTGAGTTTTGTGCCTTCGTATTTAGTCATTTTACTAGTATACAAGATGTGGATGCGATATACTGAAGGAAGAATAAATGCAGTATGTATTTCTTGTTATCGAAGTCACCATTTTAGTCGCCTTGTCGGCTGTTTTTTCTGGTTTAAATATTTCATTGATGTCTCTAGATATCGATGATCTTCGTCGTAAGAAAAAGTTGGGGAATCCAGAAGCAATAAAGGTACTTCCGTTTCGCGAAAAGACGCACCTTAGCCTGGCGAGCATATTGTTCGGTAATATCGCGGTGGTATCTGCGGTTTCACTACTCCTCGGATCGTACTTGCAGGGGCTGTTCGCCGGTCTTCTGAGTACACTACTGATCGTTATCTTTGGAGAGATATTGCCTCAGGCATTCTTTGCTCGGTTTGCACTTCAATTCTGTGCTTTCTTTGCACCATTCCTCCGTCTGACGATAGTGGTGACGTATGTGTTTTCGAAGCCAATCCAGTTGCTACTCGATAAGCTGATAAGCCCTGAAGCGCGAAACCTCCACTCACGGGATGAACTCGGTATGATAATCGGCGAACACCGGGCTTCGACGAGTGAGCTAGACGACGATGAAGTCGAGATTATTCAGGGCGCGCTGCAGATGAGCGAGAAGAAAGTCGGTGATATTATGGAGCCGATAAAAGAGGTCTATTGGCTGACGGATGCAGCAATTCTCGATGAAAAAACCGTTGATCAGATAAAAGAAAAAGGCTACAGCCGCATACCCATTTTTGATAAGAAACGCACAAAATGCTTTGGCGTGCTCCTTATGAAAGATATGGTAGATGTCGATTTTGATGAGTATCCGCGCCCCATTACCGAATTTAAGCTGCATAAAACACAGCTCATCGGTAGCAGAACGGCTCTTGATACGATGCTACGTAAATTCTTCTCACTCCGTACACACCTGGTGCCTATCGAAAAAGATGGGAAAATTATCGGCATACTGACTGTCGAGGATTTGGTCGAAGAAATCATTGGGCACGAGATTGCCGATGAAACCGATCATATGCACGACAGAGACTAGAGTATCTTCTGAATTTAACCAACAACTTGCACACTAATTTGCGGTATGCGGAAAAGAGGGTTCGTAGTGAATCACAAGGTTACTGCTATAACGAGGAAAGAGCGACCCCTGATGATGTTTTTGAATCTCTAGAGGAAAACCGTACCTGCGAAGTGACTAGCTATACAGTTTCTAGGTATTAATACCGCTTGTGGTTTCCACCCCTGTAAAGTACAGTAGTAGATATGGATATACACAAAGAACTCTCGAAGATTTTTAAGGGCGAACTCGAAACGAATAGTGAAACATTAGAATTTTACTCGCACGATGCAAGCTTATTTGAACTGAAGCCACAAATTGTTGGCTTTCCAAAAAACGTAGAAGATTTGAAGAATACGGTTCGGTTTGTAAATAAACATCGACCTCAGCATCCAACGCTGAGCATTACGCCGCGCTCTCGCGGGACGGATATGTCTGGTGGTGCGATAGGCGAGTCGATCGTCCTGGATGTTTCAAAACATATGACTAAGCTCGAGAAGGTATCGAGTAGATCGGCAACCGTGCAACCTGGCATGATGTACAAAGACTTTGAAGTGAAGACACTGAAACACGGTGCACTACTACCAAGTTATCCGGCGAGTCGAGATCTTGCCAGCGTCGGTGGTATGATGAGCAACAACTCGGGCGGAGAAAAATCGCTTGAGTATGGAAAAACCGATAATTTCGTGACTGAGCTCAAAATGGTACTGTCAGACGGAAATGAGTATACCGTACGGCCGTTAACAAAACTTGAATTAGTACGAAAAATGGCACAAAAGGATTTTGAAGGTAACCTGTATAAACAGACATTCGACTTGCTCGAAAAACACTACGATGAGATTCAAGCCGCAAAGCCAAACGTCAGTAAAGACTCTACGGGCTATCATTTGTGGAATGTATGGAATAGAGAAACAGGCATTTTTGACCTCACAAAACTATTTGTTGGCGCACAGGGGACGCTTGGATTAATATCTGAAGGAACCGTCGATCTTGTCCGACACAAAAAGAAGTCTGGCTTGTTGGTATTATTCTTAAAAGATATTGATGATCTCGGTAGTCTTATTCCTGCCGTCTTAAAGCACAAGCCAGCGACATTCGAAAGCTTCGATGACCAAACCCTACTACTTTCTATTAAATTTATGCCGAGTTTCTTGAAACTACTTGGCCCGGCTCGGTTTATACGACTGTTAGTTGGCTTGATACCAGACGGTTTACAACTGTTACGAGGAATACCAAAGCTCGTGTTAATGGTTGAGTTCGACGGTGACACTGATGAAGAAGTCCTCAAAAAGATTAAAAAGCTACACAAAGAACTTGCCAAGAAACGGGCAAAGTACATGATAAATGGCTTTGAAATAGACGAAACGGAAGGCAAAAGTGAAAAATTCTGGATCATGCGTCGTTACAGCTTCCAATTACTGCGCAGCAAAGTAAAAGATAAACACACGGCGCCGTTTATCGATGATTTTGTGGTGCCGCCGAAGCACCTCGCGGAATTCTTACCAAAACTTCGTAAGATTATCAAAAAATACAAATTGTTCGCGACCATTGCTGGCCACATGGGCGACGGTAACTTCCATGTTATTCCTCTTATGAAGATCGAAGATCCAAAAGAACGAGCCAAGCTTGAGCCGTGCATGAAAGAAGTGAATAAACTCGTCATCAGCTACGGTGGTTCAGTTAGCGGTGAGCATAATGACGGACTCGTGCGCGGGCCTTGGCTGGAAGCAATGTACGGCAAGGACGTACTTGGCTACATGAAAGATATCAAAAAAATCTATGATCCAGACAACATTTTTAATCCGCACAAGAAAACTGATGCAGATTGGGACTATAGCTTTTCGCATATTCGAAAAGAATTCTAGCCCTACTTGAGATGCAACGTAATTGGCGTATAATCAGTCAAGTGAGAAAATACTCACATTTTACGAAGAGATTGAGGAAAAATGAGTACTGAAAAAAATGTCGTGATATTTATCAATGCAATGAGGCCCGAAACCCCTAAAGCCATAAGGGAGTACGAAAGTAGAACAAAGAGCACAATACAACCAATAATACTCGTTGATGAGTCTGTTTCAGAAGCAATATATTCCGCAAATCATCAAGATGAAATTCCCAGTGAAATCCCACGTATCACCTGTAATTTCGATTCTAAAAAAGACGTAGAAGTTGCGCTATCCGAGTATTTGCCAAAAATACTGTCTATAACCGCTCAGTTTGAAAACTGTGTTGACGAACTAAGTAAAATTGTTGACTACTTTCCTGGCCTTAAGCTACCTACTAAAGATGCTCTTATTGCATCCACTGATAAATCTGTAATGCGTAACACTATGCAGAAGAGCATCCCAGAACTAATACCTGGATTCCGTGAAATTGATGCTAATTATACAGAAACAGAAATAGATGAAATTGCTGAATCGCTCGAGTTCCCATTGATTGTAAAACCGAATGGCCTGGGTGCAAGTTTGCTTGTAAGTAAGTCGTAGATATCGAAGAACTAAAAAGTGCGGTTAAGCTTGCGTTCAGTGAAATAGAAAATATATACGATAAATGGGTAAAACGTCAGTTGCCGAGTCTTTTGATCGAAGAATTCATGGGGGGCGAACTCTATTCGCTAGATGTATATGTGAATAGTAGAGGTAAGAAGTACTATACGCCAGTCGTTCGCGTATATACTGGTGCCGATGTCGGGTATGAAGATTATTTTGGTTATGCTCACTCAACCCCCTCAGGTCTATCTGAACTTCAGATCGAGAAAGCTCGCGAAACGGCAGGTGCGGCTTGCGATGCAGTGGGCTTGATGTCTGCAACCGGACATGTTGAGATGATTAAAACCAATACAGGCTGGAAGATTGTTGAGCTCGGTCCGCGAATTGGAGGATTTAGACACGAGCTATACAGCACTGCTTTTGAAATTAACCATATAGTAAATGATTTTTTAATTAGGGCGGATATTGAACCTGAAATTCCTACTGAGTGTAAAAAATTTGCCTCGTACGTATATTATTACAATCGTAAAGAAGGTAAAGTCGTCGATATATCTGGCTTGAATATGTTAAAAGAGCTATCTTCGTTAATTTTTATAAAAAGAGGAATCTATACTGGAGGGCAAACTGTGTTCGCCAAACACGGCGGTGATCCGATGTTCTTTATGTTTTTTGCAAATGAAGACATTGATGCATTAAATGAGGACATTGCCAAAATGCAGCGAGAGCTAGAGGTCACTGTTGATCCAAAGGCTGCTATCTAGGAGATTCATATTGGTGAAGTGAACGCAAGATTCCAGATATAGGGAACTAGCACTCTTGCAATTCGAGTGCTAGTTTTCTATACTAGTAACAGATGTCAAAAGAAGATTACTATACAACATTAGGTGTGTCGAAGGATGCATCTGCCGATGAAATAAAAAAAGCTTACCGTAAAGCTGCTGTTAAACATCACCCTGATAAAGAAGGTGGTGATGAGGTTAAGTTCAAGGCAGCAAGCGAAGCATACGATGTATTGAAAGACTCACAGAAGCGTCAACGCTATGACCAATTTGGACATGCCGGTGTTGGCGGATCATCTGGTGGTGGCGCTGGCGGCAATCCATTCGAAGGATTCGGTGGTGGGTTTGGTGGCCAGAACGTTAACTTCGATTTTGGCGACGGTGGACTCGGTGATATATTTGGACAGTTCTTTGGTGGTCAGCAGCAAAGCTCACGAGGCCCACAACGTGGACGCGATGTCGAAACAACGATTCAGCTTTCGTTTGAAGAAGCGGTCTTTGGCGTAGAGCGAGAGCTAAAACTTGGCATGGACGATGAATGTTCGCACTGTAAAGGTACGACGGTTGAACCTGGCAGTAGCATGAAAACCTGTCCGACCTGTAAAGGTGCCGGCCAGCAAACGCGTGTCATGAACACGATGTTTGGTGCGATTCAGCAAGCCGTGGTCTGTGAAACCTGTGAGGGTAAAGGCCAAGTTCCTGAAAAAGTCTGTACTGTCTGTAAAGGTAGTGGCACACAGCGTGATGAGCAAAAAGTAAAGCTCAAAGTGCCCGCGGGAGTCGATGATGGTGCAACAATACGCTTAAAAGAGCGCGGAGAAGCGCTCGCCAATGCTCCGAAGGGTGACCTGTATGTTAATATCCGTGTGAAGGCTCACAAGAAGTTTATGCGTGAAGGTGATATCATATTATCTGAAGAACACGTTTCTATGGTAGATGCGGCATTAGGCACTGAAATTGATGTCGAAACCGTTGACGGTAAAGTACGCATGAAAGTGCCAGCTGGTACGCAGAGCGGTACCGACTTTAAGCTTTCAAATCACGGCGTCCCACATCTCAGAAGCGAAAAACGAGGCTCACATATTGTGCAAATAGTTGTTGATACGCCTACAAAATTGAATAAGAAGCAGAAAGATTTGCTCGAACAATTTAAGAAGATAAAAAAGGGCACTTTATTCGCATAGCTCAGAGAGAGTCGGTTGATATATATAATTATTATGCTATAATAATTATATGAACATCGAAACACTAAAATCTTATCAAAATTTAAATCAGAAGCATTGTGATGTCTGTATATAAAAACGATCCTACCGCTACAATCTTTCTGCTTGCTGATAGGTTGCTGCAAAAAGGCTACGTGGATGAAGAAAAAAATTATGGCGGCACAACATTCCATACGTTTACGAAAAACGGTAAATCGTGGATTACAAATGGTTTCAAGATTTCGTATCCGTTTAACACAAGAGCTATATGTGATATTTCTAACAATAAAGCGATAGGATACGATCTTGCCTCTGAATACGGTGCTTCTATCCCAGAAACTATCGTGTTAAAACCAGATATGGACATAAAAAATATAAATCTTTTACTCGAAAAGTATAACAGTATCATCGTGAAACCACTTGATGCATCTTTGTCTCTCGGTGTGACGATGAACATTTCGGCTGATCCAGAAATAAATCCGGCTATTGAGTTAGCTCGTAAATATTCTGATATCGTTTTAGCTCAACAACAGGTAGTTGGTGACGAGTTGAGGTTCGCTATAATTAATGGGAAGGCGGTTGCAGCATTACATCGGCAGACTGCACGAGTCATTGGCGATGGAGTAAGCTCCGTACAGGAATTAATTAAGATAGAGAATGCTGAGCGGGCTCTTTTAGAAAACGCATATTTTACCTACCCTCAACTTGATGAAACTTTGATAAATGCAACGCATTTAAAAGATAAGACTGTTCTTGAAGCCGGTAAGACACTGGAGCTTTCGCATAGTGCGATGGTTCGGTATGGTGCTTCCATGTTTAACGTTCTGCCTGACGTTCATGAAGGGTACGTGAAAATAGCAGAGCAGATAGGCTCAGCGCTATCGATGGATTTTATTGTGGTAGACATTATGATTGCTGACTATACGACGCCAAGTACTTCTGAGAACTATTGGTTCATGGAGTACAACACGTCCCCCATACTGAAACTATTTCATGGAACTAGAGATGGTAACAATGTTGACATAGTCGGCTTGGTAGCCGACCGCATTGATAGAGCAATTCAGAGTAATTGACTAAATCCAATTTAAATGATAAAATATAAAAATTATAAAAGATAATAAAGGTAGCTGCTGCATGTGGCATAATAGAGTAACTATATGAAACGTGAAACATTTGGCAGCATAGAATCAGTTACCCTTTCAGATTTCGGGATAGTAGTAACGGCCAAAGTTGACACTGGTGCTTGGAGCGGGGCGCTTCACTGTAAAAAAATACAGCTTAATGGTGAGAACCTATCCTATAGTTTGCTTGGAGAAACACGGAACCTTCAAACTACCTCAAATTTTGAGTTTAGGCAAGTCCGGTCGGCAAACGGTCAACTCAGTGAAAGGTATATCGTCCCCATCACGATGATAATAAAGGGTAAGGAATACTGCACTAACATTGGATTAAACGATCGTAGTGATATGCAACATGAAATGCTCCTAGGACGTAAGTTCTTAATAGAGAACAACATACTTGTTGATGTTCAGCTAACATTAGACGATGACACAGAAGCGGAGAAATACTTATGAAAATTGCAATCTTATCAAATGGTCCTGGCAACTACTCAACTAAACGCTTGAAAAGCATTGCTATTGAGCGTGGACATGAAGTCGATATTATAAAATATCGCGACTGTTACGCGAGTATCGAAAAGTCCGACCCAACTGTTTGGTATAAAGGAGAACCGCTTTCCGGATACGACGCAATTATTCCACGAATTGCTAGCAGTATGACTCGATATGGTTCTATGATTGTTCGCCAGTTCGAAATGCAGGGAATTTATACGATTACTAGTTCGATTTCAATTGTCCGTTCGCGCGATAAACTTCGAAGCATGCAGCTGCTTGCTCGCGCTGGCGTGGGTATTCCGAAAACGGTGGTATCTCGCGGAGCAAGTGATAGTGATGATTTGATTGAGCAGCTTGGCGGAGCACCAGTAATCATCAAGTTAGCTCGTGGTACTCACGGCAATGGTGTTGTGTTAGCAGAAACTAAAAAAGCCGCAAAATCTGTATTGCAAGCGTTTTACGTCATGGATCAAGACGGTACAAACATCTTGCTGCAAGAATTTGTTAAAGAGTCAGCCGGTATGGATATTCGTGTATTTGTCGTAGGTGGAAAAGTAGTTGCCAGTATGAAACGGCAAAGTCTCGATGACGATTTTCGCTCAAACCTACACCAAGGTGGCGCGGGTGAAAAAGTGAAATTGAGCGACGAAGAGCGAAAACTTGCTATTAAAGCAGCTCGTTCGATGGGCCTCAATATCAGCGGAGTAGACCTCATGCGCTCAAGTCGAGGGCCACTGGTGCTTGAAGTTAATTCTTCACCCGGATTTGGCATCGAAGAAGTGACGGGTAGGGACGTAGCTACTCCTATAATCGAATATATTGAACGTAATGCAAAGCGAAGTAATCGAAAAGATAAAGTCGGCGCCTAGTATCACCTCTGATATACTAGCTACATGACTGTAGCGCTTGTGTTTATCATTGTACTCGGCACGTTATTCTCGTTGGCTTTTTTAACAAAGCGGCGGTTTGGCGTTCTTGGCCTGGCGCTCGCTGCCGGAGCAATGTTGAGCAATCTATGGGCTGAAACGCTGACTCCTGTGATTAAAGACGCTGGAGTAATGGTTGACATTCCACCCCTGGCCACACTAGTGGCGACAGCTTTAGTACTATTGCCTTCGGTCGTATTACTTTTTAGCGGGCCAAGTTACCACTCGTTACTCATGAGAGTAGTCGGTGCATTTTCGTATGCGGCCTTAGCGTTAGCCTTGTTGCTTGAGCCGCTCGGTTCGGCCTTGGCATTGCAGGGCGTGAGCGTTGATATCTATCAATTCTTTGTCGATAATCGTGTATATATTTTGACAGCAGGATTAATTTTTGCCTTGTTCGACATTCTTTCGACACGAACGGAAAGCCACCGTAAGCCGAGAAAACATTGACAAATACCCCGGTAAACTGCTAATATCCTTTAGAGTAATCAGACTATGGGACCATAGCTCAGCTGGTTAGAGCACCTGCCTTTTAAGCAGGGTGTCCTGGGTTCAAGCCCCAGTGGTCCCTCCATATAAAGAGCACCGACTAAGATTCGCTACCAGTCGGTGTTTTTTATTTGGGAACGTCAATACGCACAAAGCCCTCGGCGTACGTATATCCAGATGTATTGCCAGCTATTTTGGCGCGCTCGGTGAAACGTTCGCGAATAAATGCCTGGTCAGAGATTTGGCTGGTGTGCTTGAATAGGCCTTGAAACTTCTTTTCTAGGTAGTCCGAGATATCGATGTAATAATTTGCTTTTTCGAGATGAACAAGCAGCGCATGTGATACTTTGTGTGGTTGCAGCTTTTCATCCGTAAATAATTCTGGAAAGCTCATGTGATCGCGGGCAAGTGGAAAAATTGCATCGAGTGTTGCTTGACCGGCAGCGCGGTGATCTGGATGATTTATGAAGCCTAACTGACTCGAATACACAAAGGTAGGATCGAATACGATCACAGTATCGGGACGGATAGCACGGATAATTCGTACAATGTCTTTGCGAAGCTGGAGTGTATTCTCAAGTGCTCCGTCTTTGTAATGCAAAAAATGAACATCTACCGCACCGAGTGTTGATGCTGCATTCCGTTGTTCGGTTTGGCGGTCTTTTATAAGCTGTTTCGCTGAAACTGACGCGTCAGATGAGCCGCTGCTGCCATCGGTCAGTATCAGGTAATGAACCTCCGCACCTTCGGCTGCCCAGCGAGCAATGCTGCCCGATGCGTTGAAATCAATATCGTCGGCGTGTGCCCCGATGCCGAGTACGATGCCGGGTGTGTAATAGTCAAACTGCATACGGGTAATTATACACTTAAAATGGTATACTTTATATAGCAATGAAATTATATAATACGGCAGAAAAGAAAATCTCTACTTTGAACTTTAGTGACCAGGTCCGAATGTATCTCTGTGGCATCACGCCGTATGATTCGGCGCATATGGGGCATGCATTCACGTTTACGATGTACGATGTACTGCAGCGATATTTGGAGTATAAAAATCACACGGTAACGATTGTACGGAACGTAACCGACGTAGACGAGCCCATATATAAAAAAGCAGCCGAACTCGGCATACCCTATATTGTGTTGGCAGAACGTGAAACAAAAAAATTCCAAGCGGTTATGCAGCAGCTACATATCTCTCAGCCATTTGCAGAGCCCAGGGCAAGCGAATATATACATCAAATCGCGGACGCAGCGAAGAAACTACTCGACAACGGTACCGCCTATCGGTTAGAAAATGACGATATATATTTTGATATAAAAGCATTCGCGCAGTTTGGTGAGCTGTCTCATTTTTCTCCTAAACTCCAGCACGATTTTATGCGTGATAGAGGCGGCGACCCGGAACGACCTGGCAAGCGTAATACACTCGATTTTCTGCTATGGAAATCGGTGACTGATTCGGATGATCCCGCACAGTGGCATACAGTTGTGGGGAATGGAAGACCCGGTTGGCATATTGAGTGTAGCGTCATGTCGAGTAGTTTGCTGGGGCCGACGATCGATATTCACGGTGGTGGGATGGACCTGATATTTCCTCATCACGAGGCCGAGCATGCTCAAAACGAAACACTTGGGGCTGCATCACTGGTGCAGCATTGGATGCACGTTGCTCCGCTGCTCTACCATGGTGAAAAGATGAGTAAGTCGTTGGGAAACCTTGTCTTTGCGAAAACCTTATTCACGGAGTACGAACCAGCAGCGATACGCCTAGCACTTTTAAAGTACCATTATCGTATCGGTGGAGAATGGGTGGATGATCTGATAAAAGACACAACCAACGACATTAGTGAAATCCGCAGAGCTTTGCATAGTAATCATGGTATTGATGCCAGTAGACACCTAGAAGTATTCTGTGCGGCGATAGAAAATGATCTCGACACACCTGAAGCTGCAAGGATAATGAGGCAACTCGTCACCGGCATCATCGATTCGACTGAACCAGAATCTGAGCTAGGATCAAAGAAAGTACTACAAACTATGCTAGGTATTCTTGGCATAGTCGTATGATGTAAAAAATACCGTATACTGGATGTATGTTACACGGCATATTCTATAAGCAACTCCATGTTTCGTGGCACATTGCGGTGTGTGGAGTGGCAGTGTTTTTTGGTGTGTTACTTGCCAGATACATTCCCAGTGTACTGTTCGCCTCACCTGCTTGGTTACTGACGGGGATTGGACTGTTTGGATTCGCCGCTATACGAGGCACGGTATGGGTAGTACTATTTTCAATTCTTGCCGGATTACTGATTGGACTGTGGCGTGGTTCGGTGGCTCAAGTCGACCTCGATCAGTATGAAGCGTATGTTGGAAAATCAGTCGAGGTCGTGGGTTCGGTCGCCGAAGATGTCGATATGAACAAGCGTGGACAAAGCGTCGTACGACTAAATAATATCGTGATAGATAATACTCAACTGCCAGGCAACGTATGGGTGACGGTACACAAAGACGACAACTTACAACGGAGTGATATCATCCGAATCGAGGGAACGTTAGCGACAGGATTCGGTAGCTTCGCGGCGAGTATGTACAGCGCCGATATCATCGAAACCGCCCCACCAGACCAGCCAGATGTAGCGCTAGAAATTCGCAACTGGTTTAGTGAGGGTGTACGAAAAGCAATCGATGAGCCGGAAGTGAGTCTTGGGCTCGGCTATTTACTTGGCCAACGCAGAGGATTACCCGATGAACTCGACAATGCGTTGAAAATAGCCGGTCTGACGCACGTGGTTGTCGCGAGCGGGTACAACCTGACTATTTTGGTCCGACTCGCGCGCCGGCTTTTCGAAAAGATTTCGAAATACTTGTCGTTTATATTTTCTGGTGGCATGATTGTGAGCTTTATTGCCGTTACTGGCCTCAGCCCGAGCATGTCTCGTGCCGGGCTTGTTGCAGGTCTTAGCCTGCTGGCTTGGTACTATGGACGAAAATTTCACCCGATTATTTTACTCTCTATAGCAGTTGGTGTGACAGTACTCTTTCGGCCAAGTTATGCATGGGGTGACGTTGGTTGGCAGCTGAGTTTTGCAGCATTTGCTGGTGTTCTCATATTTGCTCCGTTGTTACAACGGTACTATTTTGGAGAAGCAAAACCTGGCATCGTCAGGCAGATTTTTGGTGAAACATTTTCGGCATGGCTATGTACATTGCCCATATTAATGTATTCGTTTGGCGCTATCAGCAATGTTGCTATCATCGCAAATTTACTGATACTACCGCTCGTTCCGTTAGCTATGCTACTAACGTTCATCGCTGGAATTGGTGGACTCGTCGTGCCCGGCATCGCCACTGCTATTGGCGTTCCAGCAGAACTTTTGCTGAGCTATATGACACAGACTGCTCAATATTTTGCTAGTCTTCCGTGGGCACAAAGTGATATGGCAATTCAGTTGTGGCAGGTGATCGGCTTATATATTTTGATCATAGTTTTCTGTGTGTATATGCAGCGCAAAACACGATATAACTTACGCGACTCGAATATTGTCGAGTAGCATAATTGACCAACGCAACGTCACGCCTTACATCGAAGCTACTCCTTTAGATTTAAAAAAATCTGGCGGAAGTCCAGCATCCAGCGGCTGATTCCAGATAGCATGTAGTTTGCGGGGTAGGGAACCAATGTATAAAGCAAACTGATCAGCGGCTAACCTCTGGTATACTAAGGGTATACTATAAAACAATTCGGAGCGTCGTATGTCCGGTCACAGTAAATGGTCAAAAATTAAACGAGATAAAGGCGCCAATGACGCGAAACGCGGTGCTGTTTTTACGCGTCTGGGAAACCAGATTGCGGTAGCCGCAAAAGCGGGGGCCGACCCAACGATGAATCCCAACCTGCAAATGGCAATCGACAAAGCTCGCGCCAGTAACATGCCCAAAGACAACATTCAGCGGAGTATCGATAGAGCTGCCGATAAAAACGCAGCTCAGCTCGAAGAGGTTACCTACGAAGGGTATGGTCCAGCTGGTGTCGGTATTATTATCGAGACGGCTACCGACAATAAAAATCGCACCTTACCTGAAGTAAAAACGGCATTGATTAAAAATGGTGGACGAATCGCCGATGCAGGTAGCGTGATGTTCCAATTCGAACGAAAAGGTGTGATTCAGCTCGAAGAAACAGGCGAAGATACGCTTTTGATGGTACTTGAAGCCGGTGCGGATGATGCCGTTGAAGAAGGCGGTGAAATGACGGTATACACAGAACAAAAAGAACTCATGAAAGTTCGAGCGAACCTGGTAGAATCTGGACTAAAGGTTGTTGATGCAGCATTACAGTACGTTCCGACGATTAGTGTCGACATCACGGATGAAGAGACGTCAAATAAAATTATAAAAATCATGGACGCCCTCGACGATCTAGACGATGTGGTGAATGTGAATACAAATGCCAATATTTTGACCGAGACCTAGACACATATAGCGTAGCTGGGTATAGTAGAGACACTATGCGGGTAGTACAAGGGATACTAGGTGTTGCGTTGATACTGAGTAGTTTCGTGATGTCTGTAGACGCAGGAGCCGTGACGGGGGGTTCGTCTGAAGGTAACACTGTTCTAATAGATAGCCCGCTACTAATTACCCAATATATGGGGACGAACGATCGATTGGAATATATAGAAGTATACAATGATTCGAAAGAATTATTTACGCTCGATGGGTGGACGGCGCAGTACACGGTAGAATATGCGACGAGCAGCGAGAGGATACTTCTCAATATAGAACTGAGCGGCATGATGGAACCACAGCGTTATATTACGCTGGCCGATGCATCGACCGGATTACAAACACCATTTCTGTATACAATTTCTGGGGGTGATACGGGGAACGTTGTGTCGGTCAGTTTGATCCCGCCATCTGGAAAAAACTACCTGAATGAGTCTGTCGCTAACCCATCGTATTCGAATACTAGTAAAACGAATCAGTGTAATGACGAAATAAATACTGGCTCCGCTTCAAAATTTGCGTTGAAACGCAAAACGTCGATGACAACCGGCGACTATCTTTCAACTTTTTGCTATTTGGATTTGAAGAAAGAATCACCGCGGGTATTCATTGATGATTTGTACACGCTACCAGCCGTGCTAACGCTTGAGATAGTCGAAATATTGCCCAATGCTCGCAGTTGCTCGCCGTTTGTAAAGCAACTCGATTGTCTTGATTATGTGAAGCTGCACAATGCAGGAACTGTGGCGATGGAGTTAGAGAAATACCGACTGCGAAGCGGTAGCCAAGGGCAAACTGCTACGAGCTCAAATACCTTCCGGTTTAGTGATTTCATTGCTCCGGGTAACTATCGCACCTATCAAGTTGACCTCTCAAATAGTGGGAATTGGTTATGGTTTGAAGATTCGTACGGCCTAGAGAGCTATAAGCTGACCGCCGTTGAATATCCTAGTGCTGGAACGACTCACGAAGGCCAGGCTTGGATGTACGACACGAACGACGGCGAATGGAAATGGACCAGTACATTGTCTGGGGCGAATACCGCGCCAGTCTATTTTCAGGCAGAAACCGAAACGCCGAGCTTGGGTGGTGGCCTACAGCCCTGTCGCGCCGATCAATTTCGTAATCCACTGACGAATCGGTGTAAACTAAAGACAGCGTCGAGCACTGGCTTAGAACCGTGCGGCGCGGGCAAGTTTCGTAATCCAGAAACAAATCGCTGTAAATCATCAGCCACTAGCAGCAGTTCGCTTACACCGTGCCGAGTAGACCAATTTCGTAATCCGGAAACGAATCGATGTAAGGCTATAGCCTCGAGCACGGGTTCGTTGGTGCCGTGTAATGCCAATCAAACAAGAAATCCAGCGACAAATCGCTGTAAGTCAGACGTGTCATTAGCAAATGCGCTGAAGCCGTGCGCGTCAAATCAGGAGCGCAGCCCCGATACGAATCGCTGTCGAAAAGTGCTGGGGGCTAGCATCCCTGCTGCAAATTTTGCCGTTGATCCGTCGCCTGATGAGTTAGCAACAAATACAATAGGCTGGATTTCATTTGCGGCTGTTGGCTCACTTGCTGTAGGCTATGGTGTATGGGAATGGCGACGAGAAATTATTGACGGGCTAGCTAAGACTGCAGGAGTTTTCAGAAAATAATGGCAGTGAAACGAATTATTGGTATTGATCCTGGTACAGGGATCTTGGGGTTTGGGGTCATTGAGGTTGATGGCACTTCATTGAAAATGATTGCTGGTGGAGTTATCACGACACCAGCGCATACGCCGCTCGATGAACGCCTCGAAGAAATTTTTGATGGGCTGACGGAGATTATAGCCGAAACAAATCCAAGTATCATGAGCATCGAGAAGCTGTTTTTTGCGAAGAATGTGACAACAGCTATTAGCGTATCGCATGCTCGCGGTGTTGCGATGTTAACTGGACGAAAAGCCAAGCTAGAAATTGCCGAGTATACGCCGATGCAAATCAAACAAACGCTGACGGGGTACGGCAAAGCCGATAAAAAACAGGTGCAAGAAATGGTCAAACTACAGCTTGGCCTCAAGGTTATTCCAAAACCGGATGATGCCGCCGACGCATTAGCCACAGCAATCACCCATGCTATGATGGCACAATTGTAACGATAATTCCCGCTAGATAGACAATATTTGGTATAATTAGTCTAATGTATCGAAAAGGAAAATATACCAGGAAGCCGGGAGCGGTTGCGGCGTCTAAACGCTTTGTTAAGCGTCGGATAAAATGGTGGAAAAGCTTATCAAAAAAACGAAAAGTTCTGTACACGACCGGGCCAGCGCTTGCATTCCTCATTATCGTACCAATCGCAACATATGCGTATTACTATAACGATATCGGCGACACTGATCGGCTACTCAACCGAAATAATACTGGTGTTGTGCTAGCGGATAAGAATAACGAAGTGTTCTTTAGTACTGGTAGAGCCGAAAAACGTGAACAAGTGCCGCTAAAAGAAATTGCTGATAGTACTGAACAAGCACTCATCGCTGGGGAAGACAAAGACTTTTACAATCATGGTGGTTTCTCCCCGCTCAGTATAGTCCGGGCAATGTATACAAATATTGTTGCGCGCGGTATCGCAGGCGGTGGGTCGACTATCACGCAACAGCTAGCAAAAAATACCTTGCTATCAAAAAATCAAACGATTTTGCGTAAATACCAAGAGTTGACGATTGCAACGGCTATTGAGCATCGCTATTCTAAAGATGAAATTTTAACGATGTATTTAAACTCGGTATATTATGGCGAAAACGCGTTTGGTATAGAGGACGCGGCAAAGACATACTTTAATAAAAAACCAAGCGAGCTTGACCTAGCTGAAAGTGCTATGTTAATCGGTGTGCTGCCGGCACCAAGTGCTTATTCCCCAATCTCGGGTGACCCCGAGTTAGCCAAAGAGCGCCAAACTACAGTGCTGAGTCGAATGGTAAAAAACGACTACATTACCGAGGAAGAAAAAACCGAAGCACTAAACCAAAAATTGGCATATGCTGAGGTAAAAGAGAGTATCGACAACAGTGCACCACATTTTACGGAAATGGTGCTCGACCAGCTGTACGAAAAGTATGGTGAAGAAAAAGTGAAACGTTCTGGCTATAGGGTCAAAACGACATTAGATCTGAAATTGCAGAAGTCGGCAAATCAAAGTGTCGCTGATAACCGCGCGAACATAGAGGCGAGTGGTGGATCGAATGCAAGCTTGGTAGCTGTCGATCCAAGCAATGGAGGCATACGAGCTTTAGTAGGAAGCGTCGATTATGATAACAAAAAATTTGGAAAAGTGAATATGGCTGTGACGCCGCGTCAACCTGGTTCAAGCTTTAAGCCTATTTATCACGCGGATGCACTTGCAAAAGGCCTTGTCACGCCCGCTACAGTTATAAAAGATGAAAAAACAGATTTCGGGGGCGGGTATTCTCCAGATAACTTTGACTTCCAATTTCGTGGAAATGTAACAGAGAGACAAGCACTCGGTCGCTCACTCAACATTCCTAGCTTGAAAGTGATGCAAAAACTAGGTGTAGATGAGGCTGTCGAGGCCGCAAAGAGACTTGGTATTACAACGCTCGATGATTCCACGGACTACGGGCTCGCACTAGCTCTGGGTACAGCTGAAACGAAGGTCACTGAAATGACTAACGCGTATGCAACGTTTGCGAATGGTGGCGAGCGACACGATACGCAACTTATCGAATCGATTAACGACAAATATGACAAGCCTATACTCACGACGGACACGACGAGTGAGCGAGCAATCTCGGAACAAGGTGCGTTTTTGATAACTGATATTCTATCGGATAACCCAAACCGAGCACCAACGTTTGGTACAACGCTCAATATAACTGGTACAGATTTTCAGCCAAAAACAGTCGCCGTAAAAACTGGCACAACTGACGATGCAGTGGACGCCTGGACAATAGGCTATACCCCGGATATAGCGATTGGTGTATGGGTCGGTAACAACGATAATACACCAATGGTCCAGGGTGGTTCGGCAGTCGCTGGACCGATATGGAAACAAACGATAACAGC
>Ga0115567_10001652_pt1 | contig 22244 bp, 21 predicted proteins | sample COGITO_mtgs_1204_2_FD_88679 | JGI IMG/M metagenome (GOLD analysis project Ga0115567, IMG submission 88679) | Pelagic marine microbial communities from North Sea - COGITO_mtgs_120412 | ecosystem: Environmental > Aquatic > Marine > Epipelagic | place: Germany:Helgoland, sampling site Kabeltonne... | reverse complement strand
CGCTCACTCGCGAGCTGGCGCGCGGCGGACAGGTCCGAGTCGCCAGCGCCCGCGTGGCCCTGCGCCCTGCGCCCTGCGCTCCGCGCCCCGCGCCCCGCGCCCCGCGCCCTGCGTAATAAACTCGAGGAGGCGTGTTTGAGCCCCATGCTCGCGCGCGTGCGCGCGAGCATGAAGACGCGTACGCTGCGTAGGCGTACTGCGTCGTCCCTCGGATCGCCGACATCGAGGCGGTGCACGCGATGGTCCTCGGCGCGGCGCCCGATGCGCGCGTGGTCACCGCGCACGGCGAACTCGCAGACCTTGAGCAGCGGCTTCTCTCCTTCGCGAACCGCGGCGCGGACATCTTGGTCTGTCCGGCACCTTTCGCGCGCGGGCCCCGCCTGCCTGCCAGGAGCCTGTGCGTGACCTCGGGCGCCTTGGAGCAAGGGGCGCAGTGCCCAGTGTGACGCTGCGGCCGCGCGCGGGACGCAGATTTGCACGACCATCATAGAGTCGGGGCTGGACATTTCGACCGTCAACACAATCATCGTCTTTTCGGCACGCGCGCCCAACCCCTCCCACCTATTTGTCTGTGCTCCACGCGTAGGTCGGCTCGAATAACCCCATGATCATCTGGCAGGCACACATGTTCGGGCTCGCCTCGCTCCACCAGTTGCGTGGCCGGGTGGGGCGAGCAGGCGAGCAGGCATACGCTGTGATGACGTATCCCAAAGGTGTGTGCTCCTCCGTGCGCCGTTGGGCACCCTCCGTCGCTAGCAGGAAGTGGGTGGCGGCTGCTGCTGAGGCGGCGTGATTTTTTTCGCAGGCAAGCAGCTCAGTGCGGAGTCGCAGGATCGGCTGGACGCAATCAAGGACTTCTCCGGGCTCGGAGCTGGCTTCAAGGTGGCGCAGCGCGATCTCGAGATCCGCGGCGCCGGCTCGCTCCTCGGGGCGGATCAGAGTGGGGCCGCCAACGGTGTTGGGACCGAGCTGTACATCCAAATGCTGCGGGAAACGATGAAGGAAATGCGCGAGAAGCAGCTCATAGCCCTTCGCGTGGCCGCAGAGGCTGCGGAAACCTTCGGTTCCGCCGGCAAAACATAAATTGTTGGAATTGGGGAGAGCACATGATGGCACTGCGGGGCCAGTCAATGTAGCAGCACTGCACTGGACAACAGTTGCTGGTTTGAAACATGTAATAAGTGTTCGCGCGATGCATTTAGGAATCTACCTGCGCTCCCCATACGCTCGCACGGCTCATCTTGGCGTCCAGGCTCAGTTTTCGGGCGGCGGGTTCTGCTGGAGCAGCTCGCGCGCCTCTGCCAGCTCTGCCGACCCCTCGAGTTCCTTCTGCGCCACGTCTGCCTGCTCATCCAGGTCCTGGCAGCGCAAAACTAATCAACATTGATGGTGCGGGGCAGAATGGTGGCGGGGTGGTGCCTGAAGCGCGAGATCGAGTCTGCGGCGCGCGTCGACCAGGCAGGTCTTCGCCTCATTCAGAACCTCCGCCTAACCGCGCACCACGTTTGAGTAAGGCGCGAGAGGCGCACAGTTCACTTTACAGGTTTCGGACTCAATGTACCTGCTGCCGAATGTCTGTCGGTTCCCGTCCCTCCGAGGTCATCTTCTCAACCTAAAAATCCACGACAGCCTGGTTGGCCCCTTGACGTCGCGACACACGCTGCATCGACCAATAGGAAATGCGAATGGTCCAAACGAACTCGGAAAGTTCAGCCGTTTGCTGTGTAGGGACGCGGTTGCACCTTTGCTGACTGCGTCTCGATTTCCTTCTCGTACGATGCATGCTCCTTGACCATGCTGGTGAACCAGACCACGCAGCAATATTCAGCGCGGGTAGCTTCTACATCCACGACCGCCATGGGGCGCAAGATTGAAGCACGCGATCGGGCACTCGCCGTTTCGCGACACCGAGTTTGATCTTAAACTGCCGCGCGGTGTCCCCCATGTTCTGCTTCTCGATCCAGTCAGTGACACGGCCAGTTCTCATAGCAGGATCCGGCCGTGCGGCTCATAGAACTCCTGGGCTATTTCAATGCTTCTGAACAAACGAGAGAGTTCGGGGCTTGCTCGCACAGGATTACTTACATATGTCAGTGCGACGCACTACTGCACAGTTGGTCAGAAGCGCGCGGTGAGCTTTTGCGGCACCGAAATTTCGTAATCTACAATTCCGAATTTTACGCTGGGAGCGAGCACAGGGCGGAAACCCCGGCCCGGCCCCGTGCACGCCCCTCTTGCCCCACAAATTCCCCGGGAAGGCGGCGGTGCCGCCGAGAGAGCAGAGGTATGTCCTGTCGGGCTGACTCTCGTTTGCTTCGTATATCCCGTTTCACGAGCGGCGAAGTCTCGAGGAGGGTTGCCATGTCCCAGAATTTTCAAGTTCTGGGATCCTAGCGGGGAATGTGCACGGAAGGCGTGTGGTAACACTGAACAGGGCGCTGAGCGCAGGTGTGTGTCGCGATTGTAGAGTTTGTCGCAGACAATCGAAAAGTAGGGGCACGAAATGACATGGGGGAGGGGTTCACGGAGTGGACCCTGCACGTGGATCCTGCACAGTGGTTTTTTTGCTGTGTTCATCATGTCGCGAACTGCAGCTCTTCCACCAGCAGCACTTCAGACGGACAGAGGAGGGTTTCGATCCCGACAGCTCAGTGGCTCTTGGGGCATTTCACCTCTTTCGCGGGGGAAGCAGTGGCCTCCCGGTCTGGCCCTTGCATTTGTTCACGCATCGAACAGCTCGGCGAGGCTTCACAGCTTGAAATGCCCGGATTCGCACACGGGCGAGGAGTCGTCAGCACGCACATCGATGTCGATAGGAGGCCAGGGCACGGCGAGACGTTCTGGGAAATTCGGGAGTTTTCTGGCTGCGGGGTCGTTCGGGCTGAGGTTCGCAATTGAGCACGTCGCAACAGCGCAAAGACCCGTCCCTGCTTTTTCATGACGATTCATGGCTCTGAAGGGTGTCTGTAGCAGGTGGTGTGAGCGAGTTTTCGGTAGTTCTCGTGGATTAGAGAGCGTCCTGGGGCCAGAGAAGCGCGGGGTCAGCATCTGGCAACAAATCTCGAGGTACCTCCTCTAGTGCGAGCTTAGTCCCGTGGTGTTCGCTGGAAGCGCAGAGAGAAGCCATCCGTGCATCGCGTGATTCAAATTCTTGATGTATTGATTGTGTTGGTGATTTCGGGGAGAAGACATAGCATGCCTTACCACTGGACCTGCACTCCGTGACAATGCTGCGTTCGCGTAGGAGAGGTGGCGTTGGGAGCGCGCGGACTGTCATCTGCGAGGCGTCTGAGAGCGGTGATTTGGGTACTGGCACGGGAGTAATCACACCCGGAGTGCCGGACACCATGCTGATGACTGGTGGGGAATCACGCACCGACAAATTGTGGCGGGTCTACTCGAAATGGTTAGTCCTGTGGACTCCCCTGCGTGGACCACGTGGTCCATTTCGCAGCAAGATTCTATCGTTTGGCTCCATTTTGCTGCTCAGGAAATGTGCGATTGGCAGGACAACTCCTTTTGTGCGCTATTCCATATCGTGTTCCATCTCAAACGTTCTGTATTTCGTCGTTTACCTCCTGTTGTTGAGTACCGCCCCCCTCAAGCCCGCTACGGTAATACTGATCTGTTCGTCGTGAGATGGATTCCCGTGTAGTTTGAACGTCCCAGCACCGACGCTGATCCCTTAATAAATGCCTGGCAGGGGTTATCCCTAGCGCTGGGGTGGCCGTCACAATAGCGTAACCACCGACCATATGGACAGCAATGCCGGCTTTTGCGTGCGAATTCTGAAGAGTTCAATTTCGGTCCTCTCTCTCTGTCTGCCGTTGAACTTGTGTGCCCAACGTTTGATAGGTACCTGGCATCAGTTACTTGGCAGCATGCGCTGCACAGGATACTTGTTTACGGCAAAGGCCTCAACATCTCGAGTGCATACTTCAGGTTTAGGCTCGGCGGGAACCGTAAAATCCGTGCAGAAAGTGTGGGCTATATACTTGGCCGAATTTGCTAAGTTGAATAAGCTAAATTGAACGTGCTTTTCAGATAACTAGCTGGAATCTACATGGCGTACTCGGTTGCTTTTATTCTCAATCCCATCATAACTGAAGGAGTCATCAAGGCTGGCGAGGCGCACATACTTCGAACTGGTACACCTGTTCCAACTCCGCGTCGTTGAATACCTTGCCGCGGGATCGCCTCGTCTCTTTATCTGACACGGCTGTGTGTTATTCGCACTGAAGACACGTGACGCTTGGTCGAGCACAGGCGATGTTGCTCTTCAGCACTATCTGAAGCCTCTTGGATTCGCGGCGTCGCTTGTTCTCACAGGCATCCTCAATTTCTTCACAGTCACGGCAGTGTTCGAGGCGACTGCTGGCGCAGAGAATCAGCAACGGATCGCGGAGAAGGAAAAGGCTTTCAAAGAATAGCACTGGGGTCTCATACATCTGTCATTGCAGTCATTCATGCCTTCTATTGATCAGCCGTACCACAAACACACGCGCAACCCCAACCTCCCTATCACTGCATACGCCATGCTGAGCATCTGCCCAGCATCGTCAAGCCACACCCTACAACCACTTCAGTCCTCAACGATGACAGTGTCGGCACAATCTGCCACAACACTTCGCGTCTCCTTATTTGGGTCCGTCCCCCCGTTGATTTTGCCCTGAGAATCTGCACCACTATTGTCGCTAACAAATCGACCCATGGCGCCTTCATGCTCCGAACCTCTTGCTTTCGCGTCACCCCCAAATTGCCCCTCGTCAACCACAACTGCCGCATGACCTGATTCCGGAAGTGCCCGCTCTTTTACTTCTAAGCTCCCATGCCGCAAGCCCCCTTGCGAGAGATCTTGACCGCTGAAGAAAGCCCTGCCAGCCTCCTTACCACGTACCCAGGCGTCTTGACACGTATCCAGACAGAGTTTCCCCACCGCCGCCATTTTCCCCACCCCCACCGCCGCCATTTTCCCCATCCCCACCGCGGTTTCCCCATCCCCACCGCCGCCAGAGAGTGTGCTCGCTTTCCTCAAATGATCTCCCCGCTCTTGCCTTGAATGAGATACTGCACGAGCGGAGCTGGGGAAGGGGTTTTCCAGCGCGTCTGTTCCCATGAGATCGTGGAGGCTCGCCTGCTTGACAAGCTCCAATTCTTCATCGTCAGAAGAATGTTTCGAGGTAGGTGCGCCGAAGATGGCGTCGCGCCGACCGCACTCCTGGTCACTGGAGAAGTGAGACAGACGCACTGTTGCGCCACAAGAGTCCCAGGCCGCGCCGATACGGGAAATTCGCATGAACGAAAGGAAACGAGTGTTGCTGATGGTTAGATTGGATCAGAACCGATCCCATCTATTCTGGTCAGATCTGGCCTTTCAGATCTGACCGATCTGGCCCAATACAGAAGACGGTAAGCTAGTCGGAGAGGTTCTCACCGACTCGAAATGATCAGATTTCACAGGCACCGTGCCCAAACGCATGTGTCCATTTTCCCACACGCCCGCTGGTGACAATGGTCCGTCAACTTCAATGACGCCGGATCTGAGGCGTCCTGGACCACGATTTCCTGACTCGGATCTCGAGTCAATCGAAGCCTCAAAGTTGCCGTCCTCAAAAGCTAAAGCGTAGGCCTCAAACATCTCTGCGTCATCACTGTGCTCACAGTCATTCGGCTCCAGCCTTACTGAGCTGCTTTGATTCGCTTGGAGTACAATACCCGGATCCGAGCCTGATTTGACACCGCGAGATTCTGCCCAACCTTCGGATGATGGAACGTCGTCGGATATGACTTCCTTGCTGCTTCCTTCGTCTTTTACGCCCCCGAGGATCTGACCTTGCCCGGAAAAAGCCTTGAAGCGTTTTCCACCACCGGAAGAGACTCCAGTTTCAACGCTATCAACGTCCTGTGTTGGCTGTCTACGTTTTTCTGCGAATATGCGAAAACTCGATTAGGTGGAAATGATGTGAAAAATACGAATCCCAATGTGCATCGAAGCATGGATCGATGGCCAGTCAAAGAATCAATGCATGAGGAACGCACCTGGCAGAGACGAAGAGTGAAATGCGCCATGCCCTACTGAGCCTCCACTGAGTAGCTGCTCCTGCAATTCGTTCAACTGCTCTCGAAATTTGTTCCGCTTGTCAACGATGTCGACCGAACTGTACACCTGCTCGGAGTACGCGATGACATCTCGTGTGTTTCAAGCACCAATTTGCGAGGTCATGCAGGCTCCGACAAGTACCTTTCGAAGATCGAATGGATCACTGGCATTATTCATAGTTCTAAGATTCTCAAGCATCGGTAAAGGTGCCGTGATGACTAGATGCTGCAGATTCTGGAGCATGAATATCCCGCAGTCGTAATCGTTTGCCTGAAGCGAATACGGACACCGCGTGAATAGTCTGTATCGCCAAAGTTCTAAAAGCTGAGTTTGAGTTTAGCCACCAATCCAGACCTGACTCGGGCATGGCGCACTGTAGCAAGGAAAGTCACTTTTGGAAGCAAAGCGATCGCTCGCGTGGCCCGCATTTCTGTTCTCCCATAGCTTCCTGTGGATGCCAATACAAAGCTTGCGTAAGAAAAAATCACAGGGTCGATCAAGCGTCAATTCCCATCAAATGCGAAATCTCTGAGCGCACTGTATGAGTCCTACCCGAGGTAGTTGCGGATGCGTTTCGCCACATCTGGCTGAGTTCCTGGACAACGGTATCTTGCTGAGGGCGCTTTTCGCGTGAATCACACCCACATTAGCCAATGTCAGGTAAAACATGCTTTGAAAACTTACTGAAAAGTCGCCGTAGCCTCTCTGGAGTACATGAAATTTGGGTTGATAACCTCTAATTGAGCTGTACTGAAACATGCATGGAATCGTGATCTCAGCATCCGAAAACCAGCCTTTGCACTTCAGAGGAATTTGTAAGGAAGGAAACACGACCTTGAAAATGGACAGACTCTGCGTTAAGCGATTTCCAACAGGCCACAGAGAGGGGCAAACAACCCTCGACTGATTTGGCATTGCTGCGAATTACTATTTCACTAGCACGCAGAGCACTGACGCACCACATAAAGTGACCAGTGAAGCTTGTCGCAGACAGGGAAGAAGATGTAGTCCTTGGACAAGATATCGACCTGCTCGCAGCGTTCGCTTTGATTCATCAGCACAACCGGAATGGCGTAGGAAGAAACCGAAAAGAAAACAGTGTCTCAAACGGCGTGGCGACGCGGTGCCTGACATCTTTCGAGAAACGCACAGCCCCCGTAACACGCTCGCTTTGAGAGAGTGACTGCTGCGCTAGCTTAGCGTGAAGAAACGAAGAGAAAATGTGCATTCGCTCAGAAGTGCTGGGGGCCATTTTCGTCGTGATGAACCTGCACCAGGCAGGCAAGATGACCAGTCCGAGTGCGATGGTAGTGTGGGCAGTCGCAAATTCGGCTTGCACCGCAGGGTCTGCTGTACTGGTCGGCGATAGAGGAGAAGAAGCGGGGACGGCCATGCGCCGCACTGACCGTGCGTGGCACGCTCCGCACTGATCGTGCTGGCACGCTACACGCGATAAGAGTTTGCTAACCTGCACATGAAGTCGACGAGGGAATCATTTAGGAACTCCCCCTCATTGAGTCTTTCCACGTCCCCAAGTGTGATTGTCACCGCGTCTGCTGCATTTGGTGGATAACTTAGAACGTGGGTGTCACGCCTGTTTCTAATCATATTCTGTCTGCGCGTCGTTCGCCCGCCTGCCCATTCTGCCACAAAGACATCACTTCCGAGTCCAACCTCTTGAACCTCTGCATCGTCGTCGGCTGTTAGGTCAACGACTGCCTTACCTCGCCCGGGTGGCATCGGATCAACCCCACCGCCAAACAGGGATGAAGAAGAGGGGTTTTGTTTTGCACAATTTTCGAGCCCGCCTCCGAACCGTTTCTACCTGCCCGAGCCAGGCGTCCTCTCTCTACCTGCCCGAGCCAGGCCGTACATGCACTTGGCTAGGACCAGACGCTTGGCAGCGGCAGTCTAGACTAGCAGTAGTCCCACGTGAGGCTCTGGATATCTTCCGATCTGCCCGTCGCCCGTCGGCAGCGGTACCAACGCAGCACCGGAAGCATCTGTGAAGCAAATCCATCTCAGGCATCAGCAGACCACATGCGGGCGGCCGTGGCACGAAGACATGTTTCAAAGAACAGGATCCGTGAGCCGTCAGTAGACTCATATGATGGAGTTGGTCCGAGAGAGGGTGCCGATCATGGACCACCACAGGAAGGGGGAGGCGGGCAACACGGACATGGGACCATTAAGCAACAGCTCAGGTTTGGCCTGCTGAGCCGAGTGGATCCTTAGCATTTTCCGAGACGTGGTAGGCCATCTTCTGCTTCAAACAGGCAACCGTGGCATAGAATCAAGTCATTCCTGTGCAGTGCACTGACTGGGCATGAATCAGGCACGGCATCTTCACGAGCAATCCGCGATTCTGGGAGAGCATGAGTTACGTCATGTTTGTTTGCGTCTTCACATGGGTTGTTTTCAATTCGCAGGGAACCTCGTCGTACATGATGACAAGGTTTGCTTGCTCCTTAATCCATCGCACTAAGTTTTTGGTGCTCTCTTGGGGATCAAAAGGGCGTCGTCGAGACCAATCACGTCAGTCACGTAGAATCTGCATTCCTGTGCCTCAGATCAACCCCCCCTTGTGCAGCGACATATACTCCACATTTTCTGGCTTCGAAGAGCTTTCTGACATCAGCGGCTGGTGGGACTTCCACGAAAACACTTTGAGCGGTAAGTCCTGCGTAGTAGTTCAAATTGTTCACACTTTGCTTGCAGTCACCAGCTGAACCACTGTTTGGTCATTGTCGCCTCCTGGCTCGCCAGGATCACCCTGGACACACAAGCCTACTCCATGCTGATGTTCTCAGACGTCGCATCTCCGTAAACAGGTGTTGTGTTCCCAAATGCTTGGTACAATGGCCAAACTATTGAAGATAGCCTCCTACGCAATGTGAATGGCAAGTACGCGCTTATCGGAGCTGTTGCAGTTAGGTCATTCGCCCACCCACACCAGAGTCCGACTTGAGACCAGAAGCAAAGCAAAAGATGCCATAGCTGTGCTCGCAACTGACTCGGCCTTTTTGTTCGCCACAGGCAACAGCGTGTGAAGTCGGACTCCTGTGAGGTCAGAAAGCGACTAAGCACGATTACCTCGATCTGCCATGCCGACATCAAGAAGTCAACGGAGGATCGATCGCCTTATGGGCCAACACTTCCAGGCAATGCTATGAACATATTTTGTATTTCATGCAGCCTGAGCTTATTTACATTTGTGCACGCAGGCACAACAAATCTTGCGTATCAGTATAAGACAGCGAAGGAACTCGGATGCAAGGTCGGCTGCATGTACCTTGGCTACTTTGGCGTTTATCAAGTATACGCCCACCAACTCAAATGTGCACTTCCTGATCAGTTGCACATTGGGACCTTCCATGAATGCCCAGATCTGCTGATGATGTTCATGTCTCAATGAACCATCTGTTACCTCAGGGCGGTGGCTTTGTTGAAACTCTGCCGTCAGAACGAAGCAATCAAACGTTGTCCAGGGTTCTTGACAAGTTTAATTCGCTCAAAGACGGACTATGGATCGATGAACAGACACGAGTGCTATTCACAGAGTTCACAGTCTACAACATTCCGAAGGACCTTGTCGCGGCCGTGACTCTTTCACTTGAATTTAGTGCCGCAGGGGCTGTCAAGCCGTTCATCAAAATCACGCCGATCAAGATCGGGCACATTTTTGCCTCGGAGGGATCAAACGTCTGACCCTTCCCATCCACACAGCTGAGATTTGAAATTGCCATGCGCGATGACTGCCCAAACTCGAAGCTGATGTTTGTTCCCTCTCAGACGGAGCTCGCTGCCGAGGCACTAGTGCTTGTAATGGTCCTTGGCTATACGTCAGTGGCCCACAACCCCTTGCAGTTCTATTCAAGTAGTCGGAAATGTTTATGAATAACCTGGTGTATTCTGAAGAAGCTGTTTCAGGTTGACCATTGCTTTTCACCTTGCTTGTGTCACCAGGTTGCAGGCACTCTATGATTGGCGCAAGAAAGGAAAAGCGTACTGGAAAAATAGCTGGCATTACTTTGATTGGGTGAACTTCTTCTTGTTCTACGCAGCTTTTGGATTCCGCTACGGGGCAATCATCAATGGCGGGGCATTGGACTTTCCACCTTCCGACAACACATTCGTTTACATATCTGGCGTTGGAAACTCGGTGGAGATGTGGAAAATGGTCATGGGAGCAAATAGCTTCATGACGTGAGATTTCCTGCTCTGCCATGCTTTCTCCAGCCTGGTTTCATTTCTGATCACCGGCTCTACTGCAGGTGGTTCAAAATCTTCAAATACTTTTCGCACATTCCATTCATGGCCCGCCTGATCAAGGTTCTTGGGGCCGCTTCTGAGGACTCTATCGCCTTTCTCATCTGCCTCCTGGTCGTTGACTTCGGATTTGTTCTGACTTTCTATCTGACCTATGGGAGCTACGTGGAGGACTTCAGCACTCTGACGATGTCCTTTTACTCCTCCTACAGGTTGACCCTTCCCACTCGAATCTTTGGCAGGAAATCGATGGAAACAGTGGCAGGGTGTGATCAATATGCACAATCGTAATTGAATCTTTCCTTGCAGAATCATGCTGGGGGATTGGGACTTTGGCCCGTTGTACAAGTACAACAGTCTTCTGGGCCCGATCTACTTTATCATGTTCACGGGCCTAGCGATCTTCATCCTAGCAAACATGTTCGTGGCAATTATCATGGAAGGGTACTTCGCTAGCCAGTGAGAGCACTAACTTGTTTTGATTTATTTCGTCACGGGCATCCTGGTACAGCCTCTTGAATGATTTCGTCCCCTCCTCGAAGGTACGATGCCGTGACACAGGAGGAGGAGAAGGTTTCGATCTTGCAATTCGTTGCGAGTAAAATGGTGACGCCAACCCCCTCCATGTGGCGCGCGAGCGCACCCCTGGCAAATCCACACGAAAGCTAGAAACTACTCAGCGCCAAAACTGATGCGACGTTTGCAGGCCGCTGTCGGTGTCCTCGACTCCGTCGCGGTGGAAGGAGGGAGGGGGGGGGATTCAAACGAAGACGATGAAGGCGGAGGAGACTCAAAAGAGGGCGAGTTTGGGAGAATTTCTTCTGCCGCTGCGGTACTTTTGCTGGATCCTCATCACTTCCTTTTCGCGCTGGACTAAATATTTCGCCTTTCGGTTCGTTCGTGCTGTCTGAGCAATTTGCGAGTGGCAGGCTGCTTCGGGTGTGGACGCCGCAAAGATTACCAAGATCGGGGAGGACATGGAGCTTGTTCTTGCTGCACTTGTCGACTTCCGTAAGGACCTGCGTTCCATGGCAAAACGCGTTTCCGCACTGTCGGATACCGGGACGGGCATCGAGGCGCCGCGAAGAAAGCTTGCGCCTGAAAGAGACCCAGGGTTTCTCGAATGATGCAGAGTGGACATAAGTGAAGTCTTGCGCGCCAATGAGATCACATATTGGACTCTAGATTTCACTCTCACTTGCCAATCGCGCTTCGCCCGGAAAACAGCAGTGACTCCAGGCTGCCAATTCACGCCGGGATAGGTCAACTAGATCTCTTCTCGAGGAGATGTCTTGAACGTGTCTCCTGCATGTTTGAATGCACGCACAATGTGGTAGAATCCGCCGCAGTAGTGCTCGCCGACCATTTCCGCGTGCTCAAATCCAGCTTCGCGCGCCCACCGCAACACGTCGGCCGGATGTTCAGGATGGTCAAATGTGGTGATGTGCTCCCCAATGAGCGCAAGTCCACCCGGGATCTGCGCCATGCAGCGTGTTCATGCCATGCCGAAGAAACGGACACGGGGGTGAGAATCGTCTTCACGTTGCAGGCGAGACAGAATGCAGGGCCAACGTGCAGCTGTGTGAGGCTAAATGGGCACATACCGAACGTATGCTTTCCCACGAGGATTCAATCCACTTGATCTGATCCGCATTGAAAACTGACGGAGTATCGTCATTCGAGCGAAGGAACGGGTCTTTCCAGATGAGTATTCCTCCCGGGGCTAGCGATTCGTAAGCATGCTGGAGGAGCCTTTGCTTGTGCTCGGCGGAAAGATGGTGGATTGCCAGCACGCTGGGGAGCAAAATCGCACTTTTAGTTCAGCGACGTACACCGCCGTTTTCAACTTGAAGTTGCCACTGGCCGTGTGCACCTGAAGGAATTGCAGGAATTCACCTGGTGATGAGGTCAAAAGTTCTCCCGTCCCTGCCTTCAAACCACTGCAACATATCCTGCTCCGCTGTTGCAACCTAGCAGAAACATGCTTGGAGGTCAGGTGCCAGCCGAGTTCCGAATGGACATGTGATGCGTTCAGCCAGGCGATTGGGCTTGCCTCCTTCACTCCCGCGTCCGCAAGGTTCTTCTGCGCTGCAGCACAAGCCACAGGGGAAAGATCCACCCCTTGGTAGTGAATGCGATTTCGCGTGTTGCTGAACGCGAGAGACGCATTAAGCCCAGAAATAAACGCACGTCCATCGCCCTGACCAAGGTCTAGCACGCGCACTGAGAGTCGCGCGTGCGCGTCAAGTGCTGCCCCGAGAACTTTGCCGAATTCGGCATGGCACATGAGTCCATCGGAGACAGCCTGCTCATAGATGCCCCATGAGTCGACAAACAGCGAGGAAGACGTGCAAGGAGTGCCGTCAGTCCGCTGACAGCCTGTTGTTTCTTCAGGCCCGAATGTGCAGCTGCACACGGCAAAGCACGCTATCATCCATGCGGTGAAGCAGACCCGAGGTGCACCGCCGAGCCGCACGCAACGACTAGAGAAACGGGGCGCTGGGATCTTTTGCGTCCCCCTTGCGAGGGAAACGTCCCGAGACACACCGGGCGCCATCGCTCGGTGTTGTTGTTTTTGCTGGGAATAGTCGTTTGACCAGTTAGTAGTTCCAGAAAATTCATTCATCACATCAGCCCAAGGTCGCTTTCGCCCTGCGATCCTTGCTGCTCATTCAAGTCCCCTTGGAAAATCTCCTCACCATGCTCTCCCTCTAAACTGATTTCGTCGGCGCTTTCCAACTCCATCATTTCTGACGGCAGCTGTCTGTCCGGCGCTAGATCCTCGCGGCGTGGCAACAACAAACGTTCCATCAGCTGCTTGCGCGATGCTGACGGTGTCTTGCCCTGCACACGGTCGATCACAGTTTGCCGGAAACCGTCCGCAAAGTTGTTTTGCACTGCACGGCGGACATTTGCGAGGCCGTCTTTGAAAACCCCTTGCAGCGTACGCTTTCCTGTGCGTGTGAAGTCACCCTTGAGCGCACGCGTACCAGCATACTGCAATGAGACAGCGTCGCCCATGTCTGCCCAAGCGTGCTTCACAATTTTCTCCAGCGGTGGAAGCGGCAGAGAATACCCGCGCATTGCGGCGAAGACGCAAGCTTCCAGGAGGCGCGAGTCCAGAAGCTCCAAGCGTACGAGTTGGTTGACGAGGTGACGCAGTGCGAAGGATGCCTGCACGACGTTGGTGCGATCGAGACAATCGATACAGTTGACGCGCAGGAATGTATGCTGGCGCTGCAGCGTGCGTCCGTCGATGTCGCACACGAAGATGTTGTCGTCCCCAAGATGCGGTCGTACCGATTCAAGCAGCTTCTGCATTCCTGCACTTGCTCGTTTTGATGCGTGTTTACCACACTCCCTGTGGAAGTCGAAAGCCTCGAAATGAATTCCAGGCGCTGCACGCGCCATGATGTCGCGAAATGCAGCGAACGCTCCTGCCTCTGGGCCCTCGCAGTCTAGCAGCGATACCACCGCCACCGCACCGTATAATTGCTCGAGAGCCTGAAGGTGTGCAGCACATGCCTCTTCGTGTGGTTTTCCTTGAATCACGGTCGGCTGAGGCTTCAAGGTCACAAGCGCATCGCCCTCTTGCCAGTATAGCGGCATCGAGCCGCGCAGAAGCACATGAGATGCAAGTCGCCCCTGCGACACGACAACCTGCGACGACTCAGGCAGTTCAGACGGGCTATGGCACTGGAGGGAAATCCACTGGCGAAGAAGGCGACACACACCTGCTCTGTCTCGACGAAGTTTGAGACGTTGGAGTCGTCATCGATCCCGCGGCTGAAAAAGCGAAGCCCTGCACGGAAACGGCTGCGACGTGCAAGGAGACCAAGCGTCACCCCTTTCCCGCGCACCTTTGCTGCGACAACTTTTGCATACCCGCACACAACACGCAGGAGGATGCCTTTGCCCACCTCACCACTCCCGCATGCTGTTCCCTCCTCGTCCGGCGCTCGCGGCTGTAATGCTTCAAGCATGTGAGCATTCCACGTGAAACGCAAGCGCGCGAGCGTCGCCTGTTCCGATGCATCAGGTGCCGCAGCGGTGGCTGCGTGCAGACGCTGCTGAGTCTGTGTTGCATCAAAGTCTGGCGAAAAGTACAGGTGCCAGTCGACCAGCATATCCTTGAGCGTTGAATACTCCCTATCATCAGTTGCTCGCTTGTCGTCGTCTCCCTGCAACACAAAACGTATCCCGTGAGTCGCTCTTTCATCGTTCTGCTAGATGCATCAAGGAATGGGTGGGGTTTCTGATTGCAAGAGAGCCAGACAAGGGGGCTACCTCGTCGATTGGCGGTCCAACTGAGAGCGGAAAAAGAAGCGACTCCTCAATGCGAAAGAGTCGGCCGGCTGGAAGCTCCCCGGCGGCTTCAAGAGCCTCGGCAACCACAAGGTAGTGCACGTGTGACAGCGCCACGACGCCCAGCACGCCGTGGATCTGACGTTCTCGCGGCGGGCGTCGCCCCTGCATCACTTCCAGAACCAGCGGATCGTTCTGCGGAACCCAGCGCGCTGCACGGCTGGCCTTGTCGACCACTAGCGCATATCCCTTCTCCGAAGCGGCGGCTTCATCACACGCCGTTTCTTCCGCCTCCGGGGGCGGAATGAAGACAAAGGCGAGGTCCGTATCGAGCATACGCACCTGAGGTGGGGGCGGCGGAGAGCCCACTGGAGCATCCTGTGCAGATGACTCCTTGCTGTCTTCCTCGTCCCCGCGAAGCCCAGGCGACAGAAGTCGAGCATCCGTCTTGGTGCAGGCACATGAAGACGATGTGTCAACATCGCGTGGCACAGGATCTTGGTCAGTCAACCAGGGCGTGCGGCTTGGGGTGACGTGAAGTATTGCTGACACTGGCCGGTGGTCTGACCCCATAATTTCGTGGCGACGATACGTGAGACACTCTACGGAAAGAGGTGCACCGGGGACAACCCGAAAAAGCACCCGATCGCACCACGCGGGTGTGCGTTTCAGCGGCCCGTCTTCGCCTTCTGCGGCATATTCGCGCCCCCACGAGTCGTACTTATACGTCGGGACGAAAGCAAGTTGCGGCTCGTGAAAGCCATTAAAGACGTTGCCTTCCAGGCGCTGTTGGTGCAGTTGGTCGAATTCCATCAAAAGCTCCCAAGCTCGGTCTTCAATCAGCGCAAGGACCGCCGCATCTGGTAGCGTGATGCGGTAGTTGAGGTCGCCGAGCCAGAAAACAACATCGTGATCAAGGATCCTCAGAGGAGGCTGCCAAGGACCCGTCTCTGCGCTAGGTGGAGACGCATCCTTGTCCCCGGCCCAAAGCCCGGAGAGAGTGTCCCACACTCGGGATGTGTGTCGCACGACGTTTGGTGCGTTCGGCTCGTGCGGGTCTTGCGGCAGATGGTGCTGGAGGGCCGCAAGCGCAACTCTACCTTTGCCCCACGCTGCGCTGCCCGCCTGCCGCACAGCCCCAAATTTGAAGCGACCTACATCTGCTTGCCTCGAGTCCGCATCACGTTGAACCGAATGCGCCTTCCCGGCAATTGCGGGCTCCTCACAGAGGTGGTCCAGAGGCATCGGCCTCTCAGCCTCGCCCCGGCCATTGAAGTCCATTCGCTGAATTATCTCCCGGAAGTCCTGATTGCGGCGATGTACATTACCTGTCTGCGCTGCAAGATGAGATGAAACGACACAAATCCGTTTGCCCCCGGGCAGTGATAGTGACACGGCGACGCCTCCTTTGTTGCCACCCTGCTGCAGGAATCCTGTGCCCAATTCCGCAACCTTCACCTCCGAGATGTGCGGCGCCAACGTGGAGCGCGCCAGTACGATCAGATAAACTCCGACCTTTGTCACCACCAACGCATTACTCCGATACACCGCACAGCCGAGGCATACTACTCGGAGAGGTGGCGCGTGCGACAGTTTTGACAAAGGGCGTGGGGCAACCATCTGGCGCACTGCGAGCGCCTTATACAGCTCGGGAGCACCTAGCGCACGCTGAATCTCATGAGACCAAGCGTATCCTTTGTCATCGTCGGTGATGAGCGCGCCAGCACCACTCAGATCCTGAACCTCCTGCCCAGACGACGGTCGCATGCTGTGTAAGGCAGCGCAGCACTTGCCAGGCTTGCTCAACGCATACACTACATCAAAGGGGGGGGGGGGGGGGGGACTGGCAACCTGGAGGGCAATGACGAAGATGTCAATGTCGTCCTTTTCAGAAAGAGACGCGAACCATTCCTGAAGCGGCACCGCGGGAGCCTTCCCGTTCACATTCCAAGTCCCGCAGAAGACCCTGAACCCCGCCTCGTCCTGTTCGTCGAATAGCTCCGTAGCGGCATCCCGTGGCACACCCGCTCCCGAGCATAGGATGGCAGTGCTGTTTTGGGGGTGAGGCTGCACACGACGTGTCAAGTTGGCTTCGGCCTCTTTGGGAGAATCCGTGTCTCCCTCTTTCCCGCCCCCAGACAGCCTGAGGTTGAGGTCTTCTGTCCCGCATGCAGATTCCCGCCGGCGAGACTGTAATGCTACATGATCACAAGTAAGATGGACGCGCCTGCCCACAGCAAGTGCAAAAGGATGTGGGTGCGCTGCCCTCCCAGTTACGAACCCCCCGGAAGGAGAAGCTGTGGAGCGGGTCTCTGTGCACAGTCCTGCCGAGGCTAGAAGGATTGCCAGGAGAAGGTACATCCAACTACATCGTCCATGAGCTACGCGCCATAATCGCTCACCCGCCCCCCCTCGCCCAAACGCCGCTGAAAGCGAGGCCATCCACACTGGGATCGGAACCTTCATCAAAAGAACTCAAGAACTTGGTTTGGCAAAGCAAGTTCTATATTCTTAATTAATTGATTGATTATTTATCCCAGAAAAGGGGCTTCGGAAACGCCTGTGTCGTGCTACCAGAGGCTCACCCGATCCAAGTTCCAAGTATCACCAACGCTTGGCCGGGACGTAAGGTCCCCCGAGCGTATACAAATCTCTCGATTCCGTGCGTATCTCTCCGCTTCCTCCTCTCCGTGGGTACTTTTGTCCTCAGGGTGAGAGGAGAAGCTCAAGCGCTCGTGCCTGCTTCGCTGGCCTGCTCCTTAGCTCAACCGCAACTCGCTTTCAGCACAGCGATCCCATCTTCAGCAAGAGCCTCAGGGCAACAATTCTCTCGAGGTATGCCTACCAAGCGAGCACACTCCGGCACGGCGGATGCAGGCGGAAGCGACGTCAAGAGGGTCCGCATATTGCACCCCATTGCGCTGGCGATACCTGCTCTGCCAAAACCACTGGCCAACACGACCGCCAAGTTCCCGACTGACGATTTTTTGAAGCTGGCGAGCGACTATGAAGACCGGCAAAAGAGGCGCGACGAATTGTCTCGTCCGCTCCAGGCTGTGTCGAGAACATGCCACAATGCAGTTTTCAATCTGCACCGTGGAGGGCTGCAGGAGGCCGAGGGGCTACTAGAAGCTGCTGGCTTGGAGCTTAGTCGTGCCAAGGTGGTAGTTCCCCAAGGCATACTATTACGGCCCCCTGCAGAAGCAGTGCCGAAGGCCTCGCTAACCTGCTGTCCCATACTTTCCGAACAGGCGCAGGGCGATGGAGATGAGGAAGAGGGCAAGTCCGGTGCGCTCAGTGGGGCAACGCAATCTTGGATCAAAGCGAAAGCCATGTCCACCTTTTTCAAGACAGGGCGTCTCATTCGCCTCGCGCAACTCCCGGGCGTCACCTATCAGGCAAGGATTCTGCGTCCTTGCCGGAGCTCTCCAGAGTCCGGTGGTAAGGCCCTCATCCTGCGCCCCGGGCACATGACAGTTGCAAAGCACTGGCAGGAATACCTTCCAGGGGTCATTGGTTTTGCGCAGGAGCTACAGCGATATGCTCTGAGGCAGGGGGCGCAGCGGGATGTGACCTCGCTGCTGCTCTGTAAGCAGGTTGGCCCTCTGACCCGCCCTTCACATGCGCACAGCGCGCTGAACCAGTGGTGCCCGTCCGCACCGTGCGTGCAGCTGGTTGAGGCACTCAACGCGGAGCTCATGCTCTTCGACTTCCGCAACGGGCCGTTGCGCGTCAAGTACGATTCTGTAAAGTACGTAGTTCGCCGAATCGAAGACACCGTGTTTGAGCTATCGTTGCAGGACGGCGTCGAGCTTCCTGCTGGCGCTACGCCTGCTGCGGGGGCTGCAGCGACGGAAAGCACTGCGGGTGTACCTGCCAGCACCGAGGCGGGCGCGGACGCTCGCGTGGTAGACGCGAATGAGTTTGAACAAATGCGAGGGGAAATGGAGGCCTACGACGCCCTGCGTGAAGACGTGATCAAGAAGTGCCGCGACATGCAGGTGGAGACCCACTGCTCACTGTAGCACTCAGGCCGAGCCCCCAAAAGAGCCATTTGCACGCATGCAGGATAGCGTCTCTGCGGATCTGTGTGTGCTGCGGCGTGACGCTTAATGTGAAGGCGGGGGGGGGAGCAGAAGGCAGCCAAGACCTCGATCTACCACCTGCATCGGGGGAACCTCGCACAGGCTAAAGAGCAGCTGGACACGGTTCACGCACAAGTGATGGATCTCTTCCCGACGATCAGCTCGCATCGCGGGCTGCGAGCAGGGTCTTTTTCTGCAGTGCTGGAGGAGTACGCGGAAGGCTTGCTGTTCCACAATTTCCTGGAAAGTGGGGGCGTGCTTCCTCCCGAGGCCCTCGCGCCCTGCAACGCCAACGAGTACCTCGGCGGAGTGCTCGACCTCACAGGCGAGGTCTGCCGCTGGGCTGTCGCGCAGGCCACGCGACGCGAGGTGGCGCGAGTCGAGCAGGCGCAGGAGGTGGTCGAGGCGGTGCTCGGCGCGACCGCCACCATCTCTGGGCTCCCAGGTCCGCTCCCTCCCCGGAAGCTGCAGCCCCGCGCCGATGATGCGCCCGTGTGACACTGGCGGTCTGGTGCACCTTGCTCTCCCAGGCAATGTCTACAAAAAGCTGAGCGCCGTCGAGGTGCAGCCAGTGCCCAGCCCGTCCCAAGCCTCGCGCAATCCGCCGGCCTGCTGATCGCCAACGCATTGGCGCGCACAGGGCACACTCAAGAAGCTCGACACGATTGCGTATGAATTGTCCCTCACCCGGAAATCCAGTGCAGCCGGCGCAGGACCGAGTGAACCGCTTCAGGGATCCGGCGGGGCAGAGTAGCAGTCGCTCTCGCTCTCATCCAAGCACGATTTTCATTTGAGTCTTTAGCTACAATGCACGCACTTATAAACCAAACCATTCCCTGCTGTGAATTTCGTTCACAGTTGGGGCTCGTTACCGCCCAACAGCAGTCACTGTCCTCATTCTCCTCACTGAGGAGCGTGTTGCAGAGACACGCTCCCCTTGATGACGCCATGTCATTCTCGCCCTGGTCTCAACGGCGCTTGGGCGGCGCCGCGCGCCCACTCCTCCGGCCCGTGCGACCGCCGGCGTTTTCGCGAGCTTCCTCAGCCTTGGCATCGGTCCCTTCAACCTCCTCGGGAACGTCCGCGGCCTCTTTTGCGGGCGCCGCGCTTGCGTCGCCCTCGCTGCTGACCTCTTTTTTCGCAGCGCCCTCACTGCTCGCCCTCTTCTTGCTCTTGCTGCTCTTCGACTGGCTCTCGGACACATCAGCCTCGGCCCTCGATTCAGCTTCCTCTGCCTTGGCATCCTCTTCTGCAGCGGCATCCTTGCCAGTCGCATCCAAGTCCTCTTTCGTCTCCTCCTTGGCCGCCTGAGAGTCCTGCGACGCCTTGCCACCTTTTCCCCGACGGCTTTCCCGCGCAGGTGCCGGTGGCTCCTTGCTTGCCTCGCCCCCGCGCCCGCGAGAGCCCCCTCGGCTTTTCGCTCGGCTCTTGGAGCCTTCTTCTTTCTCTTCGTCCTTGACCAACGCCTCCCCCGCCGGCGGATCCATCTCCATAGCCGCTGCGTCACCGTCCTCCCCCAAGGCCTCTTCTTCTGCGGCCTCTCCATCCGATGTCCCGCGACGACCAGCCTGCATTAGCTGGTCAAGTCCCCCCCCCTCCCCTTCGTCGCCTTCCCCTTCATCGCCGTCCTCGTCCTCCCCCTCAGCATTTTCATCTTCGTCACCCTCACCACCATCCTCTCCATCATCCTCATCGCCGTCCCCCTCCTCACCGTCTTCGTCCTCGCCGTCGCCCTCGGCCTCGCCCTCTTCGTCCTCGTCCTCTTCATCCTCATCTGCCTCCGCCGCAGCACGTTCTTCTGCCTCCTTCTCCGCCTTGAGTGCAGCCTGCGCAGCGGCTTCGGCAGGAATAGCGAGCAATCGCTCCTTCTGCCAGGAACGCACCTTGGCCGCGCGCCGATTCTTGGCCCACGACGACACTGCCCCTGTTGCTCGTACGTTGGCAGGTCGATGATGGAAGTCCGAGGTCAGCGGCTGGAAGCTTACGCGATCTTCGCCGTACGCTATCTCGAGGTCCTTGCGCTCAGCAAGGCCGGTAAGAAGCTCAAGTTCGGATTTGCCACCCATCGCGCGTGGAAGTGAACGGTGCGTGTAAGAAAGCTTCTCGCGCGCTTCTATGATCGTGCCGGGCGCGAGCAAGTCCTCAAACCACTCCTCGCGACGGCGCTCGACACGTGCATCTGTCTTCGCAAGAGAACTTGTGTCCTTATTGTCAAGGACACCAATCGAGAGGACCCCCTGAGACATGTCGTAGTAAAACCCAAAGCAACCGTCGTCGCCGGTGAGGCAAGACGCGTTGCCAAGATAGTCACACGCTGAAAGTCCTTCTGAGTCTACGTCGTTGCTCGGCTGTTCCTGTTTTGCAGCACGTAGCAGCTCGTACTCATGCAAAGCAAGAAGACGCGAGCCGCTCTGCGCTGAGGCCTCTGAGGTCAGTGATTGCGCCTGGCTCAGTAGCTTCTCAACGACCTTTTCAAGGGTGTACAGCTCATACGAATTGGTGCCGAGCAGCATTCGGCAGTCGTCTTCGAACTTTGACGTGTCGATATTACCCACGACCAACTGCACAAGCATCGTCATGAACTTATCATACACCGTCATGTTTTTGGCCTCCTCATCATCCCCGTCAGCACTGTTTAGCCCTGAAATCTCGGATCGTTTCCCTCCTCCTGGGAGCTCAGGTGCGTCGCCGACCTCAGCAGCGTCATCCTCACGCTGCTGCATATCTTCTGACAATTTCTTGGCGATTTCAAGACGCTCGTACAGCTTCTGGTAAAGGCGGAAAAAGGTATAGCAAGACAGATTGCCGTAGAAGACACGCATATCCTTGGTGCCCGTCACAACAGTCGCATCGCTCTGCTGGCGCGCAGCCGCGCCGTCCGCCTCAAGGAAGACCTTGAGCGGCTGATAATCAGGGTGCGAATGAACTGCCTGCCAAATGTCTATCTCATCGTCTCCCTCGTCCATTTCCTCCTCCTCCTCCTCCTCCTCCTCCTCCTCCTCTTCCTTGTCGCCCTCCTTGTCAGCATCCTCGGTATCCTCGTCAACCTTGTCTTTTCCCTCGCCATCTTCGTCGTCTTTGTCTTTGTTTTTGTCCTCATCCTCGTCATCCTTGTCTTCTGTCGCGCGATCCACCTTGCGCGTGCGCAGGCTCAGACCACGCTCCTTTCCTTCCTCGGTTTTGCGACCTTCCTTGCGTGCGATCTTGGGGCGCGCCTTGAGCTCCTCCTCTGACCTGTCTTTGAGACCGAGAAAAACGTGGAGGAAGGACAAGAAGAACTTGCGCACCCGTGCCTCAGCAGACTCGTAGAGCTCTGCTGCCGCGCCCTTGGACGCCACGTCAAAAATGTCCTGGTGGATGTCCTTACGGCCCATGGCGAAGGTGATGAATGGAGAGGGCGTTGTGCCCGCGAGGGCGTGTTCTTGCGCCGTACGTGCTTCGAGCACAAAGTTCTTTGCAGAGAGTCGTTTCTTGTCAACTTGCTT
>Ga0115567_10001647_pt1 | contig 22312 bp, 19 predicted proteins | sample COGITO_mtgs_1204_2_FD_88679 | JGI IMG/M metagenome (GOLD analysis project Ga0115567, IMG submission 88679) | Pelagic marine microbial communities from North Sea - COGITO_mtgs_120412 | ecosystem: Environmental > Aquatic > Marine > Epipelagic | place: Germany:Helgoland, sampling site Kabeltonne... | reverse complement strand
TGGGTTCACAGTGGCCGCAATCTGCTGGAACTTGTCGGTCCAGCCCGCGTAGTATACGATGCGGTCGATCCCGGTACGAACTTCTTCTTGCGCAGTTTTAGTGGAGACTTCGCCGGTGGCGGTCAACTCCCGCACTATCTGCTCTTGGCGGTCTTCAAGCATTTCTGAGAGCCGGTAGAGGATCTGGCCCCGCAGGAAGGGGGTGGCTTTGGCCCAGGCTCCGGTGGCTGCACGAGCGGCCTGGACGGCCTGACGGAGGTCTTTGCGGCTGGCGAGACTGACGTTTGCCACGAGGTCTCCTGTCTTGGTGCGCAATGGGAAATATCGTCCGGACTCGGTGCGGGGAAATTTGCCGCCAATATAGAGTTTATAGGTCTTAAGGACTGGGAGGCGATCGCTCATGGGTCAGCCTCCAACCTTAAGATAGGCACGGAGCCCGTGGAGGCCACCTTCGCGGCCAATGCCACTTTCTTTGTAGCCACCAAATGGTGAGGCTGGGTCGAAGCGATTGAAGGTGTTGGCCCAGACGACACCTGCCTGGAGCTTGGTGGTGATGGAGAAAATCTTGCTGCCCTTGCTGGTCCAGACGCCGGCGGAAAGGCCGTACGGAGTGTTGTTAGCCTTGGCTACGGCCTCTTCGGGCGTGCGGAAGGTCTGGATGGTGAGCACGGGACCGAAAATTTCGTCTTGGACGATGCGGTGGCTCTGGGCCACACCGGTAAAGATGGTGGGGGCCATAAATAGACCGCGCTCAGGCAGCTGGGATTGGGGCTGGTAGAGGCAGGCTCCCTCGGCTACCCCGGCATCGATAAGTGTCTGAATGCGCTCGAACTGGGCCCGCGAGTTGATGGCGCCGACGTCGGTGTTTTTGTCTAGCGGGTTGCCAACGATCAAGGTCTCCATGCGACGCTTGAGCTTCTCGATGACGATCTGCTCGACGCTTTCTTCGACGAGGAGTCGTGACCCGGCACAACAGACGTGACCCTGGTTGAAGAAGATGCCGTTTACGATGCTTTCGACGGCTTGGTCGATGGGGGCATCTGCAAAGATGATGTGTGCGGCTTTGCCGCCTAACTCGAGGGTGATGGGCTTGCCGCTGGGGGCGACTTGCCTGCGGATGAGCTTGCCAACGCCGGTGGAGCCAGTGAAGGCGATCTTGTCGACATCGGGATGGCTGACCAAGGCACGCCCGGTCTCGCCGGCGCCGGGGATGATGTTTACAACCCCGGGGGGGAGCCCGGCGTCTTGAAACAGCTCGGCGAGCTTGAGGGCGGTGAGTGGCGTGGTCTCTGCGGGTTTGAGCACGACGGTGTTGCCACAGGCAAGCGCTGGTGCAATCTTCCAGGCGGCCATGAGCAGCGGAAAGTTCCAGGGAATGATCTGGGCGGCGACGCCGTGTGGCGCGAAGGACTGGTTGGGAAAGGCGTATTCGAGCTTGTCAGTCCAGCCTGCGTGGTGAAAGAAATGAGCACAGACGAGCGGCAGATCGACATCGCGAGACTCGCGAATGGGCTTGCCACCATCCATGGTTTCAATGATGGCGAATTCTCTGGCGCGTTCTTGGAGCAGGCGGGCGATGCGAAAGAGGTATTTTCCGCGTTCGGCGCCGCTGAGCCGGGACCAAGTGGTGTCGTATGCCTTGCGGGCGGCCTGGACGGCGAGGTCGACATCTGCTTCGCCAGCTTCGGCGACGGAGGCGATGGTTTCCTCAGTAGCCGGATTGGTGGTGGCGAAGTGTTTGCCTGATTGCGGGGCGCAAAACTCACCGTCGATGAAGAGGCCGTATTCGTCTTTGATGGAGACGGGCGAGGTCTCGGGAGCCGGTGCGTAGGTCTCGTCGTCAACGAACGCGGCGAAGGGCGTCTGTTCTGGGGCTTTGTCGTTTTTACGCATCAGTCGTTGGAGAAATAGATGGGGGATTGATAGGCGCCGGTGGCCTGCTTGCGAAGTTGCATCAACAGATCATTCGCCAGAGAGCTGGCACCGAAGCGAAACATGTCTGGCGTGAGCCATTCGGGGCCAAGGGTTTCTTTGAGCATGACCAGATACTGAATGGCGGTTTTGGAGTCGCGGATCCCACCAGCGGGCTTCATGCCGATCTTCTTGCCGGTCTCCCGGTAGTAGTCGGCGATGGCCAGCAACATGACGAGGGTGAACTCGAGAGTGGCAGCTGGGGAAACTTTTCCGGTGCTGGTCTTGATGAAGTCAGCACCGGCACGCATCGCTAGGTCACTGGCAAAGCGCACGTTGTCCAAGGTCACGAGCTCTCCGGTTTCCAGGATCACTTTCAGATGGGCAGTGGCGCAGGCTTCTTTGAAGGTGGCAATCTCGTCGCTGATGGCGTGGTATTCGCCAGCGAGGAATTTGCCGCGTGAGATGACCATGTCGATCTCGTCGGCGCCTTCAGCTACGGCGTAGCGGACGTCTGCGATTCTGGTCTTGAGGTCTGACATGCCGCTGGGAAAGGAGGTGGCGACAGAAGCAACGTGAATGGACGTGCCGGCCAATGCCTTCCGGGCGACAGCTACCATGGTCGGGTAAACGCAAACGGCGGCGACCATCGGTAGTTCGGGGTGCGCAGGGTCCGGGCAGCGTGCTTTGGCGCACAGCTGACGCACTTTCCCGGGGGAGTCGCTCCCTTCGAGGGTGGTCAGGTCGATCATGGACATGGTCAGTTTCAAGGCGGCGATCTTGGACGCGTTCTTGATACTGCGAGTCTTGAAACGGGCGGCGCGCTCGGCGACGCCGACCTCATCGATAATGACTGGCATGGGCTGGTTCATTGTCCCGCAATCTGCGGGATGGACTGGAGCACGTCAAGCAGCGAACAGCTCATTGGGCTTTGATGGAGGTGAGGTTTTCATCATAGTCGCCGATCGCGTAGGCGATATCTATACCGCCTTCATCGGTAAATCCGGGGGACCAGCCGACTTCATAGCCCATGGCTAGCAGGTACTCGCGCACTTCGCGCAGGGCGGCGAAATCTTCGGGCCAGGCGCGCAGCGAGATAAAGAACCGGTCTTTGGGCAGGCGCGCCACGGTCTCATCCAAAAAGCGGGTAAGCTCGACGACGTTTTTGACGGGGACGCCGCCGTCAGGCAGCAGGCGGTAACTAAAGCGAAAGCCAGTGAACAACGGCGCGAGCTGGATCTCTCCCCAGACTCCGCCTTCAGTGAGGTCCAGCGTCTCAAGGATTTTCCCCGTCTTGGAGTGCTCGGCGACCGCTTTTAGCAGCTGCTCCTGGGGAAGCTTGTAGCACTTGCCGTGACGCAGACAGAGGGTGAACGAGCTTTTCTCTGGTATATAGGGCATTGGAAAGGCGATCGGCTTGGCGGTGGTAGCCTGTGGCTGTTGGCCTTCCTTATTATGTTGCATCAATACGGCCATACAGGCGAACATGATCATCATCCCGCCCATGTTGGAGATGATGTCTACCAAGGCACTGAAGTCGATTTTGATGTCACTGGTCTGCACGGTAGATCTCCTCACCGGGAAAAATGGGCAGCATCCCGACTCTGAGGGGGAGTTTCCAGCGGTCAATGAGATAGCGAAGGGTCAATGCCATCCGGCCACCGTCGGGCTCGACCCAGATGATCAGGGTGTTCTGCTGGTTACTGTAGCTAAGTTCACGGTTCTCAAACGTCTTATCGACCAGCAACTGCCGAAACTGAATGGCGCTGACGACATCGCTGCTGAAGAGACTTTCTCCTTGAAGCATGCCGACAATACCGGTTTCGCCAAAGTAGCTCCAAGTGCCGTCAGAGCGCTGCCAGAGGACTTGTTCCTGGCTACAGCGCACATTGAAGGCACGAAACCCGGCTGGGATGCCCACCATCTCGACGCCCTTGATATCCTGCTTGTCGGCTCGCGCTTCGACGGTGAGCGCAAGGCTAATGAGCGCCATGACGCTGAGCATTCCCAGCATGATGGAGAGGAAGGGCAGCGCGGGTAGTTCGAACCAGTTGGCTGTGTCTTGTCTTCTGCGTCGTCGGCTCATGCGATTCCCCTAGCGCCAGGACATCTGCAGGAAGGCGAGCACTTCGCTGGCAACCAGGCTGGCACTTGGGCGCTGGCCAGGCTTTTTAGCTAACATGCGCATCAGCAATGTCGCGAGCGGGATCGGCAGTGACGGTTGAATCGCTGTCGGGGACAAGGGTTCCTCGTATTGGACGGCACGCGCTGTGGACTCTGAGTCGTCCCGCAAGAAGGGGTGAATCCCGAGCCAGAGTTCGTAGGCGACGACGCCAAGAGAGAAGACGTCTGAGCGGTCGCTCACGGTCGTGGCGTGAAACGCCTCTGGCGCACGGTAAGGAACGGTGCCCCTGACCCCAAAGCCCTGTCGGGTACCGCTCATATCCTCGACCGCGCCAAAATCTGTGAGTTTCGCCTCCCCAGTTCGCGTCAGGAGAATGTTCTCTGGCTTCACATCGCGGTGACAGACATCGGCCGCGTGCAGGGCGGCCAGCGCATCTGCGAGATCGCCGATCATGCGCACCTTCACGGGAAGAGGCCGGCTCCGGCCGGCCATTTCCTCGTGGAGTGGGCGCCCGTCTACACGCTCATAAAGGATGAATGGGACAACCGGACGGCCGCCGAGGCCATATTCCAGGGCGCGCACGATGTTTGGATGGCGAATGGACATCGCTACTTCTCCTTCCTGAATGAAGCGAGGCACCAGGTTCTCTATTCGCGGCGCGCGCCCATCCTCGGGGCGGCGCAGCACTTTCATCGCGTAAAATTTTCCGGTCCGTTTATCGCAAACTTCGAAGACGACGCCAAAGGCACCGTAGCCAAGAACCCGCTCGAGTTGGTAGCCAGCGATTGAATGGCCGATGCGTTCAGCGGCCACGACCAGCGGATTGAAGGGAGGGGGAAAGGTGCCGCCAAGCATTCCCTCTACGCGCTGACGAATCGCGTTGGGTGGCGCGCTCTTCATCAGACAGTCAACCACTCCAGCGAGCATGCAGTCTGCGGCCACATAGACGGATTCCTCGTTGGTAACGACCAGCAGCGGGGTTTCTGGATGACAATTGCGGAGTCCGCGAATCAGCTGGGCACCGTTGCAGCCGGGCAAGGCGACGTCCACGACCATAAACATGTAGGTGACCTCGCTCAGAAGCTCGTGAGCTTCGGCTGCGGTCCATACGTGATCAATCGCCAAGCCGGGAATCCTGCGAATCGCATCGTAGGTAACCGTCTCGTGGTCTATCAGCAGGATTCGTGCGGCAATGTGTGTGGGCATTGGTGGATGGCGCCGGTTCGAGGAGAAGGCCGTACGATACGGGCAGTATCCGAATAATCACATCACAGGCAGTGAAACAACGGGAGTGGTGGACAATTCACCACACGACCTCGAAACCGGCTAACCGATGTAGCAATCACAGGGGAGGGTGACATCGGATTCCCCTGCAGCGAGGACCTCCAAAGGAACGATGAGGCGATCCACGGTCTCCTCGGCCTCTTGCCGTACCTCGGCTGATACTCCATGACCAAGGACGCAGATCAAGTGACCGGCGGCTGTTCCGTCACAGATTCGCACCAATATGGGGCGCCCGGAAAGGCGAATGATAGCGCGCGGTAGCTGGGTGATTTCTGCAGGGCTGGTGCAATCGGGCCCCCCGCCCAAGACTAACAGCGCCTGGGCGTTGTTAGCAAGGTCGAGCAACCACCGGAGTGGGTCGCCGCGAGGGGTCGTGATGTACGCGGGTTCGATGCGCCGACATAGCGTTTGACGCTGCGTCTCCAGACGATCGTGCGAGGTTACGGGGCCGTCTGGGGAATGCCAAGCTGGATCTACGTGAAGGAGCCCGAGCTCACAGTTCAGGAGCCGCGCCGTCTCCGCCGCGTGTTGTGCGACGACGTCTGCTTCGCTGCCGAAATTTACGGCCGCCCAGACTTGTCGGAGATTCTTCACTTTGTGTCACCTGAGTCTGAAAACAGGCATTCTTCGCCGATCACCAGAATGGTGCACGGCACATCGCGGACGATCCGAGTAGTCACATTCCCGAGGATTCGGTGGACAAATCCACCAGCCCCATGGCTGCCAACGACAAGCAGGTCCGGCTTGGAGCTTTCGCAGGCCGCGAGGATCTCCGCGACTGGGGCTCCCGAGCGCACCGAGATGCTGGTCTCGACGAGGGGAGGCACGTACTCGCGGACAAACTTGCGCAAGCGCTCGGTGTCGGGCTGCGTGCAGGGTGAGCTTGCTGGATATGCCTGATATGAGTAGAGATCTGCGTGGGCCAGGGAGCTGGTCTCGATATGCACGGCTTCGAGCTGGGCACCAAGCCGCTTTGCCAGCTCGCCGGCATTGGCCAAGGCTCGCCGGGAATGATCGGAGTAATCCACGGCGCAGAGAATCTTGCTGATGCTGTGGGAATCTTTCGGGTGATAGAGGAACACCGGACGGACCGCTGACTGCACGATCTTCTCGGCGGTTACGCCAACGACGACACGCTCGATGGTGGGCTTGTAGGCCGCACCAATGACAACGGCTAAGGTGTCAGTCTTTTTTGCGACTTCGAGCAGCACGTGATGCGGCTTGCCAATGCGCGGCGGCAACGCCGTGGCCGGACAATCGGAAACGAGGGAAGCAAGTCGCTCCAGTTCTGCCGCATTCTCTTTGAGCATTTGCTCTTCTGCCAGAGGTCCGGCTGAGTGAATGGCATAGGGGAGTGACTCCATAACGTGGCACAACTGAAGCCGGCAGTCGAGTTTCTTTGCCAAATCAGCTGCAAAGCCGATCGTGGCCTCCGTGGTATCCCCGTAATCCGCGCCGACGAGCAGTGAGTGTGATTTCATGGTAAAGCCTCTCTTTTAAGTTCCGTAAGAACATGGTAGCACGGCTCGTGCCAACACAGCGGTAGACTCGAAGGCACTTGGAAAGCAGTCCGATACCGGCAAACACGGCAACATCGGATTCCGCATTCGGATAGCAACGCGGGCAAAGCAGCGTTATGGTCCTGAACGGCCGGTGGGGAAATTCCCAGCTCGCAATAGGCCAGTAAATCTGCGTGCTGCGAGTATACAATTTGACCAACAGGTGATCATGGATTCAGAGTTTACGATTCTGGTTGTTGACGATGACGAAGCGGTCCGCGACAGTCTGAGCGGGTACTTGGAAGCAGAAGGGTGGACCGTAAAGCAGGCAGCCAGTGGCCCCGAGGCATTGGAAGTGGTGCGCACTGCTGCGATCGACGCCGTAATCTCAGACATTCGCATGCCGGGGATGGACGGTATCACGCTGCTGAAGAAGCTGAAGGAACTGCACTCCGATGTGGAGGTGCTAATTACCACGGGACACAGCAGCGAAGATACCGCGATCTCCGCCCTGAAGGCCGGGGCATTTGACTACTTTCGCAAGCCACTGGAGGGGCAGAAGATTTCCGCTTCTCTGCGGCGGACCAAGCGCCTCTGTGAGTTGAAGCAGGAGAATCATCGCCTCTCTGCATTGGTTGAACGACTGAATAAGGGAACAGACCGGTGCGCATTTGTGGGTGACTCACCTGCGGCAAAGCGCCTTCTGGGTATGATCGAGAAAGTCTCGGCATCGCCGCACTCAACCGTATTGGTGACGGGAGAGAGTGGGACCGGCAAAGAGATTGCGGCTCGCTTGATTCATTACCTTACTAACGGCGGAGAGGGACCATTCATGGCCCTGAACTGCGGGGGGGTCGCCGAGACTTTGCTAGAATCCGAGCTGTTCGGGCATGAGCGAGGCGCCTTCACGGGCGCGGACAAGCGCTCCCCAGGCATCTTCGAAATGGCCATTGGCGGCACGGTATTTCTGGATGAGATCGGCGAACTCAGCATGGCAGCACAGACTCGGTTGCTGCGTGTGCTCGAAGAGCGCACCGTACGGCGATTGGGCGGACAACGCGAGGTCTCGGTGGCAAACACCCGCGTGATCAGCGCGACGAATCGAAACCTGGCTGACTGCGTGGAGCAGGGGACGTTTCGTGAAGATCTCTACTATCGCATCCAAGTAGCCCCCATTCTCGTCCCGCCGTTGCGCGAGCGCAGGCAGGATATCATTCCGCTTGCCCTGCACTTTCTGCAACAGCTGGGACAGCGCATCGGCCGTACTTGGTCACTCAGTGAATCTGCCCATCAGGCATTGATACAGGCTGAGTTCAAGGGAAACATTCGCGATCTCCGAAACATGATCGAACGCGGCGTAATTTTCGCCGACAATGACGTCATTGAACCGCGGGATCTAGGCCTGATGATTCAGGGCGAGACGAGGCTGCCGGATACGGGTTCCTACAACCTACGCGACCACGAGGTCATGTTGCTTCAAGCCGCGTTGAAGGAACACCCGGGCAATCATTCCGCGGCTTCCCGCGCGCTCGGCATATCGCCCCAGGCACTCTACCGAAAAATCGAGAAGTTCGGGCTTACGATGTAGGGGGAGGGTCGTTGGTTTCGCTGGAAACATCCTCGAAACAGACTGGGAAGCGGGCACAATCGGTGTCCTGTGGTCAGCTGGCAGGGCACTGTGCCCAAGCCTTCACGCCGTCTCCAATCAACTAACAGTAGACACAAGCCCATCGATGACAATCGCTCGGAATCCAGCCCCATGGGATTCGCCGAATCACTCTCAGCATCAGTCGCAGTCGTATGCCATAGATTTGCCAAGACACGGCCCAGAGTCACAACTCTCTCGGCCATCTGCCACTTCATTGACGGCGCGCTTGCCTCAGGAAACGAGCACTTCCTAAAAACCTAAAGACCCTTCGATTTTCAGCAAGGCTCGACCAGTGATCTCAGCGTTGCTATCCAAATAGGTGTGGCCGATCGGACCTCTCACCAACGTAAGCCAGCCATCAGTGCACTTGCCTGGGAATTGATCGCCGAAGACAGCCCGTGCTGGCGCGTGGGACTGGGCGAAGGCAAAAAGATGGTCGGAACTGAATGAAAGGACAAGGTGCGGCAGATCGTCTACCTGATCCCGTTTGTACACAGCGGCGCGGGCCGCCCGGCTCTGCTGGTCGGACGCGGCGTAAACTACTCGACAGAAGAGAAGACTGTCAAAGTCCTGAATTATGTGCCGAAGTATGCTCATTATGAATCGTACCGCGTCCAGTATATGGCGGAGCTGTTGCCCGAGGAACCGGTGCAAGAAGATGTGTACCGCCTCGTACTGGCGGCAGCTACGCATCCCTCCGAGCATTTGTCCGATCTCGCTGTTCGGGAAACGAATGTGGCGGACCCGTATTTTGCCACCAGTGGCACCAAGCTTAGCGAATACTTGCTCAATCCAGACGGCATGATCAGCGAGATTTGCGTCTAGGCAAGCTGACGGCACGAGTATCCGCCGAATGCGAAGTGAGACGACAGGACGCAGCCTGATATGGTAGGCGTTTTTTCCGATCCAAGGCAGGAGACCGCCCCCATGCTCGACCAACTTCGAGCCCTGCAAGCGACATTCCAGGATGCGTCTGAAGCTGCAACCTCTCTCGAACAGCTTGAACAGCTCCGTACTGACTTTCTCGGGCGCAAGGGCAAGCTCACCGCACTCCTCAAGGGGTTGAAGGACGTCGCGCCAGCAGAGCGCGGAATAATCGGCAAAGCTGCAAACCTGATCAAGACTGAGATCGGGCAAGCCCTCGACGCAGCTCAGGAAAAACTGGATCAGGCGGCTCTGGAAGCCAGGCTCGCCTCAGAATGGCTGGACGTAACGCTACCTGCGGCCCCGTCGCGGATAGGCGGTCTGCACCCCGTATCTCGGATCCAGTATGAGATCGAGGATATCTTCAAAGGGATGGGCTTTTCCGTGCTTGACGGGCCACACGTCGAATTGGATTACTACAACTTCGAGGCGCTCAACATCCCGCAAGATCATCCCGCGCGGGACATGCAGGACACCTTCTATTTTGATAACGGCGCAATCCTACGCACCCACACCAGCGCCATTCAGGTACGCGGTATGGAGCACATCAAACCACCCTTTCGCATCATCGGTCCTGGTAAAGTCTTTCGCGTCGAGCGCCCGGACTGGTGCCATGAAATAGCCTTCCACCAACTCGAAGGCATGGTCGTAGGGCGCAACATCACCGTAGCCCATTTGATCGATTGCATGAAAACCCTGCTGCGCGAAGTCTTTCAAGAAGATGTAAACGTACGGCTGCGCCCCGGCTATTTTCCGTTTGTGGAGCCCGGCTTTGAGCTTGACATCGCCCGCGGTGATTCGTGGCTGGAGCTGATGCCCTGCGGGCTGATTCATCCAAGCGTCCTTCGCGCTGGAGGGATTGATCCAGAGGAGTGGTCCGGGTTTGCCTTCGGGCTTGGCCTTGACCGCCTAGTAATGATGCGCTACGGGGTTGAAGACATTCGACACCTGCATAGCGGCGACCTGCGTTTTAGCAGCCAGTTTGTTTAGGAAGGGCGAACAATTATGAAACTCTCTCTTTCCTGGATTCAGGACCATGTGGATTACCACCTCGACCGCCCCGCAGAAGAGCTTGCGGACCTAATCTCACTGCGCGTGGCAGAAGTCGAGGGCGTCGAACGCCTCGGTGAGGCACTGCAGCAAGTGCGCGTGGTAGAAATTCTCGCGACCGAGCCACATCCTGATGCGGACAAGCTTCGCATCGCGACTGTCACAGACGGCGAAGGCGAAACGCAACGTATTGTCTGCGGTGCAACCAATTGCCGGCCAGGAATTCGCGTGCCATTTGCGGACCTGGGCGCTGTTCTGCCCACGGTCGATAAGGACGGAAATGTCTCCACCTTCACGATTAAGCGCGCGAAGATTCGCGGCGTTGAAAGCACGGGAATGCTCTGCGCCGCGGACGAGCTTGGCGTGCCGGGCGGGCATGACGGCCTCCTCGAGTTGCCGCTCGACGCCCCCGTTGGCACCTGCTTGGCAGAGATAGAGCCTTTCAAATCAGCGGCTGACCTGCTATTTGAGATCGACAATAAATCACTAACCCATCGCCCGGACCTCTGGGGGCACTACGGCTTTGCTCGAGAGTTTTCCGTGATGTTCGACCTCCCCTTGGCTCCGTACCCACAGGGCGCGGTGAGCACGGGCCCCAGCAGCTTCTCAATCGTCAACGAAGTGCCCGACCGCTGCTTCCGCTACTCCGGACTCTTGATCGAGAACATCACGGTGAGCCCTTCCCCCGACTGGCTACAGCAGCGCTTGCTCTCGGCCGGCGTGAATGCAATCAACAATATAGTAGATATCACGAACTTCATCCTGCTTGAGCTTGGCCAGCCGATGCACGCCTTCGATGCCGACAAGCTTTCTGGCACGACGATCGGTATCCGGGCCGCGACCGACGGCGAGAAATTTATCGCTCTGGATGGCCAAACCTACCCTTTGTCGGCTGCTGACCTAGTGATCGATGACAACGGTCGTGCTGTTGCACTGGCTGGCGTCATGGGCGGCTTGGATACTGGTGTCGAAGCCGGTTGCACCAGAGTCTTTTTCGAATCGGCGACTTTCGCCGCTAGCTCTGTGCGCCGTACTGCCGGCCGGCTCGACCTGCGTTCCGAGTCCAGCGCGCGCTTCGAAAAGTCACTGGATCCGGAGCATACCACCATGGCCCTGCGCCGCGCTTGGCAGCTGGTGCAGGAGATCTGTCCAGATGCGCGCCTGGCAGGTGAGATTGTGGATGACTTCCCAACGCCCTATCCCGAAATCACGATCCAGACCTCACATGCATTCCTGCGCGATCGCCTAGGCACAGACGAGGTCACTGACGCGTTCATCGACCGCATCCTGGCGGGCCTCGGCTTCACGCTGGGTGGTGATCTGGCGCTGGATGTGCCGTCGTGGCGTCGCACCAAGGACGTCTCGCTCGCTGAGGACATCGTCGAGGAAGTGGGACGGCATTTTGGCTACGACAACATCACGCCGTGTGCGCCGCAGTTTGACCTGCAGGTTCCGGCGGAGAATCCCGCCCGCCAGTTCGAGCGTGGCGTGAAGGCACTGCTCACTGAGGGCTACGGCTGCACAGAGATCATGATGTACCCAATGGTCGGGCCCAAACTGCTCGGTCGCGTCGGCTTGGACCCAACGACGCCGCTCAAGCTTACCAATCCGGTCAGCGAATTCGAGCAGATGATGCGGCCGGAAAGCGTGCCCCAGCTGCTGCAGGCGATTGCGGAGAACGCAAAACACTTCCCCCAGTTTCGTCTCTTCGAGTACGGCCGCGTCTATGACACCAGTGAGATGAAGGGCCTGCTCCCCACGGAGCGCACGCGGATTACTGGTACCTTCGTCCCGGCTTTCGAGCGCGACAGCCTCCAGCAGGAGACCTTCTTCCAAGGCAAGGCTCTTATTCAGGACATCTTGCGTCTTGCCGGGGTCGATAACGCCAAGACCATGCCGCTCACGGACTCAGAAGCGGCCTGGATTCATCCCAACATTCATTGCGGCTTCTACCGCGGCAGGATGCTGTTGGCCTCTCTGTTCAAGCTTCATCCGAGCTGCGCAGACGAGTTTGGAGTCTCCCATAATGCCTACATCTTCGAGGTCTACGCGGACAGGCTGGAGACGCTTACGCGCAATCTCAAGTATCAGCCCATCTCCAAGTTCCCGACAGTGCGCTTCGAAGTCACCGTGGTGGTCGCGGCGCAGACCCTGAGTGGCGATATTGAAGCAGCAATCGGTCGTGCGGCCAAGCGGCAGCTCCGCTCGCTCGAGGTCCTCACAATCTACGAGGGTGACCCAATCCCAACCGGGAAGAAGGCAATTTCGTATCGGATGGAATTCGCCGCCAGCGATCGCACCCTCAGTCATGACGAAGCGGAGTCGGTGCAGAATAAAGTGGTCGCCGCGCTCGAAAAAGCTGGCTATCCGCTCAAGCAGTAGCCTGCTTGGTACGATATCTGTGGAAATCTCGCCAGCTGCTTGGCCGCCAGGCTAGCGAGATCTACCTCCCCAAGCCGAGAAGCATCGAGTCTTGGACAGCGTTCCGCCAACAACTCGCCAAAGCTGACGCCTTCGGTGGCGAGGGCGGCTCGGCGCCAGTAGTAGGCCACGTCCGCCTCATACTTAGGCAACCAGAAGGTACGGCTTCCGGCCTCGTAGGTCGTGCAGCGCTCCGGCGGATAGGCCGGTGATTTGTACTGAGACTCGATGAATTCCGAAGCCAGCTTTCCACTGCGCAGCAGATCCGTTTCAGTCTCCTTGATGCGCAACGGCGTCTCGACCCCAGCCACATCGAAGCAGCCCTCTAGATAGACCAGCGTAGCCCCCTGATAGTCACGGAGTCGTGCCTGGCAACGCGCATGAAAACCGTCAAGGATTTCTCCCGCACGAGCGCTCCCAATGCTGCCAAAGAACAATTACTCAATGATTCGGCCCTGCGCCTCCACGTAGGTGAGCAGGCTGCCAAGCGCAAAGTCCAGACTCGTTCCTGTCGCCACCACGTCCCCGAAGATGATCGCCGCCTGATTCTGCAGGTAGACCTTGGCGTAGTCACGCTCAGTGATGTGCCAAGCTTCCTCGTTATCTGCCTGCCGGGCCCGCTGGGCGCTGACGAATGCAGAAGCATGGCGATTCCAGCCCTTGGCATCGGCCCAAGGGTCACGCAGGCCAAAATTCAGTCCGCCACGAAGGATGTGCAGCACCACTGCCTACTGCTCATGATTCGGCAAGCCGCTGTCGACTGGGCGAAATACACTCGCACTAGCAGCGCGCAGCGTCCCCGTATATGAAACTCGACGCGAAACGAATGATTGCAGATCTCGCGGGTCTGCGGCGTGCTTGCGACGTATCGGCGAGTTGATAGAGCCCGAGCTCGTTATTTCGAAAGTTGAGTTGCATGCTGTCTCCAGTGCTTCAGACTGTGAAACGGACTTCACGCGGCTTAACCATAACTTTGTATCGCTCAGGTGCTTACGTTGTGGCGGAATGTGCTATTTGTATGGCTCGAAATGCAGGTGCGAGTCATATCTGGCTCCGACATATGCGGGACGAACTACAGAACTAACACCCAAACAGGAGGGGTCCAAGATGAGCGCCACCACCACGAAACGCAAGAAACGATTCCCCAAAAAAGAACTTAACGCCTGGGTCCGCAGCCGTGCTAGCTGGAGTCACGCAGACTGGGAAGCTTTGCTAAGTGATTTGACTAGCCAAGGGTTCGAAGAATGGACCGAGACCGCGGACGGCCGCGATGAGATTGGGGCCCATCTCGAAATGAAGCGCGCCAACGCCTGACGCAAGAAGGGGGCTATGCGTTTGCAGGCTAGTACCTAGATAGCTATCCCGGGGCCCGCAGCCCGGATTTTCACGGCCCAAGCTTCGGTCCATAGGAGATATAATGAGCGAAAAAAGCGCTCGCATTCTAATCTGCACACCCGAAATTACCTACCTTCCGGATGGGATGGGGAACATTAGCAACAAGTTGAAGGCTAAGGCTGGAGGCATGGCAGATGTGACCGCAGCGCTTGTCGGTGCCCTATTCGAGCAGGGAGCCGACGTGCACGTCGCACTTCCCCACTACCGCCGCATGTTTGGCGTCGAAATCGGAAACCTGATCGACAAGGAACTCGCACGCTATCGCGAAATTCTGAGCGAAGACCGCATTCACCTCGCCGAAGACCGCGCGTTTTACTATCGCGATACCGTTTACAGCTACTCTAATTCCGGAGCCAACGACAAACTGGCCCTAGCATTTCAGCGCGAACTCATCAACAACATCATCCCGCGCGTGAAGCCAGACGTGATTCACGCAAATGACTGGATGACCGGACTAATTCCGGCCTACGCCCGTCGACTGGGAATTCCCTCGTTGTTCACCGTCCACAATATCCATACCCATAAAGTATCGCTGGCAGATATCGAAGACGCAGGTATAGACGCGGCCATGTTCTGGAACCTGCTCTATTTCGACCGACCGCCCGCACACTACGAAGAGACGCGCGAAACCAATATGGTGGACCTGCTCTGCAGCGGAATTTTTGCGTCTCACTTCATCAACTCCGTCAGCCCGACCTTTCTCGAGGAAGTGGTCGAAGGCCGGCACGACTTTGTGCCCGGAAATATCGCCCACGAATTGTGGAACAAGTCGTCTAATGGCGTTGGCTGCGGCATTCTGAATGCACCTGATGAAGAACACAACCCGTCGACCGACGACAGCCTGCACACGACCTACAACACGACGACCGTGGTGGAAGGAAAACGCGAAAACAAGGTCGCCCTACAGCGTGAGCTGAAGCTGACTGAGGACCCGGACGCGCCGCTTTTCTTCTGGCCATCCCGCTTGGACCCGGTCCAAAAAGGCTGCCAGTTGGTCACTGACATCCTGTTTCACATGGTCTCAAAATACGCGGATTCTGGCCTGCAGGTTGCGGTCATCGCAAATGGCCCGCACCAAGAACACTTTCACAATGTCGTACACCACCATGACCTCGCCTCACGCGTAGCTGTAGTTGATTTCGATGAACGACTCAGCCATCTTGGCTACGGTGCCGCGGACTTCGTCCTCATGCCGTCGCTATTCGAGCCTTGCGGGCTGCCTCAGATGATTGGCTGCCTCTACGGATCGCTTCCGATCGCACATGACACAGGAGGCCTGCATGACACCGTGCAGCACCTGCATGCGAATCAGGGCAACGGCTTTGTCTTCGAGGATTTCGGCAGCGATGGCCTGATGTGGGCTGTGGACCAGGCAATGGCGTTCTACAGCCAGACTCCCAAGAAGCGAGAGCGCGAGGTCCAGCGCATCATGAAGGAAGCACAGGCGCGTTTCACGCATGCGGAATGCGCAAAGAAATACGTCGAACTCTACCAGAAAATGACCGAGCGGCCAGTATTGCCTAACGTCGCGACCTAAGCCGCGGAGTACGCAAACATGTCACGCACAAGACAGTACCATCTGGCTCCACTGTCCGACGACCCGGCTTTGGACCTCTACAGCGGCGCACTCTGCAACCGCAGCGACCGGGTGGACGAACGGGCGGGCGAGATCGCCGGGCTCGGCGCGACCGGCCAGGATCTGCTGGAAGCATCCAGACAGCACGAGTGGTTTGGCCTGCACCGAACCACCTCTGCCTGGACCTTTCGCGAGTGGGCACCCAACGCGACGACAATCTACCTAGTAGGCGATGCCACGGACTGGCAGGAACGCCCTGACTACCAGTTGGAGCGTGGAGAGTACGGACAGTGGTCGCTGGAGCTTCCGCCCGAAGCGCTCGCGCATGCTCAACACTATAAGCTCTCGATGCACTGGGATGGCGGTCAAGGCTTCCGACTGCCTGCCTACGCCAGGCGCGTGGTCCAGAATGATTACACCAAAATCTTCTGCGCCCAAGTCTGGGATGCGCCAGCGTATGAGTGGCAACACGCGTTCAGTGTTCCGCTCCAGGCGCCGCTGATTTACGAAAGCCACATAGGCATGGCCCAAGAAACGCCTGGAGTCGGCACCTATCTGGGATTTCGCGATCACGTGCTTCCGCGCATTGTGGCTGCTGGCTATAATACGATACAACTTATGGCAATCGCCGAACACCCATACTATGGCTCATTCGGCTACCACGTGGCCAACTTCTTCGCCCCCAGCTCTCGCTTCGGGACCCCTGAGGAACTGAAGTCGCTGGTAGACCGCGCCCACGAGCTGGGCCTGACCGTGATCATCGATCTGGTCCATTCGCATTCGGTAAAAAACGAGGACGAAGGCCTCGGAAATTTCGACGGCACCCAGTGGCAATACTTCCATGACGGCCCGCGCGGCATGCATGAAGTGTGGGATTCACGTTGCTTTGACTATTCCAAACCGGACGTCCTGCGATTTCTGCTGTCGAACTGCCGGTACTGGCTCGAAGAGTTTAAGATCGATGGCTACCGCTTTGACGGCATTACCAGCATGCTCTACACGCACCACGGCCTAGGCGTGAACTTCGTCCACTATGACCAGTACTTCGACGGCCAGGTCGATGTCGATGCATACGCCTACCTGGCGTTGGCCAACAAGGTCATACACACTCTGCGCCCTGACGCGATTACCATCGCCGAGGACATGAGCGGCATGCCCGGACTGGGGGCTCCGGCTAAAGACGGAGGCGCAGGATTCGACTACCGGCTTGCGATGGGCGTCCCGGACATCTGGTTTGACTTTGTCAAGAAGCTGAAGGACGAGGAATGGCATCTGGGACATCTCTGGTACGAGCTCACTAATCGTCGGCAGGACGAGCAGTCTATTTCTTACGTCGAGTCCCATGACCAGGCGATCGTGGGGGCCAAGACTTTTGCCTTTGAGCTGATCGGATCGGCCATGTACGACAGCATGGGCGTGGGGGCCGAGAACATGATTGTGGACCGCGGCATCGCCCTGCACAAGATGGCACGAACGCTCACCATGTTCGCGACCGGAGATGGCTATCTGAACTTCATGGGCAATGAGTTTGGCCATCCGGAATGGATCGACTTTCCACGGGAAGGCAACGGCTGGTCCTATCAGCATGCCCGCCGGCAGTGGTCGCTGGCTGACCGCCAAGATTTGCGATTTCACCAGCTGGCGGCCTGGGACCGCGCTTGCGTTGGGCTGATTCAGCAGCACCGCCTGATTAGCGATCATTACCCCGAACAGCTGATGGTGCACGACGACGATCTGGTACTGGCAGTTCGGCGTGGACCGGCAGTCGTGATCTGTAATTCACACCCAGTAAACTCCTACACGGACTATGCAGTCCAGCTCCCGCCCGGAGAGTATCAGCTTGCTATTAACAGTGACGAGGCTCGCTTCGGCGGGCATGCACGACTCACTCATGGTCAGCGTTTTTTCACGCAAAAGCACGATGATCGAACGATCGTGCAGCTCTATCTCCCCAACCGCACTCTATTGGTTCTTCTGCCTGTAGATCAGGCTAGCGCGTGACAGCGCCGCCAGCAGTTTATCACATCCGCGTCTTCTGCGGGACGACCTGCCTCTACGATCGCAGGATCGATGTCCTCGACACGCCAGCCACGGAAGCAGTGCCTTTGACCATCGGCTACAACCAGGAAGTGAGCTTTGAGATTGAGCGTCCACACACCGGACACCGGCTCCGGCTTTCCCTGGCAACAGAGGCAATCGCCTACGCAGGCGCTGATGAGCTGAGCCTGCGGGTACCAGGCCAGTACTGGTTCATGAACGAAATGGGCGAGAGCGAGATTCGCATCGCTGAGGATGATGAAGAAGACGCGCTGCGCTTCACACCGGTGGCACGGATTCCCGTGGTCATCTCCCCACACCCGCAGACCCAGGCACATTTTGAAGTTATGATCAGTGATCTCACGGAGATTCACGCAGGACTAGCGCACGATGTCGTTTCGCGGGGGATGATTCGCCGGCGCGATGTAGTCAGCCACGAAATCAGCGAACTCTATCCAGAAACCGTGCTTCCTGAGTTACAGCGCACCTACAACTGTCTCGCGAAAGCGTTAGAACAGATCGGGCTTCAGCCGGTGCGGCGGATGAAGCGGCGCTCTCAGATCGCTCGCTATCGCCCGGGTGACCGACTCTCTCAGTCTGCGTTGCTCAGCATGGTGCGTTCTCCCGGCACTGTGGTTTCTTCCAGTGGTGAGGTCAAGGCACTGGGAAAGATCACACTCCCGCGCGTGGAGTTGAGTGAAGATTTGGCAGAGCACCGTCATCTGGCGCACCGTATCCATGCTCTCTCCGACCTGTCTCAAGAGTTGGCCAGGCATTGCAGCCGAATGGCCGCCTCGCTCGCGGAAGAGCAGGAGAATTGGGGAAACGCCGGCTCAGACCAAATCAGCGTGTTTGAAAAGCGCGATGTGCCGAGAATCACCCATCTTCACAGCATGGAACACAGCGCGCTGCATCTGGCACGGGAGTTTAAGCGCCTCATTGAGCGCTACGCCTTTCTCCGGGTTGGCCGACCGCGCACGAGATTTCAGCCGACACCTATTTTTACCGGCCGCAGTGGCTACCGCGAGGCCTACAGAGCACTGCGGGATTCGCAGCACCTGCTCGGCGTCATGGTAGATGGCCAGAGTATTCAGGTAAATTACCGCTCGCTCGCGCAGCTGTATGAATACTGGTGCTTCATGAATGTCATTCGCTGCCTTCGCCAGATCCTTGGTAATCCCGTCTCCAATGACTCCTTCGTGCTGGTCGACTCGATCTACCGGCCCGAAATGAAGCCCGGGCAGACCTTTGAATTCGCCGCAGGCCCTAAGCGCGTGATTGTGACCTACGAGCCGTCGATCTATGATTGGCGCACCGCCCGACGTCGTGGCGATCGCTATGGCGCGACCTTGACCAAGAATCCGCTTCGCCCGGATATCCTGCTGGAGATTGAAGCCCCGGGTCGACCGACCATGGCCATCGTCCTAGACGCCAAATCCACGTGCAGCTTCCAAGACCGGATCTTCAGGGAAATCTCAGACTACGCGCGCCAGATCATCAGCATTCGCACCGGCGTTCAGCCAGTGCGGGCCGTCTTCCTGTTGCATCGAGACCACAACCGTACCGAGCGCTCAAATCTACCTGCGGAATGGCGCCGCCGCATAGACTCCTACCAGTACCAGGAAATCGGGTCCATTCCCTGTGTACCAGAGCAGGTCGGGACGGTGCCGGAGACCTTGGAGCGCTTACTGAGGCGACTGCTAGGCGTCTGACTACCAGAACTCCCCGATGAGTGCCCCCGAAACCGTATATGAATATCCCACAGCCGGAGGCAGCCGAAGCCAACGAATTTCCAATTGAGGAATGAAAAGCATCGAGTACGCATTCCAGGTCTTGGACATTGGAAATTCCATGTTGGCTGTTGGACATTCAAAAATTCTTTGCAACTCGCCCGTCAGTCCGCGAGTTCCTAGCCCTTTTGGGCCCTTTGTCGCCAGCCAACTCTGGAAGATCTAGTCGACCGCTTCACGAGAGCTGCCGACCCGAATGCCTCGTTTGAGCGGCGCCTTGCGAGTCGGGCTGTAGTCTACATGGCAGAACAAAAAGGCGGGAAAGGAACTGTCCAACTCGTGTTTATGAGTCTGCCAGGTGATGAGCGTGCGGACGCTGTTGGCGCCGCGAGACTCCTCGACGTAGACGTGGCGTTCCAGCACTTCACTGCGGGCGATGTCTCGGCTCCGGGACTCGGTCTCAAGATTCTCCAGCTCCACATTTGGCTGCAACTGCGTAAATAGCGCGTGGTTCCCGTCGCCTTCTTTATACAATGAGGGAATGGCTCCGAAGTCGAATTCCCCTTTCTTGCCGAATCCCATGGCAAGACGCATGTTCGTCCAATTCAGTAGATTATCGCTCTCGGCGACAAACGACTGATATCCTTTGCCGTCATAACCGATAAAGGCCATGTACCATTTGTCGTCACCCGACATCTGAAAGATCGTAGGAACATCTGTCGATCGAACATCCTCAAAGCCCTCAATGTTCGGTTTCGCGAGAATCACATGGTCGGGATAGTAATGCCCCCCGGAAAGGAGCGGATTACTTCTTCTAGTTCATCTGGAGGTTGACGTCGGAGTGATAATCGCTGCGCCAGGGCGGCTCGTTGCTCTGATTCCAGAGGCCCTGCAGGTTGGCCGGCAGACTGCCGGGGCGCGAGCAGGAGATCATCAGATAACGAGCGTAGTTGAAGATCAGCGTTTCGAGTTCGGGGTCATGGGCTCCGCCACGATATGCACCAAGCCTTTCCGCGGCGTCCAGCGCGCGGGCGCTCGCCGGGTTTTGACCGAGCTGCAGGGATAGCCTGTTGAAGAGGCTATGATAGTCGGCGATATGCTCTCGGAGGAGGTCTTGATAGCTACAAGCGGAGGCATTGGCGAGCCGCTGACTGATCGCCTGATGCGGGTGCTCCTGCGTCCAACCCTTGTCGTGTCGATTGAGGTAGTTGGTGTCGCCACTGAGCATTAGCACCAGAGAGTCGCAATCCTCGAAGGTGATTGTGTTATTGGTCGCCTGTATGCGTCCACCCTGGTTGAGGACAATGACCTGTGCCTCGTAGTCGAGGCGGATGGCGTAGTTCTCCTTTGGTTTGCGGTATTTCCCCGAGAGCGTACCGGAGAAGGAGAGCGTGTTGCCCTCGGCCTTGGTGATGCCATCGTGCGCGCCCTTCAGTGAGATGGCACCGCTGTAGCAACCGGCTTTGTCTGCTGACAACCGGAGCACGATGACGTCCGCAGGATTGCTGGCAAAATACTCACGTGTGAAGGTGACTCCGCGGAGATCGTAGCAGGTCGTGTGCACGGCGCGACCGATATCGAGCTCCCGGCGATACGCTTCTGCTGTCGCAGGCTTGATGGCATAGGTCGCATCCAGCGAAACGCCGTTGAGCGCAATCTCGGAGAGCTGGTAGAGCGGGTCGCCATTATTGGCCAGCAGCGTCAGCCGGTAGAAGCGGTAAGCCGTGCTGTTCTCAAAGGTGAAGGCCTTCTCGTGTTTCCGTTTCGGAAACGGGTCCTGCTCCGTGCGCTGATCCAGCAGCACCCAAGTCGTGCCATCGTGTGACCCTTCCCAGTGCCAGTCCTTGGGATCACGCGCGGGAACGTCGTTAGCAGATGCCAACATGTACTGGTTCACCACGACCGGTTGATCCAGCTTTACCTGCCATTGAAGCGGGCGGCCTCCATGCGGCACGCACCACTTCGTGTTCACATCACCGTCAACCGACATGTCGATCTGCTCGGGACGTTCGCTCGAGGCCATTTGCCCCGAGCTACACCGCAGCCATTTCGGCCCTGGATCGGTCTCTTTCAGCGTTATGTAGAGATCGCCAAAGGCCTGATAGGCCCCGGTATCGGTTTCATCCCCGATCCATAGGCTGTCCTCATTGAACTGGATGCGCTCGTTGGACACGCCGCCGAAGATCATTGCGCCCAGGTGCCCATTGCCGATGGGCAAGCATTCCTGCTGCCAGTCCGTTGCCGGGCGGTCCGACCAAATCGTTTGGTCCATTGCGGACTTCGCACAAGCGGCCATTGCGGAGATCGCAATGCTCAGCGCAGTAAGCAGGCGGGGAAGGAAGAGGGTGTTTTTCATGATTTGGTTCCCGGTGTAATTCGGACTGATGGACTTGGGGACTTGAGGGACTCGCGTCTTTGGACTCTGGGATACGCGAGTCCGCCAGTCCTCTTCATTTCCCAATGTTCACAATTCCTCGGCAATCCGGGAACCCGGTGCAGCCCGAGAATGGTTTGCCGGCGTTCTGGCCGGATTTAGCGGTGCAGCGGCGCATCGGCTTGCCGCAGTCCCGCTCATCAAGCCGGGCGCTGTTCATGCGTTCGCGGAACCCACCTTTCTGCAGGAACTCCTCTTCCTGTGCGGCAAGCTGCTTCTTGAGCATACCGATCGTGCGCTGCAACAGCACGATCATGGCGTTGGCGATCACGTCGGAG
>Ga0115567_10001644_pt1 | contig 22318 bp, 43 predicted proteins | sample COGITO_mtgs_1204_2_FD_88679 | JGI IMG/M metagenome (GOLD analysis project Ga0115567, IMG submission 88679) | Pelagic marine microbial communities from North Sea - COGITO_mtgs_120412 | ecosystem: Environmental > Aquatic > Marine > Epipelagic | place: Germany:Helgoland, sampling site Kabeltonne... | reverse complement strand
CACACTCTTATTTCTTGTTCGTGTAGTTCAGGTATCTCACTTAGAACTCTAAGTCGTTGACTACCTGCTATTGGGTACCAGTTAGGCATAACTAGTATAGGAGAACGCACACCTTCTTTCTTCAAGGCTTCTCTCAATGGCTCGTTGGGAGGTACGTTCATAATGTTTTCTTTTACTTTTGGTTGCTCTAACATCCACCCTACGGTTTTTACATACCAAGTGTGTGGTGCTAAAGGTATTTGTTCGGCACTCTCTCGTGCTACTCTGTCATCTGCCATCTTTCAAAATCCTTCTTGTAGTAATCGTATATTAGGTCAAGTACTCTTTCCGTATTATAACCTGCTAGTTGTGTTTGAGATGCATGATGAATATTTTTCATTAATCCCAATTCTTTCCAAATTGTTTGATTTTCTAGTTTGTGTACTTTTACTTCGGGTTCTCTATAATAAACCCATGCAGGTAAATACATCACATGGTAACTTCCCATGCGAACTAAACTTTTTTCAAATAAATCTAAATTCTGTATAGTGCCAAAATATGCACCATTCTCTATTGACGATATTGCTTTTCTTGTCCAAGTTATAATATCCCAGTCTACTATAAATCCTTCGTCACAGTTATGTTTATAAAGACTTTCCCACCTAGTTAGTGGATTTCTAATTACAGTATAGTATTTATAATCTGGGTATTGTAGGGCTAGTTGATCGTAAGTTGCATGTATATTATTAAATACTGCTCCTTTGTTTACTCCTTCTCTAATAAACTCTGCATGAAGTCCGCCCTGCCAATTTCTATGTTGAAAGGGAACTTTCTTATCTTGTTGAGCTAACCACGAACGAGTAACAGAAATGCCACCACACTTAGGTATGTGAATAAAACAACTTTTTTTATCATGCAAAACCATTGTGTATGTCCTCTATTTGTTGTTCGTATATTAACCGAAAATCTTCAAACGTAGGAAAGTCTATGTGTATTGTACTTTCTTGATTGCTGTATGCAATTTCTGCACAATGACAATGCCATGCTTCTTCTAGTTGGTGTTCTGTGTATAGTATCATAAATCGTAGGCGTCCTCTCCTGTTGTCATTGTTTCTTTTAGTTCTGATTTTTGATCTGGGTCTAAGGCTGTGTGAGGCCCGATCTTTAGTGTCTCCCAGTTCATTTCAGATGTAAACGGCTCGATAGAACCACTTCTCATCTTGTCACACTTAAACTTAATACAAGGCTCTGAGTCTCCCCAATGCTGAATACTGTAAGCAGCATCAACAGCATCCAAGATTCCTTTCGAGAATCTTGCCTCTCCTTTCTCATTAGTCTGGAAAGCGGAGAGAACTAGAACTTTACTCTCTTGTGCGAGAGATTTGAGACCTTTTGAGATCTCGATTTGCTCAGTCCAATCATATTGACCTTGACGATTTGGTGCGTTATGGCGTTTTACTTGGTTTAGATAGTCTACTATTACAATACCCAAGTTAGGTAACTGGGCTTGCTTCTGTCTTACTACACTAATAATTTTAGCTAGTGTAAGAGAAGGGTCGTAATGTATATCTATTTGAGGAACATCTGCTAACTTGTTTCTACTAAGTTGATAGTGAAACTTGTCGAAATCTTGATGATCTCGCCATTCGTTATATGCTTCTGTTCCGTTATCGAATCTATTAGCCCACCAGTTAGCAACTTTATCCCATTCCATAGGAGTAAGATTCTTTGCTTTGATACGACCACTATTGATACCAGTTTGTATGCCACAGATTCTCTGCAACATTTGTCTAGTGTCCATTTCGATAGTAAAATATAATGCTGACTTACCTTTTTCTTGTGCGGCAGCAGCGATGTTACAACATGTAAAGGACTTACCTCCACCACGATGTCCACCGATAACGACCAAGTCTTTGGGAGAGAATGTATAGTCTAAGTCATATTCTTGATTCAGACCGAGCGGTAAAAACTTGGCTAAATCCTCAGCACTATCAAATAATTCTACAGTATTCATGTCTTCAGCTTCGTCATTTGTATCAACTGAATCTTCTACTTGCACTACTATTTCTTGCAACAAGTCTATATTTTCTCTAGCGTCAGAGATTGCGACTTGATGGTCAACGTAGTTTTCTATTTTTGATAGGATTTCGGATTGTGTAAATTGGTTTTTCAGATAGTCCAATAAGAGTATGGACTCGATATCTGTTTCAACTGTTTCTATGGCATATATCTTTTCTTGCAAATCACGTGAACGAACTTCTAATTTTAAGTCCTCAAATGTAGGTAAGTTATTGTACTTGTGTACATGCTTATCTACTACACGCCATAACTTACGATACTCTCCTTCTGGAAAGTAATGCTCCTTCAGACCATTCCAAGTCTCGAAGTCTCCGTTCGCAAGTATTTGCTTTAGTAATGCACTTTCTAGGGTCAAATTGTCTCTCCACTTACAATTTATAGTTGAAAAAAGGGCGAGTCAAAGCTCGCCCAAGAATGAATAGGTATTAACCTATTTCTTTTTTAGCTGCTCCATTATAGTCTGAGCACTGTAGACCTCTTCTAGTAAGCATTGTTTTCACGCCTCTTACAGTTTTGCCGATTTGGTCAGCAATTTCTTCAACAGTTAAGCCGTCAATGTCGACTCCAGCTAAAGGATCAGCTTTGCTTGAACCTTTAGTTTCTTTCTGTTTAGGAATAGCATTGATTTCACCAGCTCTTAGTAGTGATAAAGCTTTTCCTCTGATTGAATTAACGCTTCTGCCCATAGCTTCTGCGATATCTTCAATAAATGCACCATCATTAACTAATGATACAAATTGTCCTTCTTCTTCATCGTTGTATGACTTTACAGTCTCAACTTTAGGAGCAGGTTTAACATGTTCTGTTAACTGCATAGAAAGGATTTTTCCTTGAATTGACTTAGCTGAAAAAGCTCCGCCTTCAAAGTTTGATGCAATTTCTGCATATGTGTATGAGCCAGAGTTGTCTGTTACAAAGTTACTTAAAGTAGCTTCTTGCTCATCTGAGAAAGATTTAGAAGCTGATGCTGAAGCTAGTTCAACGTCAAAACCCATCTTTCTTAATTTACTAGATACACTTCTTACTGAAGTTTCTAGTTGTTCTGCAGCGTTAGCTACAGTTTCTTGAGATATTGGGCTCTCATCCCCAACAAAAGAAGTCAATTCTGAAGTTCTTTCGTCTGTCCATTTTGGTAATGCCATTTTTAATTTTCTCCAATTAAATGTTTAATATTACTTATTATTATAACACCTCGGTCACGAGCTGTCTGCGTTTTTGCTGACTCGATTCCAGACTCATTAATCAAATGAGTACAGTCTTTAGTCAGACTTGATTTTACGGTAAAACCGTGGTTATTTAGAACTTTAGTTGCGAAGGCTTTAGTCGGATAAGACTTTAACTTTCCAGATATACAAACAACGCCTATGACCTCTTTTTTCTTAATTATTTTATTTTTCCAAGTGAAAGGTAGGTTTGTTCTGTATTGATACGGATAGTATTCACTGGCCATCCAGTGAAGTAGATTAGCTGATGCCTTTGGTCCAATACCTGCTTCAGTACAACTTTTCTCGCTAATATCTTCGATGTCTGATATTGAATCGCATAATTTTTGAGAAGCCGACCGACCAATAAGGGGTACGCTGAAAGCTGGTATTATATCCACCAACTTACTCTGCTTTGATTTTTCAATCTCCACAAAGAGTTTCTCAGCTAATCTTTGACTGCCTAATCTTTCCTGTATCTGAGACGCAGTAAGATTATATAGTTCTTCGTATTCTTGGATTTGCAACTTATCTAGCGTTGCAGGTCCAAGTCCTTTTATCTTAAGAGTAGAAGCAAAATGCTGGACTTTCTTATCCCACTGTGCTGAACAGCTGCTGTCTTCACAGAACAACTGGTCATTACGATAAACCAACTCGCTATTACAAGCGGGACAGTTTGTCGGTGGTAAAATGTCTCTCATTTAGTCTCTCTCTCCAAAATATACATATATTATATCTAATTTTTAAGCATCTGTCAAGAACTATTTTTTCTCTGGTAGATGCATTAATTTGAAACATAATTTAATTGTCCTCGCCCTCATAGATGTGAGTATCCTCGACCATGTTTCTATTTTCCCACTGAAAGCGTAAGGCTTTATATTTCTTAACTAAAGACTTTATCCAGTTTTTTATCATAAATATCTCCTAAAATCCTGTCCGCCATCAACCTATGACCTTCCTCAAGAGGATGATCTTTAGGTCCAAAGGGAACTTGTTCTCTTTTGCACATATCATAGAAAGCTTCTTCTTTCATATGGGGTAGCTCTTCTAGATAGTCGTTTAACTTCATATGTTCTACTTCCCATAAATTGTTTGCACCTTCCATTCTTTGTTCGTTTAATGTATCTAAGGTCACACTAATTTGACCATCAGATAAATTGTAAAATAAATAAGGTATGTTTTTTGCTTCTAAAAAATACTTTACACTTAACATATGATGTAAAGATGTAATTAAATTGTATCTCATAGAACGTACTTCTGTAGCCCAACCTTGTATAGCTTTCCATTGCTTTAGTGTCATGCGTGGATGAAAGTGAGTTTCGGATTGCTCTCCTACTTCTAGTGTCTTTCTATCAAACATATACTTTACCCATACAGCACTACGCCATGCGTTTCTTTGGTCTAGATATTCAAATCTATTTATTCCTGACCATACAATGATTACTAACTTTGCTGGCTTTCGTATCATATCATCTGTAGTTGTTCTCCAGATTCTATCATTACTGCCACCAACTTTAGCGTTATCCCACCAAGGCTGACCAAGTTCTTGACTAACTATATTAGCAAATATATCTCGAGGACGTACTTTTACTTCCATACCTCTTACAAAACTGCATCCATTCCAATAAATCAAAATACTCTCACTCCATAACTTTGTTGAAATCTCAATGCATCTTCTTCGGTGTTTACCATAGGTTGACCTTTAATATTCAAACTTGTATTCAGTAGCATAGGAACTCCTGTTCTCTCATAGTACTCTTCTAGTATGGGTCGCAGTGCTGAGTTACTATCGCTCTTGACAACTTGTACTCGTGCTGTTCCGTCAACGTGCGTGACACTTTTGTAGTCGTGTTTTGCTTTTGAAACAAACTGCATATATTCATTAGCAGGGCCTTCAAAGTATTCATCTACAAACTCCTCCAATATTGCGGGAGCAAAAGGACGAAACTTTTGTCTTCGTTTAATGTCATTGACTGTGTCTTTAATATCAAAACGCACATCACCAAGGAGACTCCTGTTACCAAGCGCCCGAGGTCCAAATTCTGCTTTTCCATTCGCTACTCCTACTACTTTTCTTTTAAGTATTGTATCGACTACTAACTTAGGATTGATACTTCTTGTTATGTCATGTCCTAGGAAAGTGTCTTTAAATTCTATTCTTTCTTTTGTATGGGCTAGTACACAACCTAGTGCACTCCCTGCATCGCCTGGGTTTGGGAATATCCACATATTATCAAACATAGGTCTTATTTTGCTATTTGCTACACAGTTAAGTGCAACTCCACCAGCATAAGCCACGTTGGGACCGTAGGTTCTAGCTATCGCAAAGATATCTAGTATCGCTGATTCCAGTTGTGCCTGTGCAGATGCGGCTATATCTTCTGGTGTATGCCAAAACCATTTTCTTTTCTTGATTCCACGATGATGATTCATATGTATATCTTTAGTCATATCTATTCTAATATCTCCATAAGCAGCCATGCCCATAGTTATATACTCATCTTCGTTAGGTTTGAGTCCTATTCTTTTCGTAATTGCACTATAGAACAATCCTAGTGACCACGGATAAGTTTTATTCCATACTTTTACACCGTCTACCCAAATACTTGCTGTATCAAATTCTCCGATAGCATCTATTACTACTGTGCTGTCAGGAATGAAAGGAGCAGAAAAATAAGCAGCGGCGTAATGGCTTTCATGGTGAAGTATAGTTCTGATATCATACGCTCGGCACGGCGTTGCTTTAGCCATTCCGTACATCTCTCGTCTCGCATTCTTGAAATCAGTACTTTCATAAAATACTGTTTTATCATAATCATATCTCTCCTTTAGCACATTAAAATGCCAATCAGGTATTGTCTTTTCGTTTTTAACTCGTGTTATTCTCTCTACTTCTGTGGCAAATTCTATCTTGTTATCATTTACTACAGCGTACGCTGCATTGTGAAATCCTTCACTAATCCCCAAATAGTTCATTTTTCTTTGGAAATGCCTCCAATATTTTGCTGTCCATTGAGAAACACTCCGTGTGCCCTCCAAATTTATGCTCCGTTTTATGTCTATCTTTCTGAAACTGGTTGTGTAATTTTTGTTCGAACCTCCACGCATCGTAGATCGTCCCGCTCCAAATCCTCTGTATTCTGATGTCGTAGTTTGTAAAGCCACGCGCTCTTTTGACTGCGTCTTTGAATGTTCTTCCTTTTGCGATGCCTACTTTTATAGTTTCTCGTTCCCATGTTGTTTGATTTACCAATACAATACCATACAGTATTCCTTCCTTCAGTTTTTCTTCAGGATAGTTTTTGAAATAAGTCTCGTTGTATATGCCACCAGCCATTAGAAAAACGTCCTTACGATTTCCCAACACTCTTTCTCTGACTTCTGAAAGTCCTTTAGTGGACAGCGAAACGGTTTATTCTTGTCCCGTATGGTCAAGTTATTTTTAGTCTTGTTTTCGATTATATGTAATTTGGTAATAGACTGCTCTAGTACTTTAACTCTGTGAAACGTATACGCTTCACTCGTGTACCATGCACCCGCTGGGAGGTAGTATTCGCCATCATGGAATACACTAACACTATCCTGTACAACGTTTCGTCTATGGTGAGGATTTACACAGTTAGTCTCAACTATCTGTAATGTACTATCCTTTGCAGGTTTCCATTGGACTACTTCATTTATAAGTCCACCTCTAATAATTTGTGATTCAAATTTAATTCTGTGGTTGTGAAAATCAGGTACTTCCACAGGTGTAAGATCAGGACAATAAAAATTCCACCTAACTTGTTTATTAGGTTCGTGTAGGAATATAAATCCTAGTCCGCTATATTCTGGAGTTACTCCCCAGTTTTTTAACTCATCTATCATTTATTTTATTTCTCAATCCTGATGTAGAAAAGGAGTGTGCTCTACTCGTATAGTAGATTTCATGTAATCCTTTTCCTGTAAAATGTTTATCTGTCCAATCCTCTCCTACAAAGCGTAAGTGAATTGGAGTTGCTTCTAGTAAGTCTAGTAAGCTTTCTTCTGTATCGTAAGGTATAATTTCATCTACATACTTTACTGCTCGTAGTTGAATATATCTTTCAAATACTGACTGAATTGGTTGATTCTTTTCTTGTCTGTCTATACTAGGATCAGTTTGTAATCCTACTATCAAATGGTCACACTCTGCCCTTGCCTCTTTCAGCATTACAATATGTCCAGCGTGAAGCAAATCAAAAGCTCCACATGTAAATCCTACTCGTCTATCCATCTTTGATTTGGTTTATGTTTCTTAAATGTTCCTTCTTGTTGTTTAAATGTGGATTTGTTTGCAACTTGTACTGCATTTTTCCATTCTGTACACTTGATACACTCTCCACAAGGAGTGTAGCCGCCTTCCTTTGTCCTACCTATCTTAGCAATTCTTTCAGGGTCTCTATCTGACGGGTAGCAGTACCATATATTATCTTGTGCAAAATGCCACAGATTCTTAGCTAACATAGATACTACCTCTGATTTATATAGTGTTTCATAAGGAAATATATTTATAGGAGCGTTCATTACTTCATGGGCTGATACTCCATGTAAGTCTAGTTGATAAGACTTCTGTGCTAAGTAAGCTCGTATAGGAAATCTTAACTGTAAACGTTGTGCAAAGGAATCTTCTGCATTTGCACCCCATACTAAATATTTCCACTTTCTTGGGTTTCCTAGAAGCAAAGTTGCTGCTGCTGACATATGTTGATTAACTGCCAGTGCTAGTGTAACCTCTTGTGGTAATTCATTTCTATCTACGACTAGTGGAAAGTTAAAGAAATCACACTGCTTTTGTGCGTAGTATAACTGTGCATCTTTTGCAGGATGATTATGTGGATTATTATATAGATGTAAACCGACTGCATTTAGACCTTTTTCTTTTGCCCACCACAAAGCAGCAAAGCACTCAGCTCCGCCACTAACATTTACAATGGTATCAATACTTTTGTCTAAGCCTTGCAAGTCTTTTTTCCTCTCTTGGTGTAACCTTTCTATTACAATTTTTGCATATAGGGTTACTACTTCTATCTCCAAATAATAATTTCTTTCTTACTTCTTCTAGTTCTTTACTAGTGTGCCATACATCAAAAAAGTTATCATCTGCAATATTGCCGTACACATTTGTGTCTGTCCAATCATTACAACATAACTGTATTGTTCCATCATGGTGAATCCATCCTTTAGTAGATGGTAGTACACATGGAGTTTGTATTTCACTTCTATCAGTTGCTATTCTTTCATATAGCTCGGTTCTATTTTGAACTTGAATAGGTGTTTCACCCCACTCGGATGGGTCTACGCTTTGATCCCAATATCTATGAGTAGCACGAGGAATTATCTTTTTCCTTTCTTCCATCTGTTCTTTACTCGTATAAGAGTTCATTATAATAGAATCAAACATATTAAACCACTTAAACTTTGATTCTAGTTTATAGCCGTTTGTCAAAATTCTAGTCTTATACTTTCTACCAGTAAAATGTAAAATTTCTACAAGTTTCTTGAAATTAGGGTGTAAACTGTTTTCGCCTCTGCCTGAGAAACAAATAGTCCCTCTATAATCCGCACAATCATTTATGAACTTCGTAAAAAGTTCAACACTCATATATTCTTTTATATTCGGATATGAACTTGACCTCGGACAATAATTACACGACTCGTTACATATACCACATACATCTATGTTAATAAGAAATGGGTCACGCATCTAAAACTTCTCGTATTATATCCCAGCACAAATCGTGTGGATATCTAAATTCTTTTATAGGACATACGACTTCTTCATATGAACTATCATATATTGCTAACCCAGGTTCATTTTCGCGACCTACTATTTCTAAACAAGTAATAGTAGGGGCTTCTGCCCATGCTACATGAAACTCTTTTGCTGACATATAATAAGTATCTCCTTTTATATATCTTTCTACATCTTTAGGTTGAACATCTACATTCTTTTCCCATACTTCTGACTCAAATCCTTTTGAGTTATTCTCAACACAGTTTATGGTTTTTATAGTTTTACTACCTTCTATTACTTTTGCTCTTTGATTACAAAATCTTCCTTTCACAATATCAGATACAAAACTATTTTGATGGTTATGGTACTGACTTACTTGCTGAGGAACTAACTCTGGATGATAAAAGTTCCATCTTATTTTAGGACTTTCCATAAGCCATACGAAACCTAAACCATTACGGCGTGGGTTTCCCATCTTACGAAAATCATCTATCGTTTTCATACTCTCTTTACAATTCTAGGTATTATTTCTCCACTACGAATAACTTCCACATCACAACCAATCTCTAGTTCTAATGCTTCGATATACGCCATATTATGTAGAGTTGCTCTGCTAATAGTAGCTTCGCCTATCACACATGGCTCTAAGATTGCGACTGGTGAAACAGCACCTGACTTCCCGACATTCCATTCAACGTCCAAGAGTCGAGTAACTACTCCAGCTTGTCTTGTCTTCAGAGCGAAACTACCTCTAGGGTGGTGTGATGTGTAGCCTAATGTTTCAAAATATATATTAGAGTCGACTCGTACAACTTTACCATCCTGAGGGAATTCATTCCAATCACTTTGTGTGACAGTGTTAAATCCCATATCTTTTACCATGCCCATATCAGCAGTCCACTCAGCACAAATTGCTGGTTGAATACCATAGGCTATAAAGGTAATATCTCGGGATTTAAATTCTTCTAAGTCTTTTAGATTCAAAGCACCACTTGCATAATTTCTAGCATTTGGTATTGTTTTAGGGGCAACGATTTCTCCAGTAATCTGTTTGACACCTTTGCTCCATATTTTATTTGGCACTAAAGACTTAATTTTATCAGTAATATCTAGACCTGCTTTTCCATCTCCGCGAGTGAGTGCCTGTGTTAGTACGCCTTCTACATAAGTTATAGACACGGCTGCACCGTCCAACTTGGCAGTCATTATATGTGCTTGTTTGGAATCCCAATTTGGTTCTTCATCTTCTCCTACAAAGACTTTCTGAAGTGAATACATTGGGAAAGGGTGATTATATCGTACGTCATCACTTGCATGACCTACTTGCTCCTCAAGAGCAGTGTTCTCTACAAGTCTATCATATACATCGTCAGGTAATATAGGATTGCCTTCTGCATACTTTTGATTACAATATTCTAGGTATTCTGTCTTATTCATAGATATATTATACAGAATTTTTAAGGATTTGTCAAGGACTATTTTTTGGTGCTATTGGTATAACTCGTCTAATATCTCTTTGAAATGAGTTTCTAATACTCCTTTAACTTCTGAGATAGAAAGTATCTCTACTAAGGCTGTAAATATTTCTCGAAGGTTATCCAAATCAATAGGCAAGGCTATGCCGTCCCTTGTTGGTTTCCATTCTTCATCAAAGTCCATATAATACTTTCTGATATGTAAATACTCCGTACCCCGAAAATTGTTTACCATTACAAAGACTTTTTCATTTTTATCTTCGTTAAAGTGTACTTCTTTTTCGTATACTGGAGTTTCGTTATGTAATTCTATCATTCTTCAATATCGCTGCTAGAGGTACAATAGACGTTACGTTATCAGGTTGTAATAGTCTGTAAGAGTCGGTGTCCCAACAAAACAATAGAACTTGTCTTTGAGATGGTTTGGCTCGATTCTTTTTTGACTGTATGTATTTGTTATCGAAGTCGCCTGTGCAGACATTATATTTCAGTCTACGACTATTCTGACTACGATATGTGACAATAGCGTCGCCCGCTTCGTCAAGTTTTCTAACAAAATCTTCCTTTTTCATTCGTTTCCTTGTAGGTAGTTAATATCTATTAGCGTCCTATCAATGGTATCGTCTTACGAGGTGATTCTTGTAGATACAAAAATACACAGGGAGGTTGCCCTCCCCATGTTCAGGGGTAATTAATCGTTTAGTTCGTTAATTAATGTTGTGAAATATACAGCAGCCTTACCTGTTAGCTTACTGACAATTGCTGTGTCGGCTTCTTTACCTGCATCAGAGATAGCTTTTACTAAGTCATCTTGTGCTTGTGCGACATTTACTCTGCCACCACCAGTTCCACCACCACTGCTTTTCACAGCTGGAGTTTTCTTTACATATACTCCTGCTTTTGTTAAAATCATTCTGACTCCATTTGGGCTCTCACCTAATTCTTCAGCAACCATCTTAACAATCTCCATACTGTTGTCTGGAGTTGGTTCTTCAGCAGTATACATTTCAACTGCTTGTTCTTTACTTTCGTCTGTCCACGCCATGTTTCTTTTCCTTTTTAATGTGTAGTTTTGTTTGTATTCGGCAAGGCTAAAAGTATTGCGATAACCAGGACACCAACCTGTGGTCTCTAGCATCTGTGTGTAATACCTGTCGCTCATTGCTTATTTCCTTAATATAAATATATTATATCGGAATTTTAACCTTGTGTCAAGAACTATATTTTAGTAGCTATAACCGTAGACTGTAATGTCTTCCCGATACAGCTCGTATATATGTTGTTTACTTTTTAAAGTATACCAACGTTCCCACATAGGTTGCACTTCTTCATCCTGCAAAATTGATGTATCTTTAGGATGTAGATTTGAAAAATTTAATTCTTCTTTCCATGCTTCGAATCTGACTATGTGGTCACAGTCTTTATAAAGTACAGTCTGTAGCTCAGGAGTAGATTTGTCTACCCAAGCATCCATTCCTATATAGTCTAGACTTTGTATGTATAAAGAGACTATTCTTTCATAGGGATTTCTTACTACTCCTATAGTCTCATTATCACACTGTAAGATTAGACTCATCTATCTAATAAGCCTTCTAGAGAACTCAGCTTTTCTTGTGCTGATGCTAGTTTATCTAGTTGTTTATCAAACTCTTCAATAAGGTCTGAATGTTCTCCTATTCCAACTGAGTTGGTAAAGTATGTATGTAGTACTGCTTCTGCTTCTTTAGCTTCTGCTATGTACTTAGCTCTAAGAGCTTCGTAATATCTATTTCCTCTATGCATTATTTATCTCCCATATATGCTGGTATAAAGTTCCTAAGAAATCTTTCTTGGTGTTTATTAATCAATATAACATGAACCAGTAAAGGTAAAAAGATACCCAAAAATATGGTGAAAACAATTCCACCTGCCCAAGCGTATCTGTATGCTATATTATTACTATCAATTCTTCCGATAATTTGTATTGCTGGTAAAAATAGGTTATAAATACCTAGTACTACTCCAGCTATCCAAAATGCCGCTACTATAGTTAGTGCGTCCATTTTTTTCCTTTTTACATATACTCTCGTAAATGTCTTAGACTGCCCATATCATAAGCTGCTATCGCATGGTTCTTACCTGCGAAACTTAGGTATGGAAAGTACGTATCTTTGAGGTCTTCTTGCTGAGCTTCAATTGTATACACTAGGTATAGTTTGTAGCCTCGCTCCTCTGCTTGTTCAGGTTTAAGCTCTCTTTGTACTATCGCTGGATAGTTCTGTCTGATTGCCCAAACTCTTTCTCCTTCTTCAAACTCATCAGCCATACACTGGTCTGGTAAAAGGGCGTTCCTTCTACCTTCGTAGTCTGTGTGTGCTAATTTTTGAGGGACTCCTATTCTTTCTATGATTCCCTTTACAAAAGCAGGTGAGCGATACAATGACTTAGCAATGTCTGCTACTGTCATGCCCTCTAAATACCCTGCTACTGCATCTGTAATTTCTTTCTTAGTTGCTGCCTTTCCTTTATTCTGTGCCTTTCTTCTAGCACGGAACTCCATCATCTCTAGGTGTTCTGCAATGATATTACCTAATCTAGTTGTGTTGTAAGCAATGTTTAGTATACCACATGCTTCTTTCTTTGTTATAGGTTTGCTACCATCTGTTGGGTTTAATAACTCAATTACCTTGGTTATATTCGCTTGTGTAAGATTCTCGTGTTTCTTTGTTCTCAATTTTTGACCCCATTAAAATTATTCCATAATGCAGAATCTTTAGTAAGTCCTGCTCGTTTCTTCCATCTTTCTTTCCATAGCGTTGTGCATACTTTATGATATTTCCTAAGCAAAAGCCTTCGCCATGACCAGCATCGAAGATGAACTCGGTTGACTGGATTTTATTCATACTATAGTGTTGGTCGTATGTTCCCAATATATGATTCTTTAGTTTGTTTAAAACTACATCTTCATTAAATTTATACTTGTCTACTTTATAATCACTCATTTCATTACCGTAAAAAAGCCTACTTGTACAAGTCTGCCTGTTGATTTATTGTGTCCGAATCCTGCACAGAATGGAGCGTGCCAATAATGTGCTGGGTACAAGACGCATCTGTTGTATAGATTCCCAACATATGTGTGCATCTGAAAATATTCATCTTCTTCCCACATTTGTTTGAAACTTGATTGTCCTTTGCTAAGTTCATCATTCTTATAAACTTCGCCAGTTGTTTTAGATTGAAACAATCCTGTTCCTTTCTTAACATCAGCATTAGGACTTAGATATACTACTGCAGCGTAAGGCTTACCTTTCATATCGTTTGAAGTATTCTCTAAGAAACCTGAACAATCATGATGTACCCAGTTCCAGTCTGCATCTCCTTTCTCTGATAGTGTAAACGCTGTGTTGCTATTCTTTCTAGGAAAGTACTGCATCTTTGTGTTGAGCATATGCTCCCATTGATTTCTACAATACACAAAGTTCTCATTACTAAATGAGGACATAGTGCGACGACCTGGAAACATAGTCTTTCTTTCTCTACGTCCTGGTCTATAAAACATGGACAAAGCTCGTTCTCGAACTTCATCCACATTGGGGTAAAAATTATCTTTTATTACTATCACTTGCTTAATTCATCAAGTACGTCAAGTCCACCCTCAATTTTTGCTAAGTATTCTTTCTTAGCTCCTAGCTGTCCTTTTAGTACTGCTATTTCTTCTTCAGTTTGAACTCTCTGTTGATTTAGATTACTGCGCAACATATCCCTATGTTCTATAGTATCTAAAGGTTCTTTCTTTATTCCTAGTAGGACATCAAGAGGTATGTCTTTTGCCATGTTTTCTTACTCCATTGCCTAGATGAACACTAGTTCCATCTGATTTTCTCATAACAATCGGTCTAAACCATCTAGTCTTTGCTAGGTGTTTCTTGATTGCTTTCTGCTGTTCTTCTTCCGTAGTTCCATCATCAAAGGTGAATGTATATCCATTCTGTTCTACTTTTATCATGTTGCTGTTATCCTTTTCTCATAGTCAGCGTAGTCTTCGCTCCACCAATGAGGCTTGTCTCTGTGAGACCATGCGGCGAACGTAGCCTTGTCTAGATGATAGTAGTCACGATAGCTCTGTATAGGGTTATCATAATCTTTCAAGTCATCTGGCATTGCTAGTCCAAATTCTGTAAATCCAAGTCTGGGCATATTCTTTGGCTCAGGTAGTTTGTTTACTACTTCTACTATGGATTTGTGTTGTTTACCATAACGATAGTGGTACTCATCGTTCAATGCGTTAGCATAACAATGAGTCCACTCAAAGTTATCCAAGCTCGACCTAACCCATATCGTACACGGATGATTATACATCATCGGTAGGTATGGTGTGAGAGGTCGCTGGTCAAGCGGTAGGTGCTTAATCTTGGCTTTCTCACTATTTAGTACCTCACGTTCGTCCTTGTCAAGCGCACGGGGTACAAAACCTAGTTTGGCATCAATCCATATCGCAGTACATAAGAGTTGTGCTGCCTCGAGAGGCATCTTTACTATGTGCTTGTCGACATGATACTCTGCGCATTTGTCTAGGTCTTCATCTAAATAAAATAAATTCATGCAATCCAGCACTTATACTTAGGACATTCTCCAGACGTATGGTCTAGCTCTGTTCCACAGTGTTTGCACTCTCCGATATGCCATGTATCAAATGACTTTGTCTCAGCATTCCACATCTGACAAGTCTTGTGTTCGTTTGTTTCTGTATTTTTCATATGTATATTATACTAAAATTATAAACATAAGTCAAGAACTATTTTTTAACTCCATAAATGCAGCGTGTGACCATTCCACATTATCAGTTACTAGACTCCACATATATGTATGCCCAGCACTCATAAGTATATCACAGCGCTGGTTTCCATAGGCACATATGTACTTGGTCTTTTGATACGGTACTATATATTCAGGATTGACATGTCTCATTGTTAGTTGCCAGTTATCATAAGTGTTTGGTAAAAGCACTATTGGATGCTTCATACCATTTTTTAGTATGTCATCGCGCAGAACGTCATATCCATCCTGCTCCTTTCTATGAGAAACAGGACAGAATATGTCCGTAGTATGAATCATCTTAGGTTCATACTGTTTTTCTACCAACTCAAAATCTATAAATAATCTTGCTGTTATCACTTTCCAAATGCTCTTCCTGCTTCACTGATTCCAAATGCTCCGAGTGTAATCACTACGAGACTTGTGAATATGGTGTCACTAATTACTAAGTCCTGTCCCCAGAACGCTGTTACTAAATCACACCCAGCGAAAACAATAAGCATAAAGAACGCGATAAAGCCAATTATAGCTTTCTCATTGACATCGTTGTCGTCTAAAAATAAATCCATGAACTTTCGTTTCGGTGGTGCAAGTCTTTTCTTGGCTGCTGCAGCCTCGAGTTGCATCTCCTTTATCATATCTTCGGACTTGTCTAACTTCTCAATGAGAGCCATGTACTTGTCCAAATCTATTTCTACTTCGTTTCTTGAATTATCACTTCCTTCTGCCATAGTAATCTCCTATGGTTTCCAGTTATACCAATTCCTCCTGTTATAGGGTTTGCCTACGGCTCTATCCTGAAAATGGAAAGAGATTGATATGCGTGGGCTTAGAGTATCAACTCTATGGTACTTACCTTTCGGTATGTATAAAAGGTCGCCATCATTTAAGTCTACTACTTCTTCCAAAGTTGCATTCTCTGTACGACCCCCTTTAACTTCAAACTCCTTATAAATGTACCAGCGTACCGTGCCTGATACATGAAATAAAAAGTTATCTGTTGAATCTGCGTGAATAGGAAAACAATGTGCATCTCTAGATTTACTACAATATAGATTGGCTTGTCCAACACCATAATGTTTTTCAAACTCTTGACACTGCTTCCACATAGTTTCGTTTAGGAACTCACTTAGCGTAAGTATAAAACTACTTCCATTATTCCACAAATTCCATAGTTCTGTGCGTGTATATTTCTGTGTTGATTTTTTCTTACACCACTTGTTTCCATCAGGCAACACTACCTGAAGCTGTGGTGTTCTATCCCATGTACCAATATTATACTGATTGAGATAGTTGTCGAGTTCCCCCCAACTAAAATGTTTTGAGAAAGGATTGTCCTCTCTTTTGATATAAAAATGTTTTTTGTCCTTATACCGAAGATGAAACTCATCAACCCCGATGGGACTTATTAGCTCTTCAAACTTCACCTATTTTCTCCAACATTTTAACTTCTTTTTGATACTGCCAATACACTTCCATTATGTCTTGTCTTGCATGAGTTGCTTTAGCATGAGGAGAGTATCTTGGATGCCAAGGTTGATAGCTAAGTGCCGTAAGATGTACTTGCCATATTTCTTCTAATTCTAACTGTACTTTTTCTGAAGGGTCTGTTGTTTTATATGGAAATGCTGTATCGCTTCCATCAAAACTATTCCATCTTGCATCTAGTTCGTGTACTATATCTGTACTTTCCTCTTTCTTAGGAGAACCAATACTTTCCATAAAGCTCCACTTATAAGTTCCATCCCATTGAGCTTGTTCCTCTATAGAGTGTATGCAGTCTTTTGCTTTCTCACAATCTATGAGCATAACGCTATCACACCACCAGCCTCTTTTATACGGAGTATCTTTCCACTTGTGATTATTCATTTGTAAAGAATCCCAGACCATACCAAAAGGTTTGCCTTTTAAATCAGTTCGCCACAAATGAAACAAATCTCTGAAGTTTATCATATCACAATCTGTGTACAAAGCTCTGCCTTTGAATCCACACATTTCTGGTATAGCATATCTAAAGCAAGTGAAGGGTGTTCCCCAACCTTTTCTTTTCCATGTAGGAAACATACTTGGTCTTAGCCATGTGACTTCTACTGGATGATTTGTATTTTTTAATATACTATACAAATATACTCTTTCTATTGTGTGGTCAAAATTTTCACTTGTTCCAACAAATAAACGAATAGGTTGTTCTCTATCAAAAGGTTGCTCTTTTTTATAGTGTGGTGTTATTTCATTAATCATCATAGTATGTGACATGAATTAATATATCTCCTTCTTTTATATGTACGTTCATATTCCATAAGTTTCCTACACTCTCAACACTTCCTTCTTTCACAGGTTTCCATTCTAAACCTCTGGCGTTCCATGTATTTAACTTATAATCATTAACTTCTAGTGATTGACATAACTTCTGGTAGCTTTTACCTAGTATTATATCAGTATCTCCTTTAACTATATAGTATGCTTGTCTCTTCTTAGTAGCTGTAGGTAATACTATTCCTTTCTTTGTACCTCTAACTACTACTATTTTTTCTATTGTTTCTTTAAATACACCGTTTATACTAATATCTTCCATAATAGTATTACCATGCTCTCTCCAGTAAGGAAAAGTACAGTTATATACATCAATTTTATACTCAGGTGGAAAGTAATGCCACATTAAATATGTATCACAGAAAGGAAACTGAGCATCTCGCTGAGAGTCCATCCATTCTACTACTTCTAGTGATAGGTCTGTTAAACTTTGTGGAACTACCATACTTTACTTTCTCCTCGTATAAAACACACTAGAACATCTCTTAGTCCTGATTTTAATGGTGTACTTTCGTGCATGTGAAAAGATGTAAATATTGTTAAACTTCCTTTCTTTTTCATTGTTTTAAATTTGTGTCTAAACTTATTGGGAGGTGTATGTTGTCCTCCTAATAAATCTTTTCGGTTAAAGGACTCAGCAATCTCTAAGTCTCCTCCTTCATAATTATCACTCAATTGTACACTAATACTTATCTTACGCATTGATCTTCTCTGCAGTATGTGTTCTAAGTAAGGTCTGCAATCTCTATGTGCAGTAAAAAATTGTCCTTTCTTTTTGTATCTTACTATATTAAACTCGTGGTGGTCAGATAAGATAGGGTATAAATCGAACTTGTATGTTTTATTATTGTACAAATCAATTGCACACTGTAGTTTATGTCTCAACCATTCAGGTACAGTAGCTCCTCCGAGTCTATCACAGTCTCTCAAAGACTTATCTATTCCTCTGTATCGTGTAGTTGCTGGTTGAAATTGTTTAGTTTGGTAGGAATAAAAGTCTTGTATCTCATTATCAGACAGGAAATTTTCTATGTGTCCACATAGGTCGCTTCTATTATTACTGTCTTGACTGAGTACTAAGTTCATCTTTTATCATTTGTTTGATTTCGTTTTTAAATTCCTCATATGAATCGAATTCACACAAGTCCTTGGCGGGATGTGAGTCGTGTTCTAGTTTTACTACTCTGTCCTCTAGTTCTTCTAACCATTCTTCATTTTCTTCAAATCTATTCTGTGCTGGTTCGTGTTTATCAAACCACTTGGAGTGTTTTTCCATACTCCTTTTCCACATCAACATTCTAAAGAGCTTAACCATTTTTAGGTGTCTGTATGAAGTCAGCAAAAGCATTTGCTTGGTTATGATATCTACTAGGTATGGAGATATCAAATATTATTCTTGGAGTGTTGCCCAAATTTCTATCGGACATCCAAGTTGTACTACCATCTAAAAATCCATGAACACAAGTCCAGTCTTTAGTAGTAGTTGGATGGTGCTGGTCAGTTAACCTAGTTCTTTTTCCGTCTTTTATATAGTTAGTAAAACCTTTTTCGCTATTATGTATGAACCTAAAGAAGTACCTAGGAGTATCTCCTCCGTTATGCCATGCTGTCCAACCTGTTGCTGGTGGTTGAAATACCATACTATCCCAGTACCATGCTTGGTTATCAGTTAATTGTCGTACTGAGCCTAGGAAAGCATTAGTTCTTTCTTTAAAATTTTTAGAAATTGACCTACCTGCATAATCAATAGAGTTGCTTTTCTTTGGATAACCGTTGTGGTTTTCATCTGCCATAATCTCTCTTAAGTCTGCTGCACTAGTTTTTGCCAAAGGTTTGTATGTCCACCTATGAGGTAGTGCATAAAAATCTTGAGCTATTAAATCTAGTCTTGATATAATCTGGTGGTCTTTAATCGGTAGTGCTTTCATTGGTTGTCACTTCTCTATAGTATATTACTACTTCTTTGAGTTCACGAATATATCGTTTTAACTCTTGAGTGTTGTATGCCATCAACTCATAGTCTGGTACTGTCATAGCAAAGAATACTACTTGTCCTTGGTCTTTTTCTACTCGTGCTAAAAATTCTTCTATGTTTTTATCACTAACTACATACCAATAAGGCTCTTTCAAGTCTATTTCTCTTGGTAGTACTGGCTGTGCTATCTGCCTTTCTATTGGTTTTGCACTAACCTCTAATGTCTTGGTTGGCAGTAGGCTGCACGATGATACCATCATCAGCAGCGTCAATATCCCGACTGTCTTGTTCGATTCCATCAAATACCTCTTTTGTTGCTTTGTTTACTCTAGGTTCTATTAACCCAGGCTTTGCTGCGGCTAGTTTCGTTAAACTATGCCTTTTAAATATATCAAGATAACGATTCATTTCTTTCTGCGCTTCTTGACTTTTTAGTTGTAATTCGTTGAGTTTACCTGTTTGTAGGGTAAAGTCGTTTTGTAAAGATGAGATTGCTTCTTCCTGAAGCTGTACGGCACTCTCTAGTTTTGCGTTGTTTTGTGTAAGTGTGGCGTTCTCATTCCATAACCAATAGGTACTTAACCCTAAGGCTAGTATAATTGCTAGGAGAAACTGATACATAGTACCACTCCTATTAATAATCCTTCAACAAAGGATATCCAATACATTTGATATAAACTTAATTCATATCTAATTTTAAATTCGTTTATAAACTTCATGTGTTTGAGTTTGAGTTTTTCTATCATAATTCTTCTATCTTGTAGTTAAGACCTTCTGCGCCTCGAATCTCTACTACTTCCTTGTCCTCATTGAGGAACTTTAGGTATTTAGGTTGTTTTTTCAAAAATTTACGAACTATATAAGTTGTATCATCAGCGTCACCATATACGGCATTATAACTAACAGTTAGCTTATATCTTGTCGAGAAATAACTAAGTATTTTTAACCAAATTTCTTTTATGTCCATTTCTTATTTTCAAACAGAAGACCCTCTGCTTCTCTACGGCGAATGAGTCCTTCTAAGACCTTGCCACCTGCTTTATTCCATCTTGCCATTTGCGCTGGTACTCCCTCGTATTCTTCTCGATTTAGTACTTTTAGCATAGTTGAAGCGTTTAGATTACCATTGCCTAAGTTGAATGTCCAACTGACTAGTGCGTCAAATTGATACTGTTTTAATGGTACTTTGACAGCTGCTCTAACATAGTCTTCGTACTCTATAATTTCTTCTACTAGCAAATTATCTGCTTCTTCTTGTGTAATAACTTTGCCTTCTACAGCAGTTTTTATATGACCATAACCTATAGTCCATACACCTGCAGCACATTTATATGCTTCAAGTTCACACCCTTCAAAGTGTTTAATTAATTCTAATCCTTGTTCTGATATTTTCATTTGTTTCCTTATAAGATTGGGGAGTCCGAAAACTCCCCGAATGCAGTCTGACAGGTTATGCAAGTGTCTGAACACTCTGTACCATAATGCCACCAAAGGCTATGACTAATGTATAATTAGCCACTATGTTGCAGAACTCTCCGTTCTCACATATACTATCACGAACTTTAGAAGCTATTGCTTTCATTTTAGTTTATCTCCAAGATTTTCCTCTTAGAATCTGGAGTTCGTGATAAGTTGATTGTCAGTAATCCGTCTTGTAGATTTACCTTATCTACTAACAGGTCGGCGTTTAGAATAAATCTTCGTTCAAAAGATTTCAGACTAAGACCCTGATGAACGAACTGCTCATCATCACCTAGTTTTGTGTCTTTTTTACCCTTTATGTGGAGTTCTTTGTTATCAAAGACAATCTCCAGTTCTTCTTTCTTCCAACCGGGCACTGCAACTTCTATACGATAGTTGTTGTCCCCTGCTATTAAGTTATATCTAGGATATCCACTTTCCGTGTAAGACGGTAATGTGGGCATATCCAATCCAAGCCAAAATTTACTTAAATCTATACTCATTTTTTATCTCCATAATTCCTTTTCAGTAAATATTCACGTCCCCTTACGGTAGACGCACCAATACGTAAGCCAAAACTATGACTTACAGAATAATTATATCAAATTTTAACCTTGATGTCAAGAACTATTTTTCAGAGTCATCAAACTCTATGAGTCCCTTCTCCTCTAAATAGTCTACTGTGCTTTGTATTCCGATTTGCTTACCTATTGTGTATGCAGCACCTACGCACATGATTAAAAAGATTACTTCACTTATTTCATTATTTATCATTTGTATATTATAGCAACAGTGAAACCTCATGTCAAGGTAAATCTATACCATTGCTGAAAATAGTACTTGACACTTCCTTGTGAATTTAGTATAATATCTGTATGAAATATAAAAAAGCAATAGAATATTTAGACAAAGCATTTTCAGAACTTCCTGAAGGAGTCGAACTTACAAAAGGAGGCATTGGAGAACTTGCACTCGCAAATCATCTCGGTCATACACTCGTAGATGGAGATAAAAATGCTGATGCATACTTCGGAGAGCTAGAGTATGAATACAAAATTAGTCATACTGACCAATTTAATTTTAACTTTGGCACAAGACAGATGCAGAACGGCATGAGTTGGGAAGAGAAGATTTCTACAAAAGTATCTAAGTGGGAAGGAGCATACTGCGCTCGAGTCATTGGTGTGACAGTCGAGGAAGTTGCATACATTGATAGCACAACATTGCTCGATTACTTACTCGAGCATTTCAGCAAGACAAAAGGACAACTGCTAGTGAAGAACTT
>Ga0115567_10001642_pt1 | contig 22325 bp, 18 predicted proteins | sample COGITO_mtgs_1204_2_FD_88679 | JGI IMG/M metagenome (GOLD analysis project Ga0115567, IMG submission 88679) | Pelagic marine microbial communities from North Sea - COGITO_mtgs_120412 | ecosystem: Environmental > Aquatic > Marine > Epipelagic | place: Germany:Helgoland, sampling site Kabeltonne... | reverse complement strand
GGATTGGCGCTTGTTTAGCATCGGCGGAGCATGCAAATATAACTAACCTACGAGTGTTTGAACACGACGCGGTAGAAGTATTAGACAAATGCATTGCCGAAGAAAGCTTAGACAGACTTCAACTATTCTTCCCTGATCCGTGGCATAAAACCCGTCATCATAAACGCCGAATAGTGCAAAATGACTTTGTGCAAAGCATTCGCAGCAGACTCAAAATAGGTGGTATGCTACACATGGCGACAGATTGGGAGCCTTATGCACAGCACATGATAGAAGTCATGCAGCAGGCAAAGGCCTATAAAAACAATTCACCCACGCAAGACTATGTGCCACGACCAGAATATCGCCCCATTACCAAATTTGAAGTACGTGGCCAAAAGCTTGGCCACGGCGTTTGGGATATTATTTTTACTAGAGTGCAATAAGGTTACCTTTAGACAATGTCTAACAATAAGTTATCGAATCAAAGCCAGTTAGTGCTGCGCAATGAAGACCGTTTTTCTCAAGGCCATTGGGCGTTTATTAATCCTACTGAGGCTGGTGTTTTCAATGCTATTGATAACGCTCAGCTAATCGGCTTGCACCAAATGCACCATCATTATAGCGATTGTGAGCGTTTTGCTTCACAAGCGCAGTACTTTGGCGCAGCTTTCGGCGATTTCAATGCACTTCAGCCCCAGAGCGCTAACGAGCATAATACAAACGCATCTGAAATTGCCAAAAACTCCTTAGACGGCGTGCTTATTTATATCCCTAAATCTAAGCAACAGCTTACTATGCTAATAGACAACGCCAGTTATTTAGTAAAAAAAGATGGCATAGTCTTGGTGGTAGGCGAGAACAACGGCGGCATTAAAAGTGTACCCAAGTTACTTGAGACGATTGGCACGCAAGTCAATAAGTTAGATAACGCTAAACACTGCGGTCTATATGCAGTAACCGTTTCTGAGCCCCTTGAGAACTTTAATATTCATCAATATTCAAGCACCCAAACTTACACCATCAATGAACAAGAAATAAAGGTGTATAGTTTAGCCGGTGTATTCGGTCATAAACAATTAGACCCAGGCACAGCGCTTTTGTTAGAGCAACTGACGCCCGCTGCGCTCGCGAAAACTAAGGGACATGTTTATGACTTTGCCTGTGGCACCGGAATTATTGGCTGCTATTTAGCAAAAGCCATCACCAAAAATAAACGCATCACTATGAGCGACGTATCTGCTTTAGCAACCTTTTGTAGTGAACAAACTGCAGCACTAAACGAAGTTGAAGTGAAAGTAATAGCCTGTGACGGTCTTGCCCAACAAGACACAAAATATGATGCTATTGTTTCTAATCCGCCGTTTCACGCGGGTATAAAAAACGACTACACGATTACTGAGACCTTCATAAAGCAGGCCTTTAGTCACTCTCATCAATATGCAAGTATCACCTTAGTCGCTAATCGCTTTTTGCCTTATCAAGATGTTCTCGATGCTGTATATAAAGGGTTTACGGAAATTGCTGCTACTAGTCAATACCGAGTATATGTTGCTAAGAAGTTTGCGCGCTAACAAACTGAATGCTAAATTACTTATCAATAAATTGTTTGATAATAAGCTAAGTCGCAGGTACTTGAGCGTCTCTAAGCTATACATAAACTACGAATAAGCCTTAAATAGACTATGAAAATACTTTTTGTTATATCTGAAGTTGAAGACATTATTAAAACGGGCGGTCTTGCCGATGTGGGCAAAGCCTTGCCGTTAGCGCTTGCTGAATTAGGCCACGATGTGCGCATTGTTATGCCGTACTATAAACAAGTAGCCGAAACCTTTGATTTAGTCGATGCTATGCCAGCACAAATAATGCATATATATAACGCCAGTTATTCGTACAAGGTGAAAGAACTAGATTTTCACGGTATTAAAACGTATTTAATCGATCACCCCTACTTTTCAGAAGCCACAACACCTTATGGCGATACGTCTTTAGCCAGCAATGCTCAGCGCTTTAGCTTACTATCGGTGAGTGCCTTGTGCGTAAGCGCTAATGTAGATTTTGCTCCTGATGTGCTGCACTGCAACGACTGGCATACTGCTTTAACGCCTTACTTTATGAACAGTGATTATTTAAGCAGAAATAAGCTTATTGCTAACCCAGATTTCTTCAAACCTACTAAATGCGTTATTACTATCCATAATGCTGCTTTCCAAGGCGTTGCAAGACTCGACTTAGTGCCGCTGCTTAACAATACCGACGCGCACTTGGTTTACACAGATAATGCCCATGTAAACATGCTAAGAACCGGCATCATGTTTTCAGACAAAGTGTGCCCAGTGAGTGAAACTTACGCAAAAGAAATTACCACTCATTTAGGTAGCCACGGTGTATCAGATGTAATCAACCAAGCGCCTCAAAAAGTAACTGGCGTTCTAAACGGCTGCGATTATTCTCAATGGGACCCAGCAACTGACGAGCTAATACCCGCCAACTACTCGGTTACCGACATGAAAGGCAAAGCAATATGCAAAAAGGACTTACAGAAAATAGCCAAGCTTCCGCAAATTAAGTCTATTCCAATTATTGGCATGGTATGCAGAGCCACAAGGCAAAAAGGCTTCGATTTTATTATGCCTATAATCGAGGAAGTACTGCAACACAAAGTGCAGTTTGTGATTATGGGCACGGGCGACCATGCGATAGTTAACAAATTGCATGAAATTAGCCGCGTTCACCCTACCAAATTTCATTTTTTGGAAGCGTTCAAGCCCGAGTTATCGCATTTAATAGAAGCCGGAGCCGACTTCTTTTTAATGCCTTCTGAATTTGAGCCCTGCGGCCTGAATCAAATGTATAGCCTTGCCTATGGCACGCTACCAATCGTTAGACATGTTGGAGGATTGGCTGACACAATAGTAGATTACAGTCAGGAAAATGCGAACGGCTTCTCGTTTGAGGAAGCAACATCGTTAAGATTATTAGCAACTATTCGCGCCGCCCTACTTGCTTACCACGATTCACCTGGGCAAATTTCAAAAATGATTAAAACCGGCATGCAAACAAGATTTACCTGGGAAACTGCAGCTAAACGTTACGACGAAGTATATCGAAGTTAAGTTTTTAACGACCTTTTGCTTAAGAACATTGTAATTTTAATACTAATTCCGACCTAAAACTGAAATATACTTTCAAATTGGTCGTTTTTTTGAAATACTACCGATAAGCAGTCAGAAAGCGCGGTTTCCACTAAATCAGTGTTTTACAAACGTTTTTAGTAATATTTATTAAAAGCGGCTTAACAGTCGGCCGCTAACTTATCCCCTTTAACCATTACAACAAGACAGTGTAGAGCTTATGCAAACGCCAAATATATTGATAGTAGAAGATGAAATAGTCACCCGCACCACGCTAAAGAGCTTGTTTGAAGCAGAAGGTTATAACGTATTTGAGGCAGAAAACGGCCAAGAAATGCATGATTTTTTCCAAAATAACAATATCAACCTTGTTATTATGGATATTAACCTTCCAGGTAAGAACGGTCTAATTTTAGCGCGCGAAGTACGCGATCGTAAAAACGTTGGTTTAATTTTCTTAACCGGTCGCGATAACGACGTTGACAGAATTCTAGGCTTAGAAATAGGCGCCGACGACTATTTAACTAAACCATTTAATCCTCGCGAATTAACGATAAGAGCTCGCAACTTGCTATCGCGCACTAGTAATGCCGCTGAAGACGACGATTTGCCAAGCAAAGTTAAGTTTAACGGCTGGACATTAGACGGCGATAGTCGTAGTTTGATATCTCCTTCCGCTCGCGAATTCAGACTACCTCGTAGCGAATTCAGAGCCCTGCATTTGTTCCTAAGTAACCAAGGCAAGATACTTACTCGAGAGCAACTTATCATGGAAATGACCGGCCGCGAATTACGCCCGAACGATCGTACTGTAGATGTAACCATACGTCGTATTCGCAAGCATTTTGAATCTGAGCCAAACGATGACGAGTTGATTGTGACGATTCATGGCGAGGGTTATCGCTTTTGCGGGTCTGTAGACTAGTATTTATATTTGAACAAAAAGCCCTAAGTTTGTTTAAAGCTTAGGGCTTTTTTGTGCGGTCACCAAAATAAATTTTTAACACCATGTTGCCGGCGCTTAAGAAAGATAAAGTTATTTACCTATCATTTTGATTAATCTCGCTTCGCGGTAAAGTATTAAAAGTCAGCGTTCTCTTTTAGCTTAATCGCTACATCAATATACTGAACTCCATCAATGGTTGTCACTTCTTTTAGCCAAGCAAATTGCCCTGCTGTCTCTGACGCCCGCTTTTCATTAGCGGTAAAGCCGCCGTCATCTAATAAGTGAATTTTTGGTGCCCACTGCTTGCCAAAGTCAGATGACACTATCGTAAAGTGAATGTGACCTCCTTCACGACCAATATGGTCAGGGGCGGGTCTAATGGTATGAAATTCAAATTTACCATCGGCATCGGTCCTTACCCACCCTTGCAGTCTCCACGTGGTGAGAGAACTGTCATTGGGGCCAAAATCAAAGCCAGCGTGATCTCTATGATACATGTGAACAAGCACATTGTTAGCTGGCACTCGCCCGTTTGGTTTGAAAAGCTGTCCTTTTACAACAAAAGGTATTCCGGGCTCTTCTTCTGACACAACTTTACTTATAGCGCTTATATTTCCTGGCCGCATATCTATAGCCTCGCGCCAACTTTTCAGCCATTGAGGATCGACTTGGGCGATGGCACTATCAAAAAGAGCTAAGATTGAAGTCACCATTATTAGCTTAGTTAATAAAAGGAAGTTTACTGCAATAGTAGATTTAAGCATAAGCCTATTACTCGTGTTGATTTAGTATTCCCCTATAATCGATATTCAAGAAATACTTGTCGACAATAAAAAAAATAGACCCCAAGTCTACATAATGCGGCAAGCGTAGCATTCATGGCAAACGCCATAACAACTAACACAAGCCCACTAACCACCCGCGATCTGCATCTCACTAACTAACACCGAACCTGTCTGCAAAGCACCGCGTACTTCACGCTGGGCACCTATAGCAACAACATTAGCAAACATATCGCGCAAATTGCCCGCTATTGTAATCTCGTGCACTGGATATTGAATAACACCGTTTTCAACCCAAAATCCCGCAGCGCCGCGCGAGTAGTCGCCGTTTACTATGTTTACACCTTGACCCATAAGTTCAGTTACCAATAAGCCTGTGCCCATTGTGCGCAGTAAGTCTTCGTCGCTATGACCGGTATCGCTAACTATGCAATTATGAATACCACCGGCATGACCGTTGCTGCGAAGGCCAAGCTTACGACCCGAGTAGCTGGTCAGCAAGTAATTGGCAAGCACGCCATCCTTTATAATACCCATGTCGTAGGTTTGTACGCCTTCGCTGTCGAAGCTTGAGCTGGCCAAACCTTGTTTCAAATAGGGTAACTCGTTGATGCTAAGCCAGTCAGGAAATATGGCTTTACCTTTACAGTCTAACAAGAAGCTCGATTTGCGGTATAAGTTGCCGCCGCCAATAGCCGCAATTAAATGCCCAAAAAAGCCAGACGCTATATCGCGATGAAATATTACGGGGGCTTTTGTAGTGTCTAACTTGCGTGCGCCTAAGCGAGCTAAGGTTTCTTTAGCGGCCTCTATACCTACATGGCTCGCACTGTCGAGCTGCTTGGCATCGCGCGATACTGTGTACGCGTAGTTTCGCTGCATGTCTTCTTGCTGCTGCGCAATCAATACGCAGCTTAGACTAAAGCGGGTACTTGGATAGCCTGCATTTATACCCTGCGTGTTACCGTATACTCTTACGCCCACATCGGCGTTGTATGAGGCGCCATCTGAATTCACGATAAGGTCAGAATGAGCTAATCCTGCATTCTCGCATAGCAGAGCTTGCTCAAGCGCATACTCTGCATCTAAAGGCTGAGGATGATACAAATCTAAGTCAGGAAAGTCGGTGGCAATTAAATCAGCATCGGCAACGCCTGCATATTCGTCTTCGTTAGTATATTTGGCAATCTCAATGGCTTTAGTAACCGTCAATCTTAGCGCATCGGGCGATAAATCTGCGGTAGATGCACTGCCTTTCTTGTTACCTACAAACACCGCTATGCCCAAGCCGCCATCGTTAGTAAATTCTAAGGTTTCAATTTCTTTCAACCTAGTGCTAACGGCTATACCCTGCACTTTCGACATGCTTGCTTCAGCTGCAGTGGCACCTTGCTTTTTAGCAAAGGAGAGGGTTTCTTCGACAATGTTTTGAATATCGCTAAGTTGTTGCTTTACCTGCATATGATAAGTTTCACTATTAAAATGGTCGGGCTATCGATACAATTCCCCTAGTTTACCATTAATTAGCCGAAAAACAGCAGATGTCGACAAACTCACCCGAAAACTATGAGAACGGTGTTCCAAATGAACAAGAACCCCTCAGCAAAACCCAACTTAAGGCAGAAGCCGACAGGCTGAAAAAAATTGGACTTGAACTTGTCGATCTTACTAAAGGTGAGCGCGACAAAGTCCCACTTGATGATGAGCTGTTAGAGGCTGTTGAGCTTTGCACCCGCATCAATCGAAAGAAAGATGGATTCCGGCGTCAGCTTCAATTGATTGGCAAACGCTTAAGGGCTCGCGAAATAGAACCTATAGAAAAAGCCATCGCTAATCTAAGGTCGTCTAACACTGAGGCAAATAGACATTTCCATTCTTTAGAAAAAATGCGCGATGACATTATTAATAACGGCATGGACGGTATCAATAGAGTTGTCACCGATCATCCGCAGTTAGAGCGTCAAAAACTTAGACAGTTGCATAGGAATATGGAAAAGCAAAGTGCTGAAAACAAGCCACCAATTGCGGCTCGTGAAATTTTTCAGTACTTGAGAGCTGAAATTCCTCAGCCCTAGTTGTCAGCTATGCCTTTTTTGAACTGCATACCGGTTGAGTAACGATTATCAAACCCTTTCCACGGCTCACTCAAGCCGCCTTCTGGCTTAACTTGATTACTATTACCCGATAAGTCTAAGTACTCGCAAGCAGACGAGTCTGATTTTAAATAGCAATCCATCATTGCGAGTGAGAAATGCCTATTGATATTATTAAGCTGTTGTTGCGACCAAGCTGGCTCAAAATAGTGCCCATAATCAATCTCTGCGGTCCATGCTTCTTTGGGTGAAGGATGAGGCGCAATGTTATGACGTGCATTTAAAAAAGTTAATAGATAATGGTCATTGCTGGCGAACTGCGCATACATATCTTCAATGCCTGCGTAAATTGACACGTCGTCTAAATCACCAGAAATAAGCATACTAGGCACGGTTACCTTAGCAAGACTGTCGTAACTCATTATTTTGTGTTGACCACCCCAAGGCGCAAAGGCCATCATGGCTTTCCAGCGCGGATCGGTCTTTATCTCTTTGCCCGTCATGGCTTTTGGGTACTGCCCTGCGCTGCAGGTATTAAGCGCTGTCTGCATGCCTTTTATTTGTGCTTCGTCTTCGCTTTGAATGAAACTGGCTAATAGCGACGAGGGGAAATCATAACAGCCGCCAACTGTATTAATCGCGCCATATCCGCCCATGCTGTAGCCAATTAAACCAGCTTTTTGCGCAGTCCAGTTAACAGAGTCACCGAACACGCTTTTTACATTAGCAGCATCTTTAAAGAAATCTAAGACTTGCTGCTGATCGCGCGAGCGATTGATTAAAGTTGACATAAAGCCAGCGAATGGCGCGTTTACAATATCGATTTCTTCGTTGGTAGAGTCGGTATGATCAATACCTACAACTACATACCCATGTGATGCTAAATGCTCTCCCAAATAATACATAATGGTGCGATATCCTGTATAGCCATGCGACAACACAACTAAAGGCCACTCTTCACTTAAAGGCCACTCTTCACTTGCATTTATTTTAGCATCACGGCTAGCGTCGGCATGAATGCTAAATTTAATACCGCTACGTAATTCGTTTTCGTAAGCGCTTGTCTTTAAAGATTTATCTGATTTTGGGTACCATACTTCTAGTGTTAACTTGCGTGGCGCGACTTGTTGGGTAAAGACATCTATATAATTTTCATTTGCTATATCGATGGTACGCACCCCAACAGGCAGTTTCCCTTTAACGCTCAACTCAGGCATCATTTCTGGGTGAACGTTGTCACCATATAATTTTTGTTGCGACACTGCTTGCAACGAAACAAGTCCCATCATTCCGGCAGCAACAATACCCAAGACACACTGAACTAAATTTATTGTTTTACGGTCATTTCTATTTTTTTTCATCTGCATAGCATAATCCCCATTGATCTCTTATTGTGTCCATTATACGCATCACTCTTAAGGTAGTTTTTGCAGGCATAATGGTGCTTGTTATATCGCTTTGCTGATTGCTATTTAACGCGTCGTGAAGCGTTTGCGTAAAGTGCGCAATTTCGAACATAAAATTATCTTTTTCATCAAAATCGAAATGATGCTCTTTAGCTTGTTGGTCGTCAATCGTTACGGTGAACGATTTTGCTCCTAAGAAAAAAGGTACGCTAATAAGACCTTTATCACCCATAATGTTAGCGTAGGTTGGCCCGCTCATTCTAAACCCTGCTGATAGTTGTGCAATCGCTCCACTGGCGTACTCAAGCGTATAAAACGAGTTTTTATCGACCCCTGTTGTGGTTTTAATTTGATGACTTTGAATATTTACCGGCGCTTCACCAAACACAATATCGGCAATAGTAATGGGGTAAATGCCTAAATCGAGCAAGGCTCCACCTGCAAGTTCAGGATTATTGAGCCTGTGCGCGTCAGGCAATTCGCGATTTAGGCTGAAGTTAGCCTGAACGCATTGCACTTCACCAATAGTGTTGGCTTCGAGTACTTTTTTAAGCGCGCCAATAGCAGGTAAAAAACGCGTCCACACAGCTTCAATTAAAAGCAAATTGTTTTGCTTAGCTAAGGTATAACATTGCTCTGCTTGACTGGCGTTTAAGGTGAGTGGTTTTTCGCACAATACGTGCTTGACATGACGTAAACAAAGCATAATGTGAGCGAAATGAAAATTGTGGGTTGTGGCAATATATACAGCGTGGACACTGCGCTGCTCAAGCATGCTTTGATAGTCGCCAAAATGATGCGCAATACGATATTTTTCTGAAAATGCTTTTGCTCGGTCTGCATCACTTGCTGCACAAGCTATTACTTCAGCTTGACTAACACTGCTGACCCCGGCCATAAAAGTGTTGGCAATATGACCGCAGCCGAGTACGCCCCAATTAATTTTTTGCATAGCTTTTGTTCTAGTCTCCAATAAATTCCTGAAGGACTACTCTACAAGCCAGTCCCTACAGGTCGATAACGTTTAATCCTTCACTAGCTTGGCATACATAAATGTTGGCGTCTAACGAAAATCGTTTGGCATATTCGGCTTCAACTGCTTCGATAACTTTGTCTACATCGCGAAAGTCACATAAACATACAATAGCACCACCAAAGCCACCACCCGTTTGTCTGGCGACGCCGTTGCCGTTAAGAGCGTTGTTGCAAATATCAACCAAGCCGTCGGTTGCCGGTACGGTGATTTCAAAATCGTTTTTAAGCGATAAATGAGCAGCTTTCATAATAGAATACAAATCAGTTAAGCGACCGCTTTCAAGCGCAGAGCTAGCATCGAGCACACGCTGATTTTCAGTAATAATGTGCTTAGCGCGTCGAAAAGTGACATCGTCGAGCTTATCTTTAACCGCATTTAACATGCTCATGTTTGCTTCACGTAGCTTTCCTACTTGCATTGTTTTAGCGGCTAACTCACAGGCTTTTCTTCGCTGATTGTATTCGCTATCGGCTAATTTTCGCGGATAATTTGAGTTTATTACCATTAAGGCTAAGTTCTCTGGAATATGCACAGCCCTAGTCGACAAGTCCTTACAATCAATTAAAATGGCGTGATGATTTTGCGCTTTAGCCGAAATAAGTTGGTCCATAATTCCGCACTGACAATCAATAAAATTGTTCTCGGCTGCCTGCCCTATTAGCGCAATTTGTTGCTCGCTAAGTTTTGCTTTGAAACAATGATTGAGTAATCCGCCAAAGGCAACCTCCAGTGCCGCAGATGAAGAGAGTCCGCTGCCCTGAGGCACACTTGAAGTAATTAGCAAATCGCAGCCGCCAATACTTAAATTATTCGCTTTAAATTCGTTTACCACCCCACGCAAGTAATTGCCCCACGCCAATTCACCTGGCACTAATTCATCGTTTATATTAAAGCTTTCTAGTTCGCCCTCGTATTGCATCGACATGGCGTTTATTATGTTGTCGTCACGCTTTTTGCACAATATTTGAGTATTGAACTGCAACGCCGCAGGCAACACAAAGCCATCATTGTAGTCGGTGTGTTCACCAATAATATTCACCCTACCCGGTGAACTAGAGAGCACTGTGGCTCTAGCTCCGAAAGACAGTTCGAATTTTTGTAAAAACTCAGCGTTTTCAATCTCAGTCATGTTTTGAAGTACTCGTGTTTGTGTTAGCGTGTTTGTAATGCACATCACTTGCATCCCGCAAAATAGTGGCGGCTTGCTCTGGTGTTAAATCGCGCTGACTTTCGGCCATCATTTCATAACCTACCATATGCTTTTTAACAGTGGCTGAGCGCAGCAATGGCGGATAAAAGTGCGCATGCAACAGCCAATGTTCGTTGCTTTTTAAGTTAGCCGGTGCATTATGCCAGCCCATTGAATATGGGAAGCTGCATTTAAATACGTTGTCGTACTTTATCGTTAAACGACTTAATACATTAGCCAAATCGGTTTCTTGTTTGTTTGTCAACTCGGTCATATTTGCAATGGAGTCTATTGGCATTACCAAGGTTTCAAAAGGCCACTTTGCCCAGTATGGAACTACCACCAACCAGCAGTCGTTACTGCATACAATGCGCTCTTTGTCTACAAGCTCTTGCTGTAAATAGTCATCTAAAAGCGCGCGATTATGCTGCTTGAAGTAAGCTAATTGATGCTGGTTTTCTTTTTCAATTTCGGTGGAATAGTGCGCATGAGCCCAAATTTGACCATGCGGATGAGGCTGTGAACAGCCCATAATTTCGCCTTTATTTTCGAAAATATGCACGCAGTCAAATTTAGTCGATAGTAATTCATACTCGCGCTTCCATGTTTTTACAACAGCTACTATTTCGCTTTCCGGCAACTCGGCTAAGGTCTTATTGTGTTTAGGAGAAAAGCAAATTACCTTGGCCATACCTGTCGCTTCAACACTTTCAAATAAGGTATGGCTGTGGTTGTCGTTTACTTTATGCTCGGTTAGCGCAGCAAAGTCGTTGGTAAATACGTGGGTATTCACATAATTAGGGTTACTGGCGCCGTTTACTCGGTCGTTACCCGGACACAAAGGGCAATTATCATCATGTTCTGGTAGTGACGATTGATCCTGATGTTCAGTAGCGCCATGCCATGGTCGATTGTTTCTATGAGGAGAGACTAAGACCCACTCACCGGTTAATTGGTTTTTGCGTCTATGGGAAGCAGGCTGTTGCATATTGAGAGGTCCTTAGCCGTATTGTTGACGAGCAGTTTAAAAACATGGAAAGACACAAAAAATTCATTGCGGAGTGTTTTTTGCTAAATCCTATTTATATGATAATAAGAAAATATTCTGTGTAGTACAAGAAATTTGCTAAGTTTCGCGAATGTAAATTTGTTCAACACCAAGCTAGCTGCAATAAAACAGTAGGCTAGTATCTGCACAGCTTGAGGCCAAGTCCATCAATACGCGTTAAACGCAACCCTTATTTATTTACAAAATTTTAACCCAATTACTCATTTTTAGATTGAAAAGTTGCTTTTTTCAAGTAATTATATGATAAATAAAAAATAGGCCAATTTTACGTGTGTATCGAGCAATGACTACAAATATTCGTCAAATCGCAATTATAGGTGGTGGAACCGCAGGCTGGCTGGCCGCAGCGGTGATTGCTGCGCACCATAAAAATGCTGCTAAAGGCAGTTCAGGTCAAAGTAGTGTTAAGGTCACTTTAGTAGAGTCGTCAGACATTCCTACCGTAGGTGTTGGTGAGGGCACATGGCCCACCATGAAAAACACCTTGAAAGAAATTGGTATTAAAGAAAGTGAAATGTTTGCTCACTGCCATGCGGTATTTAAGCAAGGCGGTAAATTTGTTGATTGGGTGAAAGGCGAAGGCGATTTTTATTATCATCCATTTACTGTCCCCTTAGGTTATGGACGCATTGATTTAGCGCCCTACGTAGATAACATTGAAAATTACGCCGTTGAAGCCAACTATCAACATCATGTATGCGAAGCCAATTTAGCTCCACGAACATTGTCAGATGATGAATACACAGGCCAGTGCAATTACGCCTATCATTTAGACGCTGGCGCTTTTGCCCAGTTGTTAAAAAACCATTGTAAGAACAAGCTTAACGTGAAGCATATTATTGGCACCGTTAACGATGTTAATTTAGCAGAAAACGGCGATATTGAATCGGTAGATTTACAGCAAGGCGAGTCTGTGCACGCCGACTTATTTATTGACTGTACTGGATTTCAGTCTTTATTGATGGGTAAAACATTGGGCGTTAAGTTTAACCGTGTCGATAAATACTTATTTAACGACACTGCTTTAGCACTGCATGTTCCTTACGAAACCGAAAACGCTGAAATTCCTTCACATACTATCGCTACAGGCCAAAATGCAGGATGGATTTGGGACATTGGCTTAACCTCACGCCGAGGTGTGGGTCACGTTTACTCAAGTAAGTATTTAAGTGACGATGAAGCAACTAACAACCTTCGCAATTACTTGGGCAAAGCGGGTGAGAACATAGAGCCTCGTAAAATCAGCTTCGAATCGGGTCATCGCGAAAAGTGGTGGCATAAAAACTGTGTTGCCATTGGTATGGCGGCAGGTTTTGTCGAGCCTCTTGAAGCGACCGCAATAATGCTAATTGAAATATCGGCTCGTTATGTTGCTGAAAATTTGCCGCCGAATAAAGCGGTTATGCCAACCATAGCGAAACGATTTAACCAGCAAATGGAATATAAGTGGGGTCGTATTATCGACTTCCTCAAGCTGCATTATATGTTGACCAAGCGCAAAGAACCCTACTGGCAAGCCCATACAAACCCCGACTCGATACCCAAAAGCTTAAAAGAAGACTTAGCTATTTGGGGCTATCGCGGCCCTACTCATGCCGACTTCGAAAGTGCGATTGAATTATTCCCAGCGGCAAGTTATCAGTATGTGCTTTACGGAATGGGCTTTAAGCCCGACTTTAGCCAACAACATCATTTATACAATCGGCAACAGCAGGCTGACTTAGTAAAACAACGAAACCTTAAAATTACGCAGCAAATGCTGCAAACATTGCCTGGGCATAGAGCCTTTATTAAGCAATGGCTGGCAACAGCAAATAATTAGTACGCAGTTAGCAGACAGTTAACAAACAACGCACTTAACCTAATAAGAAGAATAATTATGACCGACAGTACCATTCAAATTGGCGTGTTTTTGTTCGTCACCGTACTCATCGCATTTCTCACCTATTTGCAATGCAGAGGAAAAGGACATAACGACACTAATCAGACCAAAGAATATTTCTTAGCAGGGGGCGGCCTAGCTTGGTACTTTGTTGCAGGCTCAATTACGCTAACCAATTTAAGTACTGACCAACTCGTTGGCATGAACGGCAACCAAATGGGACTGCTGGCACTGTGGGAATTTTCTGCGGTTATTGGCTTAATTGTGTTAGCTAAGGTGTTTCTCCCTATTTACTATCGTTTCAACTGCACCACTACCACAGAATTACTTGAAAAACGTTATCACAACAAGCATATCCGAGCGGTTATTAGCCTGCTGTTCTTTTTAGGCAGTGCACTGATATTCTGCCCGGCAGTTATTTATAGTGGTTCCTTGTTTATGCAAAACATGTTCAACATAGACAGCATTATGGTCGTTGCAAACGTTGGCGGAAAACAATTTGATGTCGATTTAATGGTCATCTATATCGCTACCATTTTCGCGGTAGTAGGCGCGCTCTATGCCGTTTTCGGCGGCCTAAGAGCAGTTGCAGTTTCCGATACTTACTCGGGCGTTATATTGCTTATCATGGCCTTGGTTGTAGTGTTTTTGGCGCTAAATGCGATTGAGTTTAGCTTTGAAGGCATTCCAGCAGAGCGCCTTACCTTAATTGGCGATGACGACTCTCCCATTCCTTGGCATACACTACTTACTGGTATGATATTTATTCAAATGTTTTACTGGGGTACAAATCAAGTTATCACTCAAAGAGCGATGGCCTCACCGTCAATTGGAGAAGCGCAGAAAGGCGTATTTGCCGCTGCTGGTATACGCTTGTTAATAGTGCCTGCGATAATCGTTATTCCAGGCATTGTCTCATACAAACTTTATGGCGACATTGGCGACGCGGCATATGGGCGTATTGTAGGCGATTTACTACCCACGTATTTAAGTGGCGTATTTGCGGCCGCTATGGCGGCGGCTGTACTAACTACTTTTAACAGTAACTTAAACTCTGCCACAGCCCTTTACGTGTGTGATGTGCATGAAGCTTATTTCAATAAAAAACCTAACGTTCAAGCGCTGAGCGGTATTGTAGCGGCAGTAATGACCATTGTTGCGCTAGCGCTGGTTGTAGTATACGCGCAAGCCGACAGTATAATTAACCTTGTGCAGCAGCTATATGGCTTGTTAAGTATGCCAATATTATCGGTGTTTATTTTAGGCCTCGCATTTAAAAATGTGCACGCAACCGCTGGACTATTTTCGGTGATATTTGGGGTCATTCTGTATTTCCTTTTATCGTTTGAAATTTCACCGGTTTATGCCGCTGGCGATTTACACTATATTCATTTGATGTTTATTACTTTGCTAACGTGTTTAACGTTGGCGTTATTATTGAATTGGATACTAACGGGTCAACGACCAGAAGTTTCTTGGGTCGGCAACGAACCCGATCCAGAAAATGCCTAATTAGGAAGTTGAATTATCAATGACACACTTAACACCTTACGTCCATTTACGCAGTGAAAATGAGAGTCTAATAATAGACTGCCGTCGTCGCACTCCGGTGGTGCTGTATTGGGGTGCTCTACTTTCTGATAGCACGAGTAATGACATGTTAGGTGAGTTGTCTACCCGCCAAGAAGCAAAGTGCGCGTTGGTAGAAGAGGTGCCTATTAGCTTGTCTCCGTGTTTGGGCGATGGCTTCACCGGCCAGCCTGCTTTAGATTTATTCGACGGTGGAATTGCGTGGTCGATGGGTGCAAAGCTTAAAACTATCAATTTTTTGAACGAGTACACAGCGGTTTTTGAGTCCCTAGACGAAACGAGACAACTTGCGCTTACTCATACTATTGCGCTTGATCAAAAAACCAACGTGGTGTCGGCAAAAACCAAAATTACTAATCAGGCAAGCAAGGCCGTTAACGTTACCTATTGTGCGGCACCAACATTTACCATGCCCGATCATATCGATAAAATATTGTCCTTTGAAGGACGCTGGTCGATGGAGTTTCAACAAACCAGCATCGATTTATTCTTAGGAGCATTTGTACGCGAAAATCGCAAAGGCAAAACTTCTCATGATAACTTTCCGGGGGTAGTTTTACACGCATCGGCTACGAACGAAAAACAAGGCGAATGCTATGGCTTTCACTTAGGGTGGAGCGGCAATCACCGCACCCGTGTAGAACTTTTACCAGAACAGCGCACCTATGTACAAATGGGGGAATTACTAGGTAGCGGAGAAATTGTACTAAACAAAGGTGAGTCCTATACTAGCCCAACTTTGTTTGCCAGCTATTCGAAACACGGCTTTGGCGAACTGTCGCATAATTTTCATCGCTTTGTACGCCAGCATATATTAAGTCGTAAAATTGCCGAAGTACCAAGACCCGTGCATTACAACACGTGGGAAGGCATCTATTTCGATCATAACGTCGACACGCTAAAACAACTTGCCGATATTATGGCGGACGTTGGCGCCGAGCGGTTCGTGCTCGATGACGGGTGGTTTAAAGGGCGTAGAGGCGATAAAGCGGGCTTGGGTGACTGGATTGTAGACACTACCATATATCCGCAAGGCTTGAATCCAATAATTGCCCACGTTATCAGTCGTGGTATGGCCTTTGGCATTTGGTTTGAACCCGAAATGGTAAATCCCGACAGCGATCTGTACCGCGCCCATCCTGATTGGGTGTTATCCACACAAGGTAATGATCAAATTCAGTTTAGAAACCAATTGGTACTCGACTTAACGCACACAGAAGTATGCGATTATCTGTTTAATCACATTAGCGCTGTGCTTAGCGAATATCCTGATATTAGTTATATTAAATGGGACATGAACCGCGATATAAATCACACAGGTGACGCACTTGGCGTTAGCGCTGTGCATAAACAGACTCTCGCAGTTTATCGTCTCATCGAGCGAATTAAATCAACTCATACCCACGTAGAAATTGAAAGTTGTTCATCGGGTGGTGCTCGCATCGACTATGGCGTGTTAGCACATACTGACCGAGTGTGGACCTCCGACTCTAACGATGCGCTTGACCGCTTAAGTATCCAGCGCGGTTGCTCATTCTTTTTTCCAAGCGAAATAATGGGCTCTCATGTGGGTCCGCGTCACTGCCATATCACAGGCAGAACTATTGCAATGCAAACTCGTATCGCGGTCGCAATGTTTGGTTCTATGGGGATGGAAATGGATCCGCGAGAGCTTAACAAGCATGATATAAAGCACCTGCAGGATGGGCTTGCTTTATATAAAGAAAAGCGCAAGTTAATTCATAGCGGCCGACTATATCGCTTAGATCTAAACGGTAACTCAATAGACTTTGGCATAGTAAACAGTGATAAATCCGAAGCCTTATTTGCCTATAACAGCGTGCTGGAAACTCGTCGAACTATGCCGCGTAAATATCGCTTCGATGGCTTAGATCCGCAAACGCAATACAAACTCGAATTAGTATGGCCTAAAGATTTGAAGGAATATTCATCATCAATCACGACGATCGTTCAAAGCAAAACATTTTCCGGTGAAGTGCTAATGCAGTTTGGCATGCAGCTACCAATAGTGTTTCCACAAACCAGCTTAGTTTTTAGCTTAACAAAAGTTTAACTAACTCAAAGCACGCGGAGCTAGTTTGTATTTATTAGTGGCTCGGTAAGACCTACCGAGTCACTAATTTCGTAGACGAATAAATTGCCGGCTCTAGGCTGTTTAAGTCGTTTCTCTTCAGATAAATTGTGCTGCGCGGTAGTTACAAATAGCCAGTTCATATTGGGTCCACCTATTGCTACACATGAAACTTGTGTAACCGGTAGCGGATGGCGAAACAACTCAACTCCCTTGGGATCAATGCAAACCACGCAGGCGCCGCCCCATACGGCGGTCCAAACATTGCCATGCTTGTCGGTGCAGGCGCCATCGGGAAAGCTATCTTTGTCAAACTTTGCAAATAACTTTTTAGCTTGTATCTGACCCTTGTCATCCAATTGATATTGATAAATTTTGTGAGTAGTTGAATCGCAGTGATACATTAAATTGTCTTCAGACGAGAAGCAAAGTCCATTTGATATGTGCAAGCCTGTTAAGGCAATGCTAGTCACCAGTTGGCCATTGTCAAACGTGAAGGAATAAAGTGCTCCTTGTTGCTCTTTAGGCAGCTTTTTGATATCACCAGAGTCGACCATAGAGCCAAGCCAATATCGGCCATTAAAGTCAGATTTGCCGTCGTTAAACCTCACATGTTCGTGGGCAACTTCTTGCTTACTAAGCCACTTTAATTCTCCGCTTACGAAGTTATATAACGCTAAACCATTGTCAAAACCTGCTAGCAGTGTGTGGCTGTTGTAAGTAAACGCAAAGCTGCCTAATCGAAATGGTAGCTCATACATCTGCACTTCTTGCTGCAAGTACTCTTCGCGACGCAATCGTGACGGGGCGTCAAACGATTCGTTAGACAACATTTGTACAAGGTCGTTTGTCATAGCACATTTATACAAAGCTTTCCCTTGGATATCGGTCCAATACAATGCTTGTTCGCGGGACTGCCATAGTACGCCTTCACCCAACACATTTTGGCACTTAATTTCAAACAAAAGTCGATTTATCTGCACGTTATTACTCTATTTACGCTAGGTTATTTAATGAGATTGAAGCGCCAAATACCGTTGACGTATTGCCGCAAAGCCAAGCACCGTGGCCTGCTTACCATGAAAACACCGCACAAACTCAGTTTGCGTGCGAATAACACGCTCAAACAAATCGCTTATATGGCTTTCGCCAATAATAATCACTTCGTCTACGTCTTTAATGTCCCACTCTTGTGCATGCAGCGCTGCGCGTACATCACTGCCAATTAATAAACCCGACAGGTAAGAGTTGGCTTCGTCGGGACTTAATTCACTGAATAGTTGTTTCGTACGCACACTAAATAAGCCATGGATCAGGCTGCCCGAGGCACTGGCTAATGTGAACTTAGATCCTAAATCGAATGCATCTGCAGCGAAAGTGTCACTTGGTGCTTGAATCAAAATGCTTGAGTGAGTAAGCAAATCATACAATTCGCCAGTCATAGCGGTTTTAAACATTTGAATAATACCGTCTTTGACCAATATCCATTTAGTGTGCGTGCCGGGCAAGCAGATTAGAAAGGTGCCATTACGATGGCTTGCACTTGCCTCTAACCAGCCTAACACTTGTATTTCTTCACTGCGCATTACGTCAAAGTTACCGTTGGCATGTTGGCAACTTACCCCAGGAATAATATTGATGATTTGGCCTTCACATTCAAATTCGAATTGTCCGGTAACGATGTCGGCAGGAGCAACTGGGCATGCTACGTATGGCGTTTGCTTCCATCCAATAGTTGAACCAATCTGGCCGCCCATGAATACCGGTAATAGTCCGTTTTGTTCACGCCATTGCTGGGTGACATTTCGAAATGTACTGGCAAAATCTTTATGGTTTTTTTGCACACCAGCAGCTTGAATTTCATCTATAATAGTAACATTTTCATTTGGTTGAACGCAGCATAAGTACGCTTTTAGTCGAGAAGTTCCCCAATCAATCGCTATGTAATAGTAGTCGCGTACCGGATTAAATACAGAGGGTACAGAGGTCATTTAGGTGCGTCCTCCATCAATATTTATACCCTGACCCGTAATCATAGCACTGTCATCTGCGGCCAAAAACAAGGCCAAGTCGGCCACTTGATCTGGTAGTAAACGCTGCTTCAAGGACATCGATTGTTGCCACCTCTGCTCTTCTTCAGCGGTTAGCCACTTGTCTAACTGTTTGTCGGTGGCTACCCAGCCAGGCAATATCGCGTTTACCCGAATATTATGATCGCCAAAATCTTTTGCTAAGGCTTTTGTCATGCCCATTAAGCCAGCCTTTGCAGTAACATAACCTGTCATTTGTTTTTGCCCAAACAAGGCGGTAATAGAGCTGAAATTGATAATACTACCGCTTTTTGTATCGCGCATTTTAGAAAACGCCGCTTGTGAAGCAAAAAAAGCAGGATCTAAATTAACATGCATGCATTTATGCCAATCGAATGCAGATATATTTTCAACTTGGTGGCGATTGTCATTAGCCACATTGTTGACCATCACGTCTAAGCGCCCAAAATGGTCATACGCAGCATAAATAGCCGCTTGCAATGATTCTGGCACAGTCACATCGATACGCTGAAACCACAAGCTATCGGCGTATTGACTTAACGATGATAACAGCGCATTTGCGCCTTCTTCATCGATATCTATAAAAGCTACTTTACACGATTGCGCAACGAAAGCGTTAACCATAGCGGCACCAATACCAGAAGCCCCACCAGTGATAAACACAACCTTCCCCTGTAAACTATGATATTGAGTCTTCACGTATGGATTGCCGCCGTTTGTAAGCATTTAGAATAGATTAGCATCTAGTTTATCGATTGCATAGATAGCGCAATATAATTTACGCAGCAGCGCACAGATGAAAAAAGGGTATGCTTTCATGAAAAATTACCATATTATTACTAACATAATCGTTTATTAATATGATAATTAGTATTAATAACCAAAACACGCCGCAGGCGCTTTCATGAAAAATCCACAAAATCTCACCCAGCAGCTTACTCATAAACTCGGGCTCGCTATTGTTAATGGTCACTATCCGGTAGGAGAAGGTATGCCTTCCGAAGCCAGGTTATGCGAAGAGTTTGAAGTGAGTCGCAGCTCTACAAGAGAAGCGGTAAAAATGCTGTCGGCTAAAGGCCTCATTTCATCACGGCCGAAGCAAGGAATAAAGGTATTGCCAGAAAGCAACTGGAACATGTTCGACACCGATGTACTAGGCTGGATATTAAAAAGTAAGCCCTCACTCAAATTGCTCAAGGAATTTACCCAAGTCCGTTTTGCAATAGAGCCAATTGCCGCTGAATTAGCGGCTAAAAACGCCACGCCTAAGCAACTCCAAAACATAGAGAAAGCCTTACAGAAGATGGCCGACGCAGAAGAAGGACTAGAAGACCCACTTGATGCCGACATTGGTTTTCATAGCGCCATTTTAGAGGCGAGCGGGAACCGCTTTTTTTTGCAGCTAACCCAATTTATTAACACTGCGCTGCGCGTGAGTATTCGCTACACCAATCATATCAAGGGTGTTAAAAACGCCGACGTGAACGCACATGCAGAAATTTACGCTCATATAAAGAAAGGCGACGGCGATGGTGCTCGAATATGTGTTTCGAAAATTTTGGACGAAGCGCTAAGTCTAATTGAACTAAAACTGTAGCTTTTCTGCGTGCACATACAAGCGATCAATAAGATTGCTTAAGTCGCTTTGCTCTTGTTGCGATAAGCAGCCTAATAACTTCTGTTCATATTCTAGCGAGAGCGGCACAATTTGGCTGTATACGTCATAACCCATTACCGACAATTCTATTTGTGATCTTCTCTTGTCTTCTTTTGATATTTGTCGTTGAATTAAGTTTCTCTTAAGCAACTTACTTATGGCTCGGCTGATTAGGGATTTTTCTATTTGAGTTTTTGAGGAGATTTCATCAGCAGATGCGCCTGGATATTCTCCAAGCACCGCCATTATTCGCCACTCGGTAATAGACAGTCCAAACCTATCCTTATACGACTGAGCAACAAGAGTACTAATTCTGTTAGATAAAATAGACAAGCGATAGGGCAAATATCGTTCTAGGGTTAACAAAGAAGTCTGCTTGGTGTTGAGAGTTTTTTGATTCATAAATGGTTCTTAAAAAAACAAGGATTAAGGCAAATACTATAATGCAAACCATATTGGTGCTGAGCACGTAACAGTTACACAAAATGTGCAAAAGCAAGAGAAAACTTGATTTTAGTTGCAAAAACAACTAATATAGTTGCACTTACAACTATCTTTACTCGCTTATTGATCGTGTGTCAATTATTTTAAGCAGATTGACTGACACTCACCTAGCGTTGGTAACACAGTAGCATTAATTTAAAGAGGATTCGCACATGACAGATTTATTTGAGAACCCCATGGGATTAGACGGCTTTGAATTTGTAGAGTTCACGGCACCTGAAAAGGGTATTTTAGAAACTGTATTCACCGCAATGGGTTTTACACATGTTGCCAATCACAAGTCAAAAGAAGTTGCCCTATGGCGCCAAGGCGATATTAATTTCATCACCAACTACACTAAAGACAGTCCAGCATTTCACTATGCACAAGAACATGGTCCCTCGGCTTGCGGCATGGCCTTCAGAGTAAAAGATTCGAAAAAAGCTTACGCGCTAGCGCTAGCAAATGGCGCCCAAGCGATTGATATGAAAACCGGAGCTATGGAGCTTAAACTGCCTGCCATCAAGGGAATTGGCGGCGCGTCGTTATATTTAATTGACCGCTACAAAGAAGGCGAAACAATCTACGATATCGACTTCGACTGGGTAGAGGGCGTCGATATCCACCCCGAGGGCTGTGGCTTCCATACCTTAGATCATCTAACCCACAATGTTTATCGTGGCCGTATGGGCTACTGGGCAAATTTTTATGAACACCTGTTTAACTTCAAAGAAATTCGCTACTTCGACATAAAGGGTGAATACACAGGTCTTTTATCAAAAGCCATGACGGCGCCCGATGGAAAAATAAAAATCCCATTAAATGAAGAAGCCGGCGGCGGTGGTGGTGGTCAAATTGAAGAGTTCTTAATGCAATATAACGGTGAAGGTATCCAGCATATCGCTTTTGCCTGTGATGACTTACCCGCTTGCT
>Ga0115567_10001638_pt1 | contig 22344 bp, 15 predicted proteins | sample COGITO_mtgs_1204_2_FD_88679 | JGI IMG/M metagenome (GOLD analysis project Ga0115567, IMG submission 88679) | Pelagic marine microbial communities from North Sea - COGITO_mtgs_120412 | ecosystem: Environmental > Aquatic > Marine > Epipelagic | place: Germany:Helgoland, sampling site Kabeltonne... | reverse complement strand
TATTTGTTCAGCTTCTCCGTGAGCTTTTGCTTTTTCGCACTGAATTCTCTCATTTTCGTTTGGAGTTCAGTTATAAGCGGGTAATCGTTCTTCTCGTCCTCCAGCTGCGACTGCTTTTCTCTGCCAAATATACAAATCAATCGCGTGTTTCACATCAGCATGATTTAAGTACTACGCTACGACCATGCTGCATTAGTCGAGGCGAGGCTGCATACCTCAGATCCCCCAGCTCGCCCTCTTTCTCTTTTACCGCTTTGTCATCCTCCATTTCCCGGATGAAACCTTTCATTTTTCCTATTTTCTCGTTGTTATTCGAGGAATCCGCTTCGAGATCTTTGTATTTCTTGCTCTCCGCTGCAAGTTTCTTTTCAGCATCTTCTCGCTCTTTCTTACAATTAATCAATTTCTCTTCGGTTTCCTGCGCACACAGCATGTCTGAATCAGAAAAAGGGAGAGTGCACGAAACATACAGCTTGACAATCGATTCAAAAGGTGAGTTTAGCTCTCGACTCGCCTTTGAAAAGTATTCGATCATGGCTTGCTCGAGTTTTTTCAGGGACTCAAGATCCTGCCACATGTCCTTCCGTATCTGCTCTGTACTCGTCTCCAACTCTTGTTGCGATGTGCGCTTTTTCTGGATTTCAAGTTCCGCATCTTCTACGGCATTCTTTAATCTCGGGATTCTATCATCAAGTTCTTCGTGCTCCTCCACCAGACGTTTCATCTCGGTCTCCATCCCGTCCCGTTTTTGCTGTTTGTCTGGGAGGGCAGAGTCGACCCCAAAGTCAATATCAGGATTGCACACCAGAAGGAGGGCCGTATGGACGAGATAACACCTTTCAATCTCTCCAGGCTTAGTGATTCCTCGTTCGAGGCTCGTTCTAGACTTGCTCTCTTGTCTTGCAGTTTATCCTTCTCCTTCGATAGAGTTTCCCTATCTTCGTCAATCTGCCGCAGTAACTCGAAGCAAGTCAGTGTCGAGACTTGAAAATGGTTCTGGCACTTGAAATCTGAGGGAAGGTTGCCTTGAAAATACCTTGGCTATTGCCTGGTCGAAATTGATGAGTCGTTCCTCGAGCGATGGAGAGCAGAGCGAACCGCTGACGTTCATGTCTGATCGAGTACTCTCCTCCACTTTTTGGTACTTCTGGAGCAGATCTTCTGGGTTGAACTTGTCAAAAACATTCTGTTTGACACGTAGGTACGTCAGGGGAAAGAAGTCGCAAAACAGAAACATGGCGCTCGCACACAACAGTGTCTTGGCATGGTGGGCTTACGAGCACGCGAGATGCCTCCTTGTGTTTGCGACGAGCATCTTCCTCCTCGACTTTCAAGAGATTCAGTAGCAGTGACTCGTTTTCTGATTTGTCTTCTTCGATTTTTTTACGCTCGGCTTCTAGACTTTCCAGCTTTTCCTGCTCTTCCTTCGCTTGCCTCGCTCCCGATTCCTGTCTTCGTAGCAGAATCATGCGCTTCTTGATAGATTCGATCCGCGCGTCCAGATTTTCAGATTCCTGCTTCGGACAAGAATCTTTCATGGGCAATATGGGCAAGCCTGAATTCATGTTCGTATTTCTGTCAGGAAGGTTCGAAACAATCAAAATGGTTCTGCAGGATGGTAAACTGACCGAGAGATCGGGAAACTCGCTCCGGAATCGATCACTCAAGTCAACCGAAGTTTTAGATAGGGAATCTTTCCATTCCTTCATCTTCTGATCAAAGTCCCCAGCGCCAAAGGCTCCATCGAATCCACGTTTGCAGAGTGCACAGCACTTCTCTCTTGTCGACTTCTCGTGGAAAAGTTGGTACATCACCTCTGTGTTGTTGGTCATGGTGAACTGGCCCAAGAATGGTTCCAAGTTTTTGATTTCGTTCGACACAACTTCTTCGCTTTTGTTCCCTGATAAAGCCCTCAGGCCGTTTACCTCTTGCAGAAGCTCTGTGCGCTGCTCGTCCCTGATTTTCAGTTCCCCCTCTAGCTTTGTGATCTCCGCAAGCGTTTTGGTCACCCTCGTGGACTTCCCATCCAACTCCTGCTTGCAATCTTGTTCGTACCTGCGCAACAGACCAATGCAATTCTCCAATTTCGGGCGAGGGTCGCCTGCAGCTTGAAGCACATTCTCCTCCTGTATGGCGGTGACTTTTTTCACTTCAAAAGGTTTTTTGAACAGCACCAATTCTAGTGGCAATCAATCGGGCTCACTCATTCGCCGAACCTGGTCGAGATAAGACTCATACTCGCGGCGCTTCTGGACGCACTCACGCTCCAATTCCTCCAGTAGCACTTTGTCCTTCTGTTTACCAGCCGCTTGCGTGACAAGATCCTGCGTGTCGCGACGACCAGTTTTTTGTACTTTGAGCCGATCGTCAAGGTCTTTAATCTCTTTTTGGATCTTGCAAATCCTTCCTTCACGTTTGAAGTTCTCGTAATCTTTCGTTGCCGTTGATTGGGCGCCCTCAGCCTGCAAACGGCGCACCTCCCTGTCCAGCTCTGCTCGCGACTCCTTCAATTCCTGCGACAAACAAATCGCTCTTGGGTAAGCATTCGCAGTGTTGAAAACTCGATGAAACCGGGAAGGGGAGGAGGGGGGGCAGAGGTTGGAAGAGACCTTGATATTGGCTTTGCAGCTTTCAAAATTCCTTGTCGAAATCCCCAACTCGCTTTGCAACTCGTCCCGTTTCCTCTTCACCTCCTCCATAATCCCTTCGTGCTCCTGCTTCTGGTCCTTCATTGCTTTGTTTCGCTCTTCTTGCATCTCGTGGAGCTTACTTTGCAACTTTGATTTTCTCTGGAGAGCAGTGACCTGGGAACGGGCATCGGAGTTTCAGAGCAACCATGGTACCACCCGCCATCGAGGATAGACATGGAGTGGGGCCAACCACCTGATCGGGTTCGGTCTGATATTTCCTCGAGAGCTCCTCTGCAAGACGATTCCGCTCTTTTCTTAACCGATCGTTCGTGTCCTTCTCAGCACGATAATCACTCTCCTCTTTTTGTCGTGTCTTGATCCTACTTTCCAACAACTTCTGTGTTTCCAGACTCCTCCTCAGCTGGTTGCTTGCTGGACCATCTTGCTGCATTTTTTCGATTTTTTCGAGCTCGGCTTCGGCGTTTTTGATTTGTTCGCTGAGTTCTTCCGCAGACTCCTACAACACATTCATCGACATCAGTCATGAAAGCACACATGTAGTACAGAGGGAATGAAATTACCGCTTCCAACGCCCCACCCCTGACTTCCTCCTTCTCGAAGGAGGAAATCAACGGCAAATTGGTGAACTGGGTTGAGTGCAAGCACTTCTACGGAAAGGGCAGGGAGGCAACCTCGAAGCGTGCACGGTCACCAATCGATTCCTTTCTCCTGGCGACATCGTCTTCAAGCCATTTAATGCGAAGCTGATTCTTACTCAAAAGTTCCTCAATCTGATTCAGCCCTTGGATGCCCTTGTCGCATTTGCCAATATTCTTTTCCTCATCCTTGATTTGCAAGGTTTTCTTTTCTATTTCTGTTGAGATCTCCTCCACTTTTAGCGCATACACCTGCAGAAAAATATGTGAAGGCCCTTGAGACATGGCGACAGCCTGATCCTCTACAAACAGAGCAGATTTGAGCTTGCTCAATTCCACACAAGTGCCAGATTTCGGGCTTGATGTGCGCGGATTAGGTCAAGGCACTGTGCAGATTACCAACTGACCTGCTTCTTATCCTCCTTCTCTTTCGCATTCCTGTGTTGCTCTTTCATCACAGCAACTGTCTTTTCCAGTTCTGCTACTGCTTTCTTTTGTTCGTTCTGCAACTTTCTAATTTCTTCAAGCGCCTTGGAATAGCGGGAGGATGCGAATATATTGTCGAACTTGTCCTTCAGGACCTTGGGCTCGCCGAGAACCCTGTTGACGGCACCGCGGGGTCAGACCTTCCTGGTGTCCAACACGTCAGCATCTCCGTGCACGTGCTCGAGGCGAATCCCGTGTAGCGGGGCAAGGAGAATACCAATTGGATTCTTCCTGGTGGCAGAAGATGACGTTCTCCAAAACGGCTTTCGACACACCCATCACCTCTGGCACCAAGGTGTCCAAATCGGAGCACCTCGAGCTGGTAGTTTCCCTCCCCCCCGTGGCAGGGTTTTCAATCTGCACCGACCAAGTGGTTGGTATACTTTAGACTGCTGCCAGCAAACCTTCTAAATCGTTCCGAAAGACAATCTCGGATCATGAGCTGAAAAACAAGCAGTTCTCGTATTGCAACGCAACGCACCACAATATTGCCCTCGAGCGTTTTGAAAGTTTGCTTGCCTTTACTCTGGTTCTGGAGCTGAAATGATCTGCGACGACAACACCAGAATTTAGTGGTGGCGAATCTTCTCTAACTCCCACTTTGAGACAGTTGTGATTACTGGCAGTGGTGGGCGTGCTCAGGATTGACCTCGTGACAGTGATTTTTTCATTGCTTCCGTCCGTAAACCTGCAGCCGAGAGCATATTGGTGACTTGCCGCCGTTAAAAAGTAGCACTTGTGCCTGCATGCATTCGTGCACGCCGGCACTGTCGCTTTTGATGACGTACCGTAGCCTGATCTGGCCTTTCGTTTCCGTCGCCCCTGACAGCTTTGGGTCGTGCAAGAACGAGGCACCAGTGCCCGAATTAGGAGGCTTCGTGCCCGTGCACGCCATGCGCAAGGATTCTATGACCTGTGCACACGTAAGCAAAGAAACATAAGAGTGGAACGTGGTGCTGCGGAAAAGAGCGCTTCACGCCGTGATTGGTCGGCTTTGCACCGTCGTTTTCCCGCTCCCGTTTGCCCCAAGAATCAGCGTCAGCGGCTTCTTGAATGCAATCACCTAAAAAGACCAGCCACTACGTTAAATTTCTGCGCATATGGATGTTGGGATGGTATGGTCCTGCTATGCAGCTCGCCTCGTGTGAGCGCACGGGGCTTGTTTGGATTGCGCGCCAATCGCAGAGACAGCCAGAGCATCGCGCGGACAGAGAGGACCTGCTTATCACTATCCCTTGCACCATAGCTCCGAATACCCTGTATAGACAGCTTGTCCAGAGTCGTCACTGCGTGGGGCACGGTTAGGGACGTCAGCAACCCGCGACCGGGGCAGTGAACGCGTCTGCGCTACACGCATGCGGCCGCACCGCGCAAATTCCTGTCGCGCAATCGTGTGCTGCGCGCAATGCGGCTCGGATTGAGGGGTGGGCGTACTGTTTCTCGTTCCCCGCCGCAGACACAGCGGTGGCGGCGGGCGGGCTGTCGTTCGCCGTTCAACAGCCTTTCGTTCGCCGTGACGAGTGAAGCGCGCGCCTAAAGTGCGCCTCTAAAATAAACTTTCTGACTGTAGGCGCCGACAAAAGTTGAACACGTCTAGTTCAGGATCCAGGATCTGCGTCCTCCCCGTGAGAGAGCCTGCAGGTGAGGGTCGGACAGGCATCTGAGAAACGCTGCAATGCGTAGGATATGCGGACGGGGCTCTGCTAGCTTAGTGACGTTTATCGCGATTGCGTGCATTTCCTTGATCCCCGAGGAGTCTTGGATCCTGTGCTCGCAGCACACCACACAGGAGCCCCCCTTACACATCTTTGCCCTTGAGATTGAAGCCTCTTCTGCGTGGATTTCACAATCATCGACGCGTCTGCTTCTTTATTTCCCGGTCCCGGCCAACAACTCGGGGATCAAGTGGCGCGCACCGCCGACTGAGGGCAGCAAAACTGCTAGAAGCGACCTGGAAGTTGCGGGCGGAGCAGCACCGGAGATCAAGATCCGCCCCCTCATCGGTGGCGGTGGGTGCGGAAGCTCAGTTTCGGGGAAAATCTTAAGCTGGAGCGTACGGGTGGCAGTTGATGGACAGGTCAGACTGCACGTACATGACGTGCACCGTAGGGGGCGTTTCACATTAGCCGTGCGGGCGGCGATGCGGATGCTGCGAGTGCGACTCCCGGTCGTGCGCATTCGCGACGCTAGACGGCTGAACATCTTTGTCGGGACGTGCGCAGGATGTAGGATCGTGCTCCGCGTGCTCGTGTGAAGTGTTGGCGAGGCTTGCGCCCGGTCCACATGCGGTCTCGGCTCGGGTGCATGACAGCGCCGGAAGGGTGTTTGCACGCCGCCTTGAGCTTCTGCACGTTTCGGTGCCAGACTCGGTGTGCGAATCGGGAACAGCAATAGCAGGCTGCTGCGCTGGCAGCGAATGCCATGTTGGTGATCCGAGGGGCGCAGCACACCTCTCGTGGCAAGGTGGGGCGCGGGGCGTGGCGGCGCTCGCAGCCGGCAGTGGCATTCCTGCAGAAGTGGCAGAGCGATCTGAGAGAGCATTGGCCGAATATGCAAAGCTGCACCGGCGAATTCTCGATCCGGATGATCAGAGCGTGGCGAAGCGCTTTCTGGTCGTGCGCTCGAGCCATGGCCTGTCCAACACGCAGATAGAGGAGGCGCGTGCCTGCTCTCTCCCCCGCCCTGCGCAGGCCCGATGCGAGTGCGGGGTGGGCTGACGGCGCCGCTCTCGCTGCGTGGACCCTCGAAGCGCAGGTGACTGGGCTGCTCATGGCGATGGTGACGGACCGCGCGCTCATCCTCGACTTCTCCAACGACACGTACACGGGCCCGCGCCCCGTGATGGAGTACGACTGGCCCCTCAACGTCCTCGTCGACGGAATGGCCCCCTTCCTCGACCCGCCGGGGGCCTCCCCCGGCGCTCCGCCCATCGAGGTCCGCGCGACCGCCCGCGCGAGCACCCGCGCCGCCACCGCGCGCCGCCGAGCGCCGAGTGCACGCACCGCACGCCCGACGCCTCAACGCGGCGCGGGAGGGCCAGGTGGTGGACGCGCCGCGGCTCGCCCTGGAGGAGTACGGCAAGTACGGCGGCCTCCTCGCCTGCGCGGACTGGCGCGCGGCGCTCGCCGCCCCGGCTGTGGTCTTGCACACCCTCTTTGGCCTCCCCACCGCGTACCTCTCGCGGCGGCACGCGCCCTATGTGCGCGAGACCTTCGGGCCCTACGCCTTTCCCCTCCTGCACGCGTTCCTGCACCGCCCTGCGGCCGCGGTCCGTGCAGTCGCCGGCGCGCTGCACGCGGAGCACTTGGCCGGCGCGGGCTGCTCTGTCGGGCTCCAGATTCGCTGGCACCATCTGAGAGCCTATCTTGCGCCAGACGAGGTGCGTTGCCGTGGATGGACCGCCCGCTGCGCCGATCAACAGCGCTCAAGTTCCGCGCGGCCCATGGCTGTCGGTTGTATACTTTGCGAGCGCGCGACGATCCATCTGACACGCGCTGATTCTGAGCTCTGTGTCGCAGAGGGGGCGCCCGCACGCGACTGTGGCCAAATTCCTGCGGTGCGCCGGGGAGCTGTGTCCGCTGCACTCTCCTTCGACCGTCATCTTTGTCGCAACAGACTTCCGCTACATACACAAGGTCCCTTGCACCGTCCCGTCAGCAGCGGTCACTGCCGACTCGGCTGTGCGCCTGCGGCCGGGCCCCTCATTTATTGACAACTTATAAAATGTGAAACCGCAACGGGCGGTGACGGCGGCGAGGCCAGGTCGTGCGAGAGGTGGCGGCTGCGGAGGCGCTGCGCCGCGCGTCTGAGGCTACGCCAAATCTGGCCCGTCTCTGCGGGGGCGGCGCGTCCGCGGAGACGCGGGCCTGCGAGACTCGCCAGGTAATGCTGCGCGCGTCCCTGCGCGCTCTTGCTTGCTCTCTCGCTCTCTCGCAGCTGAAAGCTGCCCGGTGTCCTCGCTACACTCGCCCCCCCCCTCACTCTCGTCCCTCCGGCCCGCAGTCGTCGACCAGCGCCGGCGGTGAGGCCGCGCGTGCCAACGATGGCGACCGGAGCGGGGTTTTCGCACAGGGCTCGTGCACGCACACGTGGGACGATGAGGGGCAGTCTGGCGTGGGGACTGCCGACCCGTGGTGGGAGGTTGATCTTTTTCGGAGCAGAGCTGTGGCGGCGGCTGTGCTTCACAACAGAGCGGACTGCTGCGGTGAGCGGCTGAGCGGCGTGACGGTCCGAGTTGGCGACTCGCCGGCCCCTGGGCACGGAGGAAATGCTGTGTGCGCGAGAGAGGTCTCGGTGCCCCAGGGCAGGTCGCTGGTTGCGGTGTGCGAGAACGGCGCGCTGCATGGGCGGTGACATGCCCCCTTGGTCCCGCTACTCTCGCTCTGCGAGGAATGTTTTGCATCTGTGGTCGAATCACACCCGACAATCTGAAGAGGTGCACTGTGCATGATTTCCACAGATACTTGACCGTGGAACGCCCTGGGGAACGAAAGATCCTGACCATCTGTGAAGTTGAGGTGTTGGGCGAGAGTGCCGAGGCAGTGGCTGTGCGGAATGGCAGTGTGGCCAAGGTGCCCTTCCATTCCTCGCAATCACCTGCGCGTGTCGCTCCTCCTAAAGGAACAGATCCGCCTCACCTGCACAGGTGGTCCATCTAGACGCCCGGCGTGAAGTTGTTAGCGGCGACACAATCATGGATGGAGGGGACCATGAAACAGCCTATGCGGACCAGCTTTTGCTGGCCTCTTGCGATCACATTCTCACGACAAAGGAGTCAACTTTGGGCTTCGTTGCACACGCATCAGTTCTCAAGCCAACCTTCCAGGTTCGCTTTCTATTTAGAGCTGGACAGCGATTCGGCCCCGCACAGGAGTCGACAGAGTTGCGTAATGCAGGAAGTCATGATGTAGTCCGCTGGGCTAATAGGTTGCCTCGCAGATATCAGCACATGAGCAAGAATGTGTTGCTATTCCGCACAGCCAGTCTGGGCTGGTGCAGGAAGATGCACTAATTCATGACGAGTGGCCATGGTCGCGCAAGAAGTTCAACAAACTCCCGTGTGCTGACGAATTTCAGGTTCCCACCTGAGGATGTTCATCCGAACAACAGTGCAGACATTTTTTTCGTTTCATGGCGCTCTATCTGAGCGACAGTGGCCGTGATGTGTGCGTCGCCTTGGCAGGATCTCCTGGAACTCCACAATCGAGATGTTCTTGCGCCTGTCTAGAGGCCGGGGAACAAGAAAACCCCAGACGGAATGCTCAGAACCGGTGTTGCACGTGTTGCTCTATTTATTGAAGCCGCAACCGAATGGCCACGCTTTAGCCGTCGGAAATGAAGCGGCAAGCTACAAGGTGCTGCGCGCGTGGCCCTCCTCGATCCCGCCCCGTGGGGCCTTCTGCGGCACATTGGGAAGCGCCTCTCCGTCCGTCCACTCCGGCGGGCGCGCCTCGGGCGCGACCGCCGCCCCAAGCGGCTTCGGTGGCGCAAGCGGTCGGAGATCTCGGAGCTTCTGGCCCCGGGGCGTCGGCAAGCCTACAGTAGGGGGCACGGTGGGGACAACGGGAGGGGGGGTGTCGCGCGGAGCCTGGGACCGGCCTTGCCCCGGGTGCGCGGGTTCGTGCGCCGAGGGCACATCTTCAGGCGGAGGCGGGCCCGGCCCCTCCAGGATCGAGCGCGGCTTCTTGGTGCCCCGCCCCCGCGAGCCCGGCGAGGAATTGCCTCGCCCGATCGGCGAGCGGACGGGGCCGTTACCGCCAATCGGCGTGGCAAGGCCGATGGGCGTCGTCGAAAGGCCTGCGAGCAGCTGCAGCATGCTCTCTTGCTTCTCTGAGATCTGACGCTGGTGAGCCTCCATGTCCTCAAGCCGCCGGTGGAGCACCTGGCCAAGGACCTTGGAGCCGTTACCGTCGTCGGGCGATCAGCGGGCCGCATCCCGGGAACAATCCCAGGGTGGGTCCGTGGCTACGTTGCGACAAAGGTCGCGCTGGGAAGCGGACGGACGAGCCTGGTGGTGTGACCCGTCTCCTTCAACTTTGCTCTCATCAATGTCAGGGCGCCAATGCGCACCGTCACGGTGCGCGACTCCGCCCCAGCCCCACTGGACTGGGTCATCCTCTGACATCGCTGATGCGCTTCGCACGAAGCTTCCGGTATGCTTCAGCGGCGGCGTCTTCCCATCCTCCCCGTTGCCAGCGTCTCCGTTGGCTGTTTGCTCGCCCGGCCCTGCTAGGACACCCACGAGGGAGCTGCGACGCTGCGCAGCAAAGATGTTTTTTCCAGAGCCCCGGAACGCGGCGCCGATGGGGGACAACTTTGTCTGCAACGGTGCACGGCGCTTGGTCAGGAAGCGCAGCAAGGCAAGCTAGGCTTGGGAGACAGCAGCGGTCGGGCGCAGCAAACCTTACACCCCGACCACTCGTCCCAGTCTGCCCCGTACACTGCCTTCGCTCGACGTTCCAGCTTTCGTCGCATTGCTGGGAAGGAAAGCTCGAGATCAAAGTAATCTTCGACTGCAAGCGAGAATACGTCGCAAGTCTGCGTAGCCCTGACAGTGTGGGGCTGCGGAATGTTGAGAAGAACTGCAACCTCGCCCACAACCGAGCCCTCGAAAAGGTTCAGCTTGCTGTGACCCTCGTCGTCGAGGATCACGAGCGACCCTGAGATGACGAAGTAGATGCTCCGCCCGAGTTCGCCCGCACGGATGATGAATTCGCCTGCAGTGACAACCTCGTGAACGAGGTAGCGGTTAATCTCCATCAAGGCTGCAGAGTCTGCGCCAATGAACATAGGAACCTTGTCGAGAAACTGTTTGTTCAAGTGGTACGAAAGATCGTGCCGCAGAAATTCCGGTAGCGAGTCCAAAACGGTGTTCTCCTCCATTCCTTTCTTGTGCGACCATAAGGCCTCAAAATAAGAATGAACACGCAGCTTGACATCATTAGGCACCTGCCTTGTCGTCAAAAATGTGTTGACCATGTCACGACGTGCGTTGAAAGATGCAGACGTCAGATCGAAATTTTGCATGATTGACACGATCTCTCCGAAAATGTACATGTATGTAAAAACACCGACGATCATGTTTGCAAGCATCCATGCGTCTTGTACCGGCGTCTGAGGCTCATACTCACCGACCCAACCTGTAAGCGTGCACCAAGCAAACGCAAAACAGTGAAGGTACATGTACGGACGATCGCTCGGATCTTGGTCGAGGCCAACCTTGAGCCAAACACGCACATACTCTTCACCAATTGGCTCTGTCTCAAGATCATTCCACGCAATCGTGAGCGAAGCACAGGAGACGATGTGGCACCAGAATAGTAGCCAGTAAAGGAAGCGCACCATTCGTACTGTCTGTTAGCAAAATGTGATATGGCGTTAGCACGGCGAGTTGACTACCCGGGCGGTGCCTAGACAGGGTTTGTAACACCGAAATGATTGAGGATGCAGGTGGTCCAGGACGAACCTGCACATGCATCTGCAGGCCCAGAAGCATGAACGATTTGGTAACCCGCGTTGCACTACTGGAATCCATTCCATTCCGGACGATGACAAGCAGTCGAACGACCCGAACCCAGGGGCTCTCGAACAAGAGCCAATAGAGTGGCAGCGTTGCGACAAGATCCACTGCAAATCTGCACAAAAATGTTGCATTCAGACCGAGAGCACAGGCCATTGCGCATACAGCCTTCGATTCGAAGCCAGAGAAAGCAGCTGACAAAATTTGTTGATAACAGGATAGTATTGTGCATGAGCAAGCAAGTTGGACTGTGTGAATAGAGTTTGCTCGACCTGGTTCGAAGATAGCGGAGTGCCACAGCCTTTGGAGTTGTGGTGTCCTGGGTGGCAACCCAGATCTCATCCTGTCGCAAGAATCTGCTTGTAAGCTCCGATCAAGGCATCATAGAGGCTTCCCCCTGCAGCTTGAAAACTCAAAGCTCCTGAGATGTTTCGGAGGGGGTAGATCGCCTCGCAAGCTGTTCGGAACCGAACGTAAAATCCAAGAATGTACCAGAAGTCCGAAAGGAGTCCAAGGAAAATCTTTAGCACTTGGTACTCCGGCCCGTAATATCTGCATCAGAACGAGGTCATAAAAATAAGATTGAATCTAGTCACCCGTGATAAAACATGTTGCATCGACCAGGCAAGTAGGAGAACAAGAACAGTAGAGAACAGGCTTCATCGGCGGCCACGTCTACTTCTAGTAGACGCGGTCGCAACGCACTGCAGGGCTTGACCCGCGCATCCCCGCTGCTGCCGGGTCAAACATTCCGCCGGACTGTCTTAGCGCCGGGCAACCAGAGTACGAAATACCCTCTAGCATCATAACCTGAGCACATCCAGAGCGGAGTCAAATTTTGAAGCGTGGACAGACGCTGAAATCCAAGGGACCAATCCGACGGGTGGGGACTTTCGAGTACCATGATGTCAACGTAGCACGACCAGGCAACGCATGCTCCGACAAGCATCGGGAGCGGCGAATCTGGCTCAAGTACCCTGGTCCATCTCGACTGCGGAGTTGTCTTCATTTCTGTTTGCTTCTGCAGCCATTCGTAATACTCCTGCAAGAGCCATTGTCAAAGATGATGTGAAGAGCAAGAGAGGGTAACGTTTTTCTTACACGACAAGATAATATCACGGGGGTCACGGCGAAAATCACCTCCTGCGATTTTTTGAAGGCATTTTGGGCGCGATTCATCATCCGAACCTGGTCCAGGAAATCGGAAGTCACCAGTATTTTGACGGATGTGCTTAGTAGTGTCGAACAATGGAGCCGTGTAAACTTCACACAGTGAGTCGATCGTCAGGGCCGTGCCTGATTTCCAGCGTCTTGGAGCCGCGCCAGTCCCTTTTTCTTTTCAGAAGTCTCAGCCTGCGCACTGGCGTTGAGATCTTCTGCGACTTTTGAGTGCATCGCCTCCACTGCAGCATCTCTCAGTTTCTTCACCTCCCCCTGATCCGATCACCAACCGTGAGTGTTTCTAGCAAACCATCAGTCTCAGAGCAGAAACATGGAAGCGACCAGATCACCGGGGCTACAACGGTATTGCAGGCCGGAGAGGTCAAAGACCGGCATGGAACCGCTCTTCATCAAAGCTCCTCCATAAGAGCTTTTGTGACTTACACTCGGGAACCCAGCTGCAACGTTCCAGATCCGATTGGACTTCTTCTCCTGTATACGACGCAATCCGTAAGAGTCGGCCGACCAGGAGCTGCGGCATGACAAGCAAATTCATCTCGGAAACAGTGGATACGCCAGGAGCTCACAATGCCTGGTCCGTGGCTCTCAACGCTTCTCTCCACACCATAGAGCGCGAGCTCCGAATCTTCAGCCAATTTCACGTTCCCCGTCGATGCGTGCCCCCCGTCCGGAGTATCCGAGTCGCCGGTGTGGCCATCGAACCATGGCCGAGACGGCCGGGCAGCTCCCGGAGACCAAGGCTCGTCCATCACAACTTGTCCATGTCCCCTGCGCCCGCCCGGAGACCGCCGGCCTCCCCCCCGAGGCGACTGTTGCCAACTATCCAGAGGCCCCGGCGGAAACGGCCTGCGAGAGCGAGATCGAGGGAGCATGTAAGTAAAGGCGCGCGACGCCCCACTGCCTGGCGGGCTGCCTCAGTGCGTGGGCCTGGCGGAAACCGGTCTTCGCCAGCACCAGCACCAGCCCGCAAAAGCGTCTTGCTCGAGCCGCGTTTTGAATTGGATGAAAGAAATGCCTGCGTGTGTGCGGGTTCCCATGAGGTGCAGCGCTCCAGACTGCATGCGAGTTCGCAGGGTGAGATGCAGATGGGGCTGACCGGGCCAAACGAAACCCCTCGATGCCTGGATCCTGACCGGTTGCTAGCCAAGCTACCCCTGATCGGCATGATGCCATTATTCAAACGGTTCTGACCCATTTGATTCGTGGCCTCGGCCATCTCAGCCAGCTTCTGGATGCGTTTCAGCTCCTCCGTCGAATCAGGCGACTCCGTGGCGGCGGCTACGAGGGCGTGCCGTTCCTCGTGCGAGTGGCCGCTCGAGCGCCTGCTGTCGTAATTATGCGGCCTCAGCCCTGTCCGAATGAGATCGTGCGTTTCATGGTCCAATGAAGCCTCAAGCGACGATCTTCTTCTTCGGTTGCTGCTGTGCTCCCCTTCAGACGATCCTGTTGCGTGGGCACGAGCTGGGGACGTGTCCCGTTGTCGCTGCTGTGACGAACTCAACCCAGGAGCTGTCGTTTCGTGTTCATCTTCGTGAAACAAGTCGGCGATCGGCGTGTGCTGCATCGAACGCCGATCCTGGCGCGGCATCACGCCGAAGTGCTCCCCCGGAGCTGGCCCGTCCTCGCCAGTTTGACCAGGTTCCATTCTCATGTCAGAGACAAAAGGTCGGCCCTGTGCCCCCCAGCAAAACGTTGGTAAACGTGTGGAAGCTTGGGCGTATGAGTTCCGCTGTCCCGGGTACAACTGGCAAGTGCGTCCAGGGCCCTTCACACCCACAACAGTTGGTTCTCGGCGACGCAGCCGTGGCAAACAGTCAGCTCGGTCGCACCATGGGTGGAAACCCTTCAGAAAAGCGCTGGGAGTCGCCGATGCGGGCTAAACCTGCGGGTGAGTTCTGCAACTTGAGGCGCGAGACTTGCCGCAGGGGGCTTGCCACGAGGATGCCGGTCAGTACCAGCAAGAACGGCCGATAATTCTGACCAGGTTGGCGTCCGAACAAACCAGATACAATTGACTTTGGCAAAGTCAAGATGTGACACACAAAAAATTGAGTACATCACGGATTCGGTCAGAAAGTTCATCAGAGAGTCTCCTCAAGTCCCCAACAGCCATATTTTCGTGGAATTACAACTACCTCGCGTCCCAAAAAGGTTTCGCAACGATGTTCGGTGACGGGAGACCTTCCAGGGGCCCGAGAGCTGCCGCCCGTCGGAAGCACCGCGGTAACACGCCCGTGCGCGCCCCTTGCCGGCGAAGCACAATTCCGTGCGAAGCGTTCCCTGTGCCTAGCGTTTCAGACCTCTGGTACCACAGGCCGGCGCGTGGGGCCCACGCCGGCCTTGATTTTCCTGACGGTCGCCCTCCCAGGGTGCGACCCAGGGTAGATAATATCGGGACAGGGACGCGAGGTTAGGAGCCAGAGAGGGAGAGATTTGAGACCCCCTGAGAGTTTTTTGGGCGATTGCTCACTGTGCGACACGGCCCCGATGCAGGCGGGCCGAGGCTCATGCGACCTGCCGCGCGCCTGCGGCCCGCTGGGCCGCGGCGGGTGCGATCCTCGCGCTTTGACGGGGTGTGCTACGCGCTTTCGTGCATCTGCGCCATTGTTCATGCAGGAGCGCAGTGCCCGACGCCGACTCACTGCAATCAGCCGGGGAACCAGCATGCAATGGACCCAAGATCGTCCTACCAGAGGCTCGCGTTCATGTGAGCTTCCCATTCGGCGCCGAACCCCCAAGGTGAAAGTGGTTTGCCGACCGTCTGAGCGCACAGTCATTGGGCCACTCATGCGATCTGTTTCAGGTATGGTGAGGGGGAGGGCGAGGATGCGTTTCAGCTGTGGCCAGACTACATATGGGAAATGGGAGATCCCAGCGCCTCAACTTGCCGCCTCAACTCCATACCAATTATACATTACAGGAGGAAACGACCGGGCACCTCCAATGATGACTCCGATGGTGAGGCTCAATTAGGGAAAATGGGTTCAAACCAGTACAAGCACTCGCACCAGCAGTTCGCAAGCAGACATCATGAATGGTACGTCGAGGCGGGATCGTTTCCGGCGACCGATCTAAACACAGGGTGGATGGGCCGTCCTTTGTACGGCCGCTTTCAGCAAGTCGATAGCAACCTTGAGGTTTCCCACGGCCGGCCATGTTCCCTCCTGGCCCCAAGGTTTTGGAAGAGAGCAAGGATCCTGTGTTCCGATTTCTGAGTTCACCGTTGCGCAGCTCTCGTATGCAGACTACCTAACCGGAACTGGGAAAAACGATGGAGATCCTACAAAGAATCAGGCTAGGAGCCCTTCACAAACGAGTGGCTGGCAGACTTCCATGTAATAGTCTGACGTCGGCACCGAGTTCCAGCGGATGTAATAGGGCCGTTGTATCCTGGCAGGTCGAGATGTTCTCGTTCCTTGTGATGAGGCCAGGTACGTGGGTGGACCCGGTATATGGGACTCAACGGAGTGTGACATGCGGAGATGTGATTCTGATGACATTCATTTGGAGCTGGCACTTTTGTGGACGCGAGGAGGGCGAGATGGCGCACCAGCAAGCGTGTGATGAAGGTGCGCTGATGAGAGGCCATCTCGTAAATCACTTGCGCGGTTCCCACGAAGACCATCATCACGCTGCAGGAAAACTGGCATTTGCGCTCTGAATCTAAGTATTTGGCAGGGGAATGCGGCACCCACCTTGACCTGGGGGTTCGCCTCAAGCGAACTACGGCCTATGCAAAGGCCGGCTCGAATCCTGCGGTTTGGAATTTCGCCACCGCTGCAAGCAGTCTCAACGAGATCTCTCCTGATTCGCGCCTTGCAGTGTCGAGAGATTGGGGCGAAGTCTTCGTTCAGGGAGATCAACGTCAAGTCCCCGTCCATCCGGCGCGATGCGATAAACCTGCCTTTTCCGTGTGACTGAGTTGCATCCACGGGTGCTAAGACCTGCGGGCGTTTGCAGTCACGGACCTTTCCGCATCTGCGACGGTGACACTGGACCAGCAGGGCGCTGACGCTATCATGAACATCCGCGTCCCCTTCGTCGAGGTTTGAGCCGCATTTGCAGTGCCTGGATCCGCGCCAAGCTCAGCTGACGTGTCGCCGCGCATGGGGCGCAGGGATACCGAAGCTATCTGCACCTCACATATTTCCACGTGGCTGGCCGCGGAGACACCGATGGCGACGGGATTACCGACAACTTTGAGGGCCGTGGCGACTTTGATGCGGACGGCATTCCTAACCTCCTCGATTGCGATTCGGTGCCAACCAAACTCACCGAAGGCAATCGATGGTCTTGACGAGTCGGCCCCACCAATGGACTTTTTTGAGCAATTCGCACGTGTGTGAATTGTTGCGAGCACACAGGATGGCGACGGAATCACGGATGGTGTTGAAGGCCTAACGGACCCTGACAATGACGGCAGTCTTAACTTCCTTGGTGCGCCCAACTTCGGTGAAGCATAAAATGCTGCTCTTTGCTTGGCGCTGCTGTTTGACTCACTCGGTGTGCAAAAATGCACCCAGATTTGGACTCGGACGGAGATGGCATCCCGGACGCGACAGAGGGCGCGAACGATCAAGACGGCGATGGGATCCGCAACTTTCTTGACCTTGACTCAGACGGTGGCTTTCGCAAACCGTGTGCAGCCATGTCGCGTGATCAGGCCGTAGTATTGTGAGCTCCTGACACTGACACGAATTTCTTGATGCAAACAGGGGACGGCCTCGAGGACGCGTTTGAGGGAGCAGAAGACATGGACGAAAATGGGGTATCGCCGAATTTTCTGGACCTCGACTCGGACGGCGACGGCCTGCTGGATGCGTATGAAGGTCGCGCCGACGCGGACGGGGACGGGGCGCCCAACTTCCTGGACCTTGACTCGGACGGCGACGGGATCCCCGACGCGACGGAGGGGACCGGGGACGCGGACGGCGACGGGGTGCCCAACTTCCTGGATGTGGACGCGGACGGCGACGGGATCCCTGACGCGGTGGAAGGGACCGCGGACGCGGACGGTGACGGCAGCCCCAACTTCCTGGACGTGGACGCGGACGGGGACGGGCTGCTCGACTCGACGGAAGGCCAGGTGGACACGGACGGCGACGGCAGCCCCAACTTCCTGGACGTGGACTCGGACGGCGACGGGCTGAGCGACCAGCTAGAGACGGCGTCGGACTTCGACCGCGATGGGGTGCCCAACTACCTGGACCTCGACTCTGACGCGGACGGGATCCCGGACGGAACGGAGACGGCGGCCGACTTGGACGGCGACGGGAAGCCCAACTTCCTCGACAGGGACTCCGACGGCGACGGGTGGCTCGACTCCGAGGAGGGCCTCACGCAGGACTACAACGGCGTGTACGACTACCTGAACCCCGCTGCCCCGGCCCGCGACGACGGGGAGGAGGAGGATGAAGAGGTGTGCACCTCGCGGTGCCGAGGGGAGGACCCTGACCCGCCGCCGGACCCGGAGCCGCGCACGCTCGACTCGGACGGCGACAGGATCTCAGACGTCGAGGAGGGCAACCGCGACTCGGACGGCGATGGGCTGCAGGACTGGGAGGACCCGGACTCCGACGGCGACGGCATCCTCGACGTGAAGGAGTGCGGCCGCGCGGCGCCCGCCAACGCCAGCGCGGCCGCGCCGCCGTGCCGCGACACGGACGGCGACGGCACGCCCGACCACCTGGACCTGGACTCGGACGGCGACGGGATCCCCGACGCGACGGAGGGGACCGGGGACGCGGACGGCGACGGGGTGCCCAACTTCCTGGACCTCGACTCAGACGGCGACGGGGCGCCGGACCTGCTTGAGGGCCCCGACGCGGACCTCGACGGCGACCAGGTGCCGGACTTCCTCGACGCAGACTCGCAGGCGGAGGGCGCGTACGACGCGGCGTCGCGCGGGAACCTCACGGGCGCGCGCCGCGTGGAGGTGCTCGGGTGCGGCGACTCCGTTGCCAACGCCGCCTTTGGGTGCACGCCGCTCGCCAGCGCCGCGTGCGCCGCGCGCGCCGCGCGCTTCCGCGGCGCGCCGGGGGACTCGTTCACGGCGCTCTGCCCGCCCGGCTGCGCCGCGCACGGGGCGCCCGTGTACGGGCCGGCGGACCTAGCGGGCGGCGCCGGGTGCGGGGTGGGCGGGGCATTCCTCGACGCCTCGAGCATCTGCCGCGCCGCGGTCCACGCGGGCGCGACGCTGGACGGGGTCCCGGGTCTCGTGCTGCTGCGCCTGCGCCAAGGCGCGCCGGCCTACCCGCCGTGCGCCGCGCGCGGCGTGGCGAGCTACAATTACTCGTGGCCGCGCTGGGCAGAGGGGAACGTGAGCGAGCCCGGCGAGGAGTGCTGCGAGTACGCGGCAGACGGGGTGCCCTGCTGCAACAAGATGCGGCACCAGGAGTGGTGGGTGCCGCGCACGCCCGGCGGGGGGCACTGGATCGGCGCCACGGCCTTTGAGTTCCTCGACGCGAACCCCACGGTTGGCTGCACCGCGCGCAGCACGGTCGACCAGTGCGCGCTCAACAGCACGTGCACGTGGAAGGTGCAGTGTGGCTGCGTCCCCGCGGGCTGCGAGTGCGGCGACGCGTGCTGCATCAGCGGCGCCTGCAACAGCTCGCAGCCCGAGGACCCGCCAGAGCCGTGCGTCGAGCGCTGCCAGGCGCCCACGCAGGGCTACCTCGTCGTTGACCTCGTGACTCCCAACACGACCACTGCGCCCGACGAGGCGCCCGCGGAGCTGCGCGTGGTCCTACCGCTCCGCCCCTCCGCCAGCGTGGTCGTCCAGGTCTCATGGGCAGCTGCGGAGCTCCGCACCGCGCCGTGCCCCGCCGCGGCGGCCGCGGGCGCTGCGGTCCCCGAGGCCAACGCACGCGGCGCGGCCATCCGGTTCTCGCGCGACAACTGGGACCTGCCTGCCGCGGTGTGCCTCGCCGGCGTCCCGAACCTGCCCCCCGCGGCGTACTCGGCGCTCGTGCGGACCGGCGCGGCCTCGGAGGACGACGCGTTCGACGCGCTCGAGGGCGCGACCAAGGTGGTGGCGGTCGCCAACGCCTTCTGCCGACCGCTCGCGGACTGGACGACGCACCCGGCGCCGCCCGGCGCGATATCACGCACCTTGCTGCGTGTGCTGGAAAACTGCTCGGCGGTGCCGTTCGGGGGCTCCTGCGAGGTGGCGTGCCACAACGGCTTCGAGACGGCGCCCGGCTCGACCGCGCCGGTGACGCTCACCTGCAGCGCCACGACGGGCGACTGGGATGCTGCGCCGCCCAACTGCTCCTCCTGCCCTGCTGACAAGTGGAGCTCGGGCACGCAGTGCAACGCCTGCTCGCATGGGCTCGGCTGCCCCCCCGGGCACTACCGCGGGCAGTGCTCGGCGTCCGCGGACGCGGCGTGCCAGCGGTGCAGCGGACCGCCGCCGCACGCGCGGTTCACGACGGCGGGCAGCCCCGCGACCCAGGACAACTGCGCCTTCGAGTGCGGCGCGGGGTACTTCCTCACTGCGGCGAGCGCGTGCGCGCCGTGCACCACCGCGCCCTGCCCGGTCGGTCGCTTCCGCGGCGCGTGCGCGCTGGCGGCCGACGCCGCCTGCGAGCCGTGCACGCCCGCGAGCAAGCCCGCGAACTCGCACTTCTCGTCGCCGGGCATGCCCTTCGACCGTGACAACTGCCTGTGGGCGTGCGACGCGGGGTTCTACCTCGACAACGCGACGCGCACATGCGTCGCGACGCCGCTCCCCGCGCTCCTCGCCGTCCCCAGCGGCAGCCTCGACGAGGCCGCCACGGGCACGACGGCGAGCGTGTCGCTCACGCTCTCGGGCCCGCCTGCGGCGGATGTGGTGGTGTCTGTGACTGCGGACGGACAGGTCACGTGCAGCCCGGCTAGCGTGACCTTCACGCCCGCGAACTGGGGCGCGGCGCAGGCGCTCACGCTCACTGTCGTCGACGACGCGCTCTCCGAGGGCGCGCACTCCGGCGGGGTGCTCTTTGCGCTCGCCTCCGCGGACGCGGACTGGAACAACCTCCCGGCGGGCCCCGCGCGCGTTGACGTCGCGGACAATGACTGTCCGCCCTTCGAGGCGCCCGAGAACGCGCAGCAGCCGGTGTGCGGCAACACCGTCGGCGACGCGTGCACGGTGCAGTGCAGCGCAGGACACACGCCCGCCGCGGCAGTCACGGCAACCTGCCAGGCCTCGCTGGAGTGGAGCGCCGCGCCGCCCGCGTGCAACGAGTGCGCGGATGGGCACTACCGCGTCGGCCGGTCGTGCCGCCCTTGCACCGTCGCGGCGTGCCCGGTCGGGAAGTTCCGCGGCGCGTGCGGTGCCGGCGCGGACTCGGCGTGCCGCCCGTGCAGCGCCGAGCGCCGCCCAACGAACGCGCACTGGGCGTCGCCCGGGGCCTCAGAGGACGAGCACAGCTGCGGGTGGGCGTGCGACGACGGCTACGCGCTCGCCGACGGCGCATGCCTGCCCATGCCGCTCCCGAGCATCCGCCTCACCGACCTCGTCTCCGCGACCGCGGAGGAGCCCGGCGCCGCGCCCGCGGGGTTCTCGCTCGCGCTCAACACCCGCCCGACCTCGACGGTCACCGTGTGCATCGCGCCACTCGAGAGCCAGCTGGCCGTCACCGCGCCCGCGGGCGGCTGCCTCGTGTTCTCCGTCTCGGACTGGGCCGCGCCGCAGCGCGTCACGGTGCGCGCGCTGGTTGACCAGGCGCACGAGGGCCCGCACTCCGGCAACCTCTCCATCAGCGTCGCGCCGCCGCTGCTGGCCGAGGAGTACACCGCGCTGCCGGAGCGCTTCCAGTCGATCGACATCGCCGACGGCAACTGCCCGCCCGTCGCGCTGCGGGGCACCGCCGCGCTGGGCGCTTGCTCGACCGAGCGCGGCGGGCTCTGCAACGTCTCGTGCGCCGCGGGCTTCGCGCCTGCCAGCTTGGTGACGCTGCGCTGCACGGACGCCAACACGTGGTCAGAAACGCCGCCAGCGTGCTCGGCATGCCTCCCGGGGCACTACCGCGCGGGCGCCGCGCTCTGCGAGCGCTGCACGGCCTCGGCGTGCCCCTCGGGATTCTACCGCGGCGCGTGCCTCGCCGCCGCGGACGCGCCGTGCCTCCCCTGCACCCCCCCGCCCGCCAACGCGCGGCACATCGGCGGGGGCAGCCCCGCGCACGTCGACAGCTGCCCGTGGGCGTGCGCGGCAGGCTACCACGCCTCGGGCGGCGCGTGCGTGCTGTGCGTCACGGAGCCGTGCCCGGCAGGGCGCTACCGCGGCGCGTGCGTGGCGCCCGGCGGAGCGGCCTGCGTCAACTGCACCGCCGCGCTGCCCGTGCACGCGCGCTTCTCGAGCGGCGGCGCGCCGTACGACGCGGACACGTGCGAATGGCGCTGCGAGCCGGGGTACTACAGGTCGGGCGCGGCGTGCTCGAGCGCGGGGAACGCCGTGGTGCTGGACGACACGCTCACCTCCGCAGTGGTGGAGGGGGCGGGCAGCACGACCTTCTCGCTACGGCTCGCCTCGTCGGGCGCAGCGCCGACGGCGGCCGTGAACGTCGCGCTGACAATCGACGCGCAGGGCACGCTGTCAACGGCGAACGTCGCCTTCACCGCGCTCTTTTCGCCCGTGACGGTGACCGTGCGCGCGGCCGACGACGCTGCGTACGAAGGCCAGCACGCGACGCGCATCACCTTCGCGGTGACGAGCGCGGACGCCGGGTGGAACGGCCTGCTTGTGAGCGCGCTCACGATCGAGATCCGCGACAACGAGTGCCCGCCGCTCGCCACGCCGCCGCTCGGCGCGCTCTCGGGCGCGTGCGGCCACACCCTCGGGTCCACGTGCACCGTGACGTGCGCGGCGCGGAGGTCGCCCACAGCCCCGACG
>Ga0115567_10001633_pt1 | contig 22383 bp, 31 predicted proteins | sample COGITO_mtgs_1204_2_FD_88679 | JGI IMG/M metagenome (GOLD analysis project Ga0115567, IMG submission 88679) | Pelagic marine microbial communities from North Sea - COGITO_mtgs_120412 | ecosystem: Environmental > Aquatic > Marine > Epipelagic | place: Germany:Helgoland, sampling site Kabeltonne... | reverse complement strand
CGAGACGTAGATCGCGTCCAGCCCGCCTGGTGCAAGCTTGTGCGCCTGCGCGATGTACGAGTCGATGCTTCCGAAGAAACAGCCCTGCGCACAAAGCCCGCACCCGGTGAGCGCCGCGAGCAGCGGCAGACAGGGGGCAGAGACGGGCATCGCCTGGTACTGGTCGTACGCCTTGTCGCCGCGCCGGACGTGCAAGGCTGCGATGCGCGTGCTTGGGGCCGCGTGCGGGGGCATGCCGAGCGCCTCCGCGCGCTCCGCTATGAACGCCCGAACGAAGCGCTTCGGGCGCAGAAGGAAGCGCGTGAGCTGCGCACGCCACCAGAGCAGGCCGCGGTGCCGGAAGGCCGCAGGGATCCACTTGCGCATCGGCTCGTGCGTGTCGGGGTGGAGGGTGTTGCCGATGGACTCCTGCCACGGCCCGTCGACGTTGGCGTAGTGCACCGTGCGGGCGCCGAGCGTGTCGACGCGGTAGAGGTACCCCCTGTGGTCCCAACGGAAGTCGGCACGCAGCGGCAACGTGTATGGCTCCCACACGTCCTGTGCCGTGCCCGCGCTCGCCTCAGACCTCGCCGCACGTACCGCGTCCGCGGCGCCAGAGAGCGGGCGGGCAGGGGACCTGCTCCGAGCACGAGGACACGGGCAGGAAGTAACATGCCCAGCCGTGCCGGCACTCCTCACCGCCATAGTTCCAGTGGTCTGGGCTGCGAGTCAGAAACACGCGCCCGGTCGCCAGCGCCATGTTGAGAGCCACAGTCATGAAGTGCACGTTGGCGGCAAACCCCCAGTATGCCCTGTCGTGCCCGTAGACCAGCGCCGTCTGATTGGAGCACTCGGCAGGGTGCTGCCGCTCCCTGTAACCCCCAACCCAGGGCGTCAGCGCGCTGCTTAGGGCGCTGCGGCGCTGGACCGGGGCTCGGGCCGCTCACCAGATGTATCGCTGCGCTGCGGCGGCGTCCTCGTCGATCTCCGCCGGCCGTACCTCGTTTGCAGCAACGTCCCATGACCGCTCGCTCCCGCCTCCCTCCGCCGATGTCAACACCGGCATTGGCGCGTCCCCGGGCGCGCCTTGCTCCACGCGTGTGCAGCCGTCCCCGTCCCCGGCGGCTCGGCACGCAAACGTGGGCGGGGGGCGTGTCTCATCCCCGAGCGCTTGCGACCGCGCGGCGAACGGCGCGAGCGCGTGCAACGCAGCGCGCCGCTGCTCAGAGAGGTTTCGCACAACAGCATCCCGCAGAGCTGAACGCGCTGCCTCCCATGCTGGGCCTTGGGTCGGTGCCCCTGCGGCCTCGGCCGCGCGTCGCAAAGAGGAGTCGCGCGTCTCGCTGCTGAACAACGTCACGGCGACGAGACGATCGGCGCCACCGGATTCATGCAGCGGCACCCTACCGGACCAGACGACTACCCGATCCTCCCCATGACGCTCTCCGGCCTGGAGCACCGCGTCGTCTGCCGGAGCTGGCGAGCGTGGAGGCACGATCACGCCGCAGGGAGGGCCACAAGAGACTCTCGAGGTGGTTGGGATCTCAGCAACGCCCCCTGAGAGAAGAGCGTTCCCACGGAGAACAGATTGCACAGCGTTATGCGCTTCCACAAAGAGCGACGACACACACGTCTGGCCCATTATCGACATGAGCTCCGCATTTTCCGTGGCTGTGTGCTTAGCGCATTTGTCCGAATCGCTGCGGAACAACGGAATACGCTTCCACTTGAAGTAGGCAGTCACCAAGGCGTTCGCGGACATCTTATCATCTGGCATGACGACTTGATTCGGTTGCTCGAAAATGGGAAGCTGAAAAAGCTTCCCTTCAAAGCGCACAGGTACAGTGGCAACTACGCTTCTGTGCAACGCGACCAACCTCTTGCGGATGCGTATGTCCCCCGGCGCCAGCCGCAGAGCAGTTCGGTAGGTCCGCATAGCTAAAAGATGGTCCTTGTTGTCCTCAAACGAACGAGCTCGTAAGAAAAGTTGGTTGATCTCTTCTTCTGTTTCAGCGATTGTCGCGCGAGGCAGTGAGGATAGCAGCATGCACATAACGAGCATGATTCCTCGTGCATATCGAGCCATTCTAGTACAGCACTGTGTTTGTCAAGCTGCTGCGCTTCTCTGTAAGAGCCACAGATTCAACTTGAGAGCTCGTCCTTCCATGAAGGAACTCATCGAGGAACACGTTACCACCAAAATCCGCTGGCTTGACCACGATTTTTTGTATGGGAACTTCGACGCTGGGTTTGACAAGTGAAGTGGTGGTACGAGGGCAGGCCACCTTGCAACCTGCGGGGCGCCCCTCTGTGGGTCTTTCCAGCACTGAAATTGATACTTGAGCGAACAAAATAGTCCGTCTTGGTATTTGCTCCTGCCGCAGGGTCAGGTGAGGCTGTTCTGGCGAAGTACATCTGCTCAGGGGCCTCTGGGGTGCACGTGCGGTCTGCATCCTGCAAAATGAAACGTTCTGGGGCAAAAGGGATCGGAGCTGCGAGCAAGAGGAAGCGCGAGGCGCAACGGGAGGAAAGCGGGAAACTTCTATCTCCGGAAGTCTTCACGGAAGGTGTGCCTTTGTCCCGTTGAGCCCTTCTCCGCGCCATGCTCGCTGATGCGGGTGATCCGCGATTCGTACATGGCAGAGGCAAAGGCGAAAGCAAAAGAGAAGTACGCCAGCAACATGCCGTTCCGGTATGTCGTGTTGCAAAATGCTTGCGTGGAGGAGCGCCTCGAGCAGTCGTTCCGAGCTGCGATCCAAGGCCTTGAGGCTGACCTCAAGGACTCTGACACGTTCAAGCGCTACGAGGGCCCTCCGCTGCAGCTTCTTGATGGCACGCCTGGGCTCGGCCCGCTCATTGCTCTTCGAGACTCTCTCTACTCCGCCGAGTTTCGCGCTTTGGTCTCGGATGTGACAGGTCGTTCCCCTTGAGCAGCTCCGGGCGCTATCGACGCTACCCCGTAACGCGGCGGGCAGTGTAGGCTGCAGCGAGCTCTCTGCCGAGGTCGACTGCGTGTCGGGGATCTACACCGACGGATGCCATCTTCTCCCCCACGATGGCACGCTGCCTTCGACGCGGTTTTGCCCCGGCTCAGCTGCCGCCTCGCCCAGAGTGCTACGCATCTGATTCCGCCGCCGGGCGCAGCAAGGTCGCCTTTTTCCTCCCGCTCTTCGACCGCGCGGACCCGCCAGGGACCTCCGACGGCGGGGAGCTCGAGCTCTTCTCGCCTTCGGGCGCAGAGTCCCGCGCGCTTGCTCCGGAGTGGAACTCCATCGTGCTCTTTGCGGTCAGCGCTGGGGCGAGCATGCACGCGATCCGCGAGGTCCGAGCTGAAGACAAGCCGATTCTGTACCTTTCGGGCTGGTTCCACGCGCCTGGAGGGGTCCCAGCTGCAACCGCGGCGGCGCCGGCGGCGCTCCAGCCAGCACCGCTCGCGCTGTTCTCGGTGCCGCTTGCGCCGCTCCCCGAGCTCTCTCAGGAGGACCTGGCGCTGCTCTCGCGGTGGGTTGCTCCGGAGTACCTCGCGCCCGCACGGCTCGCGGCTTCACGCGCGTCCTTCGAAGACACCTCCGCTGTAGTCCTCCCGGCCTTCCTCAAGCCGGAGGTTGCAAAGCGGTGCGGCGCCCGCCCGAGGCTCCTCGGCGCCTCTCCGGTGCGCGAGGCATGTGCTGTGTCTGAGGGCACCCCGCACCTCTTTGGGCGCAGAGTGCGAGACGCCATGGTGGCAGCAGACGCGCGGGACAAGATTGGCAAGGGGAACCGGGCGCCTGTCGCAGCGGGGGTCGGCGGAGGGTGGGTGCTTGAGGGGCCGCCAGAGGCTCAACGCTTCCTCCGCTACTCTGCAGGCGGCGGCGAGGCGACGGAGGTGGGCGCTGTTCTCGCAGAGCTGCAGTCGGAGCTGCTGGCCTCCCCTGCGTGCGGCAGGCTGCTGGCTTCGCTCGCGGGCACGACGCTCCTCTCCCGCGCCGTCTCGGTCCGCCGCTTCCGGTCCGCCCCCTCCCGCGCGCTATCAGGCAGCACTCCGTGCCCCGCCACCGCGCACAGGAGAGCGTGACCGCTGGGCCTCGCAGCGCCGGGCTCGACTACTCGCGCGCGCGCGCGTGCCCGTCGGTACCGGTGGGGGAGATGCGGCTGCACGCGTCGCTGTGCTTCGCGGACGAGGAGGGAGACGCGGACATGGATGAGGAGACCAAGACGGGCCTGTGGGGCGCGAGCCTCTCGGGCGGGTACCAAGCCTTCGTGGACGTGGGGGACGACGCACCCGCAGCGGCGGAGGGCGCGGTGATGATGTACCAGGGCGGCAAGGGCGGCCGTGGGATCGCGACCGCCGAGGGCGAGGAGGAGGACGAGCCTCTGGCAGAGTTCCCCGCGCGGCACAACGCGCTGGCGCTCGCGCTGAGAGACGAGGGGGCCGCCGTGTTTGTCAAGTACCTAACTGCCGTGCTCCCAGGAAGCCGCTGGGACGTGAGCGTCGAAGCTGCTGTGTCGAATGATGATGAGGACGAGTGATCCGAGGCCCGGAGCACGGGCCTGGGGTTTCGGGGGGGGTGGAGAGACAGCGAGCGAGAAAGACCGGAATATGAGACACAGTTTGCACCGAACAAACTTGTCCGCTAGACCTTTCCCCACAAAGTAACACAGGCGGATGGCGCAACAGGCGCAACCTGGCAAGGTAGCTTCAGCAATCCACGAACCAACACAGCCAAAAGCATCTGCTGCCGCACGGTTCGATGCACACACGCACCGGAGTCTAGCACGGCCACCGCGGCAGCTTGCGCAGATCACACCAACGGCGTCAATCGACGGCCACATCCAGCGGGCATCAGCGCCGCGCGTCGGGCCAGCAGCCCCGCCAGTCTGGCACCCATTCGATCAGGCGAGCAGCGGAGTCTGGTGCTGGATGGCCATCTCGTGCAGCTTCCAAGTCGGAGCATCCGCGATGTCCTCCGAAAAGTGCCGCATCATGGCCCACACGTAGAAGATCTGGCGAATCTCCGACTCGCCGCCCTCGGTAATCTCCCCCTTGTTGTTGCGCACGCAGTGCACTTGCTGGGTCTGGAACGTCACAATGAGCACCGGCTCTGAGTCGACCAGGCGCGCCTCGCGGAGCTCCACCTCGTCCAGGTCCAGGATCGTCGGGTCGATCTTGAGGCCCTTCTTAAGGCGGTCCTTGATGATGGTCCCGAGCACCGCCATAGAGCGCTCCGTGCAGATCTCCTCCAGCGGCTCGAGCTTGTCGGTCAGGAACGCCTCCATCACCATCGGAATCGTCTCCTTCTCCAGCTTCTTGAGGAAACGCTGTAGGTCAAAGTGCGGGTCGTCCCGCTTGATCTCGCCCATGCACAGCGACGTTTCACTGCCACAGCCCCACGCCCGTCAGCGCCCGTATTTTCGATGGCGCGATCAGAGCGCATACCGAGGGCGCGCGCACGTTGTGGCAATGCGACAGGGCAGTCGCGGGTTGCCCGGGGGCGGCGGCAGTGCTTCGACAGAGGCCAACATGCAGCCAGATCGCACGTTGCCGCACGGACACGCATCCCCCAGGAACGGGAGAGGGACGCACGTTTCGCCAAAGACCCGATCACCCATACGGCCGACGCCTTCGCGGACGCCTTGGCGCGCCGCGACGGCTCCCTCGAACACAGGTCCGACCCACGCGCTCTCCCGCAGCTTCCGCACCCGCCGCTCCCACGGCGTCTCCTCCCGGATCACCAGCCCGTCCGACTCCGCGTCGATCTCCTTGCCCTCCACCCGCTTCAAGCGCGAGTCCTCGCCCAGCGCCTCGCGCACGCTGGTTGCGGTGGCCGACTCGGCGATTTTGCGCTCGATCTCGCGCGATTTGGCGTCGATCGCCTCTGCTGCCCCAACGACACCCTGCACCCCAGATGCAGCCGCACGCCCGACGGCCCGGACTGCCGGCTGCTCCGCAACCTTGGAGATTACTCGCCCAATCGCGCTCGCGCCTGCACCGACACCCGCGCCGACACGCTCACGCGCCGGACGAGTCTGCTCCTCGAGAATGTCTGCCCGCTTCTTGGCCTCTTCCGCCGCCTGCCCGCATCGCACGCCTTCAGTGCCGCGCGCACCCTGCACCGCGGACGGGTAGCCCGACGCTATTGGCAAGTGAAAGCACAATCCGAACATACAGACTAAGCAGTATGTGAGGCGAGGGGGGAAGCCGGCAGAGAAAACTCTCAGGCCGCAATTCCGGCTCATCGATGCTTGCTTAGCACCGAAAAGCGACAAAGAGTGGCAGGGCAGAAACTCACAATCTTGGCACGCTGCATCGCTGCCTCTGCCTTCACGAGCGCTTCTTGTCTGGCCTTCTCAAGCTCCTCCTGGGACTCCTTGAGCTTTGGGTCGGCTTCAGCAGCGGCGCCCATCTGCTCCCGCACACTTTTGAAGAAGGTCTGGAAGAATCCAGGGCCAGCCTTCGGCGCGGTCTTTTTCTCATCGCCACCTTCCTTCTTGTCTTTCTCCTTCTCATCTTTTGTCTCCCCCTGGGCCATCCAGCGCTGTCCCTGCGGCGCATTGAGGCCTGCACGCATGGCAGGGACGACTGCAGTCCCACGAGCGGCAGTCACAGCCTGTGGCACCGCCGCCGCGCCGACGCGGCTGGTTACCAAAATCAGCCCCCGCCGCATCGATGATGATGAGAAAAGGATAAAGAGAGGTGCGTCGCTGCTCGATGCGTCGGCTCTTGCAATCCGTCGCAAAGCTTCTCCAGGCAAATGCACGCCGATGTGAGTTGATGCGGCTCGTCACCCCCATTTCATCCGGGAGATCCCGGATGAAATGGGGGTAAAATTTGCGCCCGATGTCTGGCAGCGATCGGATGGCGGGGCTGAAAGCTGACAACCAGGGCAAGGTTGATTGGGCGCAGCGCTCGGATTGATCGAGCTATCATGCTTTTCTGGAGTGGAATGCAAAGAACATCGTCCCATTGCACTCTGTGGCTGATCCTATGCGGAGGGCGGACCTTTGCGGGCTGTAGAGTGAGCTGAATGGACGCTGTGGTACACGGTGCGTACAAATTGGTTGATTCTAAATCTTTACGCAACACCGAGACGACGCTCCCACGCTGCGAATTCGTCGGCCAGCATCGCTTCCCCCATCCAAGCGGAAACGCACATCTTCTCATGAGGACTCCGACGACCTACTCATCAGCTGTGAGGACTCGAGCTCCGAAGACCGTATATCCGGACTATCCACAACCCCGTCGGACCCGAACGGCTCTTCTGCGCTGACTTCATCGTCTCCCGCACTTCCCACCGGGACTGCAGCCGCACGCCGCTTCTTGCGCCCCTGCGACTCCACCTGCCCAGCCTCCATGTCTGACGCGTCGTCGCCGAAGCCGCTCGCCCTGCCTGCGCCCGCGCGCTCGAAGAACTCACGCTTCAGTGGATCATCGGAGGCGCCCCACTTGCGCGTCCGCGCCGCGTCGCGCTGCGCGGCGATGCCGCGGTCCAACAGGTCCCGGTCGCTCGCCGAGAGCTTGCGGCGGAAGTCCGACACCACCCGCCCCTCCTCCCGCGCCAGCCGCCCGTGCACCTGCGACAGCTGCGTGCGCTCGCGCTCGTCGCGTGCCTTCATGGCGCGGAGCTCGCGCTTCAGCACCGACATGCGCTGCAGCGCCTTCTGCTCCTCCGCGGACGCGACGCGGTGCACGAACACGTCGTCGCCCCGGCGCGAGAGATGCACGACGTCGCGCAGGCTCTTGAGCAGGTCCGAGGACGACAGGAAGCCGAGGCGGCGCGCCACGTCGACGAGTGCCTCGCCGCCCGAGCGCCGGTGGTACTCTTTCGCGATGCGCGTGAGGGGCAGCGCGTTGAACTGCTCGACCAGGTTGCGGATCATCTCGACCGTCTCCTCGGGGATGCGCGCGCGGCGCTGCTCCTTGGCCTTGGACGGGAGCGCGAGGAAGTCCCGCGCCCCCGCATCCTCCCGCTCCCGCGTCCGCGCCCGCACCTGTGCCTTCCTGTGCTCGTGCCGCGCCTGCAGCTCCGTGTACCCCTCCGTCTCCACCTTCTCGAACCGGCTCCTCGTTGGGTTCCACTCGTGCATGACCCCGGCCTCGGCGTCCTCGTCCCCCGCCAGCAGCGCCTCCGCGCGTTCAAACACCGCGGGGTCCACTCGCTCCGCCCGCCGCCCCAGCGGCACGCGCGCCGCCACGTCGAAGCTCGCCGGGTCGTCGTCGTACCGCACTCGCCTGGCGCCGTGCCGCGGCTCCGTTGCCGCGCGCCGCACCGGCCGCTCAAACAGCGCCACGATGTCCACCTCCCACGTCATCGCCGGCCACGTCGCCTCCTTGTCCCCCAGCGCTCCAGGCCCGCCCACGGGAACCTGCGGCCCAGCGCCCCCGTGCCCCCGGGCTGCTATTGGACCCGCTGCGGGCTCACGCGAAGCCCCTGGACCGGTCCTCTCCTCCGCGGACCTGCTCCCACCGCCCTCACTGTCGCTGCCCTCGCCGTCGCGCCGCGTTCCCTGCCCGGCCCTCCCCGACCTTGCGCCAGAGCTCGATACCGCTTCATCTCGCGCCTTGCCTGCTGCGAGCGCACGCCTCCCCTGCGGCGCGGCCCTTCCATCCCTGCGCCCCGCGCGCCGTCACTGACCGCCAGCGATGGCGCCGCCTGCCCCTCCTCCCCGCCGCGCCCGCGCCTTGGGTTTCCGCAGGCAGGGGGCACAACCAGTTTTCGGCGTCGCTGTCCACCCCTCCCTCGGCATCGTCGTACTCATAAGAAAGCCGCCGCTGGAGCCGTTCGGCTTGTTTCTCGGTCAGCCCGTCCGCGAGCACAATCTGCAACCCCCCCCCCCCCCCCCCGCTAAGGTCACCAGGTCCGTCCTAAGCATTAGAATCGCATGAAGCGTCACCCGTGCGTGCGCCCAGAGCGCATGGATTTAGGGTTTAGAAGAGGCGCGCTGACGTGAGGCTCAGCGTCGTCGCCTTGCCGCACATCTGTGGCCGCTGCGCGCTTATCCAGCTGCGGGAAAAGATCGAGGACCTGCAAGGGTGCAGGAAAACTTCAAACATCACAAAACACCGAGCGCCGTGACGCCGTCATATTGCACGACACGATGCATTTGACTGGGAGCCCGAGAGGACGCGGGAGGGCCAGCGGCTGTTCCTCTGCACGGAGCCTGAGGAGCCGCGTGGCGGAGGGCCCGTCTGGGAGCAGCCAGAGCGCGTGCGTCTTGGCGCAGCGCACGAGCCGGGTGCGGTCCATCGTGACGTTGAAGGGCGCGTGGTTCTTGAGGCGGTTGTGCAGCGCCTGGCAGCGCGCGGGGGTGGCATGAGCGCGCGCGGGGATGGCTTGGGCACCGGGGAGGCCCGCGGCGGGCAAGCTCCGTCAGCTGCCACGGCGAAGAGGTTCGCGCTGCCAAGCCGGTCGGCACAGCCGAGGGGGGAGGGGCGAGCGCCTGCGAGGCCTCCCACATCATTTCGGGCTTGAAAAACTCTCCGGTGAACGTGATGGCGGGCCAGAACCACCGCGCAAAGGAGCGGCACTTGCGCTGCCGCACCGCGTTGAGTCGCGCCCAGTGTTCTGGCCCAGCCAACACACCAATCTGTACGGTCCGCAACTCTCACGTCTTGAACGTGTCGAGAGATTTATCTCCGCACAGAGCGCGCTGTGCGAAAGCTGCAAGCAGTCTTCAAGAGCACGCCTGCTGGGAAAATGAGCAAAGATTGTACCGCAGTGTGCGACACGGTGCTCCACGAAATGGACCGCACATTCACGCGACGCGCATTGCGCGAACCAGCCGCGTTTAGGTCCAGTATCTCCTGCTCCGCATTCCTTCAGGACTCGTGCCACGCGGCCGCTCAACCATCGCTCAGCGCACACTCGCAGCTGGCCTGAGCACGCTGGGTTACCTCGAGCGCCTCCAGACCGTCGGCAACATCTGTCAGCGCACCACCTGGACCCCCCGTTCTAGCCAGATCTTGCTCTTCCTGAGGTTTTGCCCGAGAATGAGATACGTCCACTCGCGCAAGCTGTGCTCTCCAGGAACGCCCGCGCGGTCCATTTGGGCTCTGGAGCGACAGAGATGGCGCTACGGGCAGATTGGAATAGTGATAACCTTTGAGAGTTTAAGGTTCGGCTCAGCAATGTCGGAGAGCTTGCGCCCTTGGGTGAGTTCGCCGTCTTCATCTCGATGCTCGCTCTTTGACTTCTCGGCGTCCTCTTTTGCGTAGAATGCGAGCACCTTGTCCGCCATTCTATCATTGTGCGCATCAAGTCGCGTTCTACGGTCAACAGCCCTTCCGCCCCGCAGTCGAAGGGGTTCCAACCCAAGCCCCGCCCCTGGAACGCATGCGCGCCTCGTGTGCGCTAGGGTCCGCATCGGGATGTGGCGGCGAACGCTTGAGGGCGCCGGATGTGAACAACGCGTTGCGACAAGCATGAGTAGCACCAGTGTAATCCCCGTCGCCATTCGTCCAAATGGAGGCGCCATCACGAGGCAGCTCGCTCCTCCGTGTCCCAGCGCGCGCCACGGAGCCCGCCGAGATTTTTCTGTCATCCAGTGCGAGTGACTTGACTCTGGCTGGTTGCGAAGAATGGGCGGAAGTCGGGGAGCGGTGATGCTCCGTTTTCGCGATCAAGCGTGGCACCATCTGGCACGCCGCAGGCATTGCCTCGGTGTTCGAGCGTTCAGTACCACCACAGGCACCGCCAGCCACTGCATCACAAGTGATTTTGGGCTGTCTTCGGGTTGTCAGATGCACCCCGAAGTTCAGCAGGCGCAGGAATGTGATGACTGCGGCATGTTGGCAGGAGCAAAGGAAGTCCGAATCAACCTGTGGTCAGCACCGCGGTGTGCGTCGACAAGCCTCATGTATGTACTCTTTTCTCGCGCTATTCCTCTGTTCCTGCTACTCCTGCTTAACCTCTGCGCCAGCTTAGGCGCTGTAGTTGAATCGCATTCGACCTGCGTGTTCTCTCACGCAGACGCCCATCAATTCTCAGCTCCATGTTTGCAGCCTTGCATAACGCGCGTTCGATAGGTACGCGTTTGCCCAGCGGCCAGACACACGTGTGGTGGACGAGCCACTATATGCCCACTACCTAACAAACATCAATCCGACTGCGATCCGCCCGTATCGAGACCAGGCCGGCGCCCGCCCCCGGCCAATCTGTACGCGATCCGCTCTGTTGCTGTCGGCTCCACATAATTTTCGGCACGGCCTGCAGGTGCTTGCAGCGCAGGAACACGACGGAAATGCGATCGTGCGGAATCTGATGCTTGGTCAACTCGAACCAAGCCGGCCTGTACTCTTCTTGAAGCACATGGCCAAGCATTTCGCTGCAATCGACAAAGCCTTCCTCAGCGACCCTCACACCCACAACGTTATTCTCACACGGTCAAGCCACCGTCCGTCCACTTGCTGCATTTGATGCCACAACTTTGCCAGAAATCGTGCAGGAGGCACTTCTTTTGCACGCGCGTCTGCTTACTCGATCTGCGATTACCTCTCCAGGGATCCGAACCAGATCCTTGCATCCTGGGCGCGGACACTTGGAGCCGAGAACTCTCGGTACGAGGTGAGCTTCAAACACTCCGTCAACGAGCCAAACAGCCAGGCTCCTGAGCGAAGGTGTGTCCCGTACGTTGTACAGGACACGGGGCTGGAGCGCCAGCTGGAGTTGGTTGCCGCGCTGCAGGCGGCTGGGCGCGCGCCCATCGTCGTCACAAACGACGATCTGATCGCTCGTCCTGAGGGAACGCTGCGCGCCATCTGCGAGGCGGTCGGGCTTCAGTTCGACCCGCGCATGCTCAAATGGGATAAGGGAGGCCGCCCGGAGGATGGGGTCTGGGCTGCCTACTGGTGCGAACTCCCCGTTACCAGCCAGGCGTCTGGGCCCGCCCAGGTGCTCTGCATGCTGCATCGCGAGGGACTGCGGTTCACTGTTTTCGTTGGCCTCCGGCGTCCCGCGCTTCCCTGACCGTGCGTGCAAAGAATCACAGGTATAAGAGCACACATCTCTCGACGGGCTTCAAGCCGGAATTGCGCACGCCGCCCAACTTGGCAGAGATGCCCGCTTCTCTTCGTGCTGAGGGCAAGCGGGGCGCTGGGGCGTTCCAGGCACGCTCGCTTTCTCAGTGTCCTTCGTGACCCTGTCCTTCCGCCTCTCTTGGACGGCCTTCACAGAGCAGCGTCACCACCCGGTGGCCGAGTGTGGCAGAGCCTTTGACCAGCTTCTCACAGCAATTTGGTTGTGGCAGGCCCTCACTTCTCTTGCACTACGCCCGAAGGCCGTGCTTCCCTTCGAGCGCAACGATAAAATTCTTGTGTACGTCAATGGCAAGATCGTGCCGCGCGCTCGGGCCAAAATCTCAGTCTTTGACAGGCACTTTATCCCCAGCGCTGCCCGGCCTGGGGCTCTCGCAGATTCCGTGGTCCCTGCCCGCGGTGTCCTTAGTAGTTTAGGGTTTAGGCAGCTGTGTAGTAGTGCGCCTTACCCCGGAGGACTCGTCGGCTGAAGATTCGGTGGTTGTGCGTAACAGCGCGGTGCAGGGCGGCGATGCGGTGTGGGAGGGTCTCCGGGTGTATGACGGGACTGTCTTTGCGCTGGATGAGCACATCGATCGCTTGCTCGATTCAGCCAAGGTCCTGCTGTCTCCTTCGCCCGCCCCGCCTCGATTGAGCACCCGACCTTAAGCCCCAAACATCGTCTGCGGTCACAGGCGCTTCTCTTCGAAGACGTTCCCTCGCGGCAGCAGGCGCTGCACCCCTCTGCAACCGTCGCTTCTGCCCTAGCCTGCTAGCTTTCTGCCTTCCGTCCCGCGCCCTCTCTGCCACTAGAGCTCCGCAACCACTGGGCACCCGCATGGCCGCCTCTCTTGCCGTCCACTCCCTTATCGTCGCACCGCTGGGCGATGCTAGGTGCGCACGGCCGTCTTTGAGACGCTCAAGGCCAACGGCATGCGCGACGGCGTCCACATTCGCCTCACGCTGACGCGCGGCGAAAAAGTAACAAGCGGGATGTCACCGACCAACAACCAGTCAGGACCATCACTGATAGTTCTGGCAGAGTGGAAGGGCCTAGTCGACTCGAGCGGCAAGGTTGTTGGTGGACTGAGTCCGCAAACTCTTATCACCTCCTCCATTCGCCGCAACACGCCGGCGTGTCTCGACTCCAAGATCCACCATTGCAACCTGCTCAACAACATCCTCGCCAAGATTCAGGCGAACATGGCCCGGGCCGACGACGCGCTTATGCTGGACGTGCACGGCTTCGTGTCGGAAACCAACGCGACGAATTTTTTCATCGTCAAACGCGGGGTGCTCATCACGCCACACGCAGACGCCTGCCTCCCTGGTATCACCCGTGGGATGGTGATCGAGATTGCGCGGGAGCTTGGGATCAAGGTACCCTCCGCCTCGACCAGCGGCAGCCTTCTTAGGGCACCGCGCAGTCCGCACCGCTCTTGCCTAGTCAGGATCTGCCTGCCCACTGCCTGTCGTGTCTTCACCTGGGGCTTGCTCCACTGTTGCCAATCGCGCTGTCTTAGCGCGCGCGCGGGCAGGTCGAGGAGCGCAACGTGTCACTTGCAGAGGTGAGGCCGGCGCTGCTTGCAGCGCACCCCGAGTGTGGGGCGATGTGGGTCGCGGCTCGGACGGGCCCATCCGCTGCTGGCGCCCCGACTTCCTGAGTGTCGTTGCGGAACGGCGGTGCTTGACCGTGGCGCCTTCCTCCGGTTGCAGGTCTATGCTGCGGACGAAGCATTTACCACAGGCACGATGGGCGCGCTGGTGCCAGTCAGCGTGGTAGACGGGCGTGTCCTCACGCACCCTGTCGGCGAGACAATGCAACGCCTGCAGGTCTGTCTGTGTTCCTGTGAAGTCAAGTGATGCGCGCGACGTTCAGACCGTCTTTGGCGTTCAGTCTAACGCCTGGAGATGTGAAGATGCCATGCCCGCCCCTGCAGGAAGGCTACCTGGCCCGCACCCGAAGCCGCGGCGTGCCGATCTCCTGATTTGACGGCCACGGGCGAGCATCGATGCGCGACGCTGCACAACAAATATCGGCCCGGGCGTGACTTTGCTGCCAGTATCATCACGCCAGCATTCAGTGTAGTGCTCACGCGGTGTACTAGGGCGCGCAAGAGGGCACATTTCGAAGCTCCCCTTTTGCATCCTATCGCCAGTCAGGTGAAGAGTACAAGCACGATTGTAGTCTTTTGGCCATCCCTCTCTAGCACCTGGTCGCGAAATGTTGCACCTGGTCGCGAAATGTTGCAACGATATGGTTCGGGGGGGGAGAGTGCGGACGGGGGGGGGGGCGCTCCCATCGCCGCAGTGTGCTGATTCCATGCTGCTGTCGCACCCGGCAGAGGATCCTTCCCGCACACCTTTGGCATGAAGTTGATCTTGTGCCAGTGCAGATCATGCGTCAAATTGCTTGTGTGGCACCGCATGCTCCTTACTTGAACCCGAACCCTCTGTGTGGTATCCTTGCCGCAAGATTTCGCCGAGTCAGGGGTGGCGTCGCATGTCGGTAGCAGTTGCAGTTGGACAATTGTATTCGAATCTCGCCTACTCATCATCTGAGAGACGCTCACTGTGGAATGCCTCGAAGCATCCCTTATCTACACAGAGGTACACGTCACAGCCCTGACACTTGTACAGTGGCGCACAGCGCCTCTTGTACTTGGCGTGGCACCTCCTCGGACCCAATCACCACAGGTTTTTCTGAAAAAAGCCCTGCGGCAGTCGTGCTCTAAGCTAATCCACACAACGACGCCCCGCCAGCGCGCCTCGAAAGTCGACTGAGGATGGCCTTGGTGAAAGGAATTACGCAAAAATCCTGCTCGAACCAGGTGTAGGGCAGAGGGATGGGCCTGTGAATGGGCACGGCGCAATGTTGAGAGGATTAATTTTGTAAATTCTGGCAGCCTTTCCTCCTAGTATGATACAAGAGACTGCGCGAAGGCCTTGTCGCACGTCTCGCACTTGTATGACTTCGCAAACGGGTCGCACGTTGAGCATTTGTACGGCTTATCCACGAATTCATAGGCCTTCTCTCCGTCCGTCTTTCAAAGCGTCCCGCAGTTGCTCGTCCATGAGTCGGAGTCTGCATGCTTTTGCCCAGTCCCACATTCTTGCCGCCCCCTCGATGGCCTCGGTGATGCCGATGATGGTATTCCCGACCCAGACATGGAACTTTTTCGAGATGTCTGGGTCGAACATACGCACGCCCCTGTATTTGTATTTCTTTCTCGCCTAAAGTACGCACGCCCTTGATGTGTTTCTTCCTGTCACTGCGTCTGTGTACGAGGATGAGGAGGATGAGGAGAATGAGAAACAAGATTTCTTCCTCGTCTTCGTCTCTCGCGGATCGGAGGGCCCTTTGCCGCATCGGCTTTGCTTGGGCTATCAAAAAAATGAGTACCTTGTGGCTGTTCCAAGAAGTCATCTCACACTGAAAATTCAGAAGTCTGTGGTCATAATCAACATTTTACGACACTGCTTTCTACCACCAGTACATACCATCTGCGTAATGAAAAGTTGAGTGAATCTAGTCTAGACGCTGGACCCAAAATCACAACGATGCAAATCCATGAATGATTATTACGTATTCTCTGGTGGTAAAGATGGTACAGCTGTATTGTTTGGACGGTGGTAAAGATGATATATACATTTTAAACAGGTCAATCGGACGTATTATGTGAGTGAATTTATGTTGAGCAGAGATGAGCAAAACGAGAACTGTTCTGGGCCATCGCTCCTCCCAGCGTGATGGAGGCCGAGAGCGCCGGGACCCGGGATGAGACTGAGGATAGTGTTCGGCTTGCGCGCATGGCGACCTTGGGCGCAACCCGCCCGGGGTCAGTGATCAGGCGCGGGGGGTGGCGAAAGGGGAACGCGGGCACGTGGCACATGACGTTCTTGACCCCTGACCATACGAGCAACGCTTCGACGTTGTTGCATTCAGAGGCTTCAACACGGTCTCCGTCGCAGGCCAGTAGTGACGGGAGCAAGCCAAGACGCATGAGCCTTGGGGCGAGGCTTGGTGGTCCCGACGCTTCCGTAAGCATCAACGGGACCCGCCTCCTCTTCGCGCCGGTTAGCAAGAAGGAGCCGCCATCTGGGATCACGGACCAGACTCACAATTCAATATCCGAATCCGTGAACGGCTGGTCGCGCGGTCGCATTACGCGCCACATTAACTCCTCCTTCCTGACGAATTCCAAGCTGGTCTCCATGTACTGGAAGGAGGAACTTGCGCGCGAGCTCCAGCTCGTGCAGCAGAGCGTGTGCGTTGAAGACTCTGAGGAGAACGATGCATATTCGTCGTCATCACGTGAAGATATTCGGTCGGCCGAGGGGAACTCCTTGGGTGGGGCTCCCAGCGAGTGCAGTTTCACTGATTAAGGTGCCGTAGTTGTGGTTGCGTGTCTTGTACAATTTTTCTCTACCTTACCGGGCAGACAAGCATTTCTGGCTGCTCTGTTGAAGCTGCGCCTGTCTCTGCATCTGCGCCTGCGCTTGTGCTCGCTTTACGCTGCACATGCGCCTGCACATGCGCCTGCACATGCGCTCGCTTTCAGGCCCCGGGGTGCGCTAGCATGGCGTAGCTTCTGGCGGTATGTTCCCAGAGAGGTACGTTCTCTCAAAACTTACAGGCGATACAGAAGGAAGCCACGGCAGGGAGAACAGGTCAGGAAGCCGCAAAAGAGAGAGTTCCTACACCGCACAGACATGTACCCGAGCAGCACCGTAAGACCGCTAGCAGGAGAGGAAGATACGTTTGCGCGTATACAGTTGACTTTAGGGACAAATGCACTTTCACTTCGCAAGTGTGGATTCGCTCGACCCTCGCAGCGAAGGAGAGTTTCAGCGAGGTTCGGGGGCGCCGGCGTATCTGCAACAGAGCAGCCAGTTACCAGAGTGGCAAGGCATGCCGGGAGACGCAGCTTCCATGGAGACCGAGGGAGAAGTGCAGTCTCAGGCGAAGGGTGCTGCGTCGGGTCTGAACATTTCCCTGCATCCCCTAGTGGTCATCAACATATCTGACCACACCACACGCAAGCGTTCCCTGAACAACAACAAGCCGACTCGAGTGCTCGGTGTCCTCCTCGGCGTGCAGGTTCTTATTAAGACCCTTTTGATAACTTCACGCGGACTTGAGTGGCAATGTTGCTCGTGCGGGGAGCCGCTAAGCTCGGGTGTCACCGTGTTTCCAGGATGGCCGAAATCTAGAGGTGTGCAACTCCTTTGAGCTCGACTACACCGTGGAGAATGGTAAACTCGCCATCAACTTGGAGTACTTTGAGGTGAAAAAGGAGCAATGTTTCCGCCCGCCCACTCTTGCCACTGTAGGCCAGCCCGTTCTGTAAACATGGCTGGACCTCGAAGTGGAGCAATGTCCCGCAGCCCGCAACCTTTTCCCCAGCCCGCGCTGATCCGTCAGCATGAGACGCTACCCTCACACCACCGGAGTTGTCCTGTGCGGCTCGAACCTTACGCACTTCGCTATGTTGGGCAGACAAGAAGGTCTTCTCGAAGTACGAGCCCCTTGGATGGTACTCCAACACAACTGCCCGCGTGCAAACAGGGTGCGTTTCATGCTCCCCACAACGTGAACGGTGTGTCCAAGAAGGGTGTATTCGTATGAGCAGCATTCGGCTTCTGCTCCCACAGCGTTGCTGCTTTGCAATCGATGCCACAGCGCGGCCGGCAAATTGCATGGAAGGGCCTCTCCCGCAGCATCTGTGCTTCCTCGCGTATGGTGTCTCGCAAGCCCCTGACGTCCATAGCCTCCACTAGGGAAGTGATACCTGGCGACGTTGAGCTGCACCGCGAAATCGGGAAAATAATCGAGGTCGAATCCCTGCTAGAAAGAGACTCTATGTCTCCCTCAAGTCCTGACGCGCGGCGGCGTGCAGAACCCCATATACCTTCTTCTCGACACTTCCGATGGTGCTGGGGTGCGTGACCTCCCCGTTCAGCTCTTCGAGAGCGAAGTGCACATCATCGCGGACGCACCGACTGTCACGCTTGCGCGGAGTGCGTACACGCTGGAGACAGAGGAGGCCGAGCGAATCTCAGTCGACCAAGTCTGCCCCAATGTCCTGTGCGCGCGACTCACGCTGCGCGCACTCTGCCGGGTTGCGCACTCAGCGGGTGGTAGATGTCTATGCCACCTGCATTTGGAAGGTTTTGCGAGTCCGTATAGGCGCGCTTCTCACGAAGCAAGTGACCTCGTCGCCAAGGAATACCGCGCTTCACACAAATGCTTCGCACGATGGCAGCCTGACCTCTGAGGGAATCTGCTCTGCAGGTCTCGCATCTGCTCCCAGCAGGAGGCTCTGGATCCCACGCGTCTGCCACGTCAAGCCACATGTACACGCCCTGTCTGCGATGCAAAAACCAGCAGTGTGCCGCCCCCACCCCCTCCCCGCGCGGGACTGTTGAGCATTTCTGCGCGCACAGGGCGAGTGTGCATTCTGCCATCAAGATGCTGCAAAAGCGAATCCAGAGCATTCTGGTGCTGCTACAGGTGGCGACCGGCAGTCACACGTTTCAGGCCTGCATGCGAGTTGCTCTGCTCTGTTGGAAGGTCGTTGGTGCAGCACTGAGCTGTGTCGGGCGCGGTGCGCGCACAGGCGATGCAGCGCGGTGAGGTGAAGCGTGATCTCCGACTTCTCCGCAAGGTGGCGGCACTCTGCCAGCGGCTCCCTGCTGCGAGCACGCCCGACTTCCGGGACGCGTCCGCGCAGCTCCGCAACGACACGCTCCTCGTCACGTACCTCGCCACAATGACCAAGGTGCAACCCCACGCGCATCGGTACCGAGCTACGCGGCTTATCCGGCCTCTCTAGCAGAGTGTCCTATTCTTTCAGTCACTTGAGCTCTCTCAATTAATAATCTCTGACGTGGGGCGATTCGCTGACCGTGCCTGGCCCTGGCGTCGAAGGGCACAAATACCATCAGCAAGCTTTTGGAGAAGTTTTCGCTGGCCTTCGAGCGGCAGAACCGCCGACGCGGGCTATTCTGAGCGTTACCACATCGTGCAAGCAGCAGAGCACTGATCTGCTATTCGTGGGTAGTGGGTAGTAGCTGTAGGTGCCTCTCATGTGTAAAGAAACAACTGATCGACATCAGTCATACCGTGTAGTTCATGTATTGACTCAACGCTGTAGAATGTTATGTGGGAAAATCTGTGCATGGGAGTGTACATGCGTGCGCAACAATGAAAATTCAGCGCTGCTCGCGCTGATATGCATCGCACCGGCTAGCAACAACTACATGCCGCAGAGTGCGCGCTCAACGTGCGAATATCAGCTTTAATTACATACGCTCAGCACCGCATCCCGTCTGAATTACGCGCGTGTGAACGAATCGCTTGCGGGTGCCCGCGAGAATCCGTCCGCGGGCGGCTGTGCCCCGTCAGATTCGACCGACTGTGTCGAAAGCACCGACGCGCGGCGCGTTATCGAGGCCTTCACTTCCGTGTCGATACGTTTCAGCCACGCTCCAGTGAACACCTTAAGGCAGTCTGGCTTGAGAATTTCGCGCTTGAAATCAGCGTCCTTCTGAAGCGCCTCGTTGAGCCACTCGTTTTCGCCCTTGGACGCTGTATAAAGATTCTCCCGGAGCTTCTCAAGTCGCTTCTCGGTCCCCTTCACCGACTCAGTGTAGAAATGGTCGAAAATTTTCATCCGCCACTTGTTCCCAAGCGTCTCTTTCTCAAGCTGCGATGCACAGTCGTCGCGGGCCTGCATGAAGGAGCGATTGACAAATGCACGCTGATCGCGCGCGTCCTCAAGCATCTTGTCGAACGTTTCCTTCATGATCGAATCTAGGTCCATCTTACCCAGCGCCTGCGATCCGCAGCGCTTGATCGCCGGCTCAAAGCGCGAGCAGAACTCCTGGGTGTCGATGGTCCCGTCACCGTCCATATCCATCGCCTCAAAGATAGCGTCTACGTCCTCCAGCGGGTTGTCCATGTGAACCCCGATGGTCGAGAGCACGCGCGTCAACTCGCCCTTGTCAACGAACCCGGACCCGTCCTCATCAACCTCCCTGAAAGTCTCCATCAGAGCCTTTCGTGTCAGCTCAGGGGTCAGGTCACTGACCGACGACTTGCGCCGGATGAGCTTGAAGCTCTCCGACGCCATGGCCATGCCCTTCGGGGGCGCCATTTCTTCTCAGCTGTGTCAACAGGGGCTGTACTCCTCTTCACTCTGCTGCAATTGCTGCTCTGGGATGCAGCGTTGGGCGGCGGAGCCTTGAGTCGCTGCGAGGTAGAAGCTAGTGCTCGCTGCTCCGACAGTCGGTGCTGGTGTCAGCTCTGCGGTTCCAGCTGAGGTGGAAAGAACTCTGGCCCCTGAGTTCTTTTTCACGCGGTTCTCCTTCGAAAGGATCTCCTTTCGTCGTATATAAACTACCGGGGGACCAGTCCAGGGGCACAAATAGGACGTGGATGTAGGACGTGGGTATTTTTACATCACAGAATTGGAGGGTAATGCCCCACCCGAGGCTCGCAACGACGTGTAACGGGTGAGGCCAGGCTCGCAACCTTCCGATCGGGTTGCCCATGAGCAGCCCGGCGGCGGAAGTGCAGGTGGTTGCGGGCCGCTGCTTTATTTGGGATGCGGTGGTCACCCCTTCCTGGCAACTAGCCACCCCTTGTCTACATGTTCCGCGCTGCTCTGCGCCCCGTCATCCCGATCTAAGCCAGGTTTCGCCTGGACATGCACGCTTAACTGGCCGCCCCACTCCCGCAACAGGAACTTGCGTTGCGCATGCGCTTACTTCATCGGATCCCTGGGCGCTTCGTCGGGCTCCGTTCTCCGGGTAACAAGCAGGCGCGAGAAGAGGTGCTCCCTGTGTTGCTGCTGCGCGAGGAGGCTGCGCTGGCACTATCGCGTTCCTGGATCCGCCTGCCTCACCGCCAGTCGTCCACGACCACGCCGATGACGCGGGGCGCTTCTGCTGGCCAGCAGAGAGGGACGAAGCGGGAGAGAGAAACGGATGGGCACTGTGGCGGCGGTGGTGAGGGCATCAGTACGGGTGCTGCCGCTGGACAACGCCAGTCGCACGTAGGAGAGGGGCAAATGGGGCAAATCCTGGCTGAGAGGAATGTTAAGGTGTCAATTGCGCTTGCTACGCCGCAGCCAACCGCTGCAGATAGTGGTGCCAGCCCGGAATTGGCAAGTGGAGAGGATGGGGGAAGGTGCGGGGAGGATCCGCCGGACGCCGCTGGATTGCGTGCGCAAGACGATGCAGAACGCTGCCGATTCCTGATCTTTGAGCGCATCTGGGAGCGCGGGTTCTGGCTCACAGCGGGTCTCCTATTCGGCGGCGATTTCCTCGCGTACCCGGTTCGTTCCAGACCCGGCCGGTCACCGCGCCAGCGCCATGCCGCAGGGGCGCGCGGCCGTCTGTCCCGCGCGACGCTGCGCACACCGGTGCGCGCAGCAAGGCTGACTCTCGCAACGTGTAACGCCTCTCGTGTAACGCCTCGTGTCTCTCGTGCCTCTCGTGTAACGCCATCGTGTAACGCCTCTCACCGACAGGGCGACCCGCGAACGCACCACGCAGCCCTGGTGGTGTCGGTGGTTCCCCACCGCCGCCCGATCCGCGCCGGGGCGCTGGTGGGGCTGGGGCGCACGTGCGCCGCTGCCGGAAAGCGGCTGCTCGTCGCATCTGTCGACAGCGCCGGCAAGCCGCGCATGCTCACGCTGGCCTTCTCTGCCAGCCTCAGCGCCGTGCCGCATCGTGCATGATGGCGTAGAGCACACGTCTGCGCCCCGTTGCCGAGGTGCTTTGCGTTTCCATGCGGGTTATTCGCGCCGCGCGGGGCCGCCGCAGCTCCCCCGTTTTCGGGGGAGGGAGGGGGGGAGGGGGGGGGGGGGCGGGTTGGGTTCTTGGGGGTGGCTATGAAACGATGATGATGTGTAGAATGTTCTCGCGTTGGTTTGGGTTCTGGGTCGTCGTCATTGAACGCGTCTTCCTCTCCAGGAGTGGCTTGAGGAGAGCAAGGAGTGGTCGCAGACCTACGCAGCCTTCAAGGTGCACGCCCCCTCTAAGATGGGGAGCTTCGACGCGTATAGGAGGGATTCAAGAGAGTAGACGCCCCCCTTATAAGATTTTGAGGTTCGACGAACATAGGCAGAGTTCAGGAAGCAGACCCCTCTTCCCTCCCTACGCCCCCCCCCACACTTTACCCCCGGTGCTCCTCTCAGGTCGTGCTCGCCAAGGAGATGTCTTTCAACCTCAAGTGGCACGACTGCTCCACTTGGCGCCAGCGCCCCCCGGGCGCCCCCGCTATCCCAGACCCCCCCGTTCACCCCCCTTCCCTTCATTCCCCCCGCTCCCCCCCCCCCCCCTCTCGTACTAAGTGGACACGCCGCGTCCCTCACCCCGTACTAATCGGACACGCCGCTGCTCCTGCT